>Ga0315282_10006694_pt1 | contig 19163 bp, 16 predicted proteins | sample YL17G07_20_MG_FD_203693 | JGI IMG/M metagenome (GOLD analysis project Ga0315282, IMG submission 203693) | Sediment microbial communities from Yellowstone Lake, YNP, Wyoming, USA - YL17G07_20 | ecosystem: Environmental > Aquatic > Freshwater > Lake > Sediment | place: USA: Wyoming | collected... | reverse complement strand
CATCTATCAACAGCATGTCAACACTGCGGTACTTGGTGCGGAATTCCTCGGTGCTCTGCCCTCTGACGGCATTGACAAAGTCGTTGGTAAAGTGCTCGGCGCTGACATAGAGGGCGTTGATACTGTTCCCCTGGGCCATATTATAGATGGCGTGCAGGAGGTGGGTCTTGCCCAGCCCGACCCCGCCGAAGATAAACAGGGGGTTATAGCTTTTTCCCGGGCTCTCGGCGACACTCAGTGCCGCGGCATAGGCTAAGCGGTTGCTGTTGCTGACGATAAATGAATCAAAGGTATATTTTGAATTGCCGGGGTGAGGAACCTGCCGGGCGGCTGGCGTTTTATCCGGGCTTATGCGGAAGGTGACCTTGATGTCAGGGTGAGTATGGGCGATGAGCGTCTTTTCAATTAGAGAGCGCTGGTTCTGGTTCAAGTATTCAGCGACGAAGGCGTTGGGCACACCGATAACGAACTGGTTACCCTGATAACTTAAGCCTTCGGTTTTTTCCAGCCAGGTGCGGTAATTTGATTTGGTTACCTGGACTTCCAGCTCGCCAAGAGCCGCTTCCCAGAGTTCGTGGGCTGAGCCCGATTCCATCAAAAATCTCCTTTAACGCACGGTCAAGTGGAGGCTTGACCGGGGCAATTAGCAGCACACGCTAGGATAGCACGTCAGCGTTCTCCTCTAGCAACCTTTGTGGCGCTGGTTTTTCAGCCCACCTTCCCCTTGCAAACTCCATCATGCTTGCTCTTTCGCCCAATATCTTACTTATAGATATGAGATAATGTCTTGTTGGCGAAAACTTTTAGTGGTAAAATCTAGCGCCGGGAGGTGGCGAAATTGCGCGTTGTTTTTATGGGCAGTCCTGAGTTTGCCGTCCCCGCTCTTAAGCAGCTGGTCCTCAACGAGTACCAGGTGGTTGCGGTTTACACCCAGCCGGATAGAGCCGCGGGGAGGGGACGCGTTGTGGTTTCTCCGCCGGTAAAATTGGCGGCAAGGGCTCTGGGGCTTGAGGTGGTGCAACCACCAAGTCTAAAAGAGGCGAAGGCGGTGGAAGAGCTGGCTCAGTTCCGCCCCGATGCTATTGTTGTCGCCGCCTTCGGCCAGATTCTGCCGCGCTCGGTCTTAGACATCCCGCCCTCCGGCGCGGTCAATGTCCACCCCTCACTCCTGCCCCGATTTCGTGGCGCCTCGCCGGTGGCGGCGGCGATACTGGCCGGTGATGAGTTTAGCGGCGTCAGCATTATGTTGATGGATGAACGCCTGGACAGCGGTCCGGTGCTTGCCCGGGCGCAGGTTCCGATTTCAGCGGCGGATAATACCGGCTCGCTTACCGCCAAGCTCTCCTCAGTCGGCGCCGCGCTTCTCCTTGAGGCTTTAGCTCATTACCTGAGGGGCGAGCTAAAGCCTCAGCCCCAGAATGAGGCTGAGGCGACATATTCCCGCTCAATCAATAAGGAGGAGGGCGAGATTGACTGGCACCTGCCGGCGGTGGAGATATGGCGAAGGGTGCGGGCTTTTTATCCCTGGCCGGGGTGCTATACAAAGTGGCAGGGAGGGCGTCTCAAGATTATTGAGGCACTGCCTTTACCTGATGAAAAGGCGTCTAAGGTGGGGGAGGTGGTGATGACAACAGCGGCTTTTGGCGTCGGCACCGGTGACGGGGTGCTGGGCATCTTGAGGCTCCAGATGGAGGGGAAGCGGGTGATGTCGGCGGCGGAGTTTTTGCGGGGACAGAGGGGGTTTATCGGCGCCGTGTTGCCATCATAAAAAGGAGGTCTTTTGGCGAAGCCAAAGAAGTTAAACCAGTTTGCCACCCTGGTAGAAATTATCGCCAGGTTGCGCGCCCCTGACGGCTGTCCCTGGGACCGGAAGCAGACCCACGCTTCTCTGCGCGAAAACCTGCTTGAGGAGTGCTACGAGGTGCTTGATGCCCTGGACGAAGGGGACTCGGAGAAGCTCTGTGACGAGCTGGGCGACCTCCTGATGCAGATTGTCCTTCACGCCCAGATTGCCGCTGAAGCCGGTGAGTTTGAGCTCGGCGATGTCATGAAAAGCATCAACGCCAAGCTCATCCATCGCCACCCCCATATCTTTGGCTTAAAAAAAGTAAAAGACGCCGACGAGGTCGCCCATAACTGGGAACTGCTTAAGAGGGAAGAGAGGGAAAGCGGCACCTCGATTTTGGCGAGCGTCCCCAGGCAGATGCCGGCCCTCGGTTACAGCCAGGAGGTCCAGCGCCGGGTGGCCCAGCTCGGCTTTGACTGGGAGGATGTTGACGGCGTTATTGATAAGCTCGTTGAGGAGGTTAAGGAGTTCAAGAAGGCGAAGAGCGAGGAGCGAAAAGCGGAGGAGTTCGGCGATTTGTTATTCACCCTGGTCAATGTCGCCCGACGGCAGGGGGTTGACACCGAGTCCGCGCTCAGAGAGGCGAACAAGCGCTTTTATAAACGCTTTAATTATATGGAGGAGGTCTGCCGTAAGCGGGGGGTAAATCTTGGCGACCTATCTTTTGCCGAGCAGAACAGGCTCTGGGAGGAAGCGAAGAAAAAAGCGAAATAAAAACGGGGAATTGAGAGAGGGGCGTTAGCCCCTCTCTCTTTTTCCAAACAATTAAAGGGGCAGGACCTCCCTGCCCGACATCTCGTTTATCAGTGTCCCCGCCGAGATATACCAGGCGATGAGGGCGACCAGAATCCCCAGATATCCTCCAGCGAGCTTAAAGTAGATAGAAAACTCGCCCGCCGCCAGCAGAAAGAAGGTAATGGTGAGCGAGATAAAGAGGGCTAGGAGCGACCTTGTCGCCCTGGTGGCGGCGACGGTGGCGTAAAGGGTAAATAGCCCCCAGCCAATCAGGAAGGCAGCCAACCCAGCGGGCGGGACCGCCGTTATTATGCCCGCCGCCTCCAGGACTATCATCAGTGCCAGCCCCATCCAGAACGCGCCGAAGGAGGTAAAACAGGTGGCGCCGAAGATATTGCCCGTCTTGAATTCCCACATCCCGGCCAGCACCTGAGCCAGTCCCCCGTAGAAAAATGCCATCGGCAGAACCGCCCCGATACCCTCCGGGGCAATAAGGCCGGCATTTATCAGGCTCAATAGAAATGTGGTCAGGGCAAACGCCCCCAGTCCCAGAGCCCCAGGATTAGCCGTTTTTTCCTGCATACAAAAATCTCCTCCTTACTACTTTGCTTTTATGCTATAATGAACGGCAAAAAAGTCCCGAAAAAATCGGGGCGAGTGGATTTGAACCACCGACCTCAGCGTCCCGAACGCTGCGCGCTAAACCAGACTGCGCTACGCCCCGATGGCATTATTATAGGCGGATTTAATTCTTTCGGCAAGAAGAATCAAAAGAGAGTTGAAGAGAGGCGAAGCCTCTCTTATAATATATCTTCCCCTTCCCCTAACAGGGGAAGGGGATAAAGGGGATAGGGTTAAACAAAAATGAAATACGCTATCGTAATAGTTGACGGCGCCGCCGGCTTACCGTTACCCCAGCGGGGCAACAAGACCTGCCTTGAGCTGGCTAAAACCCCAAATCTTGACGCCATGGCGAAAGAAGCTGTCCTCGGGCTGGTGCGCACCGTGCCCCCGGGGATGGAGCCTTCAAGCGCCTGCGCCTGCATGTCGGTGCTGGGCTATGACCCGAAGATTTACTATAAGGGCCGTGCCGGCATTGAAGCCGAGAGCCTGGGCATTGACGTTGGGCAGGGGGAGGTCGTCTTCCGCTGCAATTTTGTGGCGATTCGCGACGGGAAAATGCAGGACTACAGCGCCGGTCATATCAGCACTGGGGAGGCAGCAGAACTGATTGCTGCTTTAAATGACGGCCTGGGTAGCGCCGAAGTTCACTTTTTCCCCGGCGTCAGCTACCGGCATATCTTAAAACTTAAAGGACAGAAGGATGCCCTTTCGGCAGTCTGCACCCCGCCCCACGATATCCCCGACAAGCCGGTTAAAGATTTTTTGCCCCGGGGCAAGGGGAGCGAGATTCTGAGAGACCTGATGAAGCGCTCGGAGGCGGTTTTAAAAGACCATCCAGTGAATATTAATCGGCTCTCCCGCGGGGAGATTCCGGCGACATCGGTCTGGCTCTTCTGGGGGAGCGGCAAGGCGCCCCGCATGCCTGAATTTAAGGAGGTCTACGGCCAGAGCGCCGCCCTTACCTCCGGGGTTGACCTCCTGCGCGGCTTAGCTAGAATGGCGGGGATTGAGGTGCTTGACATCCCCGGCGTCACCGATGGCCTGGACAATGACTATCAAGCTCAAGCCAGCGGCGCTCTCCGGGCTTTAGAAGAACATGATTTGGTTGTTATTCACATTGAGGCGCCGGACGAGGCGGCACACGGCGGCTTGATTGATGAGAAAATAAAGGCGATTGAGATGGTGGACAAGGAGGTCATCAGCCGTCTGCGGGGCGGTCTCCGGGTGCTGGTTCTCCCCGACCACCCCACCCCGATTAAGGTCCGGACCCACACCGGCGAGGCGGTCCCCTTTATGCTCTGGGGGGAGGGTTTTAAGCCAAATGGCGCAGAAAGATTCACCGAAATAGAAGCGAAAAGGACTGGTCTTTTTATTGAGGAAGGGTATAATATTATAAAGAGGCTGATGGGGAGGTGAATTGGTCGTGCCTAAAAGAGAGGATGAAACCTATAGAAACATATATCCCCATCCCGCTTATTGCACCTGCTGGGAGTGCACCCAAAAGCGACTCAGAGTTTCTAGAGACGCCTCTCTTACGTCTATTTGTCCTGTATGCCGTAAGAAATCTTTATTCTATAATAGAAATTCTAGACGATATGAGTGTCTCAATTTAAAGTGCAAAGCTAGTGGTCGCACGCTGGGAGAGATCCGAAGTTATGAAAGATATATGACCCCAGCAGAGACTGCTAGGGCAGCTGAAAGATATACTGAAAGGCAACGGGAGCACTCATTCGCCCCTGCCTCCATGGAGTATTCCAGTAGAAGTAGAAAAAGCGGGGTACTTCCCGGCTGGTTGATGACCGTTTCTATTGTCTTATTGATGATGTTTGGGGCTGTGGTATGGGGGTTGTTGGGGGGTAGCACCTCTACCAGCCCCCCGGCAGGAGTTTCCGAGCAAAAAGGTATGCCTACGGCGGAGGAGGGTATCAGTATCTTTGATGGTAAACAGCCTCCCTTTTCCAAAACTTTAGGAGGAGAACCAATACACCTTATTAACAACAAGGATGCCGCTGACCCCACGTGGCAACAATTAATAACATTCCTCCTTGCAGACAAAACAGACCAAGAGGATTATAGTGTAATCTCATTTCCCTGTGGTGCTTTTGCTGAGGAGGTTCACAACAATGCAGAGGCTGCTGGGGTTAGAGCAGCTTGGGTCGCTGTGGATTTCACGGATAATCCTGAAGTTCACGCCCTAAACGCTTTTGAAACGATAGATAAGGGACTGGTATTTATAGATTGCACGGGGCAAGGATTTAGCGGCTTAATACCTGTAGTGCCTTATTCGCCTGATGGAAGTACAACCTACGGAGACGTAGAGAATTGGGACAAAATAGCCTATGTGGTTGTAACTAAGGATTACGGCCTAATAAGCTTGGATGTGGCTGCTTCCCCTCAGTACAGTTTCTACGAGACCTACCTAGCTAAGCTGGGGGAGTATGACAATAAGTTAGAAGCTTACAACCAGGAGGCGGAGGCCTATAACCAAGCTCTAGGAGGTAGGCTCTACTTGGCGGAACCTGAGTATTCAAGGTTCTTGGATTGGCATAATAGCTTGGAGAAGGAAAGATTAGAGTTAGAGGCAATGCTTAAAGGATTAGGAAATTTCCAATGGGGATCTCTTGGGATAGTTTCTGAAATTGAGATATACTGGTGAGGATAAATAAATGTCTTTAATTGTGCAAAAATACGGCGGCTCATCGGTGGGGGATGCCGAAAAAATTCAAAACGTCGCCCGGCGGGTCGCCCAGACGAAGGACAAGGGCAACCAGGTGGTGGTCGTTGTCTCGGCGATGGGAAAAACCACTGACGAGCTAATCGGGCTTGCCTACCAGATTAATTGCCGCCCTGACGAGCGGGAGCTTGACATGTTACTATCTACCGGCGAGATTATCTCCTGCACCCTGCTGGCGATGGCGCTGGAGGCGATGGGCTATCCCGCAATCAGCCTCTCCGGGGCGCAGGCGGGGATAAGGACGGACGCCGTTTACAGCCGTGCCCGCATCCAGAGGGTTGACCCGGAGCGGATAGTTAAAGAGCTGGAGAAGGGGAATATCGTCATTGTCGCCGGCTTTCAGGGAATAACCGACGAGATGGACATAACCACCCTGGGGCGCGGTGGTTCCGATACGACGGCGGTGGCTTTAGCCGTCAGCCTGGGGGCGGAGGTCTGCCAGATATATACTGATGTTGAGGGGGTCTTTACCGCCGACCCAAGACTCGTCCCTGAAGCCCAAAAACTGCCGGAGATTGGCTATGAGGAGATGCTGGAGCTGGCGACCTACGGGGCGAAGGTGATGCACCCGAGGGCGGTTGAGCTCGGGGAGCTGTTTAATGTCCCCATCCTGGTTGCCTCCAGCTTTAATGATAGTCCGGGTACACTAATTCATGGAGGGGTATCTATGGAGGTAAGAAATAAGGTTAGAGGTATTGCTCATGACCTTGATGTCGCCAAGATAACCGTGGTCGGTGTCCCCGACCGCCCCGGCATTGCCGCCGCTATCCTGGAGCCGCTGGCCAAGGCAAATGTCAGCATTGATACCATTGTCCAGAATGCCAGCATCAACAAGATTACCGATTTGACCTTTACCGTGGCCAAGAGCCAGCTGAGTAAGGCGATGGAGGTGGTGAAGCCCATCGCCAAGTCTATCGGTGCCCGGGACTGTGTCAGCGATGCCAAGCTGGGCAAGGTGAGCATTATTGGCACCGGGATGCAGAACACCCCGGGCTATGCCGCCCGGATGTTCGCCGCCCTCAGCGAGAAGGGGATTAACATCGAGCTTATTACCACCTCGGAGATAAGGATAACCTGTATTATTGACGAGGCTAAGGTCAAGGACGCAGTCAAGGTCTTACACCGTGCCTTTGAGCTGGAAGGGTAAAAGTGACCTATCAGGAAGAAGAACAGGTCAGGATAAGACGCCAGCGCAGCAAGAATGCCATCGCCCTGGCGATGCAGGGGCGGTGGCGGGAGGCGGTGGCGGCTAACCAGGAGCTTATAGAGAGCTTCCCCAACGATGTTGATGCCTATAACCGCCTGGGGAAGGCCTATACCGAGCTCGGCGAGTACGCCCTGGCAAGGGAAGCCTACACCAAGGCGATAGAGCTTGACTCTTATAATATCATCGCCCAGAAGAACCTGCGCCGCCTGTCTTATCTCGGTGAGGCAGGAGCTAGCGCCGAGGCGGAGTCGGATAAGGCCAGGCCGGAGCATTTTATTGAAGAGACCGGTAAGGCGGGGGTGGTCAGCCTTTCTCACCTGGCACCGCGAGAGATCCTGGCCAGGATTGTGGCTGGTGACCGGGTATATCTCAAAATCAGTGATGCCGCTTTAGCCGTGGAGAATGGCCGCGGTGAGTATCTGGGGCAGGTGGAGTCAAGGCACGCCCAGCGGCTTATCAAGCTGATGGAGGGGGGTAACAAGTATGCCGCGGCGATTGTCAGCTCCGCCGAGGACAGGGTAACGGTCATTATCCGGGAGGTATATCAGGACCCCTCCCAGGTGGGGCAGCTTTCCTTCCCCCCCCGCGGGGGAGAAGGTCTCCGTCCCTATCTTGGCGACAAGGCGCTCCGGCGGGGGCCCGCGTATGAAGAGGGAGGGGAGGAGTTTCCCGAGACTGAGGATGAGGTTACCAATGAGGAGTAGGAGGTTCTAAGAGAGCATGGTTTTCGGCAAGACGAGACCGATAAACATTGAAGACGAGATGAGCAGCTCTTACCTTGATTATGCCATGAGCGTCATCGTCTCCCGCGCCCTGCCCGATGTGAGGGACGGGTTAAAGCCGGTGCAGCGGCGCATCCTCTACGCCATGTCCGAGCTCGGGCTGGTCCACACCGGTCCCCACAAGAAGAGCGCCCGTATCGTCGGCGAGGTCCTGGGCAAGTACCACCCCCACGGCGACGCCCCGGTCTATGAAGCCATGGTGCGCATGGCGCAGGACTTCTCCATGAGATATATCCTGGTTGACGGGCAGGGCAATTTCGGCAGCATTGATAATGACCCGCCGGCGGCGATGCGCTATACCGAGGCGCGCCTGACCAAGGTTGCCGAGGAGATGCTCCTTGATATTGATAAAGAGACCGTCAACTTCATGCCCAACTTTGATAATAGCCTTAAGGAGCCCCTGGTCTTACCCACCCGCCTGCCCAATCTGCTGGTCAATGGCAGCGCCGGTATTGCCGTGGGGATGGCGACCAGTATTCCCCCCCATAACCTCGGCGAGGTTTGTGACGCCATCTCTTATCTCATTGATAACCCCGACGCCACCGTTGATGAGCTAACCCGGTTTATTAAAGGACCCGATTTCCCCACCGCCGGCCTGATAATGGGTGGGGAGGAGATTAAGAATGCCTATGCCACCGGGCACGGGCGGGTGGTGGTCAGGGCAAAGGCCCTCCTCGGCGACATGCCCGGGGCCGGGCGGCGGCAGATAGTTATCACCGAGCTTCCCTATCAGACGAACAAGGCGGCCCTGGTGGAGAGAATCGCCAACCTGGCCAAGGACCGGAGGATTGAGGGCATCAGCGCCCTGCGCGATGAGTCCGACCGCCAGGGGATGAGGATTGTCATTGAGCTCAAGCGGGAGGCGGAGCCACGCAAGGTGCTGAACAACCTTTACAAGCACACCGCGATGCAGTCCGCCTTCTTTATCAATATGCTGGCCCTGGTTGACGGCCAGCCCCGCGTCATCAGTCTTAAAGAGTCGCTCCAGTATTTTATTGACTTCCGCCGCGAGGTTATCACCCGCCGCTCCCGCTTTGAACTCGGGGTGGCCAAGGCGAGGGCTCATATCCTTGAGGGTTTTAAGATCGCCCTGGCCAATATTGAAAAGGTGATTGCCACCATCAGAAAGGCGCAGACGGTTGAGATTGCCCGCCAGCAACTGATGAGCGGCTTTGGCCTCTCCCAGATCCAGGCGCAGGCGATTCTTGATATGCAGCTCCGGCGCCTGGCAAATTTAGAGCGGCAGAAGCTCCTTGATGAATACGCCGAGGTGGTAAAGACCATCGCCTATCTGGAAGAGCTGCTGGCTAACCCGAGGCGAATCCTCCTTTTGATAAAGGAGGAGGTGAGCCAGCTGAAGTCCCAGTACGCCGACCCCCGCCGCACGGCGATAAGCGGGGAGGAGGTAACCGAGTTCCGCGAGGAGGACCTTATCCCCCACCAGAGTGTGGTGGTTACCCTCTCTACCCGCGGCTTTGTGAAAAGGGTCGCCGCGAAAAGCTTCAGGTCACAGCACCGCGGGGGCAAGGGCATCATCGGCATGGTGACCCGGGAGGCGGACGCGGTAAGGCTTCTCGCGGTGGCTGATACCCATGACAACCTGCTCTTCTTCACCAACCGGGGCAAGGTCTTCCACCTCAAGTGCCATGAAATCCCGGCCGATGTCTCCCGGGTGGCGAAGGGGATGGCGGTGGTCAACCTCTTCTCCGTTGCCGCTGATGAACGGGTTACCGCCATGGTCGCCCTGCCTGATTTCACCCCAGGTGCCTATCTGCTGATGGCCACCCGCTACGGGGAGATAAAGAGGACGGCGGTGGAGAGCTTCGCCTCGGTGCGGAGCAGCGGGCTTATTGCCATGGACCTTGAGCCCGGGGATGAGCTGGTGGCTGCCTGCCTCGCCAAGGACAAGGACGATGTCCTCCTTATTACCGAGGGGGGGCAGGCAATCAGGTTCCCCGCCTCCGAGCTAAGGACGGTCTCCAGGACCGGTGGCGGGGTGCGTGCCATCCACCTTTCAAAGGGTGACCAGGTGGTGGCGATGGATGTCGCCCGCCCTCATAGTTACATCTTAGCTGTTACCAGCGGCGGCTTTGGTAAGCTGACGCCGATTATTGAATATCCCCGCCAGCACCGGGCGGGGGGTGGGGTCAAGACGTTTAAGCTCACGGATAAAACGGGCAAGGTTGCCGCCGCCAGCGTCGTCTCCCTTTCCCAGCAGTTGATGATTATCTCGGCGGAGGGGCTTGTCATTCAGACGCCGGTCAAGGAGAAGGACCCGAAGCGGGGCATCAGCATTCTGGGGCGGAGCACTCAGGGTGTGAAGCTGCAGGAGCTTGACCCCGGCGATAGGGTGGTGGCGATTGCCTGTTTTGAGCGCGAGCCTAAGTAGCCCCCAGCCTCTGCCGGCAGTCCTTATTAAGTCGCTCCAGCCCGCAGGCGTTACACGCCTGGGTGCGGCAATCCGGTGTCTCCTTGCCTTCTTTAGCCCGCTGGTATTCCCGCTTTAAGAATTCCGGGCTTACCCCGACGTCAATATGTGCCCAGGGAAGGTGCTCATCAAGGGGGCGCTCCCGCCGGGCATAGAAGTCAGCCTCAAGCCCGCTTGAGGCAAAGGCGCGGCGCCATCTCTCTTCGTCAAAGCACTCGTCCCAGGCGTCAAATTTCGCCCCCCTTTTCCAGGCGTCATAGATGACCCTGCCCAGCCTTCGGTCCCCCCTTGAGAGCACCGCCTCAAGCCGGCTTACCCTTGGCTCCTGCCAGGAGACCTGGCCCCCCTTCCGCCGCAGCCCCCGCTTGAGCAGCTCGTGCTTCTCATTCAGTTTCTCCTCGCTCTCTTGGGCGACCCATTGAAACGGCGTGTGGGGTTTGGGGATAAATGTGGAAAGGCTCACCCTCACTCGCGGCATCCCCTTGCCCGCGGCGCGGATTTTATCCACCAGCCGGACAATCTCCTCAATATCTTCTACAGTCTCGGTGGGCAGGCCGAGCATAAAGTAAAGCTTGAGGCTCCGCCACCCCCGGGCAAAGGCGGCGCCCGCCGTTTTCAGGATTTCCTCCTCGCTGGCGCCCTTGTTGATGATTCGGCGCAGCCTTTCGCTCCCCGCCTCCGGGGCAAAGGTCAGCCCGCTCTTTCGGCGGGGGAGGGATTCCATCAGTTTTACCGAGAAGCTGTCAATGCGCAGGCTGGGGAGGGAGAGGGTTATTTCAGGGTAATCATGGACAAGGCTTTTTACTAATTCCTCAATGCCGGGGTAGTCACTGGTAGAGAGCGAGACTAAGGAGATATCGTTATAGCCGCAGTTTGCGATAATCTCCCCCGCCGCCTTTATCACCTCTTCTTGGGGACGCCGGCGCAGGGGGCGATAGATAATCCCCGCCTGGCAGAAGCGGCAGCCGCGAGTGCAGCCACGCTGAATCTCCACCGCCCCCCGGTCGTGGACGACCTCAATATAGGGGACCACCGGCTTAGTGACCGGGGGAGGGAGCTTAGCAACAATGCGCCGCTGGATAACCGCTTTCGCCTCAGGGGCAGTGGGGGTAATGCTTTTCACGACTCCGTCAGTCTGGTATTCCACACGGTAAAGGCCGGGGACATAGACGCCGGGGATTTGAGCCACCTGTTTTAGCAGCTCTTTCTTGGCGGCCCTGTTTTTCTTCCACTCCCGCAGAGCGTTAAGCAGCTCCGGCAATATCTCCTCCCCCTCCCCGATGACAAAGAAGTCAATAAAGTCAGCCATCGGCTCAGGGTTCAGTACCGAGCTACCGCCAGCGATTATCAGGGGATGGGAATCGTTTCTTTCTGCCGCCAGGACCGGTATCTGCCCCAGGTCAAGGATGTTGAGGACATTGGTATAAGTAAGCTCATAGTCTAAAGAAAAACCGATAATGTCAAAGTCTTTTATCTGGTGTTTTGATTCCAGGCTGAGCAGCGGAATACCCGCAGCCCGCATCGCCGCCTCCATATCCACCCAGGGGGCGAAGACCCTCTCGGCAAGAGCGTCCTTCTCGCGGTTTAAGATGTCGTAGAGGATGGGCAGGGCCATATTGGACATCCCGATTTCGTAGAGGTCGGGGTAGCAGAGGGCGAATTTTATATCGGTCTTGTCCCAGTCTTTGATAGCGGCGTTCCACTCGCCGCCGGTGTAGCGCGCCGGTTTGGTTACCTGATGAAGCATAGGGTCAGGGTAGGTCAATCTGTTCCTCCATAGTCATCTAACTATAGACGATGGCTCTATTTTTTACAATCGCTTTTTTATCACCCTTACCCCCTTAATCCCCCTCTCCCTCGCAGGGAGAGGGGGAAGAGAAATTTTAAGAGGGGCGCCAGCCCCTCTTAAACACCTTCTTAGGTTGGCTTCGCTCAAAAGGGGAGAAATAAAAAAGAGGGGGGCGAAGCCCCCCTCTTAAAACTATTTTCCCCTTCCCTTGATAAGGGAAGGGGGTTAGGGGGATAGGTTACCACATTCCCTTTGACGGCGGAGGGCGGGGCGTCTAAAATAGCACTAAGTTGGCGCTAAGGAGAATAAAATGAAGCAAATCTGGGCACCGTGGCGGATAAAGTATATCCAGATGGGGAAGGTGGAGGGGTGCTTTCTCTGTGAAAAGTCCGGGCAGGATAAAGACGTTGAGAACTACATCCTGCACCGGGGGAAGAAGAACTTTATTATCCTGAACAGCTACCCCTATAACCCGGGCCACCTCATGGTCGCCCCCTACCGCCATGTCGCCACCCTGGAGGGGCTGAGCAAAGAAGAGCTTCTTGAGCATTTTGAGCTCGTCACCCTGAGCCTCAAGGTCTTAAGGGGGGTCTTCGATGCCGCTGGCTTTAATATCGGTATCAATGTGGGGAGGATAGCCGGCGCGGGGCTGGAGGAGCATGTCCATACTCATATCGTGCCCCGCTGGCAGGGGGATACTAACTTTATGCCGGTGCTCTCTGATGTCAGGGTATTGCCGGAGGCTCTGGCCGAGACCTATGATAAGCTAAAGGGCAAGTTCTAGCCTCTTACTTTTTGCCCCTCTCGGCTTCTATTTGCTGTTTTATTCTTTCAAACTCCTGCTGAGGGAGAGGTTCAAGGGACTCGAGGTTGTTGTTTACTATCCTGATTAAGAAGGTCTCCTTGCACTTCCAGCAACGGTAGGGTCCCTCAAAGATTCGCTGCGTCAGGACCATGCTGCTCTCGGTACCGCATTTAGGACATTTTATTTTAATCATGATGCCAACACCTCGTCGGTTAAATATCATTATGGCATTTTTCGCTGATTATATCAATAGCCTCAACCTTTACAAGTTTTAGGCGGCAGGTTAATATTATCTAGGGAGAACCATCAGCGGAGGTAGCGGTGAAAGCGGTGATAATGCCCGGCTTTTCCGAACTTTTCGTCGTCGTCAGTCCCACCCGGGAGGTGACGCGGGAGGGGTTGCTCTCCATTGTCATGCCCTGGCTTTATGCCCCCTGGCCCCAGGCTCGGGAGAAGGGCATTGTTGAAATAGAGTTTAAGGGCGACACGCTGAGGGCGCTGCTTACGGAATTGTCAGCTCAATATAAAAAAGCGAATGTTGATTTTCAGCCGATTAACCCGACAACCAGTGACCTTGATTTTGATTACGATGTCCTGCTGAATGACAAAAATTATGTCGCCCTGGTCGGCGGGCTTGATGCCAGACTCCAGGCTGATGACAGGGTGCAGGTCAAGATGCTCTGGCGGTGGGACGGTTAGGATGCTGGACAAAGACGAACTCAAAAGATACAACCGCCAGCTCATCATCCCCGCTTTCGGCGAAGAGGGGCAGCAAAAGCTGAAAGACTCCCGTGTCGTCATTGTCGGTGTGGGCGGGCTGGGCTGTGTCTCGGCGACCTATCTCACCGCCGCCGGCGTCGGGCACATCACCATCGTTGATTTGGACACTATAGAACTGTCTGATTTGAACCGGCAGATTCTCTACTGGGAAGAGGAAATCGGCGAGAAGAAGGTGGTGGTGGCGCAAAGAAAATTGTCCAGGTTAAATCCCGCGGTGGAGATTACCCCCGTCTTTGACAAGATAACCGAGGAGAATGCTCTCAGTATTATTGATAAGGCACAGGTAGTAGTTGACGGGCTGGATAATTCCGCCACACGGCTGGTGGTGAACTCGGCCTGTGTCAAGCAGAGGATACCCTATATCTACGGCGGCGTCTCGCGCCTGAGGGGGATGGTGACCACCATCGTCCCCGGAAAGACGCCCTGCTTGCGGTGTCTTGCCCCGGAGGGTATCGGTGGGCTGGGGGTCATGGGGGTGACCCCAGCCATTATCGCCAGCCTCCAGGCCCTGGAGGCGATTAAGATACTTACCGGCCGCAGCCCTTCCCTCGCGGGCAAATTGCTACTTTTCAACGGCGACGAGATGAAATTCCAGCTCCTTGAGATAAAGAGAAACGAGAGCTGCCCCGTTTGCTCTTCGCTTTACCCCGCTTAAAGGGACTTTTTACCCTCTTTTTTGGCTTTCAGCGCCCGGAAGACCTTCTCCGGCTGGGTGGGGAGGTCCTTAATCCAGACGCCGGTGGCGTTATAGATGGCGCTCACCAGCGCCGGCGGCGCCGAGCAGCAGCTCCCCTCGCTTGCCTCTTTCGCCCCGAAGGGACCGTAGGGGTCGTTGGTGATGACATGCTCCACCCTGGTCATCGGCGCTTCATAGGCGCGGGGGCGCTTGTAGTCAGCGAGATTGGCATTCAGGGTCAGCCCCTTGTCCATCTTGAATTCCTCGTAGAGGGCGGCGGCAATCCCCTGGTGGTATGACCCGCCCTGGCACTGCGTCTCCACTGCTGGCGGGTTGAGGGGGAAGCCGCAGTCATGGGCGATGACGCTCTCATCGGTGCATTTTACCAGCCCCGTCTCGGTGTCCACCTCCACCCCGACGGCCTGGGCGGTAAAGCTGTAATTAGTCCCGATATCGCCGAAGCCCCGGCTGAAATCGGCCAGGCCCAGTAATGATATCCCCTGGGTGGAATAGCCGCGGCCGATGATGACCTTGCCCGGTGTCTCGTAGCAGGCAGTCCTGACTAGCCTCTCCCAGGACATGTTCTTCTCGGGGTTTGACTTGACGAAGACCTGCTTATTCTTAATCTCAACCTCTTCCGGTTTGACGCCGAACTGCTTGGCGGCGACCTCAAGTAACTGGCGTTTAGCATCCGTAGCGGCGTTTATTGCCGCCTGACCGGCAAGCACCGTGACCCGGCTGCCGTAGCTTCCCGGGTCAACCGGGGTAAAGGCACTGTCCACCCTTTTCAGGTCTATGTCCTCCAGCCCGATGCCCAGCACCTCGGCGGCGATGGCGCAGGTTACGGTGTCTGATCCCTGCCCGACATCAGAGGCGCCGGTGAGGTAGTTGACACTGCCGTCCTCGCATATGCGGACAATGGCGGCGCAGGCATTGTGCGCCGAGAGCTTCGTCCCGCTGTTATAGGTTGCCGCAGCGATACCAACCGCGTAGGCTTTGTCCCCCTCCACCCTTTTCGCCTCTTTCACCCCTTTCCAGTTTACCGCCCCGGCGACCTTTTCGATGCATTCTTTTATCCCGCAACTCGCCACGTGGACGCCGTTGACCGTCTCATAGACCTTACCCGGCTCCGGGTTTTCAATGGCATTTTTCAGTCTCATCTCCACCGGGTCAATGCCGAGTTCTTCGGCCATCATGTCCAGCTGGACATCGGCGGCAAAGCGGCTGTGGTATAGCCCGTGCCCTCTCATCGCCGCCGAGCTCGGGTTGTTGGTGAAGTAGTTCATGCCGTCATACTTGAAGTTGGGCAGCTTGTAGGGCAGGGTCATGCAGGTCCCGGTAAGAAACATGGTCAGCGGGCTCATCCGGGTATAAGCCCCGCCATCGGCAATCGCCTTGACGTAGGTAGCCTTCAGCATGCCGTCCTTGGTGACCCCCGTCTTTATCGTAATCCACATGGGATGGCGCCTGAGGCAGGTGGTGAGCTCGTCAAACTCGGTATATTGCAGCTTCACCGGCCGGCCCGTCTTCTTGGCGAGCATCACCGCAGCGTAGTCGCAGTGCACCATATCATTCTTGGTGCCGCCGAAGTCGGAGCCGATAAAAGGCTGTATGATGCGCACATTGCTCAGGGGAAGGTTAAAGAGGCGGGCCAGTATTCTATAGGGGAAGTACGGGCTTCCCTTCGCCCCTTGAAAGACGACATGGTTGGGGTCAGGCCAGTGGGCGACGACCGCCGGCGGTTCAAGATACCCCTTGGCCATGCGCGGGGTCTGGAAGGTGTCCTCGCGGACAAGGTAAGACTCGGCAAAGGCCTTTTCCACATCGCCGAAGTTCCAGTGGTACTCAACGCATATATTCCCCGGGCGGTCCTCGTGGACGAGGGGCGCCCCTTCCTTCATCGCCTCAAAGGGGTCAAAGACGCCGGGGAGCGGCTCGTATTCCACCTCAATGAGGTCGCAGGCTTCCTCGGCGGTATCCTCGTCAACCGCCGCCACCGCCGCCACCCCCTCATACAGGTAGCGCACCTTGCCCACAGCAAAGGGCTCCTCGTCCCGCGTCTCCCGGCTCCACCCCCACTTAAAGCCGCCAAAGTCCTTGCCCGTCGTTACCGCCTTTACCCCGGGCAATTTTTCCGCCTTGCTGGTGTCAATATTGAGTATCCGGGCATGAGGGTACGGGCTTCTCTTTATCTGCCCCCAGAGCATATCGGGCAGTTCAATATCGGCGGCGTACTTCGCCTCACCGGTGACCTTGGCCCTGGCATCCACCCGGGGTATTGTTTTCCCGATAACCGAATAGTTCCCGAAGGTCTCTCCCATTCTACTTGCCTCCTCGCATCTCTTCTGCGGCGATCTCTATGGCTTCAATATACTTAACATAGCCCTCATCGGCGCAGAGGTTGCCCTGGATTGCCTCTCTAACTTCCTCCCGCGTCGGCTTGGGGTTCTCATTGAGCAGCGCCCTGGCGGACATCACCATCCCCGGGGTGCAGAAGCCGCACTCTATCGCTCCGTGGTCAACCATTGCCTGCTGGATGGGGTGGAGCTTGCCGCCGCTGGCCACCCCTTCAATGCTAACAACATCATGCCCGTTAGCCTGAAGCGCCAGCACCGAGCAGGACCTGACCGCCCTGCCGTCAATATTGACCGTGCAGGCGCCGCAGGAGCTGGTGCGGCATCCGGTCTTGGTGCCCGTCAGCTTCAGCTCATTTCGCAAAACATCCACGAGTAGGGTCTTTGGCTTCACCATCAACTCGTAGGGCTTGCCATTAACGGTTAACTTTAATTCCATCATTTCGCCTTTCATGCTCTACCTCCTGTCGCTCTTTCCAGAGCCCTTGCCCCCACCCGTCTGACGAAGACCTTGGCCATTTCTTTTTTGTATTCTGCGGAACCATGGACATCGTCAACCGGGCTGACCTCGGTTGAGGCTGCCTCGCCGGCCTCGGCAAGCAGGGCATCGCTAATTTTTTTGCCTATTAATACTTTTTCTGCCTCTTTCGCCCGCAAGGGGATGGGAGCGCAGTTAGAGAGGGCGATGCGGGCGTCCTGGCAGACGCCATCGCTCAGGGTTATAGAGACTGCCGCCCCGACAATCCCCATATCACCTTTCATCACCATGAGCTTATCGTGGGCAACGCCGGTGCGGGGTGGCGGGTTCGGCACTAAAATCTCGGTGAGCATCTCATCAGGGCGGAGGGCGACCTCAAGATAATCCTTGGAAAATTCCTCCGCCTCTATCGTCCTTTCCTTTTTGGCGCTGGCGAGTTTTAGCTTCGCCCCTAGGGCGATTAAGACCGGCGCCACATCGCCGGCGGGGTCACCGTGGCAGAGGTTGCCCCCGAGGGTGCCCCAGTTTCGCGTCTGGATGGTGGCTAAATTTCTTTCCATCTCGCTGAGCACGCCAAAATATTTCTGGACAAGGGGTGATTTCTCCACGGCGCGGTGGATGGTCAGCGCCCCAATTCTGAGGCCCTTCTTCTCATCGTATTTAATATATTCCAGGGCGGCTAAGCCCTTGATATCAATCAGGTACTGGGGCTTGAGCAGCCCCTGCTTCATGATGACCAATATTGACTGCCCGCCGGCAATTATCTTCGCCTTCTCCTTGTAGCGGGCAAGCAGGGAGAGGGCTTTGGCAACTGTTTTGGGAGCAAAATATTCAAAGTCGGATATCATCTGACCTCCTCGGGGCAAGACTCATCGCATTGTATTAAACTCATCGGTTTTCTGTCAACACGGCTAATCCTTGTGTCTTAGGTCTTTAAACCTTCTCGCCTTAACGGCGTAGCGGGGGAGGGTATTGTAGTCATGAAACTCCAGGTTGTATCTTAGACCGGTCTTCACCCTGAGCTGCTGGACGAGCCTTGGCTCGATGTCTGCAATTTTATTCTTAAAATCAGGGAGCACCTCCACCTTCAAGCTAATATCGTCAATATCGCCCTTCTTGGTGACAGTCACCTCGTATTCATCACCCAGCTCCGGAATACTCCTCACCACCTCCTCAATAGCAATCGGCGCCAGGAGTACCCCCTTCACCTTGGTGATGTCATCAGCCCGGCCAACCACGCCGCCCTTTAATAACCTGAATGTCCGCCCGCACTCGCACTTCTCTATCGGGTTCCACTCAATAACGTCTTTGGAGTCAAACCTGATGCAGGGGTGAGCAAAACGGTCAAAGGTAGTGACCACCATGCTTCCCCTCTTCCCCGGCCCGGTGATGCTCTCCCCGGTATTAATATCCTCTATCTCAACCAGGTGGAAGGCTTCAAGGACATGCAGTCCAGCCTGGGCCTGACAGGTAAAACCCCAGTGCCCTATCTCGGTGGCACCGACCTGGTCATAGACCTTAGCCCCCCACGCCTCTTCTATGCGTTTCTTGGTTGCCGGGATACAAGCCCCCGGTTCGCCGGCGCAGGTTATTTTTTTAATATATAAGTCCTTGGCCGGGTCTATCCCCAGCTTCTTTCTCGCGGTATCCGCCATGCCCAGAACATACGTCGGCGTCGCCATGAGGGCGGTCGCCCTAAGCTCCTGCATCTTCAGCAGTCTGGCTTCGGTATCAAGCACGCCGCCGGGGACAACCTCACAGCCCAGCTTCTCAGCGGCATAGTGGGCCGCCCAGAAGGCGATAAAGAGGCTGTAGCCGAAGGGCAGGAAGACCCTATCGGTGTTCCGATAGCCCTGCGCCCAGAGGGCATAAGCCCATGCCTCTGATGACCACTCCCAGTCCTGCCAGGTCTCCGGGTGATAGAC
>Ga0315282_10006693_pt1 | contig 19166 bp, 11 predicted proteins | sample YL17G07_20_MG_FD_203693 | JGI IMG/M metagenome (GOLD analysis project Ga0315282, IMG submission 203693) | Sediment microbial communities from Yellowstone Lake, YNP, Wyoming, USA - YL17G07_20 | ecosystem: Environmental > Aquatic > Freshwater > Lake > Sediment | place: USA: Wyoming | collected... | reverse complement strand
CGGGCGCACTCCTTGACGGCCTGCACGCACCATCCCCACTGGAGGTCGTAGGAAACCCCCTCGCGCTCGAACCCGGTGAAGATGCGCACGAGGCTGCCGCCCAGGTCGCGCGCCAGGCGCGCCAGCTCGGCGATGTGCTGGATCTGCATCTCCCGGAAGGGCACGTCAGGGCGCTCGGCGCCGCCGCAGAAGTCGTTGTAGCCGGCGATGCACGCGAGGCCGACGCCCTTCTCTTCCATCAGGCCGCGCAGGCGGGCGCGGGCGTCGGCGTCCATGTCGAGAATCGACGCGTGCGGACGCTTGCCGGCCACCATGAGGCCGTCATAGCCCAGCGCCGCCGCCTTCCCGACGATGCGCTCAAGAGGGAGGCTTGCCTGGCCCGGCCAGACACCGCCGTACGAGATGGTATGCAGCGCGGTCTTCATCAGTGACTCTCTCCGGTGTGCTCCTTGGTGGGCCCGACGTGCCCGCCGCGACCTAGTTGCCCGGGTCGGCGGGGACGACCTTCTCTCGGTCCCGGAACGCCCTTGCCGTGCGGCGCCCACACGCAGGTGCCGTCCGTGGCCGGGCGGAACCGCCGGGCGCGAGGGAACAGCGGCAGGACGGCCAACCGGCCGGTACCCGCGAGAGGCGGTCGTTCCATGAGCAAGGCGCGGATAGGTGTGATCGGGTGCGGCGTGATTGGCACACTGCACCTCCGGGCCGCTCAGCAGTCGCCGCTCATCGACGTGGTGGCTGTCGCGGATCTCATAGAGGAGCGCCGCTTGAGGGCCGCCGCGGAGTTCGGCGTGCCGCAGGTCTATCCGGACGGCGACACGCTGCTTGAGGAGAGCGACGCCGCCGGGGTCGTGCTTGCCGTGCCCGCCGGGGATCGCATCGAGATGCCGGTGCACGCTCTGGCCTGCGGCAAGCACGTCCTGATTGAGAAGCCGGTCGCGATGAGCGCGGCGATGCTGCAGCGGTACATCGACGCTCAGGGCGATCTGGTGGCCGGGTGCTGTTCGTCTCGCTTCCAGGCTTTTGCCTCGACGAGCGCCGCCGCTGACGTGGTGGCGTCCGGCGCACTGGGGGCGCTGCGCAGCATCCACTGCCGCGCCATAGTGCCTGCAGGCCCGCCGCCCTCCTCGCCGCCTCCGCCTTGGCGGCTGAACCGCGAGCGCAACGCCGGTGGCATTCTCACAAACTGGGGCTGCTACGACCTGGACTACCTGATGGCCATCACCGGCTGGTCGCTCGTCCCGAGGACCGTGCTGGCGATGACCTGGGGTGTTCCGACGCCGTTCGTGCCGAACGTCGCCCCCGGCTCAGACGCGGAGTCGCACTTCTCCGCCTTCATTGCCTGCGAGGGCGGCGCCGCGATCACGTTCGAGCGCGGCGAGTACGTGGCATCAGCCGGGGAAGCGGTCTGGCGCATCGTGGGTGAGCTGGGCACACTGAGGTTGACGATGACGCGCAACGCGGGAGAGGCGCTCTACCTCGACCAGGCCGACGCGGAGACAGGGGTGATCTCGCGCCCGTTCTGGGAGGAGGCAGACGACTGGAACCGCCTTCACGCGGGTCCCATCGAGGACTTCGCCGCCGCGATTCTGGAGGGGCGCGCTCCCAGAACGGACCTGCACCGGTCGATGCTCGTCCAGCGCATCACCGATGCCATCTACGCATCCGCCGCGAGCGGCAAGGCGGTGGACGTGTAGTCGGACGGGCCGCATAGGGGACGGTCTGTCTTGAGCTTGGCGAAGGACGGACGGTGGGACCCTAACCGGCCCCCTTCCGCCCGCCCCACGCCTTCCCCGCCCACGCGCCCATGGCGTCGTACCTGTCCTCCCAAGTGGTGTACATCGCTCCCACGATGCCGGGGATGTCGCGCGTGTTCTCCAGCCACTTGGCGATGGCTGAGCCGTACTCGTCTCCATCGTAGTAGCCGGACAGGATCTGCTTCAGCCCCAGATCGGCGAAGAACCGGCAGTTCTTGCCCATGAGACCGCCGTGCCAGTTCACGATCCCCACGTCCGGTTCAAGCCCCTCCCACGAGCCCTTGAGCGTGCCGTTCACGGCGTAGTAGCTGTCGACGGCGTTGTGCTGCGGGTCGAACATGTCGCTCCAGACCCAGATCTCCGCATCGGGGCGGACGTCGCGGATCATCTGCGCGGCCTTTCGCACATTCCAGGCGAGCAGTTGGCCCGGCGTCATGTTCATGCTCTGACACAGAGCGCACTGGTTCATGACGCGCATCTCATCGTGCGACATGAAGAAGGCCGCGGGGTGGAGGAGGTCGTTCGCCTGAACGACCTCCGCGCGCCAGTCATCGAAGATCCTCGGCTCACTGATGCAGCCCGTCAGCCGGTCCTCGTATACGATGATGGGGTGGTAGTAGCTCACTCGCAGCCTCTCCCCGTCGCGGATGCGCGAGTTCGCGGTGAGCTTGATGGCCGGCTGCTCATGGTACGCGATCCACGGGTGAAGCTGGGGGTCGACGATCCGCTCGAAATCCTGCTCCTCTTCGTAGGCCGTGCCGTCTTCGCCGCACACGGTCACCGGGCACCCGGGGCGGCGCAGAACGTTGACTAGGCCGATCTCCTCAATGGTGAGATCGTCCCACCAGAACTTGCCGTCCTTGCCGTACCACGATCCCAGGTAGAGCAGTGCGTCGTCGCGGTCCAGACTGTTGAAGACGAGGTCGTAGTGCGTCCAGTCCTGCGTCGGCTCGGCGCGGAAGGTCTGGAAGCTGACCCCGTGTTGGGCGTCGGGCGTCAGCACCTTCACCTCGGGGTCGGTCGGCACCATGTTCTCAGTCTTCACCCAGAACGAGATGCGGTACTGTCGGTGCGGCTGGAGCTTGAGCGGCTGTGAGATGCGGCAGTGGCGGTACTCGTTCCTGCCGACACTCTCCATGCGCAGCGAAGTCTTCCCGCCGTGGACGTCGTCGTGATCGGCGAATGTGGTGACACCCTCGTCGTCCTGGAACCCCCACCCGTTCATGTGGTTGCCGGTCACGTCCTCGAAGTCACCGTTCACGACCTTCGTCGGGTTGTCCGGAACCAGCTTGGCCGAGCCATCGTGCACCTCAAACAGCGCGTCCTTCGAGAGGACGCCCTCCATGTAGTTCCGATCGTGTGGCCCTCCCATGACGATGGCCACCAGGTCGAGGCCGTACCGCTCCGCCGCCGCCCTGAGCGCGGGCGCCTTCGCCGGCGCGACGTCATACGAAAACGCCACGCCGTTGTACCCGTCCGCCTGAGCCTGCGGGAGGCGGGCGATCACCCGGTCGACCTCCGCCGGGTTGCTCATGTCGCGCCACACAAAGAGCCACCGCTTCTGCATCCGGGGGCCCTGCTCGGCCTGCTGCCCGGGCGCGCTCTGAGGCGCTAGCGAAAGAGCGCCGACAAGGGCCAGGCCGAACAACAGGGCACCGAGACCGGAATGCGCGATACGCGTGCGGGACATTGGGTGCTCCCCTTTGAGTAGCGGGCCGCGCCCCCCACGACCTGTCTCCGCGATTCCAGGAGTAGGCGCGAGGAACCTCCGGCGAGGCGCCCACGGAGGAGGAGGCGGAAGGGACGGCTGGGAAGGCCGGGGCAGTCTTCCCAGGACGGAGCCTGCCTCATGGCAGCCTTGCTCGGCACATTGCAGATCGCTATCGGAATGGTCGGGCCGGCGCCGAGCTCAGAAGCGCTGCTCGATGCGCTCACCCCGCAGCCGCAGCAGCTCGCGATGCGCGAGGGGTCGCTGCGGCTCCGTGGGACCGACGTGTCTGTGAGAGTGCCCGGCGGGCCGCGAAACGACGCGTGCCGGTGCGTGCTCAAAGGTGCCCTCGAGGCTGCCGGCGCCACCATAACCACGACGGACGAGAGCGACGGCGAGAGCGCATTCACTGTGGGCGACGGAGCCGAGCTGCCGCCCCTGCCCGAGGACGGCCCCGCGCCGGAGCAGGCGTACGTCCTCGCGGTGGGGCCTGGAGGCATCGCGGCCCGGGCGGCGTCGCCTGCGGGCCTGCTCTACGCGGCTCAGACACTCAGGCAACTAGCAAGGGCAATGGGCTTAAGCCCATTGCCCCTCCCCTGTTTGGAGATCGCCGATTGGCCGGAGTTCAAGCTTCGAGGGATCTACATCGAGGGCGGCCAGGAGCGCTTCGGCCAGATCGCGGACGCCGACTACCTCTGCGAGCAGATCCGCCGGCTGTCCGAGTTCCGCATGAACGCCCTTGTGATCGAGTGCTACAATCTGGTCCCCTACCCGTCCTTCCCGTACTGCGCGGACGCGGGAACGCTCTCGCCCGAGGACTGCCGACGGATCGTCGCGGAGAGCAAGCGCTGGCACGTCACGCTGATACCCTCCCTGCAGACGCTCGCGCAGGCGTACGAGCTCGTGTGGCAGTGCGACGCTGGCATCCCCTATCGCGAGAGCACGGCGCCGGGCCTCATCTGCCCCTCCACGCCGGGGGTGTACCCCTTCATCAAGGGCCTCTACGGGGATCTGCTGCGCCTGTTCGACGACTCGCCGGTAATCGGGATCGGGTGCAGCGAGATCGACATGCAGTGGCAGGGCCGGTACTGCCCTAGGTGCCAGCCGAGGGTCGCGGCCGGCGAGACCGTGCGCGACCTGCTCCTCGGGCACGCCGAGAAGTGCATCCAGGCCGTCCGTGAGCTGTCCGCCGAACTCGGCCGGCCCATACGGCCGATGATGTGGGGCGACGAGTTCTACATGTACGGCCCGGGCCGCGACTGGGTCGGCCTGGAGCGCATCTCGCGCGACACGGTGATGGGCTTCTGGAAGTACTGGCCGGACTACAACGGCATCCAGGGGCTGCTCGCGCGCGGATACGACGTGCTCGGCGTCTCGGCGATGTACAATCACTCGTTCTACCTCGCCGACCTGTCGCCCGCGGATCCGCCCAAGTCCTGGCCCTCGATGGAGCAGACGGGCATCGTCAACATCGCCGGTATGGTCCAGGCGGCCGAGGCGGCGCGAGCGGCCTACCCGGAGCGCGACTTCCTGGGCACTGTGACCGCGTCGTTCTCGAAGCACCGCCTCCGCGCGTTCGACTCGATCTGGTACGGCTTCGCGCTGAACGGGCAGTGCACGTGGAGCCGGCCCACGCGCCCGATTGGGCAGTACCAGGCCGCGTTCACGCGGGCCTTTGCGCGCCACTACTACGATGCACGCACCAGTGAGGCGGCCGATACTCTCGCTAAGGCTTACGAGCGGCTCGATCGCTGCAAGTCCCTCCTGGAGCTGGCGAACCAGACCCTCCACGACGTGGTCGGCGTCTATGACACGCAGGAGGCCGGCTACGTCGATAACACGCTCGCAGGCGCGTTCCACCGATGCGGAGACCTGATGGGGCCGGACGGGTCGCCTCAGCCACAGCTCGCGGCGATCCTCGCGAACGCGCGCCGGGTGGAGTCCGAGGCGACCGCCGCCAAGGCCGCCGTCGGCGCTCAGAGCGCGCACGTGGGCGCTGTCCGCGAGCTGCGCGATCTCTGGTGGGCCGCTGAGAAGATCGCCGCGCATGCCGAGCGCGAGCTGCTGATGGCGGATACGCAGTCCGCGCTTGTGGCGGCCGGGGCTAAGGGCCGTCCACCGACGCCGTCGGAGCTTGCCGGCCTGGCCGAACGCTGGTCGGCGCACCGCGAGCGCGTCGAGCGGGTTCTGGAGCACGTCTCACACCTTTGCTCGCGCGGCGACCCCTGTGGCTTCGTCTCTCTCCTCGGCGACATACGCGCCATCGAGGCGTACCTTGAGCAGCCGATAGCCGCAGTCCCGGCCGAGCCGGCCGAGGTGCTCATCGACGAGCGCTTCGCGAGCCTGGACCCGCGGCGATGGGTTATCAGGGGCGAGCCCAGGATCGTCGATGGCGCTCTGGAGACGCTCGCCCCGGGCGGGTGGGAGAACTACTGCGGCATCACCACACGGCAGACGTTCGAACTCAGCGACGAGCGCCCGCTCAACGTGGAGTTCGCACTGACGCCACTCAAGATGGGCGCGGACAGCCAGCTCTTCGGGTCGGCCAACCCTGGCGGAGACGTCGCGTACCAGTTCACGTTCTACGGCCCGCAGACGCGCTTCGGGGTGTACACCCAGTGCGCCGAGCCGCCTTCCGGAACGTGGACGAGCAACGAGGCGGGCTGGAAGCTGAGAGCGACAAGTCCGACGGTCAGCCCGGGCACCGCGTACAGGGTGCTCGCCCGGATAACGCGCCACAGCTTCCGGGTCACGGTCCACGAGGCAGGTCAAGCCGACTGGCAGTTGCCGCTCTGGGACACGCTCGCGGTGCCGATGCACGACCTCAGCGAAGTGCGCTTGCTCTTCGCGGACGTCGAGCCCCCGGGCGCAACGGCTTCCACGCGCTGGGGGCCGATCAGGGTGTGGCGAGCGGACAAGCCGTAGGGGACGACCTTCAGGTCGCCCGTGTACACCGTGTGGGGATGCCGACAGTTTCCCCATGTGAAGCGGCGCGGGCGTCTGCGGGCTGCCCTACTCCGCCAGCCGCTTCTCCAGCTCGGCGGTGAGGGCAGGGACGATCTCAAAGAGGTTGCCCACCAGGCCGAAGGTCGCGTGCTCGAAGATCGGGGCCGATGCGTCCCGGTTGATAGCGACGATGTAGTCCGAGCTGCTCATGCCGGCAAGATGCTGGATCTGGCCGGAGATGCCCACCGCAACGTACAGCTTGGGCGAGACGGTCTTCCCGGTTTGCCCGACCTGGTGCGTAGCCGAGATCCAGCCGGCGTCGACGGTCGCGCGCGACGCGCCTACGGCGCCACCGAGCACGGCCGCCAGCCTGCGGACCAGGGCGAAGTTCTCCGGCGCCTGGAGCCCGCGCCCGCCGGAGACGATGATCTGCGCATCGACCAGGTTCACCTGGCCGTCCTTGCTCTCGCGGATCACTTCGACGATCTTGCTCATCGCCCCGCGCTCGTCAAGATGAACCGGGACGCGGACGATCTCGCCGGTGCGCGAGCCGTCAGGCTGCGGCTTCTTGAAAACGTTGGGCCGAACGGTCGCCATCTGGGGCCTGGCCTCGCGGCACAGAATGCGGGCCATGATGTTGCCGCCAAAAGCCGGGCGCGTCTGCAAGAGCAGCGGCTCCTGGTCCCAGATGTCGAGGCCGGTGCAGTCGGCCGTGAGGCCCGCGCCGATGCGCGCCGCGAGCCGTGAGCCCAGGTCGCGCCCCTGGGGGGTGGCGGAGATGAGGACGATCTCCGGCTTGTGCTCATTGATAAGCCCGGCGATCACCGCCGAGAACGGCCCCGTCCGGTAGCGCTCGACGACCGGATCGTCAATGACGTAGACCTTGTCCGCGCCGAACGCGACCATCTCGCCTGCGAGGTAGTCGCAGTCGTGCCCCAGGAGGACGGCCTCGAGGGCGCAGTGCCGCTCATCGGCCAATGCCCGGCCGCGGCCGAGCAGCTCGATGGTCCCTCCCTTGATCTTGCCCTCGTCGGTCTCCGCGAGCACCCACACGCCCTTCCACAGGCTGGTGTCGACGGTGCCCTTGCGCGGCAGCTCGATGACGATGGCGTCCGTTGGGCATGAGGAGACACACTGCCCGCAGAAGTTGCAACGCTCAGTGAGGTAGGCCATCCCGTCCTCGACAGCCACGCCCTCGTACGGGCAGACCTTCACGCACAGCCCGCACGCCGTGCACAGTTCCTGCTTGATGCTAAGCGCCATGACGCGGTGGACTCCCTTGGTGCTACCGAAGCCGCGGGCCTAAGCCCGCGGTCTACGTGGCCGCGGCCCTCTACCCCGAGGCGAGCGACTTGCGGATCTCAAGGATCTCCCCGGCGAGCTCGCCGACCATCTCCTCGACGGTGCCCTCGAGAAGCCGGCCACCCTCGCGCTTCGGGGGTGTGAAGATCTGCCACACGACCGTCGGCGAGCCCTCGAAACCGATCCGCTCGTCCTCCGCCGCCACATCGGCCGCGCTCCACTTCGTGATCTCGTGGCGGCGGGCTTTGAGGACGTTCTTCATCGAGGCTCGGCGCGGCTCGTTGATCTGCTTGACCACGGTCACCAGCGCGGGCATCCTGCACTCGACGACCTCGAAGCTGTCCTCCAGCATCCGCCTCGCGGTAACCTTCTTGCCCTCGACGCTCAGCTCGATGGCGAAGGTTATCTGCGGGATGCCGAGGTGCTCCGCGATGCCGGGGCCCACCTGGGCCGTGTCGCCGTCGATCGCCTGCTTCCCGCAGAGGATGAGGTCCACATCACCGACCTTGCGGATGGCCCGCGCGAGCGTATAGGACGTCGCGAGCGTGTCCGACCCGCGGAACTTCGCGTCTGTGAGCAGGATGGCGTCGTCGCAACCCATCGCGACGGCTTCCCTGAGGATACTTTCGGCCTGCGGCGGACCCATCGAGAGCGCGATGACCTCGGCCTCGCCTCCGAGCGCCTCCTTGACCTGGAGGGCCGACTCAATGGCATTCTCGTCGAACGGGTTGACCTGCGACTCCACCCCGTCGCGAATGAGCGCGTTGGTCTCGGGGTCTATGCGGACATTCGTCGTCGCCGGGACCTGCTTGATGCAAGCAACGATCTTCAACAGAGGGCCACCTACTTGAGGATGTGGTTCGCGATGACGAGCCGCTGGATCTCGGACGTGCCCTCGACGATCTCGAAGAGCTTCGCCTCGCGCATGAGTCGCTCGACCGGGAACTCCTTGGTGTAGCCGTATCCACCAAGCACCTGCACGGCCTGGTTGGTGACGCGCATGGCCACCTCGGAGGCGTAGAGCTTGGCCATCGCGGCCTGGAGTTCGAACGGCTTGCCCTGATCCTTCAGCCACGCGGCCTGGTTGCAGAGCAGCCTGGCGCACTCGATCTCGACGACCATGTCGGCCAGCTTGAACTGGATCGCCTGGAAGTTCGAGATGGTCTGCCCGAACTGGACGCGCTGCTTTGAGTAGGCGAGCGCGTGCTCGTACGCCGCCTGGGCGACGCCGACGGCGCCGATGCCCATGCCGATGCGGCCCAAGTCGAGGGTCTGCATGGCCACGCGGAAGCCGCGTTTCTCGCCGCCGAGCACGTTCCCGGCCGGTGTGTGCGCGTCTTGGAAGATGAGCTCGCGGTTCGGGAGCGACGGGAAGGCCATTTTCTTCTCGTTCTTGCCGATTGTGAAGCCCTCGAAGCCCTTCTCGAAGATGAAGGCGGTCATGCCGCGCGCGCCGCGGTCTGGCTGCATGTTGCCGATGACGATGTAGGTCTCGGCCTCGCCGGCGTTGGTTATGAAGATCTTGGTGCCGTTGAGGATGTACTCATCGCCCACGCGGACCGCCGAGGTCTTCACATTCCCCGCGTCGGAGCCCGCGTTCGGTTCCGTGAGGCCGAAGGCGCCGATCTTCTCGCCTGTCGAGAGGGGCACGAGGTACTTCCGCTTCTGCTCCTCGGTGCCAAAAAGCATGATGGGGTACTGGGCGAGCATGTGCGCGCCGAAGACCGCCCCGGTGGTGGTGCAGGCGCGGGACAGCTCCATGCCGACCGCGGCCCAAGTGAGGAAGTCCATGCCGAGGCCGCCGTACTCCTCCGGCACGGGAATGCCGCAAAGATCGAGCTCGGCTAGCTTCCTGATGTTCTCCCAGGGGAACTCGCCGGACGCGTCGGTCTCCTCGGCCTTGGGGCGAAGCTCCTCGACGCAGAGCTCGCGGACCGCGTCGAGAACCGCTTGCTGATCCTCATTGAACTCGAAATCCATGCAGACTTGCTCCCCTCTTACGGGTGATCGCGCAGCCGGGACGAGGGCGCGCCGCCGGAAAGACAAGCAAAAGAGGCCCGGCTGCTCGCCGGGCCCGGCACCACTGTTCGACGTGGACGCCCGGCGACCTCCGAGTATCGTCCGGCCCGCCCCGGGCGAGCCACGCTGTCGCACCGGATCCCGCTGCGCGATTGTAGCGAATCCCGGGAGGGAAGGGTAGCGCGGCGCGGCAGGACGCTGGTAGGGACTAGCCAGTGTGCTTGGCCACGGGCGGGCACGCTGGGCCCCCCCTACGGGACACGACGGTACACCACGATCGCCGCCCCGGGCCTGCCGGTGACCTCGACGTCCAGCCCGTCCTCCATGAGTTCCTTGCCGGTCATCGACACCGGCGCATCGCGATGGTCAAGGTCGGTCAGGCGGTACCGGGCAGCCGCTTCCAGCCCTCGCAGCCTGAGCCGGACTCCCGGCTGAGCGCACTCGGCCCTACGGAATGCCTGCACAACGCCCGTTCCCGCCCCGGGCGTGTCGAACTGCCAAGCTATCCAAGCGTCCGCGGCAAGGCTGTAGGGCGTCAACGGGTAGAAGTCGCCCCAGTAGTGCCGAACGGTCCGCCGCCACTCGTCCAAGCGCTGAGGCAGCTCGCGGAAGCTGCTCGGATCGGCACGCACCAGGCAAGCCCCCACGGTCTGCGCGAGCCTGCTGCGTGTGAGGTACGCGTCGTCGGTCTGTCCCCACGTTGCCGCGAAGTAGGGTAGCCACAGGGAGATGCCGTACGTCTCCCCCTGGACGCCGACAGGGTCGTCCGCGTAGTCGCTCTTCGTGTAGGGCACCCCACGCCTCATGCTCTCCAGATCGTTGCGCCGGCCGCCGCTCGCGCAGTTGTCGTAGAGCATGTCCGGGTGTCGCCTGAGAAGCTCGTCCCAGTAGGCCAGCAGCCCGCTCACGTAGCGTATCTCGGTGATGCCCTGCCGGTCGGTGGCGTCCGCTCCGCGCCAGAAGGGCAGCGGGTCGAAGTTGAAGTCCTGTCGGTAGATGTCTATCCCGGTCTCGGTTACCATCTGATCGATGTGGTTCACGAGCCAGCGCCAAGCGTCCGGGTTCCCCAGGTCTAGGAGCCTGTCGCCACCGTCGCCCAGGAGCCACTCCGGATGGTGTGTCGCCAGCCAGGTGCCCTCGCGCACGCGCTCCGGTTCGAACCAGAGGATCGCTTGGATGCCCCTTGCGTGGAGGTAGTCGACGACCGGCCGGAGCCCGTGTGGGAAGCGGACGGGATCGGGCTCCCACGTGCCCGTGCGCGTCCAGTCTCCGTCGCAGGGGTACCAGCCCGCATCCATCCACCAGAAGTCAGGATGCAGGCCCCTGGCGAGGTACGCGTCCACGGACTCCTTCTGGTTCTCCTCGGTGGCGTCCACCATCATGCCGGTGTCGCTCGCGCCACACCACTGGGTAGGCGGCAGCTTGCCACCGGGCCTGCGGATGCTGTGGGCGATGAACCACCTCCGCCAGACGTTCTGCGCGCGGATCCAGTCGCCGTCCTGCCAGAACTGCAGGACGATGAGCGGGGTGCGGACCTCCTCGCCGGGGTGCAGCCGGAAGTGCGTGAGTTCCTGACCCGCGCTGATCCGCAGGCCCTCGTTCTCGTCGCGGGCGAACTTGGAGAGCCACTGCCCCGGCCAGCCTACGACGAGGATGACTCCGCCGCCGTCCCACTCAAGGTTGAAGTAGGACATGTGGAAGATCGTCGGACGCCCACCGGCTCCGCCGAAGCCTGTCTGCGAGCCGGGCTCGAGCGCTGTCTCGAGGGGCTGGTAGTCGTTGGGCTGGGTCGGGCTGCCGACGCTGTGGTGGAGCAGGAACTCCGCGTCTCGATCACGTCGGAACGTCGCATCGAGGGCCTGGAGCCCCTCGATGATCGGCGTGTCGGCGGCGCCTGTGTTCCGCAGGTAGACGGTCCACTCGACCGTGGGGTAGTCGGCGTACTGCACGATAGCGCAACGCACTTCGAGGCCGGTGTCGGGGTCGGTGAAGACTTGAGTGCGGCGCGTGCGCTGCGCGTCGAGGCGCTCGACATGCTCCGCGAAGCGCCATTCCGGAAGCAGCTCCGCTGAGGCGCGGCCGCCGTAGACAAAGGAGAACGGTACCGTCGAGGCAGGGGTATCCGTTGTCCCCTCATATCCGAAGCTGCCGTTCACCCACCGGCGCATCCGCGCGATCTCGCCCGCGGTGGGCTGCGTCGCTCCCGCGGGGGGTGCGGCGAGACCCGCGGCTATCAGAGCCACAGCCAGCACCAGGCCGGAACTCCAGGAGACAGTCATTGTCATGTCCTCCGCGATCAGGCTTGCTCAGTGGGATTCGTTCACCGGCGGGTACGGCGGAGACCTGCCAGCGGGTACGACCTTCGTCTGCCTCCGCGGGGCAAGTTGGTGGCGAGCGCGGCGGAGCGGCGGCGTTCCTTGAGCCCCGAAGGGGCGGCATATCATAGCCCAGGGCAAGGCCGCGCAGCGGCCGGAGCCCTGGGTCAGGGGACCCCACACGTCGGAGCCCTGAAGGGGCGGCATGGGGCCAATGTCGTCCCTTCGGGACTCGGTGAAGGGCGCGCCGCGAATCCTGGGGCTTGCGCCCCAGGCTATGCGATGTCGCCGCGCTGCGGCTTAGGAGAGGCGGCGGAGCGGCGCCGCGCACCCCCTATCCCGGCCTCGTACGCGTGGCCTCGCCGGGGCCTGCCCACGGCACGTTGTCCCGGCGGGAGAGGGGGCCGCCCCACACATTCCCCGCTCTCCTGAGCGCTGTGGCATGTAAGATAGGAGACGGTGATTGCGCCGGCTGCACGGCACGGGCCATTGGCCCGGTAACGCCGCGGGTTGCCGCGCGCGCATTGGAGGCTGATCTACTGATGAACCGCAAGACAGTATGGATCGCGCTGGGGCTGCTCGCCATCAGCGTTACGGCAGGACTCGCGGCCGAGGGGCAGGCCTATCTTGGGATCTTCGCCGAGACGAGCGTGAGCATCATGCCCGGCATGGCAGCGATGCTGAAGAACCTCCCCCCTGGCATGGATGTGTCGAAGCTGCCGCCCGAGGTGGCCGCGATGCTCAAGGGCGGCGCGCAGAGGAAGCTCGATGTCAGGCTGTGGTCACCGGGCATCGCGGCCCAGGATGCCACGGCCTGGGTAGCGCCTCCGGTCGGGCTCAAGCTCGGCAACAGGCTCGATCTGCAGCTCTATCGGCCGACCGCCGAAGAGGGCGAGGGCGGGCCCGGGATCATGCCGCCGGGCGCCCCGAAGTTCGAGGACATGACGATCAAGATCTATTGGGGCTCATCGCCCACAGTAAGGCCCGGCCAGCCCAAGATCATCAAGATCGGCGACCTCACGGGCGACCAGAAGGCCGAGATGGAAGCGCAGGCCAAGGCCACCATGGCGCGCGCCGGCAACTGGTTCTACAAGCCCGACTGGACGACGGCGCACTGGCCGCACGAGAAGCAGCCGGGCGTGATCAAGGACGATGCGTCGCTCGTCGGCGATTACGCCCTGACGACCAACTACACCGGCAACATCAAGATCGCAGCCCCGGAGAACGTGGACTTTCTGGCTCCCTTCGAGCTCTCGAGCCCCGACCCGACCGAGACGCCCGACCTCACCAAGCCGCTCGAGCTGACGTGGAAGCAGATACCCAACGCACTCGGCCTGCACGCGGGTATTACCGGCATGGAGGGCACGACCACCATCATCATCTGGACCTCGTCCGAGGTACTGCCCGAGGGCATGACGATGCCTAGCTTCGACTACCTCGAGATGGCCGAGGTGCGGAAGTATGTGGATCAGCAGGTCATGATGACGGGTGACGCGACCTCCTCAACGGTGCCTGAGGCCATCTTCGCCAACTGCCCGATGGCGATGCTGTCGATGGTCGGCTACGGTCCCGGCGCCTCCCTCCCCGAGGGCCAGCCGCTGCCGCGCATCCAGACCAAGACGACGCTGACCATGATGCTCGGCGACATGATGAAGGGCATGGGCGGCATGATGGGTGGCATGGGCGGCGGGGATCGCTAGGATCGGTTCGCAGGGGCGGCCCAGCGTGGCCGCCCCTTGTCCGTCTACCGCGCCCGGAACGAGTAGCTCCCCGCACTGACCTCGTACCACGCCCCGTCGGTCTCAGCCTTGACACTCCGCACGTCTTCCGATGTGCCGGCAGGCAGGCCGCTCTCGGTAACGCTCGCGGCATCGGACGTCGGGACTCTCACCAGCGCGGTCGCGCCGGGCGGCACTGTGACGTTGAAGGTGAGGGAGCCCGGCTCGATCCGCCACTCGACCTCGATCTTGCCTCCAATCGCTCTGTAGGAGCCGCGGGCCCAGGTCAGTCCGGCGCCGGGTCGCGGAGCGACGGTGAACCGCTCCCAGCCGGGGCGGTCCTCATCGGGCTGCAGGCCAAGGACGATGCGGTACATCCACTCGCCGACCGATCCCAGCGCCCAGTGGTTGAACGAGTTCATGCCCGGGTTCTGGAACCCCCTGCCCTCCACGTAGCCGTCCCAGCGCTCCCAGATCGTCGTTGCGCCTTGGTCGATCATGTAGCCCCACGACGGTCGGGCCCGCGAGTTGAGAAGGTCATACGCCAAGTCCTCCCTGCCGCCGCGAACCAGCTCGAGCATCATGCGGCTGGTCGTCTGGATGCCGGTCGACGGGTGCCTGCGATAGCGTTCGACCGCGTCGCACAGGTGCCCGAACGCCGCCGCTCGGAGGTTGTCCGGCAGAAGGTCGAAGTTGAGCGCGAGCGCATACCCCGCCTGGGTGTCGCCCGCGATGCGGCCGTCGGGTCGCACGAATGCGGCGTTGAACGCGGCCTTGATGCGCTCGTGTATGCCGGAGTACCGCTCCCCGTCATCCTCCTTGCCGAGCGCGCGAGCCATCTTCGCCACGACCTCGGCGGACCTCGCGAAGAACGCGGTCGCGAGGACCTCCTTCGGCACCTCTCCGCCCTGTGTCGGCCAGCCTTCTAGGATGAGCGTGTCGCCGTTCAGCCAGTCGCCGTAGTCCGCGCCCCGGCCGTTCCGCCAGATCCCGTCCTGGTTCTGGGAGTAGAGAAGGTCGACCCAGCGTCGCGCGGCGTCGTACTGCTCCGCGAGCGCGTCGCGGTCGCCGTAGTTCACGAAGGCGTTCCAAGGCACGATCGTTCCCGCGTCGCCCCAGGCCGGAGCCCCGCGGGTCTCGCGACCGGCCGGGTTGGGCGCGAAGTCTGGGAAGGAGCCCGCGTCGCTCTGCGCGTCACGCACATCGGTAAGCCACTTGCCGAAGAAGCGCGACATGTCGAGGTTGAAGATCGCGGTCTGGCTGAACGCCTGAATGTCGCCCATCCACCCCAGCCGCTCATCGCGCTGGGGGCAGTCGGTGGGAACGCTCATCATGTTGGCGCGCTGGGTCCACAGGATGTTGGACCACAGCTTGTTGAGCATCGGGCTGGAGCACTCGAAGCTGCCAGCCGGCGGTGATGATGAGCAGAACACCCGGCCGGCAAGGTCGTCCACGCTCGGCCTGTAGTTCAGGCCACTGACCTCTACATAGCGGAAGCCGTGGTAGGTGAAGTGCGGCTCGAACGTCTCCTCGCGGTCTCCGCGTGCGACGTAGGTGTCCGTCTGGGCGGCGCCGCGCAGGTTCGCGACATAGAGCGTGCCGTCGGGGTTCAGCATCTCCCCGTGGCGAAAGGTGATCGTCTTCCCCGCGGGGGCACGCAGCTTCATCCGCACCCAGCCGGGCATGTTCTGACCCAGGTCGAGGATGAACGCGCCTGGTGTCGGCTCGGTCACCGACACGGGACGCAGCTCGCCAGTGACGCGGATGGGCTCGTTCTGTTGCGGGACAACTGCGACGTGGGGTGCCGCGACCTCGGCGGCCTGCTTCCATTCGCCGTCCGGGAACCCGGTGTCATCCCAGCGCCACTTCTCGAGGCGCGCGTCCTGCGCTTCACCGTCGAGCGTGTCGGAGGACCGCACGGGCCCGTCGGTGGAGCACCGCCACGTTCCGTCGGTGGCGACGGTGACGTGTGAGCCGTCGGCGAGCTCGATCTCTACCTGAGCGAGGAAGCTCGTCTTGCGTCCGTACATGCCCCGCTGACCGGGCGGGGTCAGAAGCCCGATGCGGCCCGCGTACCACCCATCGCCGAGGAGCGCGGAGACCGCGTTGTCGCCCTCGTGCAGAAGCGAGGTCACGTCGTAGGCCTGGTACTGCACGCGTGTCCGATAGTCGGTCCACTCCGGCGCGAGGATGTGGTCGCCCACCCGCTGCCCGTTGAGCCTCAGCTCGTATAGGCCGAGGGCGGTCGCGTAGGCTGTCGCCGTGACCGGCGCGGCGAGGAGACGGAACGACTTCCGCAGCATCGTCGCGGGGAGCGCCGGCATCGGAGTGCCGGGGTGCGATGTGAGGTCGCCGTCTGTGAGCATCCGCGCGGACCAGCCGCTCCCCTCGATCGAGTCGAGCGGGATCACCGGCGCGCCGTGCGACAGGAGGGCGTCGCCCTCGAGCACCTGCATCTCCGCAAGAGCGAACGCGTGCACTCCCGGCTCGCGTGCTGCCAGCTTCGTCACGAGCAACCTGACGTACCGCCCGGTCACTTCCGGGAACCGGAGGGTCACGGGCTCCGTGCCGGGGTTCGGCTGGTCCTCTGAGGCCCGGTCGACGACGAGAGTGGGATGCGAGAGGTCGAGCGTATCGGACGTATCGACAAGGTAGCGCACTGGGAACAGGAACCCCGGTTCGTCGCGGACCCAGTTGAACGGCCGCGCCGGGTACAGCGCAATCTGGTCGAACCGCTTCACCGATTCCAGGTCAACGGTGACGCACTTCGACGCGTCCGCCGACTCGGCGAGCTCGCTGTGATAGCCGTTGTGCTCCGGGCCGCCCTCGGGCACGGGCGAGGGATCGCCGATCCACCGTGCGCGCCAGTCGCTCGGGTCGAGGAGCCCCACACCGAAGCTCGCGACCGGGCTCCACGGTGACGGTAGGCCGACGGCGTCCCACGTCCTGACGCGCCAGAAGCAGCGCTGGCCGCTGGCCAGGCGCCTGCCCGCGTGGTGAACATAGGCGCACTCGGTCGATCGGACTTCACCTGAGTCCCAGAGGTCGGCGCGACCGGGCGCGAGCAGCCCCGGCTCGGACGCGACGAGAATCTGGTAGGCCGACTGCGCGGCTCCTCGGCGCGGGTCCACGACCTCCCACGAGAACCGCGGCTCTCGCGTGCCGACCGCTAGCGGGTCGACGAGCCCCTCGCAACGCAGATAGGCCGGCGCGCCGGGCCCAGAGGAGGTAACAGCGGGGATGAGCAACAGGGTGAGCATCATGGGGGGGACGTTCGGCCTGCCCAGCGGGGAGACCTAGCCTATAGCCGTGAAGTCCTCGCGGGGCTTCTTCGAGTCGTGAATGATGGCCCCGAGCGTGCCCTTCTTCAGCTTCTTGCTCTTGTCGCCAGGAACAAGCGCGCTCCGTTCAGCGTCGTCGGGATGGACGTAGAGGTCACCATGTCTGGCGCGCCGCTCGAACACGAATCCGTTGCTCTTGAGAACATCGCAGACGTCCTTGTTGGACAACTGCGCCAGCTTGCTCATCGGCCGCACGGGACATCCTCTCGCGGAACGGTGCGCCCAAGGTCATCAAGCGCCTGAACTACGTCCTCAATGTCGTCGGCGATGGCCTGGAGAACGGCCTCCCGTGTGTCTTCCTGGGCCACGCACCTCACTGTGGGGCAATGAGCAATCCACTCTCCACTGGGATCCTCCCAGACCTTCACGAAGTACCCGTGGACAAGGGCGACCCCGAGTGAGAAGAAGGCAGTCTCGAACTCCTCAAGCTGCTCTTCCAGGTCCTTGACCCTCTCCTCGAGAACCGGAGATCCCGGGGCTGATGCACCGGACTTCCCCGACACCCGAGGACGACGCGAAGGCGCTTGGGCCTCGACCGTCGCCGCGTCGTCGGTGCGCCTCGCTGACATTGCCGTTCCCTTCGGCGAGCACTCGTGCCGCCACATGCACAACGGGCATAGTGTACCATGCCCCACGCCCCCCGCACAGAGGTCCCCTGGACCTCCGCCCGAATGCGCTGTGCGTACACACTCGCTCGGAGGTGCGCGATGTTCAGGGTCGGACAGAAGGAGATCGACGCGATCGCCAAGGTGCTGCTAAGTGGCGAGATCTTCCGCTACCACGACGGCGGCGAGTGCCACAGGTTCGAACAGCGATACGCGAAGGTCCTCGGCGTAGAGCACGTGATGATGACCTCCAGCGGCACCACCGCGCTGGCGGCGGCGCTCGGCGGCCTCGGCATCGGCCCGGGCGACGAGGTCATTGTCCCGACCTGCACATACATGGCCAGTGCCGTCGCCGTCCTCGCCGTCGGCGCGATCCCTGTCATCGTGGACATAGACGAGACGGCGATGCTCGACCCGAAGGCCGTCGCCGCGGCGGTCGGTCCGCAGACGCGCGCCGTCATGCCGGTTCACATGTGGGGGATGGTGTGCGACATGAACGCCATCATGAAGGTTGCGAAGAAGCACAAGCTGCTCGTCGTCGAGGACGCCTGCCAGTGCGTCGGCGGCGCGTACGAGGGCAGGATGGTGGGCTCCATCGGCCACGCCGCCGGCTTCAGCTTCAACTACTTCAAGAACATGACGTGCGGCGAGGGCGGGGCGGTCGTCACGAGCGATCCCGAGGTGGCCAAGCGCGCCGGCTGCATGGTCGACTGCTGCAGCTTCTACTGGACCGGCCGCGACGGCGACTTTGTGCCCTTTGCTTCGTGCGGCTCGCGCGGCTCGGAGATCGAGGGCGCGATGATGAACGCGCAGCTCGACCGGATTGGGTCCATGATCGCCGCGGTCAGGAAGCAGAAGAAGCGCATCCTCGCCGAGACAGTGGACACGGGCCTCAAGGCAGTGCCCTCGAACAGCCTCGACTGGGAGTGTGGCTCGACCGTGGCCTACACGCTGCCCACACCGGAGCAGGCCGACCGGTTCGCCGCCGCCGTCGGCGGGTGCGTCATGGGCAAGACCGGCAGACACGTGTGCACCGAGTGGGACCCCGTGCTGAGCGGGCAGGGCGCGCATCATCCCGCGCTCAACCCCTACAAACTCCCGCAGAACCGCAAGTGCCGCCGCAAGTACAGCAAGCCCGCGTGGGCGAGGTCCCTCGACCTCCTGAGTCGCACCGTCATGATCGGCAACCACCCCGACCGCAAAGCGGGCGAAGTCTCGGCCCTCATCAAGCGCATCAAGCTGGCCGCGAAGGACGTTCTGTAGGCTGGGAGGTGGCCGCAGTGGACGTGGTAGGCATCCGTGGACCCCGCATCCGCCTGGTCCCGATCGACAGAGACGCACACATCGATAACTTCCTCCGCTGGTTCAACGACCCGGAGGTGACCCGGTGGCTGGCTCGGGACTGGCCAATGACAAGGCTCGGGGAGGAGAAGTGGATCGACCGCATATCGGTGAGCG
>Ga0315282_10006692_pt1 | contig 19166 bp, 25 predicted proteins | sample YL17G07_20_MG_FD_203693 | JGI IMG/M metagenome (GOLD analysis project Ga0315282, IMG submission 203693) | Sediment microbial communities from Yellowstone Lake, YNP, Wyoming, USA - YL17G07_20 | ecosystem: Environmental > Aquatic > Freshwater > Lake > Sediment | place: USA: Wyoming | collected... | reverse complement strand
TCGCAACGCCGTCGTCCCGCCCCGCTTCCATTTTTCGTACCACCGACTGACGCTCTGGCGGCTCACCTGCAGGTGCCGAGCAATGGAGGCCGGGATCAGTCGGCCGGCCGCGAACAGGCGCGCGGCTTGCTTTCGCCGTTGCTCCAGAGCCTCAAAATCTCGCCGTGGACGATACTGAGTATGCATACCATCAGCATACACTCATCATCCGCAAATGTCACTATATTATGCGAGGTTCAGTAAGAAGTTTTTTTACGCCTATTTTTGGGTTTAGAGATAGCGCTTTCTCAAAATGATGAATTGCCGCTTCCGTCACGTGTAGTTTGTAATAGGCGTCGCCAAGTTCCCGATGAATCATTGCTTGGAAATCGTCCGATAGTCCCTTATTAAGGCATTTTCCATCAAGGAAATGAATTCGTTATATGAAGATAAGTCGGCTTTCTTAGCTTCTAGCTCTTTCTTTTTTCTCCAAAGCGATTTCAACAATTTGTAGCCGTTAGACAATTTAATTTGCTATTTTCCTCATTCTTCGAGGTCTAAGAAACTACCATCAAAGCCATAGCGATAAGTCATGCCATTCTCATAGAGCAAGTAGAGGATTCTTTTATCTGGCTCAAATCCATATTTGTCAGCCCTGTCCGGTGTGGGTTCAAGTTTCCACATAAGCCTTCGCTCAATCAGGTCAAAGAGGCAAAGCCTGTTTCCATCTTCATTATTGCTGTCAAGTGTTTGGCAAACCGCAAACCGACCATCTCTTGAAATCCCGTTATTAAAAAGATTTGCCCTAAACTTGTGCTGAATTAGCTTCTGCCCGTTTAGGTCAAAGGCATAGAAGGTACCTATTAGCCCCGACCCAAACATCCAATCATTTAGAATAAAGATGCCCTGGTCCGAAACTTTTCCATCATGGGGGCGTTCTAATTTCCCCTGTAGAATGAGCTTATCTTCGTCAATCAAAAGATATCTTCCAAACCCCTTTTCTCTGGCCCCGCCACGAATACCTTCTGCACCTAGGTCTGCTATGTCTGACCATGACAAGATAAATCTGCCATTCTCAGAACGGTGAAAATCCCCAATATAAAAGTCACCAACATTGTTTAGCCTGTAAATGTTGAAAGAATGAGGGCTACACTCGGCCTCTAAGGTTTCGCCCGTGAACATGTTCCTTATTTTCATTCATTCCCCTTTAGCTTATTTGATCCTAGGGATCTGAATTGCAAACCGATCTGGCAGTCTCTCCGAACCCATGGCTGCCCACAAGGGTTGCTTTCTGGCCACCCATTCAGGTTACAGGCCTTTTCGCCCCTCCACCCTTAACGAAGAATATAGATACCAATATAAGTATTCCGACTGCGAAATCAATAACACTCCAAATCTTACGGTTCAGATGGACCGGGATAATAGGATTAAACAGGATGGCAATCGCTCCTAACGCCCATGTCGATAGTTCTTTTTGTTAGGAATAGGCCAAAATGGCGCAGTGAGCGGCAACAATGCAGACAACAAACCGCAACAGCCTAAAATAAGCGTAGGGATAATCGGCCACGCCCCAAAACAGCATTCCGGAGGCCAATAACCTGCCTAGCAATGCAAGAATCGTTGGCACATCTCCCCTCGCTTCAATATAAGGTCAACGTGGGGCGGTGTCAACGGGGATTGCCTGTCTCCCAGAAGGGCGTGGGATACTCCCTAGGCGCCTAAAGCTCAAAATGAGGAAAACTTTTATTTATCAGGGGGAATGGGAAAACACGATGGCTGGGGGGAAGCAAGGGTTCGAACCTTGATTGCATGGTCGGGAGTCATGAGTCCATCAAAATAGACTTTCCCCGCGTGGACACGGCGCGGACAAAACGTCTAAAATTGGCTCAGTTTTAATTACCCAGGCCAAAAATCAATAGTTAGGGAATTTAGGAAAAATCAGGGGAACAGAGCGTAACTTGACATTGAGTTTCTGACTAGTTAGCATTAATTTTAATAAAGGGAGGAAGACCAATGAGAAAGTTCTTGATTCTTTGTCTTTTTATTTTCCCTCTTAGAGTGCTTCAGGCTCAGGAGAAAATCGAGTTAACCAAAGTTGATCTCTTCGGTTTGGGCAAGCCTCCCCTTTCTTCGCAAATTAGCCTTATGGGCGTTTCAGTCGGAGATCCGTTTGATGAGGCGCTTAAAAAGTTAGGGAAATCTCCAAAGAATGTAGAGTTCAACGGAACTGTTCATACTCTCGATTATGGCGAAGAGGATTGTCGATTCATTTCCCGGGACAATAAGGTTGTCACTTGCATAGTCATTTTCCCGAACTTTAAACATAAGTTGATGGGGAAAACATCAGATTATTTCGACCTCGTGTCGCCCGACAGAATTAAGAACTTCTTAAGTCAATATATAGGAAGTCCCGAGTATGTATATGAACTCAAGGTGATGGGTTGGGTGTCATTCATCTACTCAAGCGGAATAGTTTTTCGAAGATCGATTTCAAATAATATCGTAATTGAAGATCAAGCTGGGATTGACGAGGAAATTAAGAACGAGAATACTAAAAGAATGGGTGATTACAATAAACCTGTAGAAAAACCACAAATGTCGTCATCAGCAGGATTCAGGAATGCATTGTGGGGTATGACCAAGGAACAAGTTAAGAAGGCTGAATCTAGCGAATTCATCAAAGCAGACCGAGTTGAGGGAGATATGGCAGGATTAGAGATTCTGACGTATAAGACCGATGCGTTGGGAATGAACGCCTTTATTGGATATTATTTTGCAGGGGACGCGCTTACGCGCGCACGCTATATTATCTTGGAAACCCATTCCGATCATAATCTATTCATTAAGGACTTCGAGAAAATCAAAGACCAACTAACCGAAAAATACGGGGCTCCATCAAGAGATCAAAAACTTTGGTCCAACGAACTGTTCAAGGATGACCCCACTCAATATGGCATGGCCATAGCGTTAGGCCACGTAACTTACGTTTCGGAATGGTATCCAAAGGAGACGACCATTCAACTGCTCATGAGGGGCGATAATTTCAAAGTGAGCCTCTGGGTAGAGTACAAGGGCGACAAGTTTGCGGAATATGAAAAGGATGTCATTAAGCGCTCACGAAAATCTATTTGGTGAGTGTCGAACTGGTGGCTCTTTAATACCATTCAAACAGTCTTCAGCCGCGAAATATTGGAAAATTCCATTTGATGCTCTTTTGACATACAGGTGTCAAAAAAGCTCATTTTGGCATAAACTCTGTTAAACCAAAAAACTCAGGAAAGCCAAGAAAAATAGGGGGAAAAGAGTGGCACTTGGAGGGAATCGAACCCCCGATCGGCTGCTTAGAAGGCAGTGGCTTATTCTTATTCACATAGTTCAACCCTATCCACCCCGTGTGGACACGGCGTGGACAAAACCGCTAAAAATGGCTCAGTTTTAGTGACTCAGGCTAAAAACGATAATTAGGCTAACTTTGTAAAAAATAAGGGATTAAGATGGGGTCCTTTAATCGTCGGATTTATAAGGTGCCTCTGGCATCATAATCTGGCCCCGCAACTCGACGAAATCTATGACGTAGCCCGGGCGTTCTGTCCTGATCTCTGCCCGGCAGGAGCGTAGGATGCCGAAACGAGAACGTGAGTATTTGTTTCCTCTTGACCTGCCGAAGGGGTGTGACAGTGCGGCTTGGCTATTCGCCATCCTCCAATCGCTCGATCCGAGGCAGGACCTTAAACGAAACAAGCAAGTTGTGGTCATCGTAGGGCCGAAGGAGTGGGCACGGTTCAGGCCCATCTCTCACAAGTCCGTTCAGACGATGCGACGGTGGCTCAGGACCCTGGAAGAACTCGGCCTTGCCACCGTGGAACGAATCAGCAAAGACACCCACCGGGTAACGATTCACTATCACCCGGTGGAGAAAGGACACAGACATGGACCTACCGAAAAAACTCAAAGCCAAGGTAATACTGCTCAGCAATGACAGCGGCAAGACTTGGGTCGTTAGCCGTTCCTATTACGTGGTCGACGTTCAGACGGACCAGTTCGTCCGCCTGACCATCCAAGGCGACCGCTTGATCGCCGAGCCAATGAAGGACAACGACCATGTCCGCTGAAGGTTTTGCCAAGCTTCGGGAGAGGTGTGAAGCGCTGTTCCCGGCTAAGAAATATCGGGATGTGGAATCTCCCGTGAAGGGAACCAAGAAGCGATACTTCTACGGGCAGTCGCCCCAGCGACTTCTGACCTCTAGAGAGGTGTCGTTCCCTGCCCGGACGATATTTGGCATACTTCACTGCCTATCGTCCAAGAAAGACCTTGCTACCCAACCCGTCGTCCAGGTATCACTAAAAGAACTCTGCCGAGCGGTTGGTCGGGGTGAAACTCTGGTTCGCCAATGGCTGAAGGAATTAGAGAAGGCAGGATGGATAGATATCCTCCATCGAGGGGTACATAAGGAGAACCGGTACCGGCTATATGAATCGTCACTGGCTGATCGCCAAGGTCCCGAACATCTGGAGGCAGTCAAGCGGAAACTCCGTGACCCGGCAGTTATCAAGCGGCTGACCCCTAAAACTTGACCCTCAGTTCCTGATAAGTTTCATGCCTATCAAAAAATGAGGCTCAAATTAATTTGACCCTCATACTGGGTGAGGTCAAATATAAACATATTATTCTTTATGAAGGGGACTTGATTCTTCATCAGTCGTGAGCAGGGCGCCGCAGGCGCCATGCTTTAGACTCGTCCAGGACTTCACCTCGGCGCTAAAGCGCCTGCGGTGAACTGCCGAAGCGGCAGTCCAGCAATTCCTGATTCAGGTGTGAAGAGCACGGCCTGTTCTTGATCCTGTCGTTCACGATGGGATGCGTGTCCCGGACAGAATCATCCTGCGATTCCCCCCTGAAGGTGATTGACTGGGCTGGTAGGGAAAGCAATGATCGGAGGGAAAGGTGAGGTACCATGCAAAAGCAAAGACGTCAGATTGTGGATGTCCCGCTCGGGGACATCGAGAAGAATCCGTTCCGGCACTTCAAGACCTATGGACTCCAAACATGTAAAATTGACGAGCTGAAGGAGTCCATGAAGGAAACCGGAGTGTGGGAGAACATTGTTGGACGGCGGAGGAAAGATGGCAAGGTAGAGATCGCATACGGTCATCATCGCGTTGCCGCCGCCAAGGCACTGGGTTTGAAGACAATTCCCATCATCATCAAAGACCTGTCCGATGATCGGATGCGGAAGATGATGATCAGAGAAAATCGGGAGCAATGGGGATGTATCCCCGCCGCCATTGACGATGCTGTTGAAGCCGCCCGCGACTTCCTAGAGTCAAACCGAGAAGAAGCCAAGAAGCGCTTAAAGCAGGTTCGTCCAGACGTTAAGCGGGTCCGTGTTGGCGCTCCTGCCATCGCCAAGTACACCGGTTTTCCTGAAACGACAGTAGACCTCTCGCTCCAGCGGCTCGGCATGATCAAGCGGGGAGAGGTTGATCGGGATGCTCTGTACAAGATGCCCCACCAGGAGGCCGCGAAACGTTTCGCCCAGAAAATCCTGGAAAGGAGCAGGTTGGAAAAGATTCCACCGGACCAACAGCGCAAGCTCGCTGATCGTATCGTCGAGGTGGGGCGATTCGGAGAGCAGAGTATCGAGCAGGTATTTTTGGAATTCGTGCCTCTGAAAATGCCGGACAATCGAGAATATCCTGGCTACTATGAACTGAAGTTGAGGAAAGCGACTACACAAGGGAATAAACTTATCAGTACCCTTATAGATTTTGGGGAGCTACAAAGGCAAAAGACAGTTATCGGCGTGGGGGTCACGACGGAAGACATTTCGAAGCCTGCTAAGAACGGCTACATGCTGATGCTCGGTCGTCTTGCTAAGGCGATAGAGGTAGCGGGAAAGCGGCTGGATGAGGAACCTGCAAAGCCCTTGTTTGAAGAGATGACCACCCCTGACACCAGCGCCGACTGAGTTCTACCAAGTAGCGGGCGGAGAGAGGCAAAGAAAGTGCTTGAAATGGGGAATCGTCAGCCCTAAGATTGGTCTATAAGCAAAGGAGGCATCTTCCATGCGCTCTTATAATACTAAGTCTGATGGGGGATCTTTTGATGAGGCGACGATCGAGGCCGTCTGGCAAAAAGGAACACCAGAATCCTACGCTTCTTTCCGCAAAGACCACTGCGGTGCGAGCATGCATAGGCCGAAGTACGGCAGACAAGAGCAGTGGGGTTGGGAGATCGATCATATCAAACCCGTCTCCAAAGGCGGGACGGACGATCTGAGCAACCTCCGTCCTATGCAATGGGAGAATAACCGAGCGAAGGGCGACAGCTATCCTGACTCGGCTTGGACCTGCAAGGTTACTTCATAAGAGGCATCAGACATTCCATAGGTAAGTGGCTCGGCCTGAGATCGACAAGCAGCGGGCGGAGAGAGGCGGGGAGAAGGGGTTGCTTTCAAACCTGTCCCACTTGTGCTAGGATCAACTTGGCTTCCGTACGCGGGCCGGCGGAAGTCCCCACCTTTTTGGTTCCCATCATCAACCCCCCTTTTGCTGAACGGCCCGCACTTAGAACATGACCAAGGGGTTGTCTTTACTTCTGTGTTGATGCTAGAATCCTCTTAACTAGCCGAAGGAGTCAGCGCGATGGCAAACGGAAGAAATCTGCTCATCTGCGGCGACAACCTGACCGCCTTGGACGAACTGATCAAAAAGAGCATCAAGGTGGATTTGGTCTATCTTGACCCGCCGTTCTTTAGCAACAAGACCTATGAGATAGTCTGGGGCGACGAGGCCGAGGTCCGCAGTTTCAAGGACCGATGGGCCGGGGGAATCAATAACTACATAGGGTGGATGAAGGAACGAGTTGTAAAACTGTACGACGTGCTCAAGGATACAGGCTCGTTTTATCTCCATTGCGATTGGCATGCGAGTCACTATCTAAAAGTGATGCTCGATGAGGTATTCGGTCAGCGACTTTTCAAGAATGAGATCATCTGGAGAATAGGTTGGGTTTCGGGATACAAAACGCAGAAGCTGGGATGGATAAGGAATCACGATGTGATCTTCTACTATACGAAGTCGGACAAGTTCACCTTCAACAAGGAGTATATTCCCTATCCTGAGGACTATGTGCGGCGAGATGGAAAGAAGCCGACAGGAAAAGGGTTCCCGATTGAGGATACTTGGAACTGCAATCCTGCTGACATCTTGGACTCCATCATGATCAAGAGTTTCTCGAAGGAGAAGCTTGGATACCCCACACAGAAGCCGGAGGCCTTGTTGGAAAGGATCATCAAGGCCTCATCTAATCGGGGGGACACAGTGCTCGATGCCTTCTGCGGCTGTGGGACGACAGTGGCCGCCGCACAGAAGTTGAAGCGTGCTTGGATAGGAATCGACATCTCGCCCAAAGCGGTAGAGCTGATTACAAAACGGGTCGAGAAACTTGGGGCCTTCCAGGGCAAGGACTTTGATGTGATCGGCATGCCGACGACCTTAGGGGACCTACAGAAGCTCGACCCCTTCCATTTTCAAGACTGGATCATCAACAAGATGGGGGCACGACGGAGCAAGAAACTCACTGCTGATTACGGACTGGACGGCTATTACGAAAAGACGATCTTCACTGATCGAGCCGGAATCCAGGTGAAGCAATCAGAGAGCGTTGGACGGAATGTCGTGGACAATTTCGAGACGGCATTGAGAAGGGCGAACTTTGAAAAGGGCTACATAGTCGCGTTCAGCTTCACGAAGGGTGCCCACGAGGAAGTGGCACGGGAGAAGCATAAAGGATTAGATGTGAGACTCGTTGAGGTGGACGATCTGCTCCACGACAAGTTCAAGGTGTAGATAAGGTGAGCAGTGCTGTAAGCGTATATTTAGATGACACGAACTTTTCATTTCTTTGGGGTGATGCTTCCAAAGAAATGTATATGATTTGTGGCTATTCAATCCCCGAAGAGAATGAAGAGGCATTTCAAGCTGCTGTCAGCAAAGTCAAGAATAAACATGGAATAACATCAGAACACCCCATTAAGTGGAACCTGAAGAATCTTCGAGATTTTTACGACGCGCGCCACGAAAGTGAAAAGCTCGCCCGGTTGCTCAAAGAGGCTGACGAGCTGAGGCTTGATGCATTCGATGTAATAACGCAATCGCAATTCGGCATAATATTATACTCAAGCGCAGTAGCAAGGATTCAGCCGGGTCATAAACCGAGGGAATCTTACCAGCGATGTTTCGCAAACGTGCTCCAACGCATAGCACGGAACATACAGGTCGACGCCCGACCACACCATGTTTATGTGGATTTTATGAAGGAGGACTCGGACAACATCTCAGCTTGCTTCGCCTGTTGCTTTCACCGAGGGGTTGACTTAGAGGGAAACAAATTCTATGCAGGCTCGCTTTTTAGTAGAGGCGTGTCGCAGTGCATGTATTTCGGAAAGACCTGTCACAACCCCTTCCTTCAAGTCGCAGACCTTGTGACCGGTTGTACCAGCGATTTTTTAGAGTTCTGCTTTTCCGGCAAGGGCCTGGATAGGGTAGTAAAATTCTTCCCGAAGATCCTGCACCAATTTTGCTGGGACGGAGAAGCGGATAGTCCCCTGAAAAGGGGTATAGTGATTGGACCGGGAAGGCTTTACCCTCGGGTCCAAAAAGGGTATGCCCAGGTAATAGCGGCGGCTGATAACCCGTTTTTATAATGAGGCGCCGTGGGGCCAGAGGCCACGTGACCGGCATGGCCCCGATGATCATAAAGACGCCGGTTAGGGCGGGAGATCGCGCCTCGTAGAGATAGACGCTTGGGGAGGCGTGGGAGTCTCAGAGGCAAGAGGCATATATGAAAGATAAGATCAACAAGAGACTTGATCAGTCAATTCTTGAGGCGAACGAGCTCTTTAAAGAATTCCTTGCGGCATGGGTGATGTATATTATCGGTACAAACAACCTGCCAAATATAGCCAAGGACACTATGATCTCTCCTTGTGTAGGATACAAGCAAAGGTTTGATCCTATCCCTATTGCCGTTATAAAGAGATTTACCACAGGATATCCACACTTCATCCTCGAGGTGTATCAAGGAAAGTTTGTCTGCTTGGTGAACCGACTACTGGATGATCTCTTTTGTGTTCTCCTTGATGAACACCTACGCATGACAAGGCGTTTCGTTGAATTGAAAAGCCAACAAGTCAAGATAGATTTCAGTATAGAGGACGATCTGCCGACTCAGCTTAAAATGAACTGTGCTAGAGATTTCACTTTCTTTCGATATTCAAAACGACTGGAGATCGTGAATAAGGCTCTAAACCCTAACAATAATGCTACGGATCAACTTGCCAATATAAAGAAACATATCTTGATCAGGAATGCCCTCCAGCATTCAAATGGTATCGTGGACGACTTTATACTAAGGGAATTGAATCTAACCGAGTTCGAATTAGCAGACGAACAAGGGAAGATGATGAGTTACAAAAAGGGGGACAAAGTGTTTTTAACTATTCCCGAACTTTATAGCTTCATGAATGCGGTTCTGGGAATCGTACAAGAATGGAGAGTGAAAAGATGACTGACTTCCTGCTGGAAATCATTCCTGAACCGCCCGCCGGTACAGCTTCCGTCTTGGTATTTGGCAAGAAGGGTAAACACGCATTCATCAAGGGTGTAGGAGAGGACAATCTTCTATGTGGGTCCTGTAGGAATGTCCTTTGCGAAAAAATTACTCGGGGCCAAGTACAGAATTTGGTTTTCAAGTGCCCGAATTGCGATAGTTTTAACTACGTGAGATGATGCTAGCCCTTACTTTTTCATTTGCATCTGTCGTACCATCGCTTGGGGTGGTCGGTAGCAAAGGGGACACAAAATGAAGATGTTTATAGGTTTGTGGAAACTCATCGTTTTTGTGACATCGATTGCTATGCCATTTATTTTACGGATCATTTTCAAGTGGAACGTTCGCACATTCGACTTGGTCTTCGTAGCCCTGATTCTGACGCTCTTTTGGTGCGTTGTCATTCTAGGAATTGAATTAGAAAAACATAAAAAACAGGAGCCAGAAAAAACTGAGTGGCCTAAGTTGAGGTTTGACGAGGAATTATTGTTCGTAATGGCCCTCGTAGCAAGACAGGAGCCGATGAATGGGCTGGTAAGATACAAGAGAGATAGGCTTGCTACAATGTATATAAAGGCTTTCGAAGGAAGGGACCTGGGCGACTTTAACGGATTGATTAGTAAGCTAGCCGCAAGGGGGTATTTTGATACTGCACATGTGTACCCAGATGCGTATTGTCGGATTACCGACGAGGGTTTTGCGTACTATGAAAAGCATAAGAAAAAGAAGCGATGGAAGAACAAGCTTACCAAGTTCCCCCCACCCCCATCCGGGGCGAATACTACCGAGGCTGAAGTGGGAAGCATATAAGATTCTGATAGGCCAGCAAAGAGCATCCTGAAAGAGGATTAGGCAGTATCCGCTGATCATCTACAGGGATGGGGGAACATTCGACGAGCCGCTAAGGGTGTGTGGAGAGAATTAGGTGCCGAGAATTAGGCGGACAAAGGGGATTAGTCGAATCCGCCTATGGGGTAAACACCTGCCTTCCCAACCCGCTACTCCCAGGCCCCTGCCCATGATCATTAAGTACGCCTTGACTGACTCTGCCCAGCGTCCGCATCGTCAGGCATAGCAGTCATTTACAATCATTCTATTTTTATAAAAGTATTGACACTTATGGTGTAGTGCCTTAAATTAAAATTGAATCCCGACTAAAACAGTCGGGACAACTCTGCCATAAGGAGGATCGAATGGCGAAGAAGGTTGAGACGGCCAAGGAGAAAAGGCAAAGGTTCCTTGCCGAGCATGGCGACAGGATCATGGCGAAGTACCGAGAGGTCAGCTCCGCCATGAAAGTCGAGAAGGCCCTGAAGTTGTCGCCCTTCCTGACCGAGTACGTCCTGTACGTCCGGGCCGGTGTCGGCAAGAGGAAAGACATCGTGTCGGCGGCCAAAGAGGATGGGAGGAAGCGGAGATGAAGAACCTACTCGCTGAGATTCACAAGATCATCGGACCCCTTGCCCCGGACGACTTGGAACAACTGCGGCGAAGCATCAAACGAGATGGTGTGATCGTCCCGGTCATTCTAAGGAAGGGAACCAGAGAGATCATCGACGGCAAACACCGAATCTCATTAGCGGCCGAAGCGGGGAATCCCGACTATCCCACTGTCGAGCTCGACGTGGATGATAAGGAGGCCGCTCGGCAGGCAGTCGTGCTGAACCTGGCCCGCCGACACCTTACCCCTGATCAAAAGCGGCGACTAGTGTTGTTGCTGAGCGAAGCGAAGTTCACTCAGCAGGAAGTGGCCGCCGTCGTCGGGGTCACTCAGGGCCGAGTATCTCAGATTATTAATACTAATAATGCCAAACCGCTGACCTTCAACGAAGACACCCAGTCCTACGAGGGACCTGAGGAAGCTGAACCCGATCTCGGCGAGCCGTTGCCGCCCGAACCGGAACCCACAGTGACCGACCTGCGCTACAAGACAGGGAAGAAGGCGATCAAGCGACGGACTGAGGACGAAAAGATGGAGGAGGAGTTAGACAAGGCGATCCGTCGTCGAGAACGTCTCATCTGCCGACTGGAACGCCGCTACGGCGACGGGTTCTGCCGTGGGATTCAGGAGGCGAAGAAGATGTGCAAAAGGGTCTACTACCTTAATGCACAGCGTGACTTCACTCCCGAAGGACTGAAGTCACTGTTGCACCAGGTGGGAGCGCCTGAGTACGTCCTGGCGAACTTGGACAAACTCTCGGACATCAACCTCAGCCTGGGCTCTATCGACTGGTACCCGAAGGCGGATTCCAGTGAGGGCTGGGAAAAGCGGCCAAAGTTGGGCGGCCACGTCCTCTACATTACCGACCCGGAGGATGAGGGCATGGAGGCCAAGGAACTTGAACAACGACTCAGCGGATTGTTGAAGAAGAAGGAGACCAAGCAATGACCACTAACCAGACCGCCTGGACTGGCTCCTCTGCCGAAAAGATCAAGTACCTGACCGAGGAGCAGGTCACTCGGTTCTTCAAGGCCATCGAAGCGGTGCCGGATAAGGTGATCCGGGCTCGGGACCTCTGCCTGTTCAATTTGATGCTCTCCTATGGCCTTCGGGTAATGGAAGTCGCGCTGATCAAGCATGAGCACGTGCACCTGATGGTCGAACCGGCCCAGCTGTACATCACCCGAGTGAAGCGCAAACGGACGAAGGAGGGCAAGGAGAAGCCCCGACTGGGCCAATGGTACGACCTATCGGAGAGAAACGAGACGTTGATTCGCTCCTGGCTTAGAGCGCGGAAATCGTATCCCCATGCCGCCGATTCCGATTCGTTGTTTATCACCCGCGAGTCGGGCACGTTCTCAGCGCCTCATGTGTACGACTCGACGATCAAGTACGGCAAGGCGGCTGGACTGCACGTCCACCCGCACATGTTCCGGCACACCTGCGGCGTCCGGCTGGCGAAGGCGGGAAGGAATGCCTTTGCCATTCAGAAGCGTCTCGGCCACGTGTCGGTGATCTCGACGCAGTGCTATGTGGACCTGGCTGGCCCCGACCGGCACAAGGAAGACCGCCGAGACGATGAAGCCTTAGAGGGAACAGTATGACCTTATCTAGTGGACAACCGGAGTTTAAGACCTGCCCGAACTGCAAGGGAGATGGATTCGAGGACTCTCCACCACTGAGAAGGTGCTGGACGTGCAAGGGCACTGGCAAGGTCTGGGAGAAGGGTCCGATCAAGCATAGGCGGGAGAGGAAGGTCAACCCCTCAGCGCCCAAGCAGCGCGGCCTGGCATCTCATCTCGACGGTGGAGACGGGGCATCATGATCAAGACGCCCATCTACCGTCCATCGGCCGCCCGACTAAAGGCGGAGGTGGCGATCACAAAGTTTATCAATGAGTCGGACCCTGTGTGGGAATGGATCATCCGAAAGGGCACCAGGAGTGTCCGGCAGTTCTACTTGGCCTTGATCGACCAGAGGTCATACATCACGCCCGAGACGATGTTCGGACTGTTCGAAGGTGAGACCCTGCGGTTCCCGTCCTGGAAGGAATTGAATGACGCCTGGTATCGCTCGGCGCTGTGCTTGGTAGGCAAGTATGGCTTGACGATCAAGGACCTGGCCGAGGCCTTCAAGGTTGGCAAGCGCGGATACGACCTGGCCTCACTAGAGGAACGATGGAAGGCGCAGGCGGCTCGGAAAGTCGAGCGCGGGACGGCACCACACGCCGAAGGTCAACGAGTCGGTGATGAGTTGATGCGACACTTCAGGGCGGCTCGTGTGGCCTCGGAACGGCGACGATTGATCAACCGCCTCGTTTCACGATTAGGATAAATCCCGCTCTTTTCCGAATTGGAAAGTATTGATCCTTTTCACATAGTGCCCAATCATAAAAGTGTAGATAGGAGAACAACTATGCCTGAACGCAGTTTTGAAACAAGGCTGGTCAATGCGACCAAGCACTCGGTGAGGGTGTTTGAGCTCGAAGGTCCGCTGGTCGATCTTGAGCCCGGCCAGGACTTCACAGTTGAGTCTCGGAATCCGATGACCATGTACGCCAGGTGGAGTCAGGTCACCTGGCACCAAGACGGCAAGGTCTCCTTCATCGTCCGGACAAACTTCACCGAACCGGAAAGGGGCAGATGGGTTATCCGTTTCCTGAACAAGGATGGTGAGGCCGTCGAGAGACGAGTCATCGGCGGGAAGCCGGTTATCCTGCCCAAGGGCATACCTGTCCTGACCGGCCTTAAGCTCGACGACCCGATGGTGAATTACAAGTCCCTGACCATCGTCAAGCGGAGGGTGCCGGTGAAGGACGAGGAGCATCCTGGCTACCTGCTCTTCGAAACGATCTCGAAGGACGAGACCGAACTGCGGGATGCCAGCGAACTCAAAGTACTGGAAAAGCTGTTAGCGGAGATTCGAACATGACTATAACCGAGGGGCGGCTGGCTCATCCTCCTGCCAGTCGGTGGCTCAGCGAAACTGGCCCGGAGGCGTGCCACGTAAAGGATAAGGCGCGTGACCGCCTTCCCCCTCATCTCCTTTTACCTTCATCGCTCAGGGCGACGAATCACTCACCACTTCATGGCGCGTCGTCCTTGGTCGAGCGGTTCCGGAGCATCCCGAGCAGTCCGGGCCGGAACCGCTCGGCCAGAATTATCTCCGACTGGGCAATCAAGTCCAGGCGGTTTGCTTGTCTAAGGATTGATCAATGAATACTGAACTCAACGAAACGCGGTCGCCTAAGAAGGGTGAGTACCTGTTCGAGAAGGCCGGAGAGGTCGACAAGAGCCTGGTGGTGAAGTTCCCGCTCATGTTCGCCGAAATAGAGTCGAATGGCAAAATCTATCCGAAGGACGTTTTGTCCGCCGCAGTCAAGGACCTCAAGGCTCGGCTCGCTCGAAGGAAGGCGTCCTTCGCTTCCACGAACCACCTGGACGACATGACGGTGGACGATGTCGCCGCAGTCTTGGAAGACGTCGACATGGAAGACAAGACGGTTATTGCCACCGCTCGCATTTTGGATACCACGAAGGGCCGCAACGTCCGTGCCCTCGTTACGAACGGAGTGTGCGGCGTCTCGGCCAAGTGCCATGGGGCGGTGGATGAAAAGACCCGCCTCGTGAAACCGGGCCTGCGTCTGGACGGTTTTGACTTCGTGCTGGAACCGTCGTTCGGCACCTTCGTCGGCAAGTCGAACATCCTCGTGCACTGCACCATCAAAGAGGACGAGTCGGATGGCCAGGCACCTATCGAGGAAGAGATCCTGCAGGCGAAGTACGCCTTTGCTTTGCAGGCCGGATACAAAGGATCGCTCGATCAATACCGGGCTATCCATTCAGGAAAGTAAGGAGAGCTAAACATGTCTACTGAAAGAACGTTCACAGTCGTAATCGAGGTCGGTGGCTCTGCGGCCGCCGAAGAGGATCAGCAAGAACGGCTGGTCGAGCAGATCGTCAAGAGGATCGGCGAGGAAAACGCGATGCTCGGTGGCTCGACTGCTCGGGTCACTTCTGTCACCGAAGTTGTCGAGGAGTAAGTCGTGAAGAAGAAACCATGACCCTCTATGTTTCGAATCTCAGCTTTGACAAGGTCGGCGAGACTGAACTCCGCGACCTGTTTGAGCAGTACGGCAAGGTCGTGGACGTTCGGGTCATTCGTGACCGAGAGACGGATCGGAGTCGCGGTTTCGGATTTATCCAGTTCAAAGATTCAGCCGAGGCCGAGCGAGCAATAGAAGCACTGCACCGGACCGAGTTTTACGGACGACAACTTTGGATCACAAAGGCGAAGGAGCGACAACATGGACGACAACCTAATCCCTAGCGGAACGACAGTCGATCAGCTTCACAAGGCACGAGGCGAGGCCACTCCTGCGGCGAAGCCGCCGGTAATGGAGTACACCGGCCCGATGTTCAAGACGACGATCAAGAACAACCGGGACACGGACGCCATGCTTCAGACCGACCGAGGCGGGAACTGGATTCCCATCCCTCCAGGCAAGGAGATCGTCCTATGCTCCTGGAGCGACCGGACGATGTATGCGCCCTTCTCGCGGGTCACGTTTGAGAAGAAAGGGACGGTGTCCGTCACGAGGAGATTCAATTTCCATGACCCGATGGAGGATGCTCCTCACAGCATCGTCCTCGATAACAGGGACGGCGGCGAGCAGGAGGTCATCAAGATTGACGACGACTATGTGTCCGTCGTCCGGGGTATCCCACGACGGGTGCCGATCTCGCTGATTGATCCTCGAGTCGGCTATAAGGCAATCATCTGGAAAAAGAAAACGATCAAGGAGCCTATTCCGGGCAACAAAAATTATCTCGCCACCCGGACCATCGTCGAGAAGGTCCAGGTTGGCCGAAAGGCGGCTGAACTTAGAGCGATCAAGAAGGAACTCGAAAAGCGGGCACTGCAAGAGGCTCGTCAGGCGGCTGACCGGGCCTTCAAACGAATCCAACCGGTGGAGGGAGAGGATGAAACTCCCTCATCCGAATAACATCATCGAGGCGTGGGAATCGAACGATTACTTTCGGCCTCTCTTCGGTAAAGACCTCTCGTCTTGGAAAGGCTGGCGGACATTCCTGAAGGCATTGTACGGCATCCCGTTTGCGGATGATGAGGAACGACTGCTATTCCAGCTCGGCACATTGCGTGAAACGCCCTCTGCTGAAGGGTATCCTGAAGCGTATGCCATCGTAGGGCGGAGGGGCGGAAAGAGTCGCATATCGTCGCTCATAGCCGCCTATGAGGCGGTCCTGGGCGGGTGGAGTGATAGAGTCGCCGCAGGGGAGCGGGCCTGGGTGTTCGTCATCGCAACGGACAAGTCGCAGGCGGGCATCATCCTGAACTACTGCCGTGCCTTCCTGCACCTTTTCGACGATCCAAAGGAACCGAGGGAGTCGTTGGTGGAGAGGGAAGGGGTGGATGAGATTCACCTACGGAATGGAATCTCAGTCGCCGTGAAACCCTGCACGTTCCGTGCTAGTAGAGGATACTCAACTTGCTCTGTCATAGCGGACGAGATCGCTTTTTGGAGAGACGAGAACTCCGCGAATCCAGCCGCCGAGATCATCAGTTCCGTCTTGCCCGGACTCATCCCCGGAGCAAAACTCATTGGCATCAGCACTCCGTATGGACGGATGGGATACTTGTATGACATTCACCGGGAACATTTCGGCAAGTCGGAGTCAGATTTCTTGGTCTGGCAAGCCGACACCCGGACCATGAATCCGCTATACGACGAGGCCATGATCAAGCGGCTAGTGAAGCGGGACCCGATAGCCATGAGAGCCGAATACGATGCTCAGTTCAGAGAGGATGTGACTGCCTTCCTGCCCTTGGAATTGATTGAACTTAGCATGGTCCGCCAGCAAGCCCTGCCGGTTCCTGGGCATATCTATACTTGCTTTTGCGATCCTTCGGGCGGGCGGCATGACTCGATGACTTTGGCGATTTGCCATTGCGAAAACGAAAAGGTCATCCTCGATAGGATAGAGGAGCGGATGCCGCCGTTTGATCCTCAAACCGTCACTAAAGAGTTCGCCGAATTGATCAAGGCCTACGGGTGTCACTCGGCAACTTCAGACCGATTCGGCGGCGTGTGGGTTTCCGATGCCTTCCAGAAGCAAGGGATTCGGATGGACATGAGTGACCTTCCGGCCTCCGATCTGTACTTGAACTTCGCCGCCCTGCTGAACTCTGGCCGAGTCGAGTTAGTGGAGCATGACCGCCTCAAGGTCCAGTTGCAGTCCCTAGAAAGACGGACGGGGCAGATGGGCAAGGATAAGGTTGACCATCCGGCCGGCCTTCACGACGACCTTGCCAACAGTGTCGCCGGTGCCGTCGTCATGGCAAGCCATGATCGGGCATGGACAGTCGAGGAGCAGGAGGCCAGGATGCCGAGGGCACAATCTGGCCGACCTGCCGAACTCATCCGTCCTGAGGAAAGGGCGACTAAACTTCGCCGGACCATCGAGGCGGAGATGGACTCGTTCTTGCGCGGTGAAGGTTGCTCTCCTATCCTGAGACGATAAAATGGGCAGTTTCCGAGGCGAACATCAGGACCACTCCCTTATACGGGCAGATCGGAGAAAAACCGTCTGCGACCAGCAGAGACCGGGAAAAGCGGGCATCAAGGGGGAGGGAGCATGGCTAAGTCGCTGAAGGGCAAGAATATATTGATCCTTCCGGGCGGATGCCTTATCATCTTAATGACGAGAGGATAACCATGAAACGAACGAAGAAGCTCTTTGCGGACCCCGATCCCGAAGAGGCACGACGATTCCTCAAGGATTACTTCCTCAACAAGTTCCTGCCCGAAGATGCCGCCCGTGGCGAGGATGAGGAAGCCGCCCGGGAGCACATGTTCGACCGATTGACAGAATTGGAAACTGTCGTCCGGGACTTGAAGAAGAAGATGCGTCATGGATAACCGAGCCGTCGTTTGGGCACGCGTCTCCTCGGAGGAGCAAAAGGGCGGCTACTCCCTCGATGCCCAAGAACGTTTGCTCCAAGATTTCGCAGTGGCAAAAGACCTCAATGTTGTTCGCACGTTCCGAGTAACCGAATCTGCTTCCACATCCACGAAACGCAAAGAATTCAAGGCATGCCTAAGCTTTGTGGAGAAGGAACGAATCCCGTTCTTGATCGCCGAGAAGGTGGACCGGGTGACCCGGAACCTTCATGACCTTGCCCGAATCTACGAATTGATGACAAAGGGCTTGACCGTCAACTTTGTACGGGAAGGCATGAACGTGGACGAGGCATCCGACCCGTCCGTACATCTGACGTTCAACATCATCGCCGCCGTAGCCGCCTACATAGCCAGGAACATTGGCCGGGAGGCCAGGAAGGGGATGAAGGAAAAGGTGGAGCAGGGCGGCACGCCGTTCAAATGCCCGGTGGGGTATTTGCCGGTGCCTGACCCCGCCGACCCCCAAGGCAAGAGACGGACGATCATCGTTGACCCCGAGCGGGCTCCTCTTATCTCCTGGTCGTTCAGGGAATACGCAAAGGGCAAACATTCGCTGGAAACGCTAGTCCGCGAATTGAATCGGAAGGGCTTGACAACTCGGCCTAATCCGAAGAACCCTGCTCATCCGATCACTCTGCCCACCCTCTCAAAGGTTCTTATCAATCCGTTTTATTACGGCGCGGTAAATTGGGCGGGTGATACCTACCAAGGGAAGCATACTCCACTCATCACCAAGCAACTTTTTGATCAAGTCCAGGCCCGGCTAGCCGAGAAAACGACCTACGCCCATCCAGCCGCTAAGAAGTGGTTCCCATTCAGAGGATTCCTGCGGTGCGGATATTGTGGCATGTCCATCACCGCCGAAGAACAGCAGGGCAAGGGAGGCAAGGGGCGGTGGGTGTATTACCACTGCAGTGATGGTCGGAAGGTCAAGGACCCGGACTGGTATCAGAAGAAGTTCGGCCAGAAGAGATGCATCCAGCCCTACCTTAAGCAAATCGACGTGGACGAGATGATCTCCAAAGAGTTGGGCGAGATCATGATTAACGAGACAATGGCGGCGGAGATGCGTCGGCGGCTGAAACAGTCCCGAGTTGAGCGGACGAGCGATGAGGCCAAGGAACTCCAACGATTACTCTCCGAGCAGACGA
>Ga0315282_10006691_pt1 | contig 19167 bp, 16 predicted proteins | sample YL17G07_20_MG_FD_203693 | JGI IMG/M metagenome (GOLD analysis project Ga0315282, IMG submission 203693) | Sediment microbial communities from Yellowstone Lake, YNP, Wyoming, USA - YL17G07_20 | ecosystem: Environmental > Aquatic > Freshwater > Lake > Sediment | place: USA: Wyoming | collected... | reverse complement strand
CAGTGTGGCCCACGTGATAACTTACGTCACGCCCTGGAACATAGACAGCTACGTCAGGCGAAGGAGGAAGTACATGACTCTCAACAGGCTCGAGGCAGAGGTGGTTGCCATCCACCTTCGGGAGCTTAGACCGTCAGTGGCATACTTGGACTCGCCCTACCCAGTTCCCAAAGTGTACAGAGACATGGTCAGGGACTTGGTCGGTGACATGAGCGTGAGGATAGTTTCGCAGAATAGGGCGGAAGATGCGCACATCGAAGTAGCAGCAGCCTCTGTGTTGGCGAAGGTCAGGAGGGATGAGATCATAGGAGAATTGGGGCTCAAGCTCGGTGACTTTGGCAGCGGGTACCCGTCCGATCCGAGGACCAGGAGATTTGTTCTCAAGTTGCTGGGCAAGGGGGAGAAACAGTCCTTCATTAGATGGTCTTGGAAGACGATAGGCAGGTTGCTCAGGACTCGAGGCTACCCCTCTTCCACTTCCTCGTCAATCACGTAAAGAGCGCCTATCCCCCGACTCAGATCGGAAACCAAGAGCCTAGCAGAGAACGCATGCAGTGTCTGCCCGATTCCAAAGTCAATAGCTATCCCTGCGGCAAGGCCAGACACCCTGAGCATCAAAGACATCTTCTCCCTCCAAGTCTGTCCAACGCTTATGGGTCCCGACGAAGATCCGGAAGCTTGACTGAGAAACGCTAGAAGATCATGAGCCGTCACAAGCAACGCACCTACTCTTCCGGATACGCCGACAGTGGAGTCCAGGTAGCGGTAAGTGCCCAGCAGGAAGGCATCCAACTTGGAGTAGAGATCCTCGTTGGCTTCTGCGAACACATCGCGACCCGAAGGGAATTCGAGTTCCATCCCCGCAGTGGCCGAGGTCAACAGCAGAGTGTACGAGCCAAGGATGGCCTTGACTGCTCTATCATCGGAACCGTTCCACGGGGCAGTCAGTATCTGGCTGAACCAGACTTCCGGCAGGCTGGTGGGCTCTATTTGCATGCCAGAGGAATCAGCAAGGCGCGAGGATCTCAGCTCGGAGACCCTCTGTGTCAGGTTGGCAGTCGGTAGCAGGTTCTGAGTCAACGAAATCAAGTTCATGGGGACATCGTGTGTGGAGATCCTGAACGGGAATTCCCATGCTCCGCTGCTTACCAAGTCCGAGAACTTCGCGAGCAGTGTGGCATCAGTCAGCTTCTCCTCCGTCAGCGTCTGACCGAAAACCGAGACTGCGGCAGATGCCAAGTGGGACGAGTCCATGGAGTCAAGGCCGAACAGGCCGCTGTAGAATGACGCGAGTCTGGACCATGCGGAGATGTTGTTTGCCACCACGAAACCCAGCACAGCCAAGAAGCGCAGGTCCTGAGACCTTTCGAAGCCGGTGGCATAGTTGACCCAGATCACGGAAGCCTGAAACCTAGTGAGGTTGGTCGAGTATCTGAACCTCTCCGAGCCGAGGCTCTCAAAGAGTAACTCGGGATTAGGCAGGCCAAGGCTGCTGAAGTAAGCCTTCATGTCCGCTGGTAGCCTAGAGTAATACTCCCCGTCAAGCAACCGTGCTGCTATCGTGAGCACGTAATCCACCTTGTCTACGCTTCCCCTGACGGAGACGGCATCCGGAGCTACGGTCGTCAGTAGCTGAACAGCAGAGTTCAGGGCTGACCTGTACAGAGGGATCACTACATCCTCCTCCGTCCATGACAGGGAGGTTATCGCGGCAGAGGCTGCCGTATAGGCTATGAGCTCCTGCGTGAGCAGAGATGTAGTGAACTTCTGACCCGGTGCACCTGCGAGCAGTGAGAGATCCACACCTGACGACGTTCGCTCGAGCTTCGACGTATCGTTCGTCAGCAACTGAGCAAGGGACAGCTCCTCTTTGTTTGCCGGTCTGAAGCCCGAGGTGGCGGACCCGGTCATGAACGCCTCGTCAGAGCGAGCTTTCGCATAGTTGCCGGTTCCGAGCATCAGACCAGGCGGGAAGCCAAAGAATGCGGCCATGGAGATGATAGTGGCCAGCAGAGCACCCGCCATTGCCATTCTCTCGGCCTTCATCATGATGTCTCTCCCAGGTCCGGCTAGATGATAAACCTAGAATCTGGACAATCAGAAAGGCATGGTCTTGAAGGCTCTATATACCTCATACCAGCTGAACGCGAGCGAGAAGGCACCAAACACCAAGAACAGAATGGCTTCCCTAGTGAACGATCTCATGAAGAACGCGACGTAGGCCACGTACATCACCGTGAGGAAACAGGAGTAGAACAGGAATCTGGGAATCGGCCTTCCGACGACGAAGACGAAGTCGCGGAGTGGTCCGACAGTGGCTCTCCTCTTGACGGAGTAAGTAGTGCTGCCCTCTTCGCGATCCAAGAGCCCCAGATCCTTCAGAACCTCCAAGTGATGCTGGGCTATGCTGGGGCTTGAGAATCCGAGCGACCGCTGCACCTCCCTGACCGTCACGGGCCCACCCTTGCCTAGGGCGAACCAGTAGACAGCCCAGGACTTCCCCTTGAGCCTAAGCTCGATCTCCTCGTCGGAGAGGCGCATGTCTTTTGAATTCGAAGCGTTCAAATAAACGTATATCGTATGAGCAGACCTCAGCCCCAGACTTCTGCACGCAACGCTGGGAACAGAGTGCGGGCCAACACTGGTGATCGTTCTGTCACACCATGTTGAGGGCTGCTCGAAATGGTCAAGCGGCTTTTGTCCCGATCGCATTGGGGACCACAGAAGATCTGGTGAGGAGACGGTCGAATCTCAGCAGACCTCTGCCTCCTCCTCAAATCCTTGAGCGTGTGCGCTGTCCAAGATCCAGAGAGTTGGGAGTCGGACGCAAACAAGCTCCACTGTTGCCACGCGATAGGAGAGGGGCCCCCAATAGGAAAGTCCAAGGTGCAAATCTTAAGAGCGCGGGTGAGCAATGGGCAAGGTTGCTTTCTTCAGGGTGAAGCGCATTGAGCGAGTTTGACATCGAGTGGACGATGACCAGCGACCCAATAACGCTCGGACCCAAGCGCATCAATGAGTTGTTGAAGTTTAGCGGATTACCGGAAAACTGGTTCAAAGGCAAACGGGTTTTGGATGCTGGCTGCGGTGTAGGTAGACTCACTTGGGCGCTTCAGCAACTCGGCGCAAAGGTGGACAGCTTTGACATCTCTCCAGTCGCCGTTGAGAGGGCGCGGGCGATCAACCCTCAAGCCTATGTTTCGAATATTCTTAGCCTACGTGAGAACAGAGTCTACGACTTCGTTCTATCCTGGGGCGTGCTCCACCACCTTCCCGATCCAAGGCTGGGCTTCAAGAGGGTTGCCAGTCAGGTGAAGTTGGGCGGGTTACTGCTTGTGATACTCTACCATCGCGGGACGCAGTGGCGTTACCGAGAGGGTCGGGAACTCTGGCCTAGTCTTTCTCATGAACAGCGTCTCGCTTACTGCAAACGCTGCGCTGAGAGGATCGGCGGAGAGGTTCAGGAATGGTACGATGCCTTCAATCCGAAGTACAACTGGAGTTACCTGCCCACTGAACTAGCCGGTTGGTTCCAAGCCGAGGGTTTCCAAGATATGGTTTTAACGAATCGTTTCAGCGTCAACATGCGCGGCACCTACATGGGGACGGGAAAGGCGCAAGGACCATCTTTCCTGCAACTGGAGGATGCCTACTGGTTGGCGAGGCTCTGGATCCGGAGCTTCTTGAGACGGGGTTAACGATCGTTGAAAGTCGCCTATGTCTTCAACATGGCTGGGAACCAAGCCGTACTGGCGAAGAATACTGAACACAAGTGCATCATATGCGGAACCGTAAGCGCGAAAACTGTGTCCGGAGACATGCTGAAGTGCCGCAACTGTGGGACTATGTTCGTGTTTCCAGAAACTTGTCTGGATCCGGCCAAGATATATCATGAGGGGTACTTCAAGGGCGGAATATACCGCGACTACATTGGAGAAGAGCATGTCCGCACCAAACTGTTTGAGGAGAAATTTGACCTAGTGAGAGAGCATCTGCCCGAGAGAGGAAGACTGTTGGATGTTGGGTGCGCAGCTGGTTTTTTTCTCAAGGTCGCAAGGGATCACAATTATCAGACATATGGTGTAGAGATCTCACAATATGCCTCGAACTACGCCAGAGATGTGCTAAAACTCAACGTGATCACGGGCAACTTCTTGGATACGCATCTCCCTGAACGGTTCTTCGACATAGTAACAATGTGGGATGTGCTCGAGCATTTCTCGGATCCATTACAGGCTCTCACCAAGGCTCGTGAAGCATTGAACAAGAGTGGCACACTTCTGGTCGAAACACTTAACACAGACTCTCTCGCTTTCAGGATATTTGGTAGAAATCATCCACTGTTCGCGCCTCCATACCACTGTGTCTACTTCAATGTCAAGACGCTCAAGCGTATGCTGGACAAAAGCGGATTCAGAGCCATATGGGAAGCACCCATTCAGAGCTATGTCCGAACTCCAAGAGGTTACAGGGCTCTCAGATACTTCAAGTATCGCTTGTTGCGAGGGAGTTTTGGGAAGCTCTTCAATGATGTTGTTCTAGTAGCAGCTACTACGTGTGAGTAGTCTAGGATCGCGCGTGCGGACAGGTCGAAGGGGATTGGAGATGTCCTCACGCGTTAGGCAACCTGAGACCGCACGAGACACCTTCAGTGCCTAGATAGTGGTGTGCGCCCGCCTCGGCTACATCGGTGCGCAAGACGCCAAGTACTCGTACGTTGATTTGACCCCCTCGGCGAGAGACACCTTGGGCTCCCATCCCGTCGCCTTTCGAAGCTTGTCGTTGGAATAGCATGACCTCCTCAGGTCTCCGAGGGCCATTCCCCTTCTAGTGGGCTCGATCTTGGAGCCAACCACCTTCCTTGCAACCTCGAAGAGTCGGTTCATCGTGGTCTCAATCCCGGTGGAGACGTTGAACACATTGTTGTCCGTTGATGTTTTTGTTAGTATGTTCACGAGGGCGTCGACCACGTCCGCAACATAGATGAAGTCCCGCGTCTGGTTACCGTCCCAGAATATGACTGGGCTCTCTCCTCTCATGAGGGAGGTCAGGAATTGGACGACGACCGGATGCCATTTTCTCTCCTCGTCTATCCTCTGCCTAGGGCCGTACACCGTGGCGAAGCGAGCGATCGTGTACTTGAGGCCGTAGTTCCTTGAATACATCTTCGCGAATTCCTCCGTCGCAAACTTCCCCAGGTCATAGGGGGTCTTGAAGTCGCTGACCGGATAGGTTTCAGGTGTGGGCACAATGGAGGCGTCCCCGTATATGCCAGAGTTCGAGGAGAATATGAACTTCGCGCCCGTCATCCTGCACGCCTCCAGTATCATCACTGATGACTCGATGTTGACTCTCGCGTCCCTAGTCGGGTCATTGAAGCTGAAGGACCTGGGGTGGCACGCCAGGTGGTAGACCGCCTCTGGCTTCCCCGCGGTAAGCTCCGTTGGGCCGAGATCCAAAATGTCCTTCCTCATGAGGATCACGTCTTTCTCGACCTGCTTGAGGTTCTCGATGTGGCCATTACTGAGATTGTCTATCACAGTCACCTTGTGCCCGTCTCCCACGAGCCTCTCGCAGAGATGCGAACCTATGAACCCGGCGCCCCCAGTTACCAGAACCCTCATGCCAGACCCAGCCTTTGATATGCGTTCAAATTAACCTTTGCCACGACCTCGAGCGAGTGCTTTCTGAGTATCCAGTCTCTTGACCTCTGACCTAGTTCCAACATCCCCTTTTTCCCCACGGAAGACAATGCGTCGACGATTTCGTCCGGGCTCCTTGTGTTGATGACCGGGGGCATCTCACCGAATGCCATTGTGTTGAGTTCCTGATCCAAGAACATCACGACAGGCTTGCCGCACGACATCGCTTCAGGAGCAGCGGTGCCATAGCTACCCACAACAAACTGGTCAAGGACTACATCGCACTTCCTGTACATGGACACCAATTGAGGCTTGGTCATAGTCTCGTGCCAGACGACATTCTTCGTGCCCAGTTTCTGCAGGAGGTCCATGGAAAGCGCGAGGTCTTCTCCCCACTTACACAGGTGAATCTCAGCCTCTGGGTTGAACTTCTTCTGGTAGATGTCAAAGGCCTTGATGATGACATCGTTTCCCTTCTCGCGCCATATCTGTCTCGACGGCGAGAAGATGAAGGTCGGAACTTCGCTCGGCGCTCCTGTGCCGGGAGAGTACTTGTCAGTGTCGATGGCAAACGGGCAGAAGTAGGTTTTGTTCTGAAGTGATGCAGATTCGAAGATCCTGTAGGTGTCAGGATTAGTGTACATGACAAATGGAGCTGACCGATATGACCTCAGGGCAAGTCTCTGCTTGAGAGAGGATCCCATTATGTACCTTATGAACCCTGCGTCGAACGGTATGTACGGCACCCCAGAGATCATTGCGTATATGGACGATGGCTGATGAGCGACCACCAAATCGTATTCCCTCATCATGTTGACCGTCTTTGCCCTTGCTGCCACATCGCGCAGGATGCCCATTCTGGTGCCGATATCGATGAACCTGACCCACGACGGAGGGGTCCAAAGCTCCATGAGGTGAGTGAAGTCCTCATCTGTCATGTTCGGCCGGAACGGCACCGCGGTCGTATCCACCTCTTCCCAGTGGGGATACTGGGTTGCTGCGCCGTACTTCATCACCACAACATCGGCTTCCGTGCCGATTTTCCTGAGCCCCTTGACTATCATGTAAGCGTCGTTAGCCAAGTTGAAGAAGTGAACGACCCTCATGCTTCGTCAACCTCAGGCCTCTTTTTGCTGGCGCTTGAGATGACTGATTCTGCGCTTTTGGCCACAGCGACTCCTTCGCGTCTGGGATGACCGGCCAGAGTCATCTGCAGGTTCCGTGAGACAGAAGGCCTGAAGAGTACTGAGTGGCAACAGCTCAAGTGCGTTGTTCCCTGTCTCCTGTCTCCTTGAGTCGCCCTATCGGTTTGGCTGGCGAACCAGCCCAGATCTCTCCGCTCCTGATCCTTGTGCCCTCGACGACCACACTTCCCGCTCCCACGACCGATCTGTCCTCTATGACAACCCCTTTGCATACCACTGTATTCGCCCCAATGAACACGTTGCCACCTATCCTCACGGGAGCCCTGTCGACATGAGTGTACTTCTCGTGGTCTTTCTCCAATCCCTGCGTTGCCCACCTGACCGTGTCGTGCGTGTATATGTGGACCCCGCTTGCGATCGAACAGTGTTCACCGATCTCAAGCCCTCCGCTACCGTCTATTACAGTAAAGTAACCTATCCACGTGCCTTTGCCTATTCTGGGTTCTCCCACAATGATGCAGAAATCGTTGTACTCAGTACCTGCTCTGTTGACTACTTTAGGCATGGCATCCGAGGACATTGTGGTTTGATTAAAGTATTACTCCAGAGGTACTGAGTCGTGGGGTTCTTGGTGTCTACACCAAGGGTCAGGCGAGCTCCCCCAACCATGTTGCTTCTCTTCATTCGCCAAACCACAGGCTTCTGTAGATCTCGTCATAGTGCGACCCTATGTACTTTCCTGAGTGATACTTCTCTACGTATTTTCTGCCTCTCCTACCCAATTCAAGCCTTAGGCTCTTGTCCACTATCAACCTTGTCAGGTTCTCCTTGAGGTTGTCAGGATTCGAGCTAACAATAGGTATGTCCTTCGCATAGGGATTGCGGGGGTCATTGATCAGCTCCTCCCTAAGATAACACAGTACGGGTTTCCCCAACGCCATAGCCTCAACGGCAAACATACCATGCCACATAAGAAGATGATCTACGATGATGTCAGCCTGTTCGTAGATCCTTCTGGCTTCGGTGTTCTTCATTCTCTCCACTATCACCAACTCCACAGGATACCCCTCCTTTTCAAGTTCACCACAAGCGGCAATCAGATACTTGGTCCCCGACAGCGCTCTATGGTTCGTGGCGTGGACAACTTTAACTTGAGCGTTGCCGGGATCACTCACAGGCCTCCACTCATCCAAGTCAACGGCCACGAAGTGCAACCATAGGTCCAGTCTCGGTAGATAGTGTACGAATTCCCCTCCGGCGATTATGAAGTCCGCGTATCTTACGAAATATTCGATGTTCTTGCCAATCCTTTCCTCGTCCGGGAGTGGGTAACTCTCTTCCCAGGACAAGGCCTGATTCCACTTGTACTTGTTCCTGATCTTACTGGGCATCGTCACATCGCTGCCGTACGGAGACACGATTATCCTTTTCCCAGCTAACCTCAGTATCGGTAGCTCTACCCATTTCAAGGGGGTGATCGAAAGATATCCCCCATCGAAGTAGAACTGGAAGATATCGTACCTCCAGATCACCCAAAGAAAAACGAAGTATGCCGCCACCCTGATGAACAATCGATGCAGAAGTTTGTTCTTGAAGAACCTCATGACATAGTCGAAGTCATCTGCCTTGTTTATGTCGTAGACATCATATACCAGAGTGTCACTCTTGTATCCGAAGCTCCTATCTATGCGTGAATTGTACTTGATGTTTATTATTGGAACAGGACCGTACACGATATTGGGTCTGACCCTCTTTCTCCTTTTTTCAACGCTTTTCAGTCTACATATGGGGAGTAGTAGAATCAGAAGAGGGAAGAATACCGGAGCGACTAGCACGAATAGTAACCAAACCGCGGCACCCGTCCAGATTGATCTACTGCGTGACATCATCCTGTCTCCGCGCGTGCGAACTGGAGCAAGATCCATTCGCTCTCTATTTTAGCGCCCGGGCAACTGCTCTGGATAACCTACTTGCCTGTTCTCTCACGTACTCGCCCCGTAGCGGGCTCAAGACTGAATTGAACAGTCTCGGAGCGACATACTCTGCGTTCGGACAGTCGTCCATTGTCTTCCTCCCCTCATAGTACCTGCATGAGTATGGGCAGCCATGCTTGTCTGCACGGGGTTCCCTAAAAACTGCGTACTTGTACACGGGGCTAGGAGGCAGACCCTCAAACCCATACGGAACAAAACCGAAGAGAAAGTACTCAACCCCTTCGTCCTTACATATGCCCCTAAACTTCTCTACGGATAGACCATATCTGTCTCCTTCAAAAAGCGCAGCCCATATGTGGTAAGCATGCTTTGTGTTGCTGTGGATCTTCTGGGGGACTAAGAATCTGGCATCTCTCACGGCCTCAGTGTAAAAGCTCGCGAGTTTCATGTCTTGGGACACGTAGTCGTCAAGATACTCCAACTGCACAGTCGCAGCGGCAGCGACGATACTTGGCATAGCGAAGTTCCAAGCGAGTCTTGAAGGAATCCTGCCGAACTGAAATACTGAGTGTATCTTCTTGTAGATTTCGCCGTCGTTCACGATCATGAACCCACCCTGACCAAGACTGACCTGTTTCCTGTGGTTGAACGAGAAGACCCCCGCTGCACCGAATGTCCCTGCATACTTGTTATCCTGAGTCGCACCAATGGCTTGAGCACAGTCCTCTACTATCGGGACATCGTATTTCCTGCTAATCCTCATGAGCTCCGACATGTCGCACATGTTACCCAAGAGATGGGTGCAGATTATCGCCTTCGTTCTATCCGTTATGTTCTTCTCCACAGATGCCGGGTCCATGAGAAAGGTCTCCTTGTCTATGTCCGCGAAGACCGGAATTGCATTTACATATAACGCCGATAGGCCGCCAAAAACCACTATCGGATCGACCACGACCTCATCCCCAGGTCCTACGTCCAATGCTTGGAGTGCCAACTGAAGACCTCCCATTGCGTTCGCGACGGGCACGACATACTCCACCCTGAAGATCTCCTTTACCTTGTTCTCGAACAGAGGAATGAACTTCTCCTCGGCTCTTGAAGCTTGGTTTAAGGCATACCATTCCCTGATTATGCTGATGTCTCTCTCCGTGAATTTCCGGTCTGCCATCTAAGCATCAACCTCTCCGTATTCGATTGGAATGACCGTTTGTTTGTCGATGGACTTCTCTATGCTCTCTAGAATCGCAGTGTTGACTAGGGCGCTACTAACGCTGTTCTCGGGAGGCCTGTTCTGCCTAATGGACTCTCTCCAATCAGCTACCTCATAGTATAGGTCGGGGTATTCCTGAGAGAACTTCAGTTCTTCTTCAGAGACTCCCCCATTCTTTTCCAAGGTTATGATCTTGCTTTGAACTATGGAGCCCTTCGTCCCGAACACGTCAAAGAAGAACCTGTTTTCCACAATCGCACTCTTACAAATGAACAGGTGCCCTCTCATGTTGTTGTCTGAATACCCGAACTCGACACTGTAGAAATCATTGCCCACCTTCCCCTTCAACATGTTATCCGTCGCGGACGCAAACACCCAGTTGGGCCTGCCAAAGAACCACACTGAGAGGTCCACCAAGTGTATGCCTCCTCCGTACAAGAAGAACTCCCTACAGGGCTCTTCTTTTATCCACGGCTTCTCGTCGTTCACAATCGACCTTGTCAGGTTATAATAGTACCAGCCAACGAAATGAGAAACCCTCCCGATTTCGCGAAGCCGGGCTCTCAACGCCCTATTCTGCTCCCTGAACCTGCAATTCATGCCGACTTGGATCGAAACGCCAGACCTCCGGCTCACCTCAGCTATCTCCCTTGCCTCTCTTGAGCTGTAGCATAGCGGCTTTTCGCACAGAATGTGCTTGCCCGCTAGAGCGAAGTCAAGCGTCTGCTTTGCGTGAAACCTGTTCGGGGTACATATTATGACCCCGTCTAACCCTCTGTCGTCCAAGACCTCTCTAACATCTGTCCACACCTTAATACCGTTATTCCTAGCTAGACCGATCGCCGACGAATTACCCTCGGAAGTCAGGAAGGATTTTATGCTAATGTCCAGCTTCTTCTCCATCGGCTTAACAACGCTAAAATACCTTCTTCCCTGCTGCCCCAACCCAAAGATACAGACATTCATCACCATTTGTTCATCGCCCACCTAGAAGCCAAGTCGGAAATAGTTGCCCCTGAGGGGTTTTGGTTGTCCTTTATGTGCTGCACCAGTTCCCTGAAAAGCGTCCCCGCCCCTTCCTGACACGTGTTGGCATATTCATGCACATCTGAAGGGGAGCAGCTAGATATGTCCATTCTGGACTTGCAGGAGGAATATGTCTCCATGCTGCTAGAGTTCAGGGCTATGTGAATCAGGTGGAAGCTGAAGATTTTTAGACCACCAACGTGATACCTGCTACTAGACAACGAGAAGCATGGATCTGGCCTGTACATCTCAATATCGTCCTCCCAGAAACACGGGAAGCGCAGTATCTTGATGTTCTTCGATAGATATAGCTCGTGTGGGATGATATAGGGGGTATCTGGAAGTACAATTGAACTGTCGTAGAGTATGCCGAATTCCTCTCGCATCATCCTCAGCAAGGGGCTCGACTGCAACAGAGAGTGGGTTCTTGCTGACCTCGCCTCGGGTACGATCTTCTTTAGATGACTCATTACTTCTCTTGGGGTGTTGCCTTGCGTACTGTCCTCCCTGAAGTTCGGATGTATACCGAGTTCGAAGATGTCAGAATGATCAGCCAACCTCCGAATCTCGTGGCTGTCATGCGTGACGAACCATGTAGTCTTCACCTTGTCTCTCAATAGTTGGCTCGCTACTTCTTTGACACACCAGTCTGGTGCCCAGTCTGTGTCTATTGCCATCACGTAGTCGTTTAACAGGGTTGGTGTCTGCCCGTCTGTGGTCTTTAACTCTTGCCGTCCAAGCATTCTCGGGAATGGCTTAAATATGTCGAACCTAGCGAACCCGCTATGGCTCTTCCCTTCATCCCTCTCGCCAGGCCCCAAGTTGGTGATGAGGAACTACAAGAGATCAGGAAAGTTCTGGAATCGGGATTTCTCACGGAAGGCAAGACTGCCGGAGAACTCGAAAGAAGGACTTCTAACTACTTAGGATGTAAGCACGCCATCGTCACAACATCCTGCTCTACCGCCCTAGAGCTTTCACTGAGAACGCTCGGCATCGGACCAGGGGACCAGATAGTAGCGCCTGACTTCACTTACCCCATTACGGCCTCGGTAGCCTACTTGATCGGAGCTGAGCCAGTGCTCGTAGACGTTGACCCGCATACGTATTGCATGGACATGAACCAAGTCAAAGAAGCGATCAGCAGCAGAACAAAGGCCATCATTCCAGTATCCCTATTTGGCCATCCGCTGGACTTGGATCCGCTCAAGTCACTTCAGAAGAATCATGACTTCAAGATCGTAGAGGACGCAGCTTGTTCCTTTGGATCATCCTTCCAAGGAAAGGTGACAGGAGCCGTCGCGGATATCACCTGTTTCTCCTTTCATCCTCGAAAGGTGATGACAACTGGAGAGGGAGGCATGCTCACGACGAATGACGACAAGGTGGCGAGCAAGGCGAGGTCTCTAAAGAAGTTCGGAGTAGTTGTGGCAGAGGATGGAAGGGTGAAATTCCAATATCCCGGCACCAACTACAAGATGTCAGATATATTGGCTGCGGTTGGGGTCGTGCAACTCTCGAAAATCGAGTCCATGATAGAGGACAGGAGAGCAAAGGCACGAATCTACGATGAGCTTCTTGCAGACAAGCAATATGTCGCCACACCGTTCGTACAAGAGGGGGCGAAACACGTCTACCAGACTTATTGTACGGTACTCAAGGAGAAAGGCATCCGGGACCAGGTGATCAAGGAAATGAGGAAGGTGGGGGTGGAAACGCAGATAGGTACGTTCTGTCTGCACATCAATCCTTTGTTTGCATCCGTCAAGAAAATAGGCAAGTGCGAGACCTCAGAACACCTTTACAACAATACGCTTGCCCTTCCCTTACACTACATGCTGTCTCACGAAGATCAGCAGAGGGTTGTCGAATCTCTAGATGCGGTGGTCTCAAGACTCTCCGCATAGTTAGCCAAGACAGATCCCACCGTCGGCGGAAGGCTCGTTACCTCGGCAAAGCACATGTCTTCGTTGAATTTCTTTGACTCGCAGGTGTTTTTGTACTAGGGGTCTGCTCATTCGAAGCAAACCCGTCTGACTTGGCAAGGTGGCACTTATCACAACTCCCTAACTGAGCAGACTTCTCTCCAACTCACGAGGGGATCGAATTGGGGGAACTGCAACTTACAAAGGTTAAAAGTGGTCGTAGAGGCATTCTCGCCTCCTTGGCGGAAAAGAAGGTTGTGATATTCGGAGCCGCAGGTTTCGTAGGCAGGAATCTGTCCGAGTATCTCAGCAAAACGTACAAGGTCGTGGAGGCAGACGCTGCAGAGAGTTCGTCGCCATTCGGAAACGAATACATTAGGGTGGACATCACAGACCATGAAGGAGTGCTAAAGGTTGTGTCGGGAGCAGACTATGTTGTGCACCTTGCTGCACATGCCTTGGGACCGTCCATGACCGACCCTATTATGAACGCGAAGGTGAACATCGTCGGCACCCTCAACATCTTGGAGGCGGCCAGAAAGCAGAACGTCAGCAAAGTGGTGTTCACGTCCGCATCTTCGATCGTGGGCGACACGACCGTGAGCCCCGTGCCGGAGAACGCACCTGTGAACCCGAAAACACCATACGGCGTCGCAAAGTTTGCATGCGAAAACTACCTGAGGATCTACGGAGAGCTGTGGAGCCTCGATTACGTGATCTTCCGCTTGTTCAACATATACGGCCCTCACCAGAGAGGCGGGTTGATACCCTCAATTCATGGGAAGATATCACAAGGCAAACCGGTCGAGATAACGGGGGACGGCAAACAAGTGAGAGATTTCATCTACGTTAAGGACTCGCTGGAGTTCATCGAGAAGGCAATTGTTGAGGACAGAATCTCAAGAACGATTCTGAACATGGGGACGGGAAAAGGGACTACGATCATCGATGTAGTCAACATAGTGTTCAAGACCATGGGCAAAGCCCCGTCAGTGCAGTACCTCCCGGCCCGAAAGGGAGAGATCTCCAACTTCGTTGCGGACACGACGAGATTGCGCGAGTTGTTCGGGTTCGTGCCAGAGACCCCAATCGAGACCGGAATCACCGAAACTGTCGATTGGTTGAAACAGAACCAGTAGCCCGACGAAACCGGAAGCTCCGCAGGAAGGGCGAAACGTTCATAACAAAAGGTATGGCAGCCTTGCGCCCTCGCGATGAGTGACCAAGAGAGCAGATACACTGGGCTTACGTCGTTTCTCGCCCTATTGCTCTCCGTTGGGACGGGTCTTGTGTATTCCGTGATGGTCACAAGGCGGCTAGCGCTGACGGAGTATGGCATATGGCAGTACTACTCAGTGATAATAGCCTACCTTTCTCTTCCCAGCTCGATCATATGCTTCTGGCTTACGAGGGAACTGGGCAGGGGCAATTCCGTGGTTCACACTGGACTCTCGGTCAGCGGCCTGCTGTCAACGCTGGCGAGCGTCATCTTGGTCGTAGTCTCGTTTTTCCAAGACCCAACACTCCAAGTTGGCTTGGAGGTCCTCCTCGCCCTAGCGCTGTGTCTGATCCTGACCTACCTCTCTAACTCACTGGATGCAACAGTCAGCGGGGTGGCGCCAAGACTCTTCGGCCCGGGGAGGTTGGTATTGGAGGTCGTGAAGGTATCAGCTGGCGTGGTACTCGTCGTGTTGTTGAGGATGGGATTACTCGGCGCGGTGCTTTCCATAGACATCGCGTTTGCGCTAAAATGCCTCTACGTCTACCTCGCTGTTCCTAGGAACAAGGTAGGAACCGTCGACATATCCAAGGGCCTGTTGTGGCTGAAGAGGTGGTGGGTGCCCAGCATCGCTGCCGCGCCCGTACTTGTCTCGTCAATGGACCTAGTCGTCCTGACGTGGCTGGCCGATTCCACCGTCCCCACTGCTTACCTAGCGCTATCCAAGACTGTGTCCGCCATAGTGGGCTTCTCGGGTCTCATGGCAATATCGCTTTACCCTCAGCTTCTCGGCGGGGGCACGAGGAGAAATATAGAGGAATCAATCAGACTTGTGTTCATCTTTGCGTTGCCCATGACTGCTGGCATAGTTGTCCTAGCCTTGCCGATAGTCCACTTATTCGGATCCAACTACGCGCCTGCTGCGACGGCGCTCCAGTTGCTTTCGCTGTCCGCCTTTTTCGCCGTCTTGAGGGATCTCTCAGTGACGATTATTCTGGGCACGGAACAGGTTGATAACAAGAGTGGCGTATCGGCAGCCGACCTCGCGAGGTCGGGCTTAGTGGTACCCTATGTTATTGAGATTGTCGGATACCTTTTGTACATTGCGATTGTGACTGCTGCAGTGTCTCTCATCGGGATGAAGGGCTTGTCCTTAGAACACTTGACCACGGTCACGGCTCTCGTCAACGTATTGGTTACGATTCCGATGTCACTTCTCGTCTGGAGGCTGTCCAAAAGGTCCTGCCAATATCGCACCCCATGGGGAGACATCGCTAAGTACGCAACAGCAACCACGGCAATGCTCGCTGTCGTCTTGGCCCTCTACCCTAGCCAAGCAATTAGCGTCAAGATATCGGATGTCATGTCTGGCTTGTTGCCTGTGGTCGCCGTTGGAGGGGCAGTCTACTTCGTCGTGTTGTTCTGCATCGACAGGAGGGTGCGGGAAGACGCTGAGGAGATCTACCGGCACTTCTTTGGACAGGGAGGGAAATCCCTTGGGACTCGGTGAAGTCTGAACCGAAGGATGCGGATCTTGATCAACTCGTTTGGGCGACGCCAGCACGACCAGACCTGCCGATGTTGAGCCAATGCTCCAGTGCGACCAAGCCGAGCATCTTGTTGATGTACCGGGGGTCACCTTTCTCTGCGCGTTCGAAGGCGAGGTCAAACCATTCCTTGCTTATTAGACCAGACGTAAAGACTCGGGAGCCTTCGGAGAGAACGCGAACGGTCTCGCTCTTGCCGTACCTACGCCACAGGGTTGGCAGGTCCATACCGAACCCCCTCTTTCCGCTCCTGACCTGAACTCCATGCCTTCTGAGGATTGACCTCAACACTAGCTTTCCTTCGTCCTGTATGGGGTCATATTTGCTCGCCGCAGGCAGATGAGTGGAGAAGTCAATGACCGTTTCTTGGAGAAGGGGCGAGCATGCGTCGACTCCTAAGCTGGAGTATATCCTAGTATCGGTCGGTATCCAATCGTACAGCAACTTCCCGTTGAAGTCCGCGAGAAAGACCTGATTCAATGAGTCAAGGGGATTGTCGAAGTAATCCTTGAACAGGGAGTACATCCTCTCCCAGTCAAAGCGCACACCCCCTCCGAACATGTCCTTCTGGTCTGGAACCCAGTCCCTCTCATGGCAGTTCAGGTATGCGACAGCTTTGTCCCTCCAGCCGAGAGCGCCTCTGGTGGACTCCATGAACTTCCTGTACCTGAAGGTGTATCCACCGTACAACTCATCTCCGCCGTCTCCAGTGAAGAAGACCTCACCATGCCGAGAGGCCTCCTCCACAACGTGGTAGAAGTAGAGGTTCCACCGTGGCTCTTGTACCACTCCGATCAACTTGGCCAAGTCCTTCAACGGATTCTCTAGGTTTATTACCCGGAACTCGCAGTCGAATAAGTCGGCGATCCTCTTCGCCTCTGTCGACTCATCCATGTCATCGTTGAATGTCGCCGCAACGGCTGTAACGCGAAGATGAGGGTACAGCTTTCTGATCAGGGTGAGGATCAGAGTGGAGTCGACCCCGCCGCTAAGGCCGATGGACACGGCCTCTGGCTTCCTTTCCTCGATCTTCCTCCTTATCTCGTTGCATATTAGGTCCTCGGCCTTCTTCTCCGGCGATCCGACCTCCGAGGGCATGAAATCCTTCCAAGTCCTTTTGCGAATCGGTGGCCTGCCGGTCGGGTCGTATCTCAATGTCAGCATGTTGACTATGTAATCGTTGCTGACCTCCTCGGTCATGTCGAGCGGTAGAATATTGAGTGTTAAATATCTTTTACTTGCCGAAGGGCCAGACAGCTCCCATTAGTCTCCGCTTCTGGAGCGAGCTGACAAATCTCCTGAACTCCTTGTCATAATACTGTTCATATCCTACATAGTAGGGATCGCCCCTGTAGACGAAGTCCGAAAGGACATAGTCAAAGAGCATCCTTGCTGAGGCTCCAATTGGGAACTCCCCTGAACCTCGGAGCATGTTTCTGACGGATCTGGCCAACGCGTAGAGAGGGTAGTAGCCAAGGCACCTCATCATGGCTCCGTACTCTACGAAGCGATGCTGGGACCCAAACTCCCTGCTGTGGGCATACTTCAGGTCTGTGAACTTGTTCACTCGGTAGCCATGTTGTAGTGCCTTGTACAGAACCCAGGATTCATAGCCGTACTTGGGGGGATATCTGCCTCCCTCGGACTTGAAGAAGGACTGTCTCACTAGTCTTCCAGCACCTTCCGGAAGGTTCTCCTCCGTGGTCCGGATCTTCAAGCCCCGGGTTCCCGAAGCAACCGCGAGCTTCTCGTCCTCTTGGAAGCGCTCCAAGAGAAATCCCACATAGTCAACGGGGAAGACGCAGTCGTCCGCGGTTATGAAGTGATAATCGGCCCCTCCTAGGTCGTCGGCCAGCCGCAGAGCCTTGTTCCAGTTGTGAACTATCCGCCTGATATCGTATCCCATGACCTCGTTCGTTATTACGTGAAGGTGGGGGAACTGCCGTTGCATGTCCGACAAGATCCGTGCGGTCGAGTCCGAGGATCCGTCATTCACCACAATGACGTGTCGTGGCGGTCGAGACTGGCGCAGGACGCTCAGCGTCGTCTCCGAGATCGTATCCTCAGAATTCCTTGCGGTGGCCACAGCAACCCAGTCTGATGCCATCGACTAGCCGTCGATAAGGGGCAATATTAGAGTTGCAGAGGGCAACGCTCGCGGGATCCGGAACTCCGTGCAACCAAAGAACGCACAACACGACAAATCCCATAAATATCCTCCCTCGACTGCTGGCAGTTCGATGGCGAGCGACAGCAAGAAGGCTACGTTCTTGATAGATAGGGACCACGAGTTCTCTGAGTGGTACAACACGATCATACGTCAGGCTGAGCTGATAGATGACAGGTTCAACATCAAGGGAATGGTGGTATACAGGCCGTACGCAATGCGCATCATCAGAGAACTGTACCGGTTCTTCGAGGGAAGACTTGAGGCAGGCGGGCACCGCCAAGTCCTTTTCCCCGTGCTCATACCTGAGGAGAACTTGGATAGGGAAGCTGAGCACGTCAAGGGCTTCAAGCCCGAAACCTTCTGGGTGACGATGGGCGGAGATGAACCCCTTACCAACCGATATGCGCTGAGACCTACGTCCGAGACCGCCTTCTACTACATGTACTCGCAGTGGATCAGGTCCCCGAGCGACCTACCGCTGAAGCTGTACCAGAGCGTGTCCGTCTACAGACACGAGACGAAGGCCACGAAGCCGCTCATCAGGGGTAGGGAGTTCCTCTGGATAGAGGCCCACGATGTGTTCGCGACAAAGGAGGAAGCCATGAGACAGGTTGAGGAAGACGAGAATACGATGCAGGAGGTCATCGAAGGCGAACTCGCCATCCCCGTGCTGTTCCTGCGAAGGCCTCAGTGGGACAAGTTCAAGGGGGCGGTGGACACGTACGCTGCCGACGTGGTAATGCCAGACGGCGTCACGCTGCAGGTTGCCTCCACGCATTACCTGGGCACCAACTTCAGCGAGGCCTTCGACGTTGGATACTCTGATGCAGAGGGCAGGAAGAACAAGGTGGAACAGACTTGCTTCGGTCCGGGCATCAGTAGGATACTGGCAGCCGTCATCTCGGTCCACGGCGACAACTCGGGTCTGGTCTTGCCGTTCAAGGTCGCGTCGACTCACGCAGTCGTGATACCCATACCGGGGGAGGGCGTTCATGAATACTCAGTCAAGATCGTGCAGAAGCTCAAGGACATGGGCCTCAGGGTCGAATTCGACGACAGGGACGAGACTCCTGGAGCCAAGTTCTACAAGTGGGAGTTCCTCGGGGTACCGCTGAGAATCGAGGTAGGTGGCAGGGAGGTCTCATCGTCAACAGTCACCGTCTTCGATAGGGCGACCAAGAAAAGGACGATCATCAGGCTGGACGAACTGGAAAAGTTCGTACACGGGTTCTCTATGCTGCAGCATCAGGAGCTCCATGAGAGGGCGGAGGGCCTCATGAACAAGTTCTTGGATGACGCGGAAACACTTGAGAAGGCGAGGAGCGCGATCTCTTCAGGTAGACGAATCC
>Ga0315282_10006690_pt1 | contig 19169 bp, 19 predicted proteins | sample YL17G07_20_MG_FD_203693 | JGI IMG/M metagenome (GOLD analysis project Ga0315282, IMG submission 203693) | Sediment microbial communities from Yellowstone Lake, YNP, Wyoming, USA - YL17G07_20 | ecosystem: Environmental > Aquatic > Freshwater > Lake > Sediment | place: USA: Wyoming | collected... | reverse complement strand
TTTCAACGAACGATCTGTGGTGCCAAGACCTTTTGGAGTGCGCCGATCTTATTGTAATAACAGACTATTATTTTTACAACTGTAGAAGATCAGCTAAGATTATTTTACAGGAAAAAGGAAGAAATTAAAGCATGAATCAAGATCATACGGTACTTTCTTCCATTGATTTGCAAGAATTCTTTAACCGAATACCCATAAGAGAAAGGTGAGAAGCGGGTAAGTGATCACGTTGAAAAGCTTCAAACCGGCTGTATCGAAAACTTGGCTTATTGTGCTGGCAGGGCTGATGTGGAGTGTTGTCGGCTCGATGCTATGCCGATTAGCTTACCATTGGCTGGCTGTCACCCAGGGGAGGTGGGTTGCGCCCCTGGAACTGATGGGTATCGTCCTTGCGCTGCTGGCCCATCAATTCTTCTTTTTGAGAATTGCCCAGAAGAACATCGCGAGGCTTTCCCTGTTAACGGAGAAAACTTGCATCTTCGCCTTTCAAAGGTGGAACAGTTATTTTCTGATCGGTCTGATGATCACCGTCGGGATCGCCTTACGAAATCTGCCTATCCCAAAAACCTACCTGGCCATTCTGTACACAACGATCGGTGGCGCCCTCTTTCTGGGAAGTCTTCAATATTATGGTTGTCTTTGGCGCATCGTCGCAAAGAGAGGATCGTGCCTGCCACATGAAGGGATCACCGAATAGAGACCGGGAGATCGACATCCCTTCTTGCTGCCTCTGCGAATTCCGGGAAGAGTTTCTCCAGGATTAAGAGGGGATTGCCACTTTTTATATCTCCCAACCCATTATTTTTCAGTTTTGAGCCAACGGGGATCGGCGCGATAGTCTTCGGCCTCCTTGGGCAGAACTCTGTCCAACATGTTTCTTGCCTCCTCCACCTGTTTCTCCCACTCCTTCGCTTTATCTTCGAGCACCTTGATGTCTGTCTTCAACCTTCTCTTCAAACTGTCAGGTTTGAATTTGGACTCCTCCAATTCCTTCTCCTTGGCCTTCCAGGCATTAAAGGCGGTTTCATAGTTTTTCTGAGCGTTTGAGAGTTTTTCGTTCCACTCTTCCACCCTCGCTCTCCACCAGTCCTCTCCCCGGCCCAAAATATCTTTCTGCACTGGGACAGATTCGGGCTTCCCCTCAAATCCTCTTTTCTCGGGTGGTGGAGCGGATGGGGGACGAGAAGGAGAAGGAAAGGGAGAGGGAGAGGGTTCTTGAGGAGCTACTTTCTTTTGAACCTGGTCTCGATACCTTTCTGGGACTGAGGCCAAATCGTCTGTAAAGTGAACCGTCCCTTTCTCATCCTCCCATCGATAAACCTCCTGCCCAAACGCCAGCATAGAAGAGAACAATAGCCCTACTATAATCATAAGACCTGTTCTTTTCATGTTGATCCCCCCGTTCATCATCGTTCGGAGCAATGAATACCGACGCAATAAATATTTTGTAGTGGAGGGCCTTGCGCCCGTCATTGAAAGCCCATAAAGGGCTACACTACGTACTGGCAATTTAATGCGTTGGTATTAGTTCGGAGTAAAGACTTAAAACAAGAAAAATTTTGATTTATAACTCCGAACGCCTAACTCCGAACTGTGGTATTAATGGACCTCTGCCCAGTTCTTCCCCGAATGGATCGAGACTTTGAGTGGGACAGAGAGATCCATGACGGTCTCCATTTCATTCTGGATCAAGGGAAGAGCTTCTTGAAGTTCCTCTTCAGGGACCTCAAAGACCAACTCATCGTGAACCTGCATGATCATTTTTGTGGAGAGACCCCGTTCTTCTATCCGGCTCTGGATGTGAATCATCGCCACCTTGATGATATCCGCTGCCGTCCCCTGGAGAGGAGTATTGATCGCCATCCTCTCCGCGGCCTGTCGAATCGCTGCAGTGGAGGAGTGGATTTCCGGCAGATATCGGCGCCGATGGAGAAGGGTGATCACATACCCCTTCTGTCTGGCCTCCCCCAGGCCTTTCTCGATGTAGGTTTGGACCCCGGTATATTTCCTAAAATATTGATCGATATAAGCCTGGGCAATCTTAGGGTCTGATCCCAGTTGCTGTGAGAGACCATAGGCACTCATCCCGTAGATGATGCCGAAGTTGATCACCTTGGCCTCTCTCCTCATTGAAGGCGTCACCTCATCCATTGGAACTCTGAAAATTTCGGAGGCGGTTCGCGCATGAATGTCTTCGTCCTTCTGGAAAGCCTCCATTAAGGTTTCATCCTGCGAGAGGTGGGCGAGAATCCTCAATTCAATCTGGGAGTAATCTGCAGAGACGATGGCCCACCCTTTCTCCGGAATGAAGGCCTGACGAATCCGGCTTCCCTCCTCCGCACGGATGGGTATGTTCTGAAGGTTAGGGTCACTGGAGGAGAGTCGTCCCGTTGCGGTCACGGTTTGATTGTAGGAGGTGTGGACGCGCCCCGTTTTCGGATGGATCAATTCGGGGAGGGCATCGATGTAAGTCGATTTGAGTTTGCTCAGGTTACGGAAACCGAGGATCTCCAAGGGAAGGTCATGTTGGACAGAGAGTTTCGTCAGAACCTCCACATCCGTGGAGTACCCCGTCTTGGTCTTCTTGATCACAGGAAGTTTCAGCTTATCAAAGAGAATCTTGCCCAGTTGCTGGGAAGAGTTGATGTTGAAGACCTCCCCGGCCAGCGCGTAAATTCGATCCCTCTTCTGGTGAAGTTGAACTTCCACCTCTTTAGAGAATTCTTTGAGAAGATCCCTATCGATCTTCACGCCGTTCATCTCCATTTTTGCCAGGACAATGACGAGAGGGATCTCCACCTGGTCAAAGAGGTCTTTCAATCCTCCTTCCTCCAGTTTCGGGAGGAGGATTTGAGAGAGCTGGAGTGAAACATCCGCATCTTCACAACTATAGTCCCTCGCCCGTTCCAGCTCGATCTTGTCGAAGGTTACCTCCTTGCCTCCGGTTCCCACTACCTCTTTATAGTCGGTGACGTTGCGATCCAAATATTCTCGGGCGATCTCCCCGAGGTTGTGGTTATGCTTGGTCGGATTAAGGAGGTAGGATGCGATCATGGTATCACAGTGAATTCCTTCGAGGTGGATGTCATAACGTTTCAGAACGATCCATTCATATTTAATGTTCTGCCCCACTTTCTTCACTTCCCCATCCTCCAGGATGGGCTTTAGATGTTCCAATACCCAAGGAAGAGGGAGTTGGACGGTTGTCTCTCGATGACGATGGCCAACGGGAATGTAGAAGGCTTGATATGGGGCGCAGGAGAGGCTGATCCCAACCAAATCTGCCCACATCGGAAAGGGTGATGTGGTCTCGAGATCAATGGCGAAGAATTTAGTCTTCCCTAACTCTTCCAGTAGGGAGAGGAATGCATGTTGGTCTGTGATCAAACGATAATCGGTCTCGTTAGGCCCCTTTTCTTCAGGGAGATCTTTGAGAAGTTTGTTGAACTCCAATTCTTTGAAGATTTCCCTGAGGCTTTTCACATCTGGAGGAGGGACGGCAAAGTCATTCAATTGGAAGTTGATGGGAACCTCGGTGTGGATCGTAGCCAGCTGCCGACTGAGCCGAGCCAGTTCTCCGTAGGTCTTCAAATTCTCTTTCAATTTCTTTTGGTGAATCTGGTCCAAATGGTCCAGAAGGTTCTCGATGGATCCAAAGGTCTTAATCAATTGGATGGCCGTCTTCTCCCCAATTCCAGGGACACCCGGAATGTTATCAACCGCGTCTCCGGCTAAGCCCATCACCTCCACCACTTGCTCTGGATGAACGCCGAAACGCTGGATCACCTCCTCCACCCCGAACCTTCTCTCCTTCATCGTATCGTAGACTTCGATCCGGTCACTGACCAGTTGAAGGATATCCTTGTCGCCCGTGATGATCACGACATCGACCTTTGACTCTAATCCCTTGGCGACGGTCCCGATGAGATCATCTGCCTCGTATCCCTCTATCTCAAGGGTGGCAATCCGATAACCCTCAATGATCCTCTTAATATAAGGAATTTGGGGGGTCAGCCCCTCTGGCATCGGAGGCCGGTTGGCCTTGTATTCTTTATAGGCCTCAGTTCGAAAGGTAGGTGCTTTCGAATCGAGCGTTACCACCAAGTAGTCCGGCCTGTGGTCTTTGAGCACTCTAAGGAGCATCTGGGTGAACCCAAAGATGGCATTGGTCGGAAGGCCCTTGGAATTGGAGAGATGACCGATGGCATAAAAGGCACGGAAGACATAAGAGGAACCGTCGATCAGAAAAAGTCGAGGGCGATCAGACATATGCATGATAAGCACCCAATCACAAATTCCAAATAACAAATAAATTCCAATGACCCAATTTCAAGGAATCAAACAAAATCGTTTTGGTCATTGAATATTGGTGTTTAGATTCTTACAGGATTAAATTTAAGAACTTTTCTCTAACACTTGTGAATTTCGTCCTAAGAAATTCCCCTCCCCTCGCGGGAGGGGATGAAGGGGAGGGGAGCCAAATTCATTTTGTCCACCCCCTCCCACGCCCTCCCCCGTTGAAGGGGGAGGGAATTAATTGTAAAAAATTTCAAATATGTTTGTTTAGAATTTATTTGCGATTTGGGCAAAACCTATTTGGTCCCTCGACAGAATCAACGGTTAGGGGTTCATGTGAGGTTCGTGTACACCCGATTTCCACCGGAATGCTTGGCCACATACATGGCATCGTCAGCGGATTTGACAAACTCTTCGAGATCGAAGTGATTCTTGAATTCGGCGAGACCGATGCTCACCGTAATGTTCTGGAATCCAGCCTGCTCAATCAGGGAGCGGACCCGTTCAGCAATGGCCAAGGTTTGATCGAGGGAGGCTCCGATCAGAAGGGCGGCGAATTCATCCCCTCCGTAGCGATAGCCGGAATCCACGTTGCTCCGGATCGACTGCCTTACGATCTGGCCGATCTTTCTCAAAACCTTGTCTCCTTCCAAATGACCATAAAGATCATTGTATCTCTTGAAATTGTCCAGATCGAACATCAATAGGGAGAGGGAGGTTTTTTGACGGGTCAGGCGAACCAACTCTGATTCCAAGGTCTTGAAGAAATAGCGGTGGTTATAAAGGCCGGTCAAATCATCGGTGATGGAGAGCCGACGGACCTCTTCCTCCAGTATTTGTTTTTCGATGGAGGTACGGTACTTCTCCAGACATTGGTTGACGATATGGATCAAGTGCTCGTTCTCAAAGGGCTTCTTGATGAAGTCAGAGGCGCCCTCCTTAAGGGCCTGGATGGCATTTTCCACCGTCGCAAAGGCGGTGAGCATGACAACGCATTGGAAGGGATTGATCTTCCGGATTCTCCTCAAGGCTTCCGTCCCGTCGATTCCCGGAAGGTTAATATCCATCAAAACGACGTCGGGCTTTTCCTCTTCTGCCCTCTTCACCCCTTCTTCACCCGTCGGGGCGGTGATGACTTCGTATCCCTCGAAGTTGAGAATCTTCTGGATGATGTCCAAGGTATCCGGTGCATCATCAACGATCAGGACCTTTCCCTTAACGACTCTATGTATGGAGAGATCTTCCATCTTCATACTCCACTGAGAAGGGAAGGGTAAAATAGAAAGTGGAACCCTTTCCCAACTGGGACTCCACCCAGATCTTTCCGCCGTGTTCCTCGACTAACCTTTTGGTGATGGCAAGCCCTAGGCCTGTCCCACCGTGTTTGCCGCCATCGACCTGGTAAAATTCTTCAAAGATCTTGTCGAGCTTATCCTCTGGAATACCAATCCCTGTATCTCGAATTTCGTGAAGGACATGATTACCCTTTCGGCTGGCGACGATCGAGACCTGATCTCCTTCCGAAGTGAATTTAAAAGCGTTGAAGAGGAGGTTGATGAAGATATCATGGAGCCAGCCGCGGTCAGCATAAACGAAGAGGTCTTTGGGAATATCGACTTTGATGGAGAGGTTCTTATCCACCGGTTTGACCTCGTTGATATAGCCTCCAATCACCTCGGAGAGAAGGATAGGCTTTGGCTGAAGGGTGAGGCTGCCCGATTTGATCCGGGTGAGATCCATCATATGATCCATCGTCCCCTGGATGCGGTTGGTATTCCTCTGGATGGTGAGGAGGTAGGGTTTCAGGTGTTCGGGGATCTTTCCCTCCTTCTCGGAGAGGATGAAATCGATATTGGCTTTGAGGGCTGTCAGAGGGGTCTTCAGTTGATGGGAGGCGATGCCGATGAATTTCATCTTGATCTCATCCATCTCCTTCAACGCGCGATTGGCCATCTCGAGTTCCCTCTTGGCGGACTGGAGGTCCCCCAGCATCTTCATCGTGGCCATCCTTGCCCGGTTCAGTTCCTCAATATTCTCCCCCAGCTGTCGAGTCCGTTCCTCAACTTTTTTTTCAAGATCACCTCTTGACTCCTTCAGCTGAAGGGTCATCTGATTGAACGCCCTTGCCAGGTCTCCGATCTCATCTCTCGATCGAATATCGACCGTCTGAGCCAATTGTCCTCTTGCCACCCTCTCGGTGGCGGTCACCAGTTTTCCAATGGGGAGCAGGAAAATCCGTGTAAAGAAGAGGGTGAGCAAGATTCCTGCACTGAGCACCCCCAAGGTCACAAGAAAAATATCTCTTTTCAATTCATACATTCGGGCTTCCAATTTTTGGTAGGGGAGTTCGATCTCAAGAGTTCCGATGCTCCGGCCTTCTCCCGATCGGATGGGTTGACTAAAGTGATAAAGATGACCGGGATGCATGAGTTCCCCCCTCTTCGCGGCGTAGGCTAAATTTTCTCCATCCGGGTCGAGGATGGAGCATTGACTGATATTTTCATCCTCGACAATGATTTCCGCCTGCCGTTGTAAAAAGGACCGATCAGGCACGTTGATTCCATATTCAATGAGAGGGGAAAACGCATTGGCGATCGATTTCCCATAAGTCTGCAACTGGCTTTGGAAAAGGGCCATTTCCCTTGCGAGAAAAAAATATGCAAAGGCCGCTGAGGTAATTGAGACCAGGAAGATCATGGCCAAGATAAATTTAATGGTCAGCCTGATCCGAAATTGAAAAAAGGAATTAAATCGGCTCATAGACGCAGTAGGGCTCCTCTGCCATATAGTCTCCAAAGGTTTCATAGGCCCTGGCCCGGCAGCCTCCGCAGACTTTCTTGAATTCACACCTTCCACATTTTCCGTCGTAGCCGTTGGTATTCCGAAGATTTTGAAAGACTTCGGATGTCCTCCAGATTTCATGGAAGGGTTTTTCTCTTACGTTTCCACAATTCACCTCCAGATAGCCACAGGGTTGAACCTGACCGACATGGGAGATGAAGCAAAAGGAGATCCCCCCAAGACATCCCCGGGTCATGGCATCCAATCCGTACGCTTTCGAAGTGATCTTTTTTCCCTCCTTCTTAGCCCTTTGCCGGAGGATGCGGTAGTAGTGGGGAGCACAGGTGGCCTTGAGCTGGAGAGGAACTTTATCTCTCTGCTCATAAAACCAGTGAAGGGTCTTTTCATAATCCAATCCAGATATTTCCTGATTGACCAGTTCCTTTCCCCTCCCGGTGGGGACGAGAAGGAAGATGTGATGGGCCACTGCACCCAGATCCACAGCAAGGCGGAGGATCTCGGCAATGAGATGGACGTTGGCCTGTGTGATGGTCGTATTAATTTGGAATTCGAGGCCTCCTTTTTTGGCCATGTCGATTCCACGGAGGGATCCCTCGAAGGCGCCCTTCACCCTCCGAAAGGCATCGTGTGTCTCGGCATTCGGACCATCGAGGCTCACACTGATGCGTTGAATTCCAGAGGCCTTCATTTGATGAACGGTTTCTTCGGTCATCAATGTCCCGTTCGTCGCCATCACCATTCGGAATCCCTTGCCGGACCCATACCGGGCGAGATCGAAGATATCGTGTCGGAGCAGAGGTTCTCCTCCCGTCATGATGATGACGGGTTTACTCATGGAAGCGATCTCATCCATCACCCTCCTACACTCATCCGTCGTTAACTCACCGAAATAGGACCCCCGTTCCGAAGAGGCGCGGCAATGACTGCAGGCGAGATTGCAGCTTCGAGTCAATTCCCACGCCACCATCCTCAACTGACATTTATCAGTTCGGAGTTCGGAGTTCGGAGTTTTTAGTTTTTGATTATTTACTTTTAACTCATCAGTCATCATTCATAACTGCTTTCCACTTTCCAGTTTTCGTACCGCGTCTTTGGCAAAGTAAGTCAGGATGAGATCGGCTCCTGCCCTTTTGATGGCAATTAAGGATTCCATCATCACCTGGTCCCCATCCACCCAGCCCAGTTGTGAAGCGGCCTTCACCAAAGCAAATTCGCCGCTGACATTATAAGCCGCTACCGGTATATTGAAAGTTTGCTTCACCCGGTAGATGATGTCTAAGTAGGGAAGGGCGGGTTTCACCATGACCATATCCGCGCCCTCCTCGATATCAAGATGGACCTCTCTCAGAGCCTCGTCTCCGTTGGCCGGGTCCATCTGGTACGATTTGCGATCGCCGAATAGAGGTTTTGATTCGGCTGCAACTCTGAAGGGTCCATAAAAGCTGGAAGCATATTTTGCCGCGTAAGAGAGGATGGGAACATCCTCAAATTGATTTTCATCGAGCATCTTTCGAATCGCTCCCACCCTTCCATCCATCATATCGGAAGGCGCAACAATGTCTGCCCCTGCCATGGCGTGAGAGAGGGCCTGCCGGGCAAGAAGATCGAGGGTTTCGTCGTTCAAAATTTTCCCGTCTTTTACCATACCGCAATGCCCGTGGCTGGTATATTCACAAAGGCACACATCGGTGATCACAAGGATTCCCTCCACCTTCTCCTTGATTGCTCTTATCGCCCTCTGGACAATTCCATCCTCTGCATAAGCTTCTGACCCCATTTCATCCTTTTTCTCTGGAATACCGAAAAGGATCACACCCAAAATTCCCAAAGATTTGGCCTCCTTCACCTCTTTGATCAGGAGATCGATGGAAAGCTGTGAATGCCCGGGCATGGAGGAGATGGCTTGTTTTTCCCTTTTTCCAGGACGGACAAAAAGGGGGAGAATCAGGTCATCCGGCCTGAGATGAGTTTCTCGAATCATTCTCCGAAAGATCTCATCCTTTCGCAATCTTCTTGCCCTATATTGGGGAAACTTCATTCGTCCTCCTTTCTTATCTCCCCTTCCATAGCGAAGAGGATACTTTAAGATGCTTATAATAATAGGGAATTATCATATATTTTTACACTATTTCAAGCCAATTGTCTACAAATAATCTGAATCTCGCGCAGGAATTAGAATTAGATTTTCAGTTTCTCAATTCTTTTCTGCAGCGTACTCACAAGCATCTCTAAGGTTTCGTGTGGGTGACAACGACCTGAGAAGACTATTGACCCAGTGAGAAAAGGTTATGTCGCTCCATTTCCTGTCTGCCGTTAAGAATGATGATGTTAGAATCGAAATCGAAGATTCCTTTGGCGGAGGCTGGGACTTTTTACTTTGGTACAGGATTCAGGTAAGTTACGTGGCTACAGAATCGTAGGTTATGGCAATGACTGCGGGCATTTGAAATCACTCCATCAGCGGATTCTCCGCCGTACGGTCGGTCATCGTCTTCAGTGCCGGAGGTTATCACGGGCCCTTCCGTAAAAACACGCCCTACCATCTGCTCTCTTTTTCCTGAGCATTTACTTATTCTAAAAATATGGTAAGATAAAAAAAACTTGAGTCAGGAAGGTGGTCCATGAAAAATTTGCGTTGGCTCTTCATACTTTTTCTAAGTTTTTCCATCTTCAGTTGTGCAAAGGGAGGAACATACCCTCTCTTTCTTCGATATCAACCCATGAAAGAGTTTCCATCTCTTCAGCAAAAGATCGGTTCTACACTTGGCATTGCCCCTTTCAAAGATGAACGCCAGGAGACGTTATATGTTGGCATTTATATTCCCCTTCGGGGGATTTCAAGCCATTTCAAGAGCGATCCCTTTCCATTGGAAAAAGCGATCACAGAGTCTCTATCCAGTCCTCTTTCCCGCTACGGAGTGAAGACGGTCCCTATTTCGAATTGGGACGGAAGGCCGGAGTCCTTGAAAGATATGGAGACCGATTCGGTCTTAATGATCGAGATTAAGAGGTTCTGGATAGAGGGAAAGTCCGCTCCGTTCAGAGCCAATGCGAAAACCTCAGTCCAGTTCGTCGTCCACTTAGGGGTGAAGAAGGAGGGCAAGGTTTTTACAAGGAATGTGGACGTCGAAAAGGAGATGACGGTTAACAGATTGACACCGGAGAGGATGGAGGAAACAATGAATCAAATTCTGACTGATATTTTCGATTCATTCTTTTCTAATCCCTATTGAAAGTATCAATGGCAAACGGGAGGAAAAACCATGCAAGCCTTTTTCTGGGTAATCTTTTTAATCGTAATTGGCATCGCTATCTTTGCGGTGCAGAATTCGAATGCCCCTCTTGTCACGATCAAATTGCTCCTATGGAAATTTGAGACCTCTCTCGTCTATACCATCTTAGGATCGATCGGTTTGGGAATCCTGATCACCCTCCTCTTCTGGATCCCCAGAGCCATCCGGGGCTCCTTACGGAAGAGAAAGCTACCTCACGAGACCTCTTTGACTTAACGATTGCCTTTTATACAAAGAGACACGAATAATAGGGCATTTAAGCCTTCGGGTGAAGGAGTCCCGCCAAAGGATAGCCTGCTCTAGGACGACCAAAATCGTCCCCGCCCTTATCCTTTTGGAAGAGTTTTCGACTCCATGTATAATAGGCATTGCAGATTTTTACCTCTCAGACGGATTCTGATAGACAGAGTAAAGGGGTTGAAGTATGATGGTTCTGAGATTTGGGAAAAACACCTGCATGTGGGAGGAGAGATCATGAAAGGGGTTAAACTCTTTCGAGTATTGGGGATACAGATTTCTTTGAACTACACCTGGTTCATCGTCTTTGGTTTGATTGCCTGGAGTTTGGCCAGCGGTTATTTCCCTTACCACTATCCCGGGTTGAGCCGATCCGCCCATTGGACCATGGGATTTCTGGGAGCTGTCTTTCTTTTCCTCAGTGTCCTGGCCCATGAAGTCACCCATTCTTACATCGCAAAGAGGGAGGGGATCGAGGTGAGGGAGATTACACTCTTCATCTTTGGTGGGGTCTCCCAACTGACCAAAGAGCCAGAGGACCCACAGAAGGAGTTGAAGGTGGCGATGGGTGGACCCATTTCCAGTCTTGTCCTCTCATTGATTTTCTGGGTCCTATCCAAAGCAACTTCTCAGGCTCCAAACCTCATCCTCTTCACCGGTCTCTTAGGCTATCTGGCCTTTATCAATTTATCTTTGGCGATTTTCAATCTGATCCCTGGTTTTCCATTGGATGGAGGAAGGGTTTTCCGAGCTATTTTGTGGAGAAGGACGGGCAGCCTGAGGAAGGCAACCAGGATTGCCGCGGATACTGGAAAGTGGGTGGGAGTGGGAATCATTCTTTTGGGACTCCTTTTCATATTGCTGGGGAATCTGATTGGTGGATTCTGGTTTGTCATCATTGGGATCTTTTTGCGTTCTGCGGCGGAGGGAAGTTTTCAGCAGGTGGTGATGAAAGGCGCCCTCGAAGGGGTGAAGGTGAAGGAACTGATGAGCCGGACTCTGATCTCGGTTCAGCCCTCCCTTCGAATTGATCGGTTGGTGGAGGACTTCTACCTCACGTACAAACACATCACCTATCCCGTGACAGAGGGTGAGAAGGTCATCGGAATCATAACGTTGAAACAGGTGAAAGAGGTTCCACGGGATCAATGGGCGGAAAAGACGGTGAGAGAGGTGATGATGCCCATCCGGGAGGAAATTATTCTCGATCCAGAAGGAGAGGCAGTGGATGCCTTACAAAAAATGATACGTACGAGGGAGGGACGTCTTCCTGTGGTCAAGGATGGAAAACCGGTAGGGATGATCACTCGAAGGGACATCCTTAATCTTCTTGAGATCAAGACAGATCTGGCAGAGTAAGATATAGATATTGGAAAGGTATCCGTGGCATCGATCGATTGGAAAAAGTGGGTTACGGGAAAAGTCCGTCTTCCTTTGGCTGTCCTAAAAAAGTTCGATGGTGACCACGGATTTTTTCTCTCCTCCGGAATTACTTTCAACCTCCTCATCTGTTTGGTTCCGCTCATTTTATTACTGTTGGCATTGCTCGCCACCTACCTTTACAGTGATCGAGAGGTGCTAAGCTATATCCGTCGTTATTTTGAGAATGCCTTTCCTTCCTTAGATCCAAGGATTATGAGGAACATCCTAAGGATCATCCGGGATCGCAAGATCGTCGGGATATTGGGCATCGGAGGATTGATCTGGACCTCCAGCTGGGTGTTCAGTTCACTGAGGACTGCCCTCAATATTATTTTTCAGGTGGAAAAGGGGCGAGGAATACTTCGAGGGAAGGCGATCGACCTTTTAATGATCCTTCTGGCAGGAATCTTTCTCCTCATGAGTATGATGCTCAGCTCTGCGATCACCTTCCTTCAAAGTTATCGTTTCAGCTTTTTCCTGGATATGAAGCCGGCCCTTCGATTTGTTCTAAAATATCTTATTCCCTTCTTCCTCACTTATTCGATGTGTTTTCTGATTTACAAAATCATTCCGGGTAAAAAAATCCATTTTAAGACAGCCCTTCAGGCCGCCTGCTTCACCAGTCTGTTCTGGGAGGTGGCAAAACAATTGTTCGGATGGTATGTCCTCCATCTGGGAAGGTTTTCGATGGTCTATGGTTCTCTAAGCACTTTGGCCATCTTCTTCTTCTGGATCTACTACTCTTCAGCCATCCTCCTCATGGGAGGAGAGGTTGCCTTTTTATTGGAAAAAGGCAAGGATCAAATCAATTCCGGCTGAGAAAGAGACGGAGGGGCAAACCTTCAAAATTCGATTAAGAGGATTTAAAAATGAATCCGACAAGGGTATGACGAGGCGATTAAGGACAGAGTTTAGAAAAGTTTTTTGCTACATTATGTCGGGGGGAAATGGGGATGTATTTTGTGATAAAAGGACCTGCTGGGAGTGGAGCCATAAAGGGGATACAGGGATGGCTGGATGAGCAGACCTCTTCAATCCATCTCCCTTTCTCATGTTAAGACACTGATTGAATGACGTACCCAGCTTGACTAATTATTTTAAGACAAACCCGAATAACCGAAGTGTTGACTCGTCAACGTCTTTCAAAACGCTGGCATTTTTTCTCCAGCGTCCAATTGAAGGAATCTTTTGTGGAATGTTATAAAGCTCAAAGTTATTAGCCCGACTCTGCAAATCAACAAAAGCAAGCAACTTGTCGATTTCTCTTTTTGGTTGCAGACAAATATCTTCAAATCGAACAATGTGATATTGATCTCGACCCAAACGTTTTGTACATAGATCATAAGCCCAATGATTGACTCGAGACCAAAATACAAAAGAATTTCGCGGAGAGTACTCCTTGGGCAACCCAAAAAAACCGGCATAGAATAAGAGAAGGTTTTGGTTCCCACCGAAGGCCATGTCTCTACCATCGCGAACCACGTGTACAATCTTGATTCCTGGAAAGGAATCAATGAGGAAATTCAGACAAAATGTCGCACCAGGGAGCTTAAAACCCCATTTGACATGATTTACCGTACTAATTGAAACTGGCGAAGGCTTACTTCGGTGATGCGTAAGAAAATTCTCAATTCTTTCGTGTAACGATTTTCTCCTCAGGAGCCTAAAATTATCTCGCTCAAAGTATTCACAGAATATTTTCAGGTAAAAAATCCTATCCTGCAATGTCAATCGCTGTTTGAAGTTTAACTTCAAAAACAAAGACAAAGCTTCCCCAGCAGATTTTCTCTGATCTATAGTCTCAAACGGAAAGGTTTTTCTTAACCATGTGATTCGTGCCGGAAACGTAAAGGCAAAATCCATGTTGTCGAGGGCAAGATTGAGATTTCTTCCGATGTAGCAGCCGCATTTCATCAACACTTCGTTTACGACCCGCGTTCCGGAGCCCCCTGTCCCAACAACAACGATTGGAGATTGATCCTTTAACACATTAAAATCCATATTCAACAACTGGCCTTTCTTGCCTGTGCACATTCACCCTTTATCGATACTATAAAATCCTCTCTGGACGTTCCTTCAACTTTGGCTCAATCCTGGCCCGGATGATGGCTTTCTTGCTCATGCTTTCCAGAACACCACAATGAATTGCCTTACACAGAAATAATTCAATAAAATCCATTTACTAAGGGCAATGGAATTTTTCTTGTATTCCTTCCAATAAAAAAAGGCCGCGACCCCGAAGAAATATTCCTTTGAGATAGCGGCCCGACTATCCAGCCTTTTAAGCTCCAGAAATATTAAATATATTTCTGGACCCCTTTAGCCTTATTCAATTAATTAAATTATGCATTGATTTATTCTCAAATGTCAAGAATTTTCTTTACCCCTTTTAGGAGGCTTATCACGTAACTTGGGGACAACCCCAAAAATTGAATACAGCGGTTAAGATTGTATTCGGAGTGAAGCAAAGCGGAATTTCGGATACAATCAAGATGAGCGAAGCCGCGGGCCATTAGCGATGGAGATTCAATTGAGCAGCGGGTTGTTTTGTCGATTCTCTTTATTCTCCATGAATGATGGCTCTTTGAGAACTGAATAGGATTCTGGTGGACGTAGGTTAGTCCTGATCTGGCGGAGTCGGGAAGTTAACATCCTGGGAAAAGAGGAAGCATGTTTCTACAGCTTGAAGGCGAGGCTCTCCGTCACCCCCAATGGAGCTTAATGATTGCAGGTTTATTCATTCCATCGTGAATCCTCTTCATGGGGGCCGTCCGTTTTCCTGGGGTAAGAAGATTTCTCTCTGGATCATTTTCCCCTTCCCACAGTGGGGACAGATTGTGGGATCAATTCCGGTAATTCGAGTCAAAAGGTCTTGCCACGTTTCTTTTGGAACCTGCTCCGGCTCCTCCCTCGTCACTACACCCAGAAGCTTCTTGCATCGTAAAAGCTTTCCTTTTCGGTTCCGATGACTCAAGATCCCATAATACCTGATCTTGACAAACTGCTCCGGTAACACATGAAGCAGAAAACGGCGAATGAACTCAAAGGCCTCCAGGGTTAGCAATTTGATCTTATTATTGTCCCCCGAATCCTTCCAGCGAAAGGTTACCCGGTTGCCCTCCATTTTGACCAACCGATCATTAGAAAGGGCTACCCGATGGGTGTAACGGCCCAGATAATCCATCACCTTTTCAGGATTTTTCCATGGAGGCCTACAGTAAACCACCCACTCTTGATGATAAAGATTCGTGAGGAATCTTTTAAAGGCAGACGCTTCCTTCCACTCTGCGATCTGTCCAGGAAACCTCAATTTCCCAGCCCCATACTCCTTTTTCAACCCATCCAAGAATTTGCCTCGAAACAATGATGAAAGCACATGGACCGGGATGAAGAAGTCCTTCTTCGAACAGACCCATCGCTTTCCATCCGGAGATACCCCCCCCGGTCACCAGGCAGTGCAGATGAGGATGGTCGATCAAGGTTTGGGACCAGGTATGCAAGATCGCCATAAATCCGATCTCTGCTCCCAGATGTTTTGAATCCCGAGCCAACTCTGTGAGCGTTTCGGAGACGGACTTGAAGAGAAGGTTGTAAACGACCTTTTGATTCCTCAGGACCAAGGGTCTAAGTCCTTCAGCGAGGGTAAAAACGATGTGGAAGTAGGAAGTGGGTAGCATCTCCTTTTCTCTTGCTTCAAGCCACCGTTCCTTCTTCAGAGATTGACACTTGGGACAGTGCCTATTCCGGCAGGAATGATAAGAAATCCTAACCGTTCCACACTGATCACATTGATCCAGATGACCCCCCAGTTCTGCGGTACGGCAAATCTCTATGGCCCGCATGACACGGAAGTGACGAAGGGGCATTTCATGACCGTGAACCTCTCGATAAACCAGTCCATAGGTCCGAAAGAGATCGGCCACTTCTAAAGACTGTTTCATGGGAAACTAACCTTTCGATCAGGTCAGCTTCCCCGGTTCCTCCAAAAGATCTAAGGGACTGGTAACTTTTGCTAATTCCTTTCGGCTCAGATGAAGATAAACAGCCGTCGTCTTAGGATTCGTATGCCCCAACAGATGCTGAATAGGATAGAGATCGGTCCCTGCCTCCAGCAGATGGGTCACAAAACTGTGCCGTAAGGTATGGAGGATAGCGGGTTTCTTAATCCCCGCTCGATGGAGGGCTTGGGCAAAGACCTTCCTGACAGCCGTTGTTGAAAGAGGTTTCTTGCGAGAGGGGTTACAGAACAGCCAGTCCTGGGGGCGGTACTTTTCCCAGTACTCCCGTAGAATATCCAAATTACGCTTGCCCAATAACGTATACCGATCTTTGTTCCCTTTCCCATGTTCAACCCGAATCGTCATCCGCTGACTGTCGATATCCGAAAGCTTCAAGTGAAGGGCTTCGCTGATCCGCAGACCCGCCGAATAGATTGTCATCAGGATCGCCCGATGTTTGAGATTCTTGATGGCTCCAAAAAGAGCCTCAACCTCCCGTTGAGAGAGAACGGTCGGAAGTCTCCTTCCCATCTTCCCCTTGGGAATTCGGAAACCCTCCCAATCCCTCTTCAGCGTCGTCTCATAGAAAAACTTCAACGCCCCATAGGCTTGAGTGACGGCTCCCTGAGACACGTTTCTCTCCTCGATGAGATAATGGAGGTACTCTCGAATCTGCGGGTCCCCCAATTGCTCAGGGGATCGATGAAAGTAAAGGGCAAACCTCCTGACACAGGCTAAATAAATGGACCTTGTGTGGGGACTAAAATTCCTTAACTCCAAATCCCTCTTCATCTGATCGTGTAATCCTCCCATGACCGCTCTCCTTTCTATCAACGTGGATTTAGTAACCTCCACGTTTTACCAGAAAAGAGGGCAGGCTGGAACTGCTGAGACCCATCAAGGAGAAGGAGGGTATTCCTGAAAAACAGTCCTTCGCCAAAACCTATTCAGTTGTCAAAGAACCAATTTTTTAAACTACCGCGAAGCGGTTTCGTTCATCCATTGAAATAGAGAAGCAGATCCCTTCTATCCATTGCCAATTGAAATTGAGCATACTTCGCTAAAGAGTCAGGTTGTCAACTACAGGAAGAGGTGCGCCTTCAGGGGTGCGATTGCAAGTTTTTACTTTTCAGAGATGGAAAAATTTCAATTTGTGGGGTTTGGTTATCTACAGTATGTCTAAGGGTCGTTGATTTCTCTTGCGGAACTGAGTTTCATGGATAATTCTTTTCTCAATTGATTGGCTGAAATGAAGTGAATGCCCTGCATACCTAATGAAACAGCCACCTCGACATGGCCCTTGGTATCATCGATGAGAAGAATCTTCTCTGGTTTGACGGAAACCCACTCGATTGCTCTTTGAAAGATCTCGAGGGCGGGTTTTTTAAAACCCACCTCATGGGATAAAATCCATTTATCAAAAGCCCGAATGATGGGGAACTTTGAAAGGATGTAGTCAAAGTGGAGAGAATTGGTGTTTGAAATCAGTCCAAGTTTCTTTTTGCCCTTCAAGGACCGGAGGATCGCAGAGACCTCTTGGTTTTCAGGAGACAATCGGCAGCAGAAGATGACTCCATGGATACTACCATTTTTTTGTCAATCGATGAAATTGCCAATTCATCATCAGGTAGAAGAGGGGATGAATCCAGGGCCGCTTGACGATCCTCTTATAGATGGAGGAAAGAGAGAAGACTTCTTTCCATACCCTCCTCATCCCCTTTTCCAATTCCTCCACAGACATTAGAAGAGGCTGATAAACTGCGCTGAGGGAATCGTATTTCTCCCAGTCCCTACAAAAGATCCTTTCCTCTTCTTCTAATCGGCGAAAGGAATCGGTTCCAGGATAAGGGGCCATGATGAAGGTGAGGGCCCAATCCATTTTGTTTTCGATGCAGAAATCGATAATTCGCTGGAAGACCCCAGGATCATCGTCATCGAGACCCACAATGAAGGTTCCCATAATTCCTATTCCCCGATCGTGAAGCCTCCTGACTGCCTCAACATACCGAGAGGGTTGATTGAATCCTTTTCCCATGGCCTGAAGATTTTTTGTTGAGAAGGACTCAAAACCGATATTTAAAGCGATGCACCCACTTTCAGAAAATCCTTTCATCAGGTTTTGATCGAAGGCGACGGAGACCGGAGCGTGGCCATACCAGAGGAGGTCGAATTCTTTAAGAAGGGAGACCAGGTTGAGGCAGAACTTTCTGTCACCAGCCACATTGGAATCGATGATGTAGAGGAGTCTCCGTTTAAGGAAGTAGGGGAGGTCCTTGCTAAATAAAGAAAGGACATTTTTCAAGGGAGGATTCATCACCGGACCTTTTTGGAAAAGGGTTTTCAGCTCTCGATCGATTTCGACGATCGGTCGACTGCGGTATCGAAATCCGAAGAATTTCGAGACACCGCAGAAGTCGCAGCGATGAGGGCATCCCCGGGTCGTTTCAAGTAATTTCAACGGAAGGTAGGATTTTTCATAGAGGAGTTCTCTTCTGGGCAAGGGAAGGTTGGAGGGATTGACAAATCCGCTTCCTTGATAGATTCGTTTCAACTGTCCTTTTCTCAGATCACCAATCAGATCGGGCCAGACTTCCTCTGCCTCTCCAATCACCACGGCATCGACATGCTGGAGTGCCTCCTCAGGAAGCATGCTCGCATGAACACCCCCCATCACCACAGGGATACCTCTTTTTTTAAATTCTTTTGCAATCTGGTAAGCCCGGGGTGCGACCGGGGTCTGGGCGGTGAGTCCCACCAGGTCCACCTCTTCTTCAACATTGACTTTCCCAAGGGCTTCATCGACGATCTTCACCTCCACATCAGGAGGCGTGACCCCTGCAACATAAGGGAGGTTTAAGAAACTCAGCCTGAAGAGGAAGGTCTCCTCCTTCTTCCTCTCCCGCTCCGGTGAAATCAGAAGGATCTTCATATGCCATATTTAACGCATACTAAGTCCAGAACTCAACCCCCCTTGCCTGCGGCAGACAGAAATCTCTAGTGTAGTGTTACAATAATATCTTTACAATATGCCAAATGTGTGCTACAGTTGGCTTCATGTGGAAGCCAGCCGAAAGATTGCAGATGACGAACGAGCAGCGTGTGACGTTGGAAGCCTGGGCTC
>Ga0315282_10006689_pt1 | contig 19171 bp, 15 predicted proteins | sample YL17G07_20_MG_FD_203693 | JGI IMG/M metagenome (GOLD analysis project Ga0315282, IMG submission 203693) | Sediment microbial communities from Yellowstone Lake, YNP, Wyoming, USA - YL17G07_20 | ecosystem: Environmental > Aquatic > Freshwater > Lake > Sediment | place: USA: Wyoming | collected... | reverse complement strand
TGCCGCCGCACCAGGCTCTGAAGGCGCTGATGGAAGAGCGGGGGTTGCGGCACCGCGATATCTGGCCGGTGCTGGGCAACAAGGGCGCAACCTCGGAGATTCTCAACGGCAGGCGCTCCATCAGCAAGGCTCAAGCAAAGAAGCTCGCCGCCTTTTTCCGCGTCCCCATTGAGTTATTCATCTAGCCGCGGCCCGACGTAGCGGCGACCCCGCGTGGTCGCCCGAACGCTATCGGAGTACCTTTCGGCTTTGAATGCGATCGAGCAGGTGCTGGAACAGCGGCGCGGGCAGATTCTTGCGGCGGACTTTCGGCACGGCGTCAGATCCCGTAGAAGCCCCGGGTCAATTGTTCCTTCAGCCGCGCCGCTTCCACAGGATCGGAAGCAGCGGCCAACTTCTTAGCCAATGACCCGAGTTCTTCGGGGCTCAGTCGGCTCTGGCGGAACGTGCCCTGCTTGAATGCCTTCTTGAGCAACCGCGTAGCAGCCTCAGAGTGCGCATCCCACGACTTGGCCTCTTCCTTTTCTTTTCGAAATCTGCGTTTATCCGCGCGCGTCCGCATTGATCTGCGTTCCTCGGCCTTGGTGTTCACGCCCCGCTCTTGGCCTGGATTTTGGCCCAGGTGTCGCGCAGGGTGACCGTGCGGTTGAAGACCGGCCGGCCGGGTTGTGAATCGGGATCGACGCAGAAATAGCCGACCCGCTCGAACTGCACGCGCGAGCCCACCGGCAGGTTCGCCAGGCTGGGCTCGAGCCGGCAGCCGGTGAGAACCTGTTCCGAGTTGGGATTCAGCTCGGCCAGGAAATCGTCGGCGGCATGAGGATCCGGGCGCTTGAACAGGTACTCGTACAGCCGGACCTCAGCCGGCACGGCATGCGCGGCGCTCACCCAGTGCAGGGTGGCCTTGGGGGAGCGGCCGTCGGGAGCGTTGCCGCCGCGCGTGGCCGGATCGTAAGTGCAGCGCAATTCCACGGTCTGCCCGGCTGCATCCTTCACCGCCTCGCGGCAGGTAATGAAATAGGCATAGCGGAGGCGCACCTCGCGTCCCGGCGCCAGCCGAAAGAACTTCTTCGGCGGATCCTCCATGAAGTCGTCCTGCTCGATGAACAGCACGCGGGAAAAGAGCGCCTGGCGCGTTCCGGCCGCGGGGTTCTCCGGGTTGTTGATAGCCTCGAACTCCTCCACCTGTCCTTCGGGGTAGTTCTCGATCACCACCTTCAGGGGCCGCAACACCGCCATGCGGCGGTCGGCGGCGGCGTTCAGGTGGGCGCGCACGCAGTGCTCGAGCAACGCGTAATCCACGATGCTTTCGCGCTTCACCACTCCGGTCATCCGCGCGAATTCGCGGATAGCTTCCGGCGGATAGCCGCGCCGCCGGACGCCGGAAAGGGTGGGCATGCGCGGGTCGTTCCAGCCGCGCACGTGTCCCTCATCGACCAACTGGAGCAGGCGGCGCTTGGAGAGCATGGTATAGGAGAGGTTCAGGCGCGCAAACTCGAACTGGCGCGGCCGCCAGGGCACCGGCAGGTTCTCGATGAACCAGTCGTACAGCGGGCGATGGACGTCGAACTCCAGCGTGCAAATGGAGTGGGTGATTCGCTCGATGGCGTCCGACTGGCCGTGCGCGAAGTCGTAGGTGGGATAGACGCACCACTTGTCGCCGGCGTGCGGGTGCGCGGCGTGCAGAATGCGGTACATCACCGGATCGCGGAGCATGACGTTGGGCGAGGCCATGTCGATTTTGGCTCGCAGCACGCGCGCCCCGTCGGGGAACTCGCCGGCGCGCATGCGCCGGAACAAATCCAGGTTTTCCTCCACCGGGCGGTTCCGGTAGGGGCTCTCGCGCCCCGGCTCCGTCAGCGTGCCGCGGTACTCGCGGGTCTCGTCGGCCGACAGGTCATCGACGTAGGCCTTGCCCTCGCGGACCAGGTGTTCGGCCCATTCGTAAAGCTGCTCGAAGTAGTCGGACGCGTAATACAGGTGCGGGCCCCAATCGAAGCCCAGCCAGCGCACGTCTTCCTGAATGGAGTCAATGTACTCCTGCTCTTCCTTGGTGGGATTGGTGTCGTCGAAGCGCAGGTGGCAGCGCCCGCCGAATTCCTGGGCGATGCCGAAGTTGATGCAGATGGACTTGGCGTGGCCGATGTGCAGGTAGCCGTTAGGCTCCGGCGGGAAGCGCGTCACCGGCGCCTCGATCTTCCCGGCGACGATGTCGGCGGCCACGATCTCGCGGATGAAGTCCAGGTTGGTATCGTTCATCTCTGGTTCATTTCACCACAAAGACACAAAGTACACAAAGATCACGAAGTGACCGTCTTGGTGATCTTCGTGTCCTTCGTGTCTTTGTGGTGCAGCTTCAATAGGTCTACTGCCTTGCGGATGCGGCGGCGGCACGTTTCCTTGCCCAGCACCGCCAGGGTCTCGAACAGCGGCGGGGTGGCGGAGCGGCCGGTGGTGGCGATGCGCACCGCCATGAACAGCTCTTTCACGCTCCAGGCAGCCGAGTCGCCGAAGGCCCGCAGCTCGCTCTCGATGACGGCGTCCGTCCACTCCACAAGCCGATCGATCTTCTCCTCCAGCAGCGACGACAGCATTTTGGCCGTCTCCGCCGGCGTGCGGCCTTGGGGCACCATGGCGGACAACGCCGCCTGGTCGTAGGCCACTTCCCCGGAAAAGAAAAAACCCGCGTAGTCGAAGAAATCCTCAAGCGTCTCGATGCGCTCCTGGCAGAGCGGCAGGACGCGCAGCAGGTACTCGTCGGAAAGCAGATTGCCGCGCAGGCGCTCCAGCAACTCGCGCGGCGCAAGTTTCCGCAGGTAGACGCCGTTCAGCCAGCGGAGTTTCTCCAAGTCGAAGACCGGCCCGCCCAGCGAGATGCGCTCCAGCGCAAAATGCCCGACGAACTCCGCGAGGCTGAATTCCTGGCGCTCGTCCGGCATCGCGTAACCCATCAGCGCCAGGTAGTTGAGCAGCGCCTCCGGCAGGAAGCCGGCGCGGCGGTAATAGTTGAGGCTGACCGGGTTCTTGCGCTTCGAGATCTTCGAGCGGTCCGGATTGCGCAACAAGGGGAGGTGGCAGAACACCGGCTCCTCCCAGCCGAAGCTGCGGTAGAGCTGCACGTGTTTGGGCAGGGAGGGCAGCCATTCTTCGGCGCGCACCACGTGGGAAATCTTCATCAGGTGGTCATCGACCACGTTGGCCAGGTGGTAGGTGGGGAAGCCATCGCTCTTCAGGAGCACCTGGTCGTCCATTTGCGGACGCTCGAAGCGCACCTCGCCGCGCAACAGGTCGCGCACCGCCATGCTGTCGTCGAGCGGCATGGCCAGGCGGATGACGTGCGGCTCGCCGGCCTGGCAGCGCCGCGCGGCCTCGGCCGGGTCCAGGCCGCGGCACTGGCGGTCGTACCCCAGCGTCAGCTTTTTCTGCCGCTGCTCCTCGCGCAGGGCCGCCAGGCGCTCCGCCGCGCAGAAGCATGGGTAGGCAGCCCCCTTGCGCGCCAGTTCTTCGGCATGCTCGCGATAAATCGCGCTGCGCTCGCTCTGCCGGTACGGGCCATACGGGCCACCCACGTCGGGCCCCTCGTCCCATGACACCCCCAGCCAGCGCAGGGCGTCGAAGATCATCTTCTCGCTGGCCGGATGGCTGCGTTGGCGATCGGTATCTTCGATCCGCAGAACAAACTGGCCGCCGTGCCGGCGCGCCAGCGCGTAGTTGAACAGAGCCACGTAAGCGGTCCCGACGTGCGGATCACCCGTGGGACTGGGCGCGATGCGAGTGCGAACCACCATGCTCACCAGCTCATTTCACCACAAAGACACCAGGAACACCAAGGGACACAAAGGGACGAGGTCTCAACGCGTGAAGAGATAGACAAGAACAAGCACCACGGCAATAAACAACGCCATGAAGCCGACAGCGCGAAGCGAGGGCAGCCCGCTCTCTTTCGGCGCTTCCTCGGTGGCCGGCCCCATCAGGCCCAGCGGGGAAGGCCGGCGGAGCTGGCGCGGGCGCTGCGGCGCCGTCCCCGCCGATGGCTCCTTCCCGTAATCCTCAAACGGCACGTGCTCTTGTTCGGGCTCCTCCGGCATATCCGTATGATAGCGCTCCCACAGCACTCCTTCGTGATCCTTTGTGTGCTTCGTGTCTTTGTGGTTCGACGGCCCTGCATCATGCCTCGTCGAGAAACTCAAGAACCCCGAACTTGGACGGCACGTGGAAGGTATCCGATTCCGTATAGCACCAGGCGGAAAGCTCGGCGGGGCGGCCTTCGGGCCGGTCGTAGCGATAGAAGTTGATGCGCCAGCGGTCGCCGGGCCGGGGCGGCAGCGCGGCGGGGCCCGCGGCAGCGCGCAACCCTTCCCAGGGAATGGCCAGCTCCACGCTCCAGCCCAGGTCGCCGTCCCGCAATTCGTCGCGAAAGACGTGGACGGCGTGCTCCAGGCCTTTCAGTTGCCAGGCGCCCCACTGCTGCCAGTCCCACTGCTGGCGCGGCAGGGAAATGTTCTCCACCAGCACGTCGCGCACGGCGTTCTGCGGGTTGATCTGCAGCTCGACGTAAGGGCGCCCTTCCCCGCCCGGATCGATAAAAATCTCCATCACTTCTTCGTGCCACAGGGGGACGTCGTAGCGGGTTTCCGTGGCCCAGACGCAATCGTCCACGCCGGCCATGCCGATGTAAAGGAAGCGAGCATCCCAAAGCGCCATGGCCTGCGTTCGGAATCGAGGCTTGAGCGGCCCCGTGGCGGCCGGGCCGCTGCTGAAGTCGGGGTAGGCATGAAAATCGTCGGCGCGCGCACAAACCTGCCAGGCCAATTCATCCAAGCGCCCGTCGATGGTGATGGGGCCGGCGGGATGCCGGCAGGGATAGTGCTTCATAACTAGCCCGGCGTGATGCGCGGCAGCGCGGCCACGTACTCCACCATGGTCACCGCCAGGTCGGGATGACGCTGGAGCACGGAGGCGGGATAGCGCGGCGTCACCGGCCCGTACAGCACGCGGCGCATCACCGGCGACTGCCAGGGCCGCATCAGGTACACGCGCATCCGGGCCGCCTGCATCATTTCTTTCATTCCGATGGTCACGGCCATGGGCGGGATGGAGGCGATATCACCGGCGGCGCAGCCCAACGCGCTCTGCGTGCGCGTCTCCGGCGTCAGGCGGACCAGCCGTGTGGGCAGCTCAAAATAGCTGTCGTCCTGCGGCTCATCGGGCCAGGGCGGCATGTTAAAGGCAAAGTGCCCGTCGATGCCGAACCCGCCGTAGCAGGCTTCCACCCCGCCCTCGTGGCTGATGCGCGCCCCAAGCTCGCCGGGGCGCTCCGGATCCGGAAACACCATGTTCTCCGGCCGGGGCCGAAGCGATGGTTCCAGCACCTCGTAGAAGTTGCGCCGCATGTAGGCCCGGAAGCTGAGCGGATGGTCTGGAGGGATCATGCATCCGTGCTGGTCGCAATACTCGTCCATGTTGAACGTGATCAGCCGGGCGCAACTGATCTGTTCGCGGTTCAGCCACTGGGCCGCGCACCGGTAGTCAAACGGCCCGACCGGAAGAATCACCGCCGTTCGGCGGCCCATGGTGTTGTTCTCCCGGACCAGCCCGCCGAAGTCCCGCGCGAATTCTCCCCACAGGGCTTCAAGCGTCGGGACGATCTTCACCGGAAAACGCTTCTCGGCGGCCACCTGCTCGCGGGTGATGGCCAGCGGATCGTCGTAATAACAGGCGGGTTTCATATCGCCACGAGGCGAGGCACACACTGCCTACTAAGAACTGAGCCTCAGGTAGTGAGGCAAATCGGGACCGACGAGCGGCAAGGCGTAGCGGCGGAACGACTCGGCCGGGTAGTTGCCCTCCTCGTTCATGAACTCGCGCGGCATGGCGCGCTGGTGGCCGCCCACCTCGGCCAGTGCAGCCAGTCCAAAGCCGCAGCGATAGGGGGAGGAGGAAACGCGCTCCAGGGTCACCATCTGGCCGCTCACGCCGAGCAGGGCGTGCCGCACGGCCACCTCGCCGGCCTGCTGCGCCTCCTCGCGGTCGGGCGGCGAGACCCAGACGGCCGAAACGCGGGTGCACAGCCCCGGCTTCTCGTTGTGTACGCGCAGGCCCAGTTCGCGTCCGATCAGCCGCGCCAGCTCCACCGACACGTTGCCGGCCAGGGGGCGGCCGAAGCCGTCCCGGTCGCTCTCGCCCGAGGAATAGAAGACGGGCTCGCCATGCTCGTCCTTGACCCCCTCGGCAACGACGGCCACCAGCCGGCCGAGCTGCTTATACACGCGCTCGACATCGGCCAAAAACTTCTCGCGCACAAACGGGATCTCCGGAACGTAGACAAGCTGGGGCCCGTCCTGGGGCGAACCGGCCGCCAAGGTGGTGGCCGCGGCCAGCCAGCCGGCGTTGCGTCCGATGGTCTCCATGATGTGAATGGGGAAGGGGATGGCCTCGCTGTCGCGGCCCAGCTCCAGCGCGGCGACGGCCAGGTATCGCGCGGCGCTGCCGTAGCCCGGCGTGTGATCGGTGCGCACCACGTCGTTATCGACCGTCTTGGGAATGCCGATGACGCGCAGATCGTGGCCGCGCTCGGCCGCCAGCCGCGCCAGCTCCCCCGCCCCCAACATCGTCCCCTCGCCGCCGTTGAAGAACAGGAAGCGGATGTTGAAACGGCGCAGGTTCCCGAAAATGCGGTCGTAATCGTCGGGCTCGATGGGCCGGCGGCTGCTGCCCAGGACCGACGCGGGCGTGCCGGGAAGCGCGTCGATCACCGCGGACGGCTCGCGCCGCAGGTCGATGAAGTTCCCCTCGATCAGTCCTTGCGCGCCGTGGCGCGCTCCATAGATTCCCTCGACCTGCGAATGGCGCAGCGCCTCGCGAATCACGCCGTAAAGGGAAGCGTTCATCACGGCGGTGGTGCCGCCGCCGTGCGCAAACACCAGATTGCCGCGCAAAGAGAATGTGCCGGCCGTTGCCATCAGGGATGTGTTATCAGAAGACACCATGGGAGTCAACGAAATGGCTGTGGTCCAAGGTCCAAAGTCCAAGGTCCAAGGTCCAAGGTCCAAAGTCCAAAGTCCAAGGTCCAAGGTCCAAGGTCCAAGGTCGGTTATCATTAGGGGGGCTCTCATGGCCAAGAAGAAGGGGTTGCTGCCGCCGGTTCACCCCGGCGAGGTTTTGCGAGAAGACCTGCGGGACGTACAGCCGCGGGAAGCTGCCTGAATGCCACGGAGTCGACGGTCGGGAGTCGAGGTGCAAATAAGCCGGCGGGAATTCTGTGTGCTGGGCGGCGCGGCTGTCTCGGCGCTGGCGCGGCCGGGCACCACACAGGGCCCGCGCGAGTCGCGCAGCTACTACGGCGGCTTTCGCGTCGGCATCTCCGCCCGCTGCTTCGGCAACCTGCCGATCAACCAACTGACCGCCAAGGTGACCGCGCTGGGATTGAGATACCTGGAGCTTTCGCCGGCCCAGGCGGACCTCTCGGCCATATCCACACCTGATCTGCGCCGCCTGCGCGCCCAGATCCTGGACGCCGGGCTGAGCGTTCACCACTACGGCGTATGGCAGGTGCGCGGCAAACCCCGGCGGCGCGACCTGGAGATGATCTTCGGCCGGGCCGAGGAGTTCGGCTTCGAGTCGTTGATCACCGATTCCGAGGAGGGCGTGCTGAGGGAACTCGACCGGCTGGCCGGCCGCTTCCGCGTCAATGTGGCCCTCATCAACCGCGCGGACGGCCTGGCCACGCCGGATGCCCTGCGCCGGGTGCTGGAGGCCTGTTCCGAACGAATCGGGGTGGCGGCCGATGCCGGACGCTTTCTGCTGGCCGGCGCGGATCCGGCCGCGGCCATCCGCAAGCTCAAGGACCGAATCTTCGCCGTGCGCCTGACCGACGTCTCACCGTCCGGCAGCTTCTGCCCGCTCGGAAAGGGCCGGGTTGACCTTCCATCGTGCTTCAAGGCGTTGCGCGAGAGCGACTACGACGGTCTGCTCACGCTTCCCTGCGAGGGCTTCCCGGATTCGGAAGAAGCGATTGCCGAATCGCTTGAATATCTGAAGAAAATTTCCAGCAGCCAGTGAGAGCGGCGCGCTCAACCCAAGCATAACCAACCAAGCTTGCAATAACCTGCCAGTTGAGCGCGGCGGCGTGTGCGTAACATGATGCGGTATGTCGATGGCCATCATGCGAGCAAGGCAAGCCACGATGCACAAGGTGCCACAAGGAGCCCGGCTCTTCCAAGAGAAAATGTCCTGTCCGTCCCCGTTCGGCCCGGACTCCGCCGTCACACCCCGTCCGAAAAAAGACGGGCCGCCTCCCCACCGGAAACGCCACCCCCCCCAATTGGCCACTTGTTCGAATTCCTGCTCAGAGCCGTAAATCGCTGGCGCTCCAAAGCAGTAAGTGCTACAATTGTTCCCGAAATTGTTTGAATGCCCCGCTCGTGGCGGGGCGACGGGGGGTGTTTAATGCCCAGGCCCAAGCGCATCCGCACGCTGCTTCATAAGGATCAGCGGATCTTTCCGGGGGAACTGCAAGTTCTACACACCAGGACGTTTCAGCGACTGTACGAGTTGCACCAACTCGGCCTAGCTGATAGGGTCTTTATCGACGCGTCCCATTCGAGAATCCATCACGTAGTGGGAGTGCTAGAGCAAGCCGATAAGCTTGTGCGGTCGATCGCCGCCAACTTGCGATTAACCCCGGAGCGACATTTTGAGATTGGCCAGCCGGAAACGACCTACGGAGCGATCGAGTTGGCAGCCAGGGTGGAGGGCGATCTATCTATCGTCAGGCTCGTTGGACTGCTGCATGACCTTACACATGCACCGTTCGGCCATACTGTCGAGGACGAGATCCAGCTCATTGACTGCAAGCATGATGAGCCAGGACGCCAGGCTGAAGTGTTCTACCGACTGGTCTGTGAGATTGTCGGCTGGCTCGGAAGAGAGGCCGGCGTTGGAGACCAGCCGACGGAGGCATCGCCTTTCCCCATGCCCTTTCAGCTTGCCAGCTTTCTCGACCAACCTGAGGATGCGGAACCGCCGCGCGAACAGGTAATCGGGGACTTTATCGGCAAACTTCTAACACAGGTGGCCGACGGAAGGAGGAGGACTTCCTGGAAAATCACCCTTGATGGCTTTGCCAGACTTTTGGCGGAGCTGCGGGCGGCGATGACCGGACTTCTCCATCTTCACGTACTGCACGAAGACAAGCTTGAATCTAAGCATTTTCCGCCGGCCGAGGGTTATCCATTTCAAAGAGCAATAGAAAAAGGCTTACAAGGAACTCCCTTTGAGGCTCTACTCACCCGAGTGACGTTTCAGCCCCATCGCGACGCATATATGCTGGACGTCATTGGAAACACGGTTTGTGCTGACCTGCTCGACTACGCGGCCCGGGATGCGCATTTTACAAATATACGCGTTGATTACGATGCCGACAGGATTGCCGAGAACTTCACGCTCGTGGCCTACGATCCGAGCAAAGACCTTGTCAATCGCTTGCACAGGCAATTGCCTGATGGCTGTGTTGATCCGTTTGCCGGCTCCTCCCTTCGAACCGGAATCTCCGTCTTCTCCCACAAGCTCCGAACGGATGTTCCAGGTGAGCTGATGAATTTGCTGAACGCCCGCTTCTACCTGTACGAAAGGGCCGTTTACCATCCGACCAAGTGCGCGGCGGGCGCCATGCTGGGCACCGCCCTTCAGCTAATTTGGAACGCCGGGCGTGTCGGTGGGAACCACTCCCTGTTGCCCCCGGGGGTGCGGCGAATGGGCGATTCGGTGTTTCTGCATGAGATGGAGAATGCGTCCCGCATTGCAGTCGATGTCCTGACAAGTGAAGCGCACCGCGGCGGCGACCAAGTCGATGCGAGGTGGCAAGCTGCTCTGCAAGATGCGGCTAGCACATCTCAGGTTCGACTGGCTAGGCAGATGCTGTTAGCCCACATCGGGAGGCCTGTCCCGTTGGCGGTCAGGGATCTGCGCGCCGCCCTGAGGCTTTTGAACCAACTTCGCGCACGGCGCTACCTGCGGCCTGTGTTTCGAGCGTTGCCGAGCGTGCAAGACCAGCACGGCGTCGCTCTAGCATCGACGGTCGCCAAGCTCTTCGGGGACTCTCCCGCGACTCGCTTTCTGGCGGAGCGTAAGATTGAGGAGAAGGCTGGGTTGGAAGTTGGAGCCGTCGTGATTCACTGCCCGAAGAAGATTGCGGCGAAGATCGCCAACGCCCTTATGGTCATTCCCACTCAGGAGCCGGACACTGTCTTGGCGTACCGCCTGTGCGATATCGGGCAGTGGGCCGTTAAGATTTTCGAAAAGCACGAGCACGCGATCAGAGCGGTGCAAGACATGTACCAGTCCATGTGGCGCCTCGTGGTGTATGTGCAACCCGAACATTTGGATCAACATCTCCACATTGCCGCTGCTGCGAGAGAGGTTATATCGGAGATGGTGACCGGGGAGGCTGGTAGGTCTACAACCCTCGCTAACGACCCCATGCTGGAGATGGAGCTGCATCGTCGGGCGGCGGACACTGGTCCTGGGGAAATCCGATCCGTCGTAGTTGAGCACCCATTGGAGGGCCCCGTGCGGATCGGCTTCCCGGCGCTTGAAGTTGGCCGACGACTAGCCGATGCGATCGGCGACGACAATACGGAGCGGCTTCGCGACATGCTCGCACAGGAAGAGTCCAGGGACAAGATTACCAAGGCGCTCTTGCGGGCGACCGGGACTAGGCACAAGCAACTGCCGCTCGACACCGCTGGCCGTAGACTCCAGGCACTCCGGAGTGTTCTGCGCCCATACACGACGGGCATCATAGGAACCAAGGAGTTGCAATCCCTTGAGGACTCAATCAGGCCCGAGATCGCCACTCTGTCGCACGAGGAAGCGGCACGGCTGGTGAATAATGTCGAAATCGGCGTTCGTGCGACTCCGCGCGACTTGCTGGCTGCCCGGACCGGCGCGAAGGCAGAAGCCGAGGAACTGCGGGCCTATTTGATTGGGCGATTGCGTGAATGCCGCGGAGTGCGTGTACCCTCTCTTGTTCATCGAGCGGACGAGGATTAGCAGGTGAAACCATTCGATCCGAATTACTGCAGAGAGGCGGCCGGATTGCTACTGACGCGCGCCGGCATTGCTGAGGCGCCCGTCGACCTTTGCGCGATAGCGAAGTCTCAACGTGTAGTCGCGATCCATTTCATCGCAATGATTCGCGAGGCAGGAATCAGGCTCGCTCCAGGAGGCTTTGAGATATTTATTCGAGACGAGGGCTTCAGGACGATCGACCTGTCGGCGAAGCGGGAGGGCGTGGCATTGAATCGTCGCCAACGTTTCTCCTTGGCTCACGAGATCGCTCATACCTTGCTGTTTGACCTGGCGCCCGAAGTCCCGAAAGAACGCGACACTGTTGAAACAAGCGACCGCGAGAGGTTCTGCCAGGATGCGGCCAAATTGATTCTGATCCCGCCTGACTTGTTGCGTAAAGAGGCCGACCTATCGCAACCGATTACTGCGAAGCTGGTCATCACGCTGGCTGCGAAATTTGAATGCTCCGCAGAGGTCGTGATCCGAAGGATTCACATGGATGTTCGTGACGCCGGCGTCGGCTCCTGTCTCGCGCTCGCAAGACTAAGCGAGACTGGGAACGACGCGCAGGTGGTTGCCGCGTGCTGGGATACGGGCGTACTGAAGGCCATCCGGAACCCCCGCAACTACGAGGACAATCTTTCTAGATGGCTGGGCGAGTACATCGACGAGGGGTTCTGGAAGAGCCAAGCATGGGGGAAGCAGGCGGAGAAGGACGGAGCGACGATCACCTTGGAGAAGGTCCCCTACAGACCGGACCCTCCACTTTTTTTTGTCCAGATCCTGGTCAGCGACAAGGCGGGTCCGGCCCCAGTGTGCCGAATGCACTAACGCAGCCTCGATCCCGCGCGACGTGTTCAGCAGGGGCAAACCGGGGACAGACCGGGGACAGACGGGACGTTTCAGGAGGCTTTTGTTCTAAAGGTTGAACGCTGCTAGATGAGTGCGGCGGCGTGTGCCCAACACGACGCGGTGTGTCGACGGCGATCATGCAACCAAGGCAAGCCACGATGCACAAGGCGCCAGAAGGAGCCCGGCTCTTCCAAGAGGAAACGTCCCGTCTGTCCCCGTTTGGCCCATTTCTGGGATCGCCGAACGTCCTCAAGCCCTGTTCCGGCTCTTCGTGAGCCAATAACCACACGTAAGAATTTCACAGGATCGACGAGAGCGCTCCACTCTTTCGGTCTTTAGGCTGGGACATACTGCTTCACAGCGATGTCTCGTGAATGTTCCCGTGTCTTCGCCACGTCGTAAGCGAGCTGCATGCGGAGAAGGTGATCCATATCGGGACCAAATGCCTTTTCAATGCGCAGCGCCATCTCCGGCGTGAGCGCGGCCTTCCCATGGAGAAGGTCCGAGAGCGTGGCACGCCGGACTCTGAGAATCTCCGACGCCTTTGATACAGTAAGGCCGAGGGCCTCGATGATCTCCGTTCTGATCAGGTCGCCTGGATGCGGCGGGTTCTTCATGGGCATTACGAATCTCCTAATGGTAATCGATCAAGTCGATGTCGCAGGCGGTGTTCGTCTCTTCGTCATACCGGAAAACCAAACGCCAGTTTCCCGTAACGGTCAGGCTCCAGAGTCCTTTCAACTCGCCTTTGAGCGGATGAAGCTTCCATCCCGGAAACCGGCCCAACTGGCCGAGATCGTCGGCGGTTTCAAGGGCGAGCAGAAGCTTGCGCAGCTTGTCGGCCATTGTCGGTGGCACCCCTTTTGCGGCGCCGCCTCCGTAGAGATGCCGAAGCCCTTTATGGCGAAACCCTGCGAACTGCATTCATCCTCTCACCACACCAGTATGTACGGCTACACCGTACACGTCAAGTCCTAATGTGGTATCCGGCACATCGGGTGCCTTCGCACTGTGCCAGAACTGTGTCAGAAGGCCATCTCACGCCGCGTAGAGAGGTTTGGCGTCTTGAATCACGGAATCGCGAATGAGGGGCTTGAGGCCATTCTTGGAGACGAGATCCACCTTCCGGCCAACCAATTCGGCCAGATCAAGCATGAGGCCGGCATGATCCAGCAGCCCGGGTTCGGCCTCGGGAAGAAATTCAACCAGGAGGTCGATGTCGCTGTCCGGCCGTATTGTCTCCGACGCCGCTGATCCGAAGACAGAAAGCTCGCGCACGCCGCAGCGCCGGCAGATTTCGGCGAGTTTGGCGCGGTCCACCGCGATTGGTCCGATGCGAATCATTGCGAACCCTGTCCCGATTATGCCTGAGATCAGCTCCGGGGGGGAAGCGGAGAGTGCCAGGGCCGCTTTACTCATGCAACAGGGATGCATGGTCTGGCCCGGACTATTCGCGAGATCCGTGGCCTGCTGCGGCTTTGCCGCTTTGCTGTGCGGAATGGCTTTGCCTTTCCGTTGATCGCTCTTCCTTTTTGTCGAGGCTGCGCCTCGACGGGGTGCCGAAGGCGCAGCCTTCGACCAAAGGTTGAGCCGAGGCCGGAAAGCCAGAGGCATTCCGCACAGCAGAGCGGCAAAGCCGCTTCGTTCACGAATCATGCGGTCTAGGAAACACGCGGTGGCACGGCGCGCTCCGAACCGGCGGCGACTTGGCCGAATTGCCAGCATCCCGGAAACTGAGCACCTCTGAACCCCTCCGTCATCGGCGTTGTACGTGCAACCCGCGCAATCTCAGGTGAATCCAAGAGTGGGCCGTTTTTCAATAAAGTGCCGTCTGAACTTTATTCCCTTTGGCTGCAATGATTTGCGGAGCGAGAGGGCCGAAAAACTTGACACGGTATGTCATAATGAAATTATGGACAACTGTATGTAATTTCAGCGGCAATTCGGCCCCAGCCATTATTTATCCATTAAACAAATGGCTACGGTCCGGCAAGTCAAACAAAACAAAGGAGCAGAAAACGGACACAAGCATCGACAAACCATTAAATCGGCCAGTTCCGAGGCCGAAACTGGCCAGTTCCCCAAGCGCGGGGCCAACGGGCAGTTCGTTCGCGGAACGTCGAGCAACCTGAAGGGGCGGCCGCTGGGGAGCCGCAATCGCTTCTAAACTGCTTTTCAGAACCGCACCCGCCGTTCTACCATGTAAGTGCCGGTTCTGGCGAGGAGGTACCACCGTGATAAGGCATCAAGCGGTCGTCGTGGCTCTCGTTTGCCTGATGTGCGTGGCGGCGGCAGCCGACGTGAAATACACCATGGAAATGCAGACGGGTCCCGGAATGCCGTCGCTCAGCACCACGGTGTACGTCAAGGGGCAGTTGGAGCGCCGGGACATGACCATGCCCGGAATGGGGACCCAGATCTCGACCATCACCAACTGCGCGACCAGGCAGACAACGGTCGTGAACGCCAAGTGCGGCGTTTATTCGACGGCCGGGCCGGAGGGCCGCGCGCCCGAGGCCGCATCCGGCGCCGGGCCGGCGCGCAAAGGAGGCGTCGTCAAGGTCATCAACGAGATTCGCGACACCGGCGAGCGCCAGACCATGCTGGGGCAGCAGGCGCGCCACTTGCTCCTCAAGACCAGGCTGGAGGCCGGGCCGGGCGCGTGCATCTCCGGACAAACCGAAATGGACATGGACATGTGGGTGATCAACATGGCCGGCTTTAGCCCGGACTGCCACAAGTTCGGCGAGCCGCCCGCATCTCCGCAGGCGGGAGGCTGCCGCGACACATACGAGGTGGTCAACCGGGGCGCGACGGCGGCCATGGGACTGCCGGTGAAGCAGACTTTCACCACCACCGTGAACGGGCAGCGGCACAGCATGACCATGGAGGTGAAAGAGCTGTCCACGCAAACGCTCGATGCCTCCCTGTTTGCGCCGCCGGCCGGGGCCAAACAGGCGGCCTCCGCGCAGGAAGTGTACACCTGCGGCATGGGGCCCATGATGGCCGGCGGCATGCAGGCGCAAATGGCCGAGGCCATGAAGCGCGCGCGCGAAGAGCAGGCCCGCCAGCAGAAGGAGCAACCGGCCCAGACCCCGATCCCGACGCCCTACGCGGTGGGCGAGGTGGGCAGCGGGGGGGCGGGCCGTCGCGGCGTCATACTCATCGGCGTGGTCACCACCGACAAATCCGGCAAAGCCCCGCCCGACAGGCTGACCTCGCAGATCATCGAGCAGATCGGCAACGCGCAGGGCTTTCAAGGCCTCCCGATTGAGGCCCGCGATCCCGCCGCCATCGAGAAAGAAGCCGCCGACAAGAAATGCCAGTTCCTGCTCTACGACGACGTGGCTGAAGCCAAAACCACCATGCCGAAACTCGGCGGCCTGCTGGGCCGCGCCACGGGCCGGGGCGGCTCGGTGGAGCCGACCCAGAGCATTCGCGCCGAGTACCGGCTGACGCTGGTTCAGCCGTTTGACCAACAGGTGGCTCGCGACACGCTCAGCCAATCCGAGCAGGCCCCCAGCATGGAGCCCGTGGCCGGCAACCTGGCCACCAAGATCGCCGAGCGCGCGGTCAGCGACGCGCGCCGCTGGAAACAGCAAAACAAGTAATGCGGAGTGCGGAATGAACCGGCTACTCCGCACTCCCCATTCCGCATTCCGCACTCTTACCGTTGAACGCATGAGGAGGATCATGAGAGGCGTCCTGTACCTGGCCGTTCTGGCCACGTTGGTTTTTCCCGCCGGCTGCGCCCTGGCGCAGGAGAAGAAGGCGGGCAGCGGGCCCGACTCCGCGACTGTGGAGCGTTTTCTTCGGCGCCAGTACGGCTGGCCGCAGGAGGTGACAGTCACCGTCGGACCCTACAAGCCCTCGGCGATCACCGGTCTGCTGCAGACGACGGTGGTGGTGATCTCGCAGGGCAAGAAGCATGAGGCGCAGTACCTGCTCACGCTCGACGGCCAGTACCTGCTGCCGGGGCCGCCGTTGGTTCTCAGCAGCGATCCGCTTGCCGCCGTGCGCGCCAAGATGCAACTGTCGGAATCGCCCAGCCTGGGTTCGCCGCTGGCGCCGGTGGTGGTTGTCGAATTCAGCGACCTGCAGTGCAGCTTCTGCAAAGGCATGTCTGGGGTGTTCCACAAAGAGATCATGCCCAAATACGACGGCCGAGTTCGGCTGGTCTTCAAGGATTTCCCGCTGCCCCAGATCCATCCCTGGGCCATGCCCGCCGCCCTGTTGGGCCGCTGTATCTACAAGCGGTACGGCGATGCCCCCTTCTGGAGTTACGAGCAGTGGGTGTTCGACAACCAGGCGGCCATCACCCCTGAAAACTTCAAAGAGAAAACGGCGGCGTACGCCAGGGAGAACAAGCTGGACGGCGCACAATTGGCCGCCTGCATGGAGCGGCAGGAAACAAAGGATGCCGTGCAGCGCGACATTTCCGAGGGCACGTCGCTGCAGATCAACGCCACCCCAACGCTGTTCATCAACGGACGCCGCATGGTCGGCAACCAGGGGGCTCTTGTGTTGGAGCAGACTATCAACGCCGAGTTGGCGCAACTTCAGGGCAAGAAATAAGCGCGGGTCGCGGTGCGGGCGGGGGGACGGCGGTCCAATAGGGCGGAAGCCTTAGGGAATTGGACCTAGCCGCACGTAAGGTGAAAAAGTTCAAGATCTGCGTGCAACTTTTGGTTCCTCTGGTCGTCTAAGGAATACAGATCCCCGTTATGAGGCGGGCGTGCTCACCCCAACCCCAAACCCAGCGCCCGCCTCTGTTTTTTTTCAGTCCGTCGGCAACGCCCCCGTCTCACCTGCGCCTGTTTTACTCCTCCAGCAAGTTGACCTCACGGATGGCACCCCCGGAAAGCGGAACGCGCAGCGTCTTGATCTCCGATGGACGGAAGCGGCCGGTCCAGCGGCGCTTCACGAGCCCGAGATCGAGCGTAGCGGTGACCGCGCGCCCGGCGGTTTCGTAACAGCGCACGATCAAATCCTCGCCATCCTCGGCTTTCTTCACCGCGGACACCACGACGTTGGGGGCATCCACCGAAAGGAATGAGGCGGACAGCGGGCGCCGGCCGGCATGGACACCCTGGTAAACCACCGGCGCCGGCGCCACGAACTGCTCGGCCAGCCGGACGATGCCCGCCTCCTGCCACGCCCCGCCATGCGGCGCCAGCAGCATGCGGAACGTCTGCCGGCCCTGGTCCTGCCAGACGTACGGAGCGCCCGGATCGAGCTTCCGCGGGTCGTGGTGTGCGTAGACGGCGCCGCGGGCGATGGAGACGCGCAGGTCGTTGCCCTGCACGCTGTAGCCGTACTTGGCGTCGTTGATGACGGCCAGGCCGAAGGCGCTGCCCGCGCGGCTCCCGGCAAGGTCAACCCAGCGCTGGCCCGGGTCTTCTTCGCCCTCGGCGCGGCGAACGATATGGCCATAAGCCACCTCGTAAGTGGGCGAGGGATTTTGCACGTCGACTGGGAAGGACAGCTTGAGCATTTTTTGATGCTCGTGCCAGTCCAGCGCCACCCGCGCTTCCAGCGTGTGGCTGCCGGCGTAGAGCAGCCAGTCGGTTTCCAGTTCCGAGCGTCCGTAGCGGCTGCGCACGCGCACCACGGCGCGCAGCGGGCCGTTTTCCATCACCCGGAATTCGGCGTCCGCGAACCGTCCGATTTCCTTCGAGTAATCGCGGACGCCGTGGCTCCAGGTATCGCTGGGATCGTCAAGCACGACGGCGCGTGCCCCGCCGGCCTCGGTGAACACCTGCCGGCCCGCCTGCTTGTCGAGAATCGAGAGGCTGCCGTCGGGCGCGAAGCTGACGCGCAAATACTCGTTTTCAAGCCCGCGCTCCGTGGCGGTAACCGCAGCGCCGGCCGGTTGCTGCTGCCCGGTGCGCCGCCCACGGAACTGCCGGTACCCGAATGCCGGCACCTCGGCGCGGAAGACGAGCCGGGCGCGCGACCCGGTCACCGTGGAGGCCTGTGTCCATTGGTGTGGGATCGACGCGCCGCGCTCGTCTTCCAGAAGGGAACCGGCTTCACTGGTGCTGCTGCCATCGGGCAGCCGCTGCGGCCAGTCCAGGTCATACTCGACGTCGAGCGCGGCGGGCCAGGCGTGCGGGTTGAATACCATCAGGTATCGCGAGTCGGGGTCGGCCGCCGGCGTCTGCCAGGCGATGGTTTGTGCCGCGCGGTAAAGCGCCTGGCCGGCGGTCTCCATGGCGTAGCCGTGGGCGTTACGGGCCGCTTCGTAATGCTCCGGCAGGGACGTGCCGGCCATGATGTCGTGGAACTGCTGGAACAGGACCTTTTTCCATGCGGCGGTGAATTCCGCCTTGGGATAGGGAAGCCCGGCGAGGACAGAGCCGAGCACGGCCAGTTTCTCGCCGGTCACCAGCATGGCTTCCGCCGCGCGGTTGTTCTTCTTGATCTCCGCCATGGCCGTGTAGCAGCCGACCGCGTGGTGCTGCAGGTCGTCGCGGACCACAGGCAAGTCCAGGCCGGGCATCTTGCGGATCTGCTGAAAATACCGGTCCGGGGTGCTGAACAGCGCCTGCGGGGCCCCCGGCTGCTTCTGCACTTCGAGGATGGACTGGATGTTCAAGCGGGTGGGGCCGCCGCCGTGGTCGCCGACGCCGTAGTAAGCCATCAGCGTCCGGACCGGCTCGCGCAGTTCGCCGATCATCCGGCGCAGGCGCCCCTCGACCGGCGCCCGATCCACATAGCTGAACGGGATGCGGTAGGTGAGCAGGCGCGTGCCGTCCGGGCCTTCCCACCAGAACAGGTCGGCCGGGAGCTTCTTCTCGTGCTGCTCGGGCCGCATCATCACGTAGTTGTCCATGCCCTCGAGCTTGTAGATCTGCGGCAGGGTGGCCGGGTGGCCGAACGAGTCGGGGTTGAAGCCGGTTGTGGAGATCCGTCCGAACAGTTGCCGGAACAACCGCTGGCTGTAAAGGCCGTGGCGCGCGAACGATTCCCCGGAGGGGATGTTCATGTCCGGCTCGACCCACCAGCCGCCGACCATGCCCCAGCGGTCTTCCTGGATCCGCTTGCGGATTTCCGCGAGCATCGCCGGATCGTTCTGCGCCACCCATTCGTAGAACTGCGCGGAGCTGGCCGTGAAGGCAAAGCCGGGCGTCTCCGTCATGCGGTCCAGCGCCGAGCGAAACGTGCCGTGCACCACCGACAGCCCTTCCTGCCAGGGCCACAGCCAGACCGGGTCGATGTGGCCGTTGCCGATCATGTGGAACTGGTA
>Ga0315282_10006688_pt1 | contig 19173 bp, 19 predicted proteins | sample YL17G07_20_MG_FD_203693 | JGI IMG/M metagenome (GOLD analysis project Ga0315282, IMG submission 203693) | Sediment microbial communities from Yellowstone Lake, YNP, Wyoming, USA - YL17G07_20 | ecosystem: Environmental > Aquatic > Freshwater > Lake > Sediment | place: USA: Wyoming | collected... | reverse complement strand
CCCTCGTGCTCGTGGTATCAGCAGATGCCCGAACCCAACCGCTGCTGGTGCGCCGAGCTGGGCGTCCGCGACCACACGGGCTATTTCACGCCGATTTGCCGCTCCCAGACCGTCCGCACTCCCCCCAAGGAGATGGCGCCGGACACTCTTCCGATGGAGTGGATTTTCGTGGATCCCAACAATCCCCGCCGGATTTTCCGCATCCCGGCCGGCGTATCCATCCGGGACCTGCTGGCGGCGCAGAACATCAGCGAGGAAATTCTGCGCGAGATCCGGATTCCGGAAGGCCTGTCGCGGGAAGAGGTCAAGGCCTACTACGAAGACCTGTTCGGTCCCAACTTCTCGTCGTGGCTGATGAGCCTGTCCAGCGCGGGGAGCGTTCCGCCCTGGGAACAACGGAAGTAGTATGCCAGTGGGCCAGTCTGCCAGTTGGCCAGTTCACCAGTTGGCTCGTGCGCAAACCGTAGGATAGGTCTTGGCACATCAATGTTGCCCGCTTGTTTGGCATATCGTCTTCAGATGGTCCCAAACCTTTCGCAAGAAAATTGAAGCGAAACGAGGCTAAACGAGTGAATTGAACGTTCTGTGGCGGAAGTGGGGTCCGACATGCAGCCGGATCAAATCCCGGGCCGCAAGACATCAGGAGAATGGAGGTAACTCACCATGCTTTTTTCGTTCAACGAAAATGAAGATGAACTGGAGCCGGTCGAAATAGACGATTCCTTCGGCAAGGAAAAGGACCTTGAGAATCTTCTCGCGAAACATCTATTTGGAACCCTGTTCGAAAAATCTCCGTTTCTGCCGTTCCTGCAATCTCGCAGACGCCAGAATGAAGCGGATATCTACGCCTTGAACGCCGAGGGAGACATTATCATTTTCGAACTCAAGCGATGGGTTGCTGGAAGTGGCGCTCTGGAGCAACTCCTGCGTTACACGCAGGAGGCGGGCAGATGGTCCTACGAGGCGATTGCGGAGAAATATGTCGCCTACAAAGAGAAATCGCTGACGGAGACAAATTTGCAGAAGGCGCACCAGGAAGCATTTGGGCTGGATCATCCCCTTGAAAAGGGCGAATTCAACCGACGGCAGCGAATGATCGTGGTCGGGTCAGCCGCCGCAGAGGATCTGATCGAGGCTGTGGGCTACTGGAATAATCAGGGAATTGATATTGATTTTATCCCATACCGCATCTACAAAATTAAGGAGAAACGATATTTCGAGTTCTTTGCCAAGCCCTACGACGAGCGGGTGACGGGACGAAAAGCTATACTTTTCGACACAGATTCTTCGTGGAAGCCAAATGCCATCTGGGAAATGATGGAGAAGAAGCGTGTTTCCGCATACGGCAGCCGCAAGGAAGAAGTTCACCGGCTATCAAAGGGCGATTTGGTCTTCTATTATCACAAGGGACAAGGTATTGTAGCCGGTGCGGAAGTAACAGGCGGCAAGGTCATGGCCGACGCGGCCCATGACGAACTTTTCTGGACGGTGAAGTTCCTCACGGCGATTCCGGAACGAGACAAGCCCATCCACGCTTTTTCGGTTGCCGATATTCGACGCGTGACAGGAAAGAACTTCTTCTGGGCTAGAACAGCCAAAGTGCCGTACCTGAGTCTTACGGAAGCGCAGAAACTCCTTGATGAGGTGAGGAAATGTTTGGGAGATTCACGGGGAGACTGATACGAATTTGTGTTCATAACATAGAGCAACGGTCTTGCGGGAGATTCGTGGACATCCGCGAGGGCACGAAAAGAACGCCAACGGCGTTTCATAACAAAGCCCAGGGTCAGCGAAGCGCCACCCTGGGAAAAGGATTCCGGAATAATTCCAACCCTGTAAGGGTTGCAGGGAATCCACATGGAATATGGAACCCCTTCTGGGTTCACAAGGGGAAACGCGCTCCCTTTCCCAGGGTGGCGCTTCGCTGACCCTGGGCTTTGATATGGAACCGCGTTGCGGTTCGGGCGGGCACAGAGGGCAACTCCCACGGGTGACGGAACTCGCGTTGCGGCTCGTACAGATTTTATATTCTTTCATCATTGCTGTATGACGAATGTCAAAATAGTATGAGAAGGTCAAAATAGTATGAGAAGAAAGATACTCAAGTGCAAAAAGGATTGAGAATTCTGATCGTGGATCGCGCCTTCTCGATCCCAACCCGGACAAGCCGGAACTAAAAAAGCGAAGGAAATACGAAAACTTGGAGCACTCTCGAAAACGCTGAAAACCCTTGCAAATAAAGCTCCAAATCGGGGTGTCTGAAAATATCCTGACCATTTTGAGCTCAATTTCACCCGTAAGGGACCAACACTTCAGGCTCGCGGTTGTCCTTTTCGTTTACTGTAAACTGCGCCCGCCAGGTAAACCGGGACCGCAAAGAGGATAATGGTCGGGCCGCTGGGGAGCTCGAGCGTATAGCTGCACGCGAGCCCCGCGGTCGTGAACACCATGCAGAAGACCACCCCCAGGGCCATCATGTGCCACAGCCTGCGCGAAAACCCCGCCGCGGCCGCCGCCGGAAGCGTCAGGAGCGCGATCACGAGCACGATCCCGACCACGCTCACCAGCAGAACCACCGTGAGGGCCGTCAGGCACAGCAGAAGCATGTAGTAGAACTCCACGCGCACCCCCCGCAGCCGCGCAAACTCCTCATCGAAGCACACCGCCAGCAGTTGGTTGTGGAACAGCGCCGCCAGCGCCACCACCACCACGTCCAACCCGGCCACCAGCCACAGGTCGCTTTTCGAGATCAGGAGGATATTGCCGAACAGGTAGCTCGTGAGATCCACGTAGCCGGGGGTTTTCGCGATGAAAATCAGTCCGACCGACATCCCCAGCACCCACACGATCCCGATCACGGTGTCCTCGCGCTCGCGGCCATAGAGCGTGACCAGGCCGATGATCACCGCCGACAGCAGCGCGGCCGCCACGGCGCCGTGGAGCGGGTGGAGCCATTCGAGACCGAACCGCACGTGGAAGAAGAACGCCGCGCCCAGCCCCCCCAGGATCGAGTGGGAAATGGCCCCGGCGATATAGCTGATCCGCCGCGCCACCACATAGGTGCCCATGATCCCAAAAGCGACGCTCGCCAGCAAACCCACCAGAAGGGCGTAACGCAGGAAGGGCACGTCGGGGTCGCGGAGCGCCTCAAGAAATTCCATGATGCTCGTGGCCCTCCTCCGAGCAACGGTGGTCGTGGCGCACCATGCGCATGTCGCCGCCGTAAATCTCGCGGATCACCTCGCCCGTGATATCGCTGGTGGGATGGATCGCCAGCGTGCGGTTGACACAGATCACATGCTCGACTATCTCCGACACAAAGCCGAGGTCATGGGTGGCCATCATCACCGCCATGCGCTCGTTGATCCGCCGCAGCGTCGTGAAGAGCTTAGCTTCGACGGCGGCGTCCACGTTGGCCGTCGGTTCGTCGAGCAGCAGCAGGCTCGGTTCGCAGGCCAGCGCCCGCGCGATCAGCACCCGCTGGCGCTGCCCGCCGGAAAGCTCCGAAAGAAGCCGTCCGGCGAAATTCGCCATGTCCATTTCCTCGAGCGCCTGCAGGGCGATCGCGCGGTCCTGTTTCGAGTACCGCCCTCCGGCGCGCTGACCCAGCCGGCCCATCAGCACTATCTCGAGCGCCGTCACGGGAAACTGCGGATCGTAGCGCATGTGCTGCGGCATGTAGCCGATGCGGCGGCGTGCGCGGCCGGGGGACTCGCCAAAAACGCGGACCTCGCCCTCGCCGGGCCGCAGCAGGCCCAGGATCAACTTGAGAAGGGTGGTCTTTCCGCCCCCGTTGGGGCCGATCACGCACACCAAGTCGCGTTCGCCGACGCCGAAACTCGCGTTCTGGAGCACGGGCGCCCCGTTGTAGGAGAACGAGACGTTCTGGAAGGTGATAATCGGATTATCTGGCATCACTCTTGTCCAAAATAAAACCTGTGGTCATGAGATTATCCTTGATAGAAAAGGGCGAAATCACCATAGCTCCAACCACAAACCAGGGACTCCGACAGGAGTCCAATGTGAATAGCCGTGGGTGAAACCCACGGTACAGGTTGAAAAAGGCGCCCAACCCCGCAAGGGGTTGAACCAAACGGACTTGGGTGTTCGACCCCTTCCGGGTCGGGGGGAAAAAGAGGCGGCCTCCTTCCGTGGGTTTCACCCACGGCTATTCGTATTTTTCCCCTTCGGGGAAACGTTTTGGACAATAGTGATCCGGCATATTCGTTCTTCAAGGCCGCTTCAATCTTCGCGGCGATGTCCTCCAGGTTCGCCACCACGTCCCGCGCCAGATCATCCAGCGTTTCCACCTTCCCGCCGATGGATTGCGCGATCGCCGCCGCGTTCTTGGGATCGAATTGCGGCTGTATGAAAACCGTCTTCACGCCGTCCGCCTTGGCCCGGCGGATATAGTCCGCCAGCTGCCGCGGCGCGGGCGATTTCCCGTCCACCTCCACCACCTCCTGCCGCAGCCCATAGCGGTCCGCGAAATACCCGAAGGCGGGATGATACACATAGAACGCCCGCCCGCGATATGGTTCGAGCCGCTTCTTGATTCGCGCATCCAGAGAGTCCAACTTCTCTGAAAGCGCGCGTTGGTTGCGCGCGTAATCCCGCGCGTGCCCCGGGTCCACCTTGGCGAGCGCCTCGGCGATCCTGCGGGACTGGGCCTGGAGAAGCGGAGGGGAAAGCCAGACGTGCGGGTCCGGTTCTCCCCGAGGCGAGGGTGCGGCCGACTTCGCGGAAGGATTCGCGGCTGGAAGCTGGGCCGGAGCCGCGCCCGCGCCCGCACCGGACTCCGGGGTCGGGGGGCGGGGACCAGGGGCCGGGGATCCCGAGCCCGCGCCCGCACCGGACTCCGGGGTCGGGGGGCGGGGACCAGGGGCCGGGGATCCCGAGCCCGCGCCCGCGCCGGGCTCCTCGGCCCCATGCCGTCCGCCCACGCCTTGCTCGTCATGATAATGCCTGGCCATGAACCGTTTCTCGATCCCCTCGGTCGTGTCCACGACCAGCAGGTTGGGGTTGGTGGACTGGATCTTCTCCTGGAGGCGTTTCTCAAGAGGAAGGCCGACGATGAAGTACAGATTGGCCTTCCCCAGCATGGCGATCTGCCTGGGGGTGGCTTCAAATGTGTGTGGATCCTGCCCCTTTTCCGCCAGAACGCTCACACGGACGAGAGGGCCGCCCACCTGCTCCACCAGGCCGGCCACCGGCGGAATGGTCGCAAAGACCACGATCTCCTTGTTCGCGGCAACCGCCGAGGCGTTCTTCAGCGCTTCTTCACCGGCATGAGCTAACCCGCCGAACATCATGACAATAAAAAAGACAGAGACGTAAAAAACCACGGAATACACGGAACACACGGAAATGGATTGTCTTCCGTGTGTTCCGTGTATTCCGTGGTAGAAAGATGAGCGTATTTTTTTCATGATTCTGTGGTGGCTTCTTCTTCGTGCCCCTTGTGGTTGATCTCTGTCACTCCGCCTTCCGCCTCGCAAACCAGGCGCAGCGCGTGGCAATCCCCGCATTCCTCCACCGAGTGATTCACGGCAAAGGAGTCCCAGTGGCGGCGCTGATCCGGCGTGAGGATGCCCGTGCCCTTGCACAGCGGGCAGCCGTTGTCGAGCGCGTGAAGAATCGCCGCCCGGATGAACTCGGAGCGGTTGCCGATGCCGAGCATGGCCCCGGCCAGGGACTCGTCCACCTTGAAAGTGATGATCTCCCGTTTTTTCCTGGCATCCATCCCTGAATCTCTCCTCGCGCTTTCTATCCGTAGAGGCTTGGTCTGTAGGGTGCTGGTGAGCGAAGCGAACCGCACCATTTATCCAGACATAGTGCTTTCACCAAGCCTTTTGCCTCCAACATGCGGCGGCGGTGGATTGGGAAGCTGGTGCGGCGCGCTTCGCTTGCCAGCACCCTACGTTTCCGATGATAATACGAAGTAATACCCGCCGTCAAGTGCATAAACGATGGTTGTTCTGGCGACCAGGCGCGACTCTCTGGAAGCCCTGCTTACTTTCGCTTTTTCTTCGTCACGAGCGGGTGGCTTTCGGCAGGCTGGTTCTCCACGCTTCTTCCCGCTTTGCCCCGAAACCGGAAGCGCGCGGCAGGCAAAGCCGGTCCTATTTCTACTGTGCGCCGTAAGTCTCCTTTTATCAGCGCTTGAATTCGGGCTCTCTTGTCGGTCTTGCCTCATATTCCCCTTGACTATTCCGGCCCGCGGAGCTACTATCGTCCGTTGCTCGTGGAGGCATCTGAAAAGGGCCTTGCGCGGGCGGCTCCCACCGGGCTCAGCGGGTCCATTTTCCCGATGGAGTTTCTCGCCTGACAGAGGGCGATTTCCCATTGTCCGCTCCACTCCAAACCAGACACCCCAACCCTGTCCCATGCCATAGGAGGTCCTGAATGGCCCAGCAGAACGATTACACCGAGGCGAATATCCAGGTGCTCGAAGGGCGGGAGGCGGTTCGAAAACGCCCCGCCATGTATATCTCCAACACCGATACTCTTGGACTTCACCATTTGGTCTATGAGGTTGTGGACAATTCCATAGACGAGGCGATGGGGGGATATTGCGACCGGATAGACATCACGATCCACTACGACAATTCCATCACGATCCTGGACAACGGCCGCGGCATTCCCGTGGAGGAGCATCACCAGCAGAAAGGCAAATCCACCGTCGAGGTGGTGATGACGATCCTGCACGCGGGCGGCAAGTTCGAGCACGACGCCTACAAATTCTCGGGCGGGCTTCATGGCGTGGGCGTGTCGGTGGTAAATTTCCTGAGCGACTGGCTCGAGGTGGAGGTCATGCGCAACGGCAAGACCTACCGGCAGCGCTTTGAGACCGGCCTGACCAAGTCCCAGCTCGAGACGGTCGGGCCGGCCAAGAAAACCGGCACCCGCGTCCGGTTCCATCCCGACCCCGCGATCTTCGACACGATTGACTTTAACTACGACACGCTGGCCACGCGCTTCCGCGAGCTGGCGTTCCTGCAGGCGGGCATCACCATTTCGATCAAGGACGAACGCAGCAACAAGTCCGCCATGTTCTGTTTCCGCGGTGGGATCGTCGAGTTCATCAAGCACCTGAACCGCGGCAAGCAGGTGGTGAACCCGCATCCGATCTATTTCAAGCGGGCGCGCACCTACACCAAGGCCGACGCCAGCTCTGAAGAGGAAATCGAACTGGAGCTGGCGATCCAGTACAACGATTCCTACACCGAGAACCTGTTCTCCTTCGCCAACAGCATCAACACACGGGACGGAGGCACCCACGTTTCGGGGTTCCGTTCGGCCCTCACGCGCACCATCAACACCTATGCGAAGAAGAACGATCTTCTGAAGAAATTCAAGGGCGACGCAATCACCGGCGACGACATGCGCGAGGGCCTGACGGCCATCCTCAGCCTCAAGGTGATGAACCCGCAGTTCGAGGGCCAGAACAAGGGGAAGCTGCTCAACGCCGAGATCCAGGGAATCGTGGAGTCCATCTGTTCGGAATGCCTGATGGAATACCTCGAGGAGAACCCGAGCACCTCGCGGAAGATCATAGAGAAAATCGTGCTGGCGGCGCAGGCCCGCATGGCGGCGCGCAAGGCCCGCGAGATCGTCCGCAAGTCCGCCATGGAAGGCGGCTCGCTCCCCGGCAAGCTGGCCGACTGCTCGGACCGCGACCCGGTTAACTGCGAGCTCTACGTGGTCGAGGGCGACTCGGCCGGCGGCTCGGCCAAGCAGGGGCGCGACCGGCATTTTCAGGCCATTCTTCCTTTGCGGGGCAAGATCATCAACGTCGAAAAAGCCCGCCTGGACAAGGTCCTGGCCAACAACGAAATCCGCACCCTGATCACCGCGCTCGGCACCGGCATCGGCGAGGACAATTTCGACCTCTCGAAACTGCGCTACCACAAGCTGATCATCATGACCGACGCCGACGTGGACGGCGCCCACATCCGCACGCTTCTGCTCACCTTCTTCTACCGCCAGATGCGCCAGCTCATCGAGTCCGGCCACGTCTACATCGCCCAGCCCCCGCTCTACAAACTCAAAAAGGGCAAGATCTCCCAGTACCTCCACAAGCAGGAGCAACTGGATGGCCTGCTTCTGGAGCTCGGGATCGAGAACGTCGAGATGGTGATCCAGAACGGCGACGGCAAGAGCAAGACCGCCACGTCTTCCGAACCGCTCAACAAGAAGCAACTCAAGACCTTCACGGACGTGATGCTGGCCCTTGCCGCGCTCGACCGCATTCTCCAGCGCAAGGGTATCGAGATGCAGAAGTTCATCGCCCTGCGCCACCCCAAAAGCGGCCGGCTCCCGCGTTACCAGATTATCGTTCCGGGCGAGGAGATGCCCCGCTACGCATATACGGAAGCCGAGTACACCGAGGTCATCACCGAGCTCGATGCGCTGTTCCGTCAGGCGCAGGCGGAGGAACGTGCCAAGGCGGAAGCCGCCGCCGCGGGCCAGCAACTCGAGTTCGTGGGCAAGAACGGCCAGGTGGTCCAGGACGGCGAGGAGGAGGAGCCCCAGCACGACGTGGTCGAGTTCACCGAGGCGGTGGAAATCCGCAAGCTCCTGGAAGCGCTCGAAAAACTCGGGTTCGATTGCCGCTACTACACAGACACCCCGCTGCACGAGGTGGGCGTGCCCGAGCGGCGCTACCTGATCCGGACCGCCAAGGGGCAAACGCCCATCTACTCGCTTGTGGAGGCGGCGGAGGGCATCCAGTCCGTCGGGTCGCAGGGGGTCACCATCCAGCGCTACAAGGGTCTGGGCGAGATGAACTCCGAGCAGTTGTGGGAGACGACGATGGACCCGGCGCGGCGGAGCTTGCTGAAGGTGACGCTGGAGGACGCGGTGGCGGCGGAGGACATGTTCACGACGCTGATGGGCGACGACGTGCAGGAGCGCCGGGCGTTCATCCAGAAACACGCGCCGGAGGTGAGGAACTTGGACATCTAAACAGCATTCACCACAGAGGCACGGAGACACAGAGGAGAAAAGAGGGCGATGAAAATGAAAGAGCGGAAAAGCGCAGATTCCGCGGAGAGCCACACCGTTCTCCGGCCCTCCGATGTTTGCGGGTTTCTGGCGTCGAGAAGGAGAAGCAAGAAGACACCCTCCATTGAAGAGATGGATAAGGCAATCGCCGAAGCGGTGAGAAAAAGAAACCAGAGAACAGGCCATGATAACAGGTAAGGAATTCGGAAGACGAATGCGCAGGATTTCCCAAATGCGGGAACTGATTCTGGGATTAAGAAGATCCGCCCGGAAAGCGTACGAGGAGGGGAAGATTCCTTACAAACCGGCGGACGATTACCGCAGCGACGCGGAGTATTGGAGAAAGCAGGCGCTATGCAAGAATGATGACGGTAGCGGGACGGCCACGCCATGATCCGTCGAAACGCGCCCCCGAAGCAAGGAACTTGAACATCTAAGCGCCGGATTGCTTCTTGACGAATGCCAGAGAACAGAGCATAGTAAGAGCGGATATCATTATTATGCGGGAAGGAATCAGAACAATGCCTACATCCACTATCACCGTAAAGGGGCAAACCACCGTGCCCAAGCTTGTTCTGGAATGGCTTGGGCTTCACCCGGGCGATCAGATCGAATGGCGCCAGGATGGTGAGCGGGTAATCCGCGTCATCCCCCGCACCGTGGAAGTCGAGGACGTCGCGGGATTCCTGAAAGACAAGCCCAGGGCACACAAACGGCTTACGATACGCCAGATGGATGAAAAGATGGCGAAAGCCATAGGAGAGCGCCGCCGTTGAAAGCCCTCGACACGAACATCCTCGTCCGGCTTCTTGTTTCAGATGATCCAGCGATGGAAAATCGCGCGTTCAATAGGAGTATTGCGTGAACTACGAAGACCTAGAGTTCAAGATACCTTTGCAGTGTGATGATTATGATGAATGCTCCAGCTTTGTTACCGCCTCCATTGAGAGTATCATGAAGGAGGCGATAGACACCGGGAGAAACAAGATTATCATCAACACGAATCTTAAACTTGGCCTTCCCATGGAGAACATCAACAAGATTGCGGGGCCTTTTGTCGAAGCTTGGGCGGTAGAGATATTCCATGACGTTCTCGAAGATGCGAACAACAGGTATGCCCTCATCCATGTAGAGGCAAAGGAACGCCTCCACATGGCTGATGTTATTCTTCAGTTCAAGAGAGAACGCAAAGGGGAAAGCGGAATCACGGCTGAAGTGGACGTCAAGGCCACCGCGGAGGATATCGAATCGAGCGGTAAATCGCCGAACATTACATCTTTCAAGCGGATACGAACAGCCTACGTGGAAGATCCTGACTACATCTTTGTTGTCCTTTCGCTTAAACACAAAGTTTACTGCGCAAAAAACGCCGCCACGGGTCTAATGGACGGCATCATGGAAGTGGTGGCGCATAATGCCTATGATCTGAAATTCCTGTCCAACGCCGACATTAGCTATAACCCGGCTCTGGGAAGCGGACAACTTCAAGTTCGAGACATTCACTATGTCAGCCTTACCAAACGCACCACCTGGGAGTTCTGCCAGATGCTCGATCGGAAGTTCATCGGTTCCAAGAAGGGGTTTGATGGGTGGCTGGAACTCGCCCAAAAGCACGAATGGATAAAGAGCGATGAGTGACATCAGAATCATCACTGGAGACGCGCTGACCGAACTCAAGACCGTGGAAACGGGTTCTGTTGACCTTATCATAGCCGACCCTCCCTACAACTTGGGGAAAAACTACGGAAACAACCATGACGTCAGGGGTTTTGAGGAGTATCTTCATTTCTCTGAGTCTTGGCTGCGCGAAGCGCATCGCGTGCTTGCGAAAGATGGAACTCTTTACGTCTTCATGGGTTTCCGGTTCATTTCCTACCTGTACGATATCCTGGATCAGAAACTGGGGATGTTCTTCAACAGCTGGATCACGTGGCATTACACCCAAGGCATGGGCAGGACAAAGGGGTTCTCTCCCCGGCACGACGACATTCTCATGTTCACCAAATCCAGAGAGTTCAAGTTCAACCTCGACGCAGTTCGCGTGCCTCAGAAGTACTATCGCGAGAGAAACAATATGATAGGAGCAAATCCTGGGGACATGTGGGAGTTCTCACATGTGCACTACTCGAATCCAGAGCGGGAAGATCATCCCACCCAGAAGCCGGAAGCCCTAGTGGCGAGAATGGTATTGGCTTCCTCCGATGAGGGCGACCTTGTGCTTGACCCGTTTTCTGGCAGCGGGACGACGGCGCGGGTATGTCAAATTCTCAACCGAAGATGTATTGGGATCGAGCTTAATCCCGTGTACGCTCAACTAACTAAAGAGCGGCTCCAAAAGCCATTCGAGGGATTTGACTCGATGGACCCCAGAATGAACCGCGTTCCAAACGATCTTCCAAAAGAATCATTGAGTGAAACAACGCAGAAGCAAATGTTGCTTTTTGAAGAGACCGGAGCGTCATCTCCGTTGCTAAAAACCATATAGGAGACTGAGATGCAGGAACTGAACCGCGAGCAAGTGGTGCCCACCCCCATCGAGGACGAGATGAAAACCTCGTTTCTTGATTACGCCATGAGCGTGATCAAGAGCCGCGCGCTGCCCGACGTGCGCGACGGTCTCAAACCCGTGCACCGCCGCATCATCTACGCCATGCGCGACCTCAACCTCACCCACACGCGCCCCTTCCTCAAGAGCGCGCGCATCGTGGGCGAGACCATGGGCAAGTACCACCCGCACGGCGACTCGGCCATCTACGACGCCCTGGTCCGCATGACCCAGGACTTCTCCATGCGCGCGATCCTCGTGGACGGACAGGGCAACTTCGGATCGGTGGACGGCGACTCCGCGGCCGCCATGCGGTACACCGAAGCCCGCATGTCCGCCATCTGCGAGCAGCTCCTCGCCGACATTGACAAGGAAACCGTGGATTTCGAGCCCAACTACGACGGCAAGGAACTCGAACCCACCGTTCTGCCCGCGGCCTTCCCGAACCTCCTGGCCAACGGCTCCCAGGGCATAGCGGTGGGCATGGCCACCAACATCCCGCCGCACAACCTGGGCGAAGTGATTGACGCGCTGGAGCTCCTGCTGAAGAACCCCGACGCGGACCTGACGGAAATCATGAAGGTCCTCCCGGGGCCGGACTTTCCCACCGCCGGGTACATCTATGGCCGCCAGGGCATCAAGGATTACTATGAGACGGGCCGCGGCAAGCTGATCCTGCGCGCGCGGCTGCGCACCGAGCAACTCAAGGGCGGACGCGAGGCCATCGTGGTCACCGAACTGCCCTACCAGGTCAACAAGGCCCGCCTGGTCGAGGACATCGCCGGCCAGGTCCGGGACAAGAAAATCCAGGGGATCTCGGAAATCCGGGACGAGTCCGACCGCGATGGGATGCGGATGGTTCTGGAGATAAAGCGCGGCGAGCAGACCGACATCATCATCAACCAGCTCTTCAGCCAGACCCAGATGCAGACCACTTTCGGCGTGATCCTGCTGGCGCTTGTGGGCAACCGGCCCCGCTACCTCTCGATCAAGCAGATGATGCGCTACTTCCTGGATCACCGCCGCGAGATCATCGTGCGCCGCACGCGGTTCGATCTGGCGAAGGCCGAGGCCCGGCTGCACGTCGTCGAGGGGCTCCGCATCGCGGTTCAGAACATTGACGACGTGGTGCAGATCATCCGCCGGGCCGAATCGGTGGAAAAAGCGCGCCTGAAGCTGATGGAAGTCTTCGAACTCAGCGAGATTCAGGCCAACGCCATTCTCGAAATGCCGCTGCGCCGCCTCACGGGCCTCGAACGCGAGAAACTCGAAGAGGAATACAAGGACCTGAAGAAGCTCATCAAGGAACTGCGCTACATCCTGGACACTCCCGCAAAGGTCCTGGAGATCATCGGGGAGGAACTTGCCGCGATCCGAAGCAAGTTCGCGGACCCGCGCCGGACCGAGATTCTGGATTCCTCCGCCGAACTCACCATCGAGGACCTGATCGCCGAGGAACGCATGGTGGTCACGATCTCCCACGGCGGCTACATCAAGCGGACCCCGACCGACCAGTACCGCAGCCAGCGTCGCGGCGGCAAGGGCGTCCAGGGCGCCACCACCAAAGAGGAAGACTGGGTCGAGAACCTCTTCATCGGCACCACGCACGACTACATGATGTTCTTCACGGACCACGGCAAAGCGTATTGGCTCAAGGTTTACGAGCTGCCCCAGGGGGGGCGCGCCACCCGGGGCCGCCCCATCATCAATCTCCTCCAGATCGAAAAGGACGAGAAGATCCAGGGGATGGTCCCCGTGCGCGACTTCGACGACAAACACTTCCTGCTCTTCGTGACGCGGCGGGGACAGATCATCAAGAACCCGCTTTCGCTTTACAACAACCCCCGCAAGGTGGGCCTCAAGGCCATCAAACTCGCCGAGGGCGACGTGCTCGAACAGGTCCTGCTCACCGACGGACAGAACGAGATCTTCATCGGCACCCAGAACGGCATGGCCGTCAAGTTCCACGAGTCGGAGGCCCGGCCGATGGGGCGGGACGTGGGTGGCGTCCGCGGGATCACGCTCCGGGACGACGACAAGGTGATCGGAATGACCCTGGCCCGCCCGGACCGGACCATCCTGACCGTGTGCGAAAACGGGTTCGGCAAGCGCTCCCCCATTGACGACTACCGGCTGATCAAGCGCGGCGGCATCGGCGTCATCAACATCCGCACCACGGATCGCAACGGCCGGGTGATCAGCATTCTGGACGTGACGGACAAAGACGAGATCATGATGGTCACCCAGAGCGGCATGACGGTCCGCTCCTCCCTCCGCGACATCCGCGTGATCGGCCGGGCCACTCAGGGCGTCCGCCTGATCTCCCTGAAGGAAGACGACGTCCTGACCAGCGTTGTCCGGATCGAGGAAGAGGAGGACGAAGGCGCGAGCGAGGTCGGAGGCGCGGACGAAGGCGAATAAAGCTCCCGTAGGCCGTGCTTTTCACGAGTTATGCACAGGTTGCGCACGTTTTCGAGGCTGGCTTTCCCAAAGAAACACTTTTCCCCCTGTGAGAAGCCCTCTGTGCGTCCCTGTCCGGGCTGCGGTGCCGATGAAATGAGGGTGTGCATAACTCCTGCTCTTGTAAACCATTAAGAATCAATCTTTTATGGCAATGGCCGATCTTCCCCTCTTCCTGCTCACTGAGGCCTAAGTACTGTGCTGGCGAACATCCGCGTCCTCTCAATGGGTTTTGCACAGAATTCCGCACAGGCTGTTTTCGCCCTTTGAGAGAGTTTCGCACAGGATTATGCACAGGTGTTTCACACTCCCGGCTAAGTCCCCGCTGTCTGGGACCCGTACGCGCAGGCCCGCCGCAATTCAGGAGAAAAACCCTTGCGCGGCGCATCATCCTTTGATATGAACGATGTTCGCCCTTGCGGCAGGTTTTGCGCCTTCCGGGGGGGCGGGTGGGTTTGTCATCGTTTCGAGATAGGAACCGAGGTCCTCCATGGCCCATATCACGCGAAAAGAAATGAAAGAAGATGCCTTTCAAGAAGCCGGCGTCTCCGTTTATGATTACTTGTCCTCTCGTTTTCACCAAATTCTGACCGTGATCCTGGTGGTGGTGGCGATCCTGCTGGCGGTCGTGGCGGTTCGCAAGTATTCCCTGTCGCGCACTTTCGCGGACAACGCCGAGCTATATGCGGCCCAGAAGCAATACGAGGATGCCCTCCTCGTGACGGACGCCACCAAGCGCAAGGACACCTTGAACGCCGCGGTTGAAGCGTGCGATCGTCTTTACAAGGATCGGCCTTCGTCCGTGGCCGGTCACGAGGCGTTGTTCGTGAAGGGGAACTGCTACAGCCTGAAAAGGGACTACGTGGAAGCTTTTCGAGCCTACGAGAAGTTCATCCAGGAGTCGCGCACGGATGAGCAGAAGGCCAAGGCGAAGATCGCCATCGGGGACACGCTCTGCAACCAAGCCTTTGACAGCGGCGACAAGTCCTTGCTGGAGAAGGCGAAGCAGGCTTATGCCGAAGCCGGGAAGCTGGGTATGCTGCCCAATGGCAAGGGGTCGTATCTCCACTACCAGGCCCTGATGGGGACCGCCCAAGTTCAGACCCGGATGGGCGACTTGGCGGGGGCAAAGACGGTGTACGAGGGGATCATCAAGGACCGGCCCTTCCTGGATGAAAAGCTGACTACGGCCACATTGGAGGATATGAGGGGATGGGACAAGATGAGCCGCAGCGGCAAAACGATGTTGCTGCGGAAGAGTCTGATAGAGAGCAAGATGTTCGGCAGCTTCCAGAAGACGGCGGAACAGCGCTTGGAGGAGGTTGAAGCGCGGATGAAGACATCCGCAAAACGCTGATTAGCAAACACATAGGCGCAACACTTTTGGGGACGGGCGCAATTCCCTACCGGCGGTGAAAGCCCGCGAGTCCCGCGAGGGACTGATCCGGTGAGATCCCGGGGCCGACTGTGAAAGTCAGGATGGGAAAGAGTGTGTGCGGAATTCCTGGCCCGCATGGACCTTCCCGTTCCCCGTGGTGCGCGTCGGCGTACTTCGGGGAATTCTATCTGAGGAGGTCTTGGCCCCGCTCCGAAGAACCCGGCGGGGATTTCCACCGTATGTTTACCGGCCTGATAGAGCAAGTGGGACGCCTGGAACGCGTCGAGCCGATGGGGGGCACGGCGAGGTTCTGGATTTCGGCGCCGGGCATGGCTCCCGACCTCGCTGAGGGGGAGAGCGTGGCCGTGGATGGCGCCTGTCTCACGGTGGAGCGCGCACAGGGCGACTCCTTCCTGGCCTTTGCCTCGGAAGAGACACTCTGCCGGACCACCCTGGGCGAGGCGCGCCCCGGCCGCGAGGTCAACCTCGAGCGGGCCTTGCGAGTCGGCGACCGGCTGGGAGGTCACTTGGTGGCGGGGCACGTGGACGCCACGGGGGTCCTGGTTTCCTTGGAGCCGCGCGGCGAGGGGTACCTGCTGCGGGCGGAGGCGCCCAGGGAGATTCTGGCCGCCTCGGTTTCGAAGGGTTCAATTGCGGTGGACGGCATCAGCCTGACGCTGGTGGACGTGAGTATCCGCGACTTTACGGCCGCGATCATCCCGCAGACCTTCCGGAACACGTCCTTGCGGGCGAGGAGTCCGGGAGACCGGGTGAATCTCGAGTCGGATCTGATCGGGAAATATGTGGCGAAGATCCTGGGCGCGAGAGAGAACACCAGCCCGCAGCGCGACATCCGCACGGGCACCGTGTTCGATCTGCTTTGAAAGAGGGGAAAACAAAGGAAAACCACGGAATACTTGAGGCCGTAGAACCAGAACCGAACCCGCTCTCAACCACGGATAGACACTGATACACACGGATTTGGGAACGAAGAAGGGCGAATAGGCTGCGGCGAACCTCGGTGTAGGGGTACAGGCTCAACCCGAACATATCCGTGTCAATCCGTGTGTATCCGTGGTTGAAAGGAGTAAAATTGTGGGTGTTATTTCCGTGCCAGAGGCTATAGAGATCTTCCGCCGGGGTGAAATGCTCATCCTGGTGGACGACGAGGATCGCGAGAACGAGGGCGATTTCGTGTGCGCGGCGCAGTGCGTCACGCCCGAGATCGTCAACTTCATGGCCATGCACGGCCGCGGGATGATCTGCGTGGCCATGGCGGCCGAGCGCGTGGAAGCCCTCGGCCTCCCCCTCATGGTCACCAAGAACACCGCCCTGATGGGCACCAACTTCACCGTGTCGGTGGACGCGGTCCGCGGCACCACCACCGGCATCTCCGCGGCCGACCGCGCGCAGACGATCCGCGTGCTGGCCGATCCCAGCTCGCGGCCGGAGGACCTGGCCCGGCCCGGGCACATCTTCCCGATCCGCGCCCGCCGCGCCGGGGTGCTGCGCCGCGCCGGCCACACCGAGGGCGTGTCGGATCTCGCGCGGCTCGCCGGGCTGGAGCCCTGCGGGCTTTTGTGCGAAATCCTCAACGCCGACGGCACCATGGCCCGGATGCCCGACCTGGAGAAGATCGCCGCCGCGCACAACCTGAAGATCGTGACCATCCAGGACCTGATCGCGCACCGTCTCGCAACCGAACGGTTTGTGGAGCGCGTGGCGGAAACCACCCTGCCCAATGAATTCGGGGAATGGAAGATGATCCTATTCGAGAACACCACCAACGGCGAGGTGCACACGGCGCTGGTGATGGGGGACCCGGCGAGCCAGGACTCGGCGCTTGTGCGCGTGCACAGCCAGTGCTTTACGGGGGACACGCTAGGCTCGCTGCGGTGCGACTGCGGCCCGCAGCTCAGGTGCGCGATGCAGAACATTGCGCGCGAGGGGGCGGGCGTGGTGCTCTACATGTCCCAGGAGGGCCGCGGCATCGGACTCAAGAACAAGATCAGGGCTTATGCCCTCCAGGACGCGGGCAAGGACACGGTGGAGGCGAACGAGGCGCTGGGGTTCCGACCGGATCTGCGGGACTATGGGATCGGCGCGCAGATCCTGGGGGAGCTCGGTCTCCACCATCTGCGGCTGATGACCAACAACCCGCGCAAAATCGTGGGGCTGGAAGCTTACGGGCTCAAGGTGGTGGACCGCGTTCCGCTGAAGGTGGGGCGCCACTCACGGAATGAGGATTATCTGCGGGCGAAGAAAACGAAGTTGGGACATCTGTTATAGTGCTGAGTGCTGAGGACTGAGGACTGAGAACTGAGAACTGAGGACTGAGGACTGAGGACTGAGGACTGAGGACTGAGGACTGAGGACTGAGGACTGAGGACTGAGGACTGAGAACTGAGGACTGAGGACTGAGGACTGCGGACTGAGAACTGACGACTGAGGACTGAGGACTGAGGACTGAGAATTGAGAACTGAGGACTGAGAACTGAGAATTGAGAACTGAGAACTGAGAACTGACGACTGAGGACTGAGGACTGAGAATTGAGAACTGAGGACTGAGGACTGAGGACTGAGAACTGAGGACTGAGAACTGAGAATTGAGAACTGAGAACTGAGAACTGACGACTGAGGACTGAGAACTGACGACTGAGGACTGAGGACTGAGAACTGACGACTGAGGACTGAGGACTGAGGGCTGAGAACTGAGGACTGAGGACTGAGGGAAAAAGATTGAGAAGAGAAGATTGAGAGGTAAAACGTCTTTGTTGTCCTTGTTGTCCTTGATGTCGTTGAAGTCCTTTTTCAAAATCGAGAAGACGTGAAGTATGAAGGACTGAGAAGAAAAGAAAGGAGAATGAAAAATGCCAAAGGTTTATGAAGGGGCGCTGAACGCCGCCGGACTCAAGGTGGCCATCGTCACCAGCCGTTTCAACGACTTCATCACATCCAAGCTCGAGGCGGGTGCGCTGGACGCGCTTTACCGCCACGGCGCCAAGGAAAGCGACATCGCGATATTCCGCACGCCGGGGGCCTTCGAACTTCCGTTTGTGGCCGGGAAAGTGGCCAAGGCGGGCGCTCATGACGCGGTTATCTGCCTGGGCGCGGTGATCCGCGGTTCCACGCCGCACAACGTGTACATCAGCAGCGAGGTCACCAAGGGCATCGCGCAGGCGGCGCTATCGAGCGGCGTGCCGGTGCTTTTTGGCGTGCTGACGACCGACACGCTGGAGCAGGCGATCGAGCGCGCGGGGACCAAGGCCGGCAATAAGGGTGCGGAGGCGGCGATGGCGGCCATCGAGATGGCCAACCTCTACAAGGCTATGGAGTCTTGAGTGCTGAGTGCTGAGTGCTGAGTGCTGAGGACTGAGGACTGAGTGCTGAGTGCTGAGTGCTGAGGACCGATCCGACTGATCCGGCCGATCCGACCGATCCGACTGATCTGACCGATCCGACCGATCCGACTGGCCAACCGGCGAACTGGCGAACCGGCAAACTCCGATCTATGGAAACTCCCGTCATCCAACTCTCGCACGTGGATAAGATCCACCGGCGCAGCGGCTCGCGCTCGCGCAGTCTGAAGAACCTTCTTCTCTCGCCGTTCCGCAAGAAATCCGCGGAGGAAACGGTGTGCGCCGCCCGCGACGTCTCCCTCGACGTTCCCAAGGGGCAAGCCCTCGGCCTGATCGGCATGAACGGCGCCGGCAAGACCACGCTGCTGCGCCTCATCGCGGGCATCACCGAGCCCACGAGCGGGCAGATACGCGCGAGCGGGCGC
>Ga0315282_10006687_pt1 | contig 19174 bp, 12 predicted proteins | sample YL17G07_20_MG_FD_203693 | JGI IMG/M metagenome (GOLD analysis project Ga0315282, IMG submission 203693) | Sediment microbial communities from Yellowstone Lake, YNP, Wyoming, USA - YL17G07_20 | ecosystem: Environmental > Aquatic > Freshwater > Lake > Sediment | place: USA: Wyoming | collected... | reverse complement strand
CATGGCATCTGCAATGATGTCAAATCCTTTTTGATCCACAAGCCTTCCGACCGTACCGATAAGAGGACGAACCAGATATTTCAAATCGATATTAAAGATTTCCAGAATGCTTGCCTTGCAATCGTGCTTTCCGGACGAATTATTCGGATCGTAATTACGGATGATGTATGGGTCCGTGCTTGGATTCCATTCCGTATAGTCGACGCCGTTGAGAATGCCGTGCAGTTTATGCGCGTGTTTTCTCAGCACGCCATCCAGGCCCATGCCAAAGCTCGGGGTCATGATCTCTTTGGAGTATCTTCGGCTCACTGTCGTGACTTTGTCTGAGTAAATAATGCCGCCCTTAAGCGGGTTCACCTTGCCGTAATATTCCAGCTCTTCGATGTGAAACGCATCCCAAGGAAGTCCGATGGCAGGCAGCAGGTCTTTTGAAAAAAGCCCGGGATAACCGATGTTGTGGATGGTAAAAATCTTTGCGGTCCTGCTGAATGCGTTTGTCTGCTCGAAAGTGGCGGCTCTCGCTAAAAATGCCAGAGTGAATGCGGCCTGCCAATCGTGACAATGGATCACATCGGGCGTTTCGCATAGTCCGGAAAAGTATCGGAGTATCGTCTTTGCGAAAAGCGAGAAGCGTTGCGGATTGTCGGGCCAATCCTTTCCCGAGATCGGATCGACGTAAAGGCCGGGCCGGTTGAAGTAATCGTCGCACTCCACTAAAAGTATTTGATAAGGAGTGCCGGCCCTTGCCTCCACCACCTCCGCTTTTTTAAGACCCTGGTCAGTCGGAATATCCAAAGCAACGCCTTTGGTTCGAATGGGCAGGCCGGAATTATGGCACATGCGATAAAAGGGCAGGATAACCGTCACATCATGGCCTTCTTTGGCAAGCGCGGCGGGCAAGGCCCCGCACACATCCGCCAACCCTCCGGTTTTCGCCAGAGGTACGGCTTCAGGTGTGACAAATAAAACATTCATTTTTTTATAGCTCATCATTCGCACCAAATATCCAACAGCAGGCTACAATGAATATTCAAAAATCTTTAGATTCTCTGATCGGTTATTGCTGTTGAAACCTTAGTAAATTTACGGCCGACAGAATTGGTTCTTGGTTAAACGCCCTTTTTTCCTGATCCGGTTTTAAGGTTTTGCTTTTTACCCGTTTATTTTCGGAGAGTCAAATCCCTGGATTTTAAGTATTGACCGATGGGGATCTAAACCGTGGCCGGCAAATCGAAAACAAAGCGAGATCCCCCGCCCGGATTGTTCTCAACCCAGATTTTGCCGCCATGAGCCTCTATCGCCAATTTGCAAAAAGCCAGTCCGAGCCCAAAATCTTTTGGGTTTCCCTCGCGACGCGCCTGAATTTGCATATACTTATCGAAAATTCGCTCGCGATATTCTTCCGGAATGCCTTCACCTTGGTCTGCAACCGAAATTCGCGTCGCTTGATTCGGCATTTTTTCGATCTCAAGGGTGACTGTGCTTTCTTCTTCGGCGTGTTTAACGGCATTTGATATTAAATTGTCCAGAATGCGAGAAAGCAAATGAGGATCCACTTTAATCTTGTCCATATTGTCGGGGTACTTCAGAATAAAATTAACCTTTCGGGACATGCACGTTGTCTCGAAAATTTCACGCCGTTTTTTCAGAAACTCGCCCAGATCCAACAGCACGAGCCGAACCGTAAGGTTTCCCTCTTCCAGCGCCCCGATTTCTATGATGTTGGTAATCATGGACAACATCTCGTCGCAGGCCCGCTCGGCCATGGCGAGATATCTCGGCTTGGAACCCATTGTGCGGATAAGTTCGTGGCAGTTTCGAATAATTCCCAGAGGGGTTTTCAGGTCATGCACCACCATTTGTTCCAGACTGGCGCGCGCATTTTCACTGGCTGCAAGCCGATCTCGTTCTTTTCTGAGATTTAAAGCCAGATTGCGCAATCGCAGCAACGATCCCACCCGCGCCAGCAGTTCGGCGTGGTCGATCGGTTTTGAAAGAAAATCGTCAGCCCCGATCGACAGCGAGCGCAATTTTTCTTCGCGTTCGCTCAACGCTGTGACCATGATGATCGGCAGCACCTCGTCCGGATGAGTTTTTCTGATGCGCTTGCATACCTCCATGCCGTTCATTCCAGGCATAAGAAGATCCAGCAGCACCAGATCGGGCTTTTCTGCGGCTACTTTTTCCAATGCTTCCGGACCGGAAAAAGCGTGGATCGTATCAAAGCCTTCCGGTTGAAGAATGCCGTCAAGAAGCAAAACATTTGTCTTTTGATCGTCGACGATCAGAATTTTATATTTCTGATCGAGCATCTTAAAGTATCTCCCCTGTCTGAGGTTTGCTTGGGATTGATATATTAAACCAGCACAGCGATATGTACAATTATAATCCGGAATCGTCACCAAGTCCGCTGTCATCATCTACAGAAGTGTCATCGTCGCCGGAAGGACCGGTTCCGCCCAGATAAACTACGCATAACTGATTGAGCGTATTGTCATTCAGGTTATTAAAATAAATATAGAGTTGGGTTTCAGGGTAAATCAGATCGCACTGGTCGGCCTTGGTCCAGACCGTAAATGCCCCGGAGGTCTGATTAATGCCAAAGCTGCATTTCGGATATGGGGAACCCGGAGGGCACCCGATGACAGGTTCGAGATTTCCTTTGGTCCCTTGCGGGAAACTATATTGTCCCAGGATCTCAAACAGCGATCCCTGTTGAATGGTATTTGCGGTTCCCTGTACTTGGGTCACGCTAATTTGGATTCCCTGGCCGGTCGGATCGCCGCAAGAGGCATAAAAAGGAATAGCCTTCAGGTCTTTATTCGTGACACTGCACGGACCTGTCGGAGTACCGCCGCCCGGGATAATCAGTTCGGGAAGTTTCCCACCCTCGCCGATAGGCGAACATTGAAGGAACATGGCTGTTATCACGAGAGCAACCAAACAAAAAATCCAAATTGCAACGTTATCTTTCATAGCATCAATCCTACAATATCAATTGATATTTCATATTATGAGATATTACGCAAATGAAGGGTCAAAAAACAAGCCCTCCTATATAATTCTCTGTTATATACCAACACATGGCTCAGGAAATCAATGATAAAAGGCCACGGAACCGAATCCTACAGCGCCGGACAGGGACTCGTCCACCCATAAATCCTGAAATAAAATCTTAGCATACGAAGAACGCACAGCGCGAAGCAATACAATCAGGGTGCCCGCTCCGCAAATTCGTCGCTCATTTCTCTCCCCTTCTATCAAACGCCAGAAAATGGCGTCGGATCTGCTTGCAATAGCTTTCAACAAGCGTTCATCGGCTTGTTTCATAGAGTTTTGAACATCTTCATCTACTAAGAAAGGATCGCCGAATTGCTTGCCGACATGGCATAGATCCACTGAAGCTGAAAGTAATAATCTGGCGCCGAAGCGTTCCTGCCAGTTTCTAAGACAAGCGACCAAGGCCTCCAAGGCCGGATCCAAGGCCGGATCGGCTCCGTTCATGATGTACGTATCCACATTGCTTATGAGCAACGGGACAACCGAGAAGTTTCGGTCGGCCAAGGCATGCTTGAGCGATGCCACAGCCAGCTCAATAGAATGCTCTATCCTGTGGTCGCGTTCTCCGGCAAAAATATCCGACGGATAACAATCAGCTAGTTCTTGCACCAGTTCCTGTGCATTTGAGACTGCGCCGAAAGGAGTGGCGAAATCTTTTTTTGTGGCGGTCAAGAGCCTGTCGCTGCTCTGATGATTGGTGCCGAGGACCACCACGATATCTCCCCCAAACTGCGATGCCACCTCTCCGTAAGCATGGCCATATGCGGCTCCGCCGCGGATATAGTCTATATGCGGCGCCATGATGGCGGCCAAACCGTTCGACTTATGCAAAATTTGGGCAGGCGCCGATAAGGCGGCTTTCGCATAATTATTGTCCATGAGAGAGGCCAGATGATTCAGCGCAGATTCGCGATCCGCAGATTGCTCCACCATTGCAAGAGATATCGACGGTCTGACCAGGGCTTTGTCCCAAGCCGCTTCGACCTCGGCTTTCCTGCGTTCAAACCTCGCATTATCGAACATGTAATGCTTGTTTAAAACCTCAATTAGATTTTCCATCTGCCCCTCGGGCAAATCGACGCCATACGTTTCTTTATAAATCGACTTGAGTTGAGCGATGGAGTTCGCGCCGTCCATTTTAGAGATCAGAAAAAGCACTTTTTGAGTGACCGTGAGCTCGGCCGAAGCATATTCTTCAGAATCCTTAAGCACGAAATATTGGCCGCCTTCATGCTCGATAGGAATAACCTTGATTAATCTGATTCTCGGAAAAAGCATCTGGATTCGATCTTTACATTAATTGAATTAGGGAACCAATAAACCGCCCGGGCAATTTTGGTTTACGCAGTTTTTAAAATCTTCGCAATTATCCGGATGATCCTCCGAACACCCTTGAATGCAAAGCCAAAATGATCCGGACTCATCGCATATAGCCGTTGCCTCTTCTTTATCGAATCGATAACCGAGCGTATCCTGAATCTGGAAGCCGCAGTCATCGTATATTCTGTCGATTATGGTTTCGCAAAAGGCCGAAGCCGTATCGTCGTCCGCAGTGTCATCATCTCCGGAATCATCATCCCCCGAGTCGTCGTCACTTGAATCGTCTCCTGAGGCCGAATCGTCGTCGCCGCTGTCGTCATCTTCAGCGCTATCATCGCCCTCGCTGTCGTCGTCAACGAATGAATCGTCATCCGGATGAAATCCGGGAGGCGTCGGCGAAATGAATTGATCGTTCAAATAACCATTGCCGGAAAAACATCCCATCGCCCATCCGAACGCGCAAACGGCGATACACAGCGTCAGGATCGCAAATATGAAAAACTCAGAATAATGTTCCATGCACAAGACCTTCCTTCAAAATAATAACGGATCGTAACAGCAAGAGCCTCATTGGGTCAATGCAATCGCGGCCGAACGAGTCCGGAGGATCGGGGTTCGATCTTGTTAATTGATCTCGTTCAAAAATTTTCTAGCAACCGCATCCGGATTCGCTTGATGATGCGGCTTCTTCTTCGTTTGTAGAATCATCATCGAGATCGTCATCCGCAGCATCATCATCAAGATTGTAGTCGCCGCTGTCGTCGTCAGCCGCATCATCGTCCGTTATATCATCATCCGCCGCGTCATCGTCATTGACAGCCGAATCATCGTCGCCGCTGTCGTCGTCCGCCGCGGAATCGTCGTCGCCGGAATCATCGTCCCCCGAATCATCGTCAACAGACTGGCAAGCCGGATCTTCCGAATCTGTAAGGCCGTTGCAATTATTGTCGATTCCGTCGTTGCAAATTTCCGCGGCGCCCGGATTCACATTGGGATCGCCGTCGTTGCAATCCTGCGGACCGGAGCATTGACCGCCCACTCCGAAACCGTCGCCGTCCATATCAAAGCATTCATCTTTCAGTAACCATTGAATTGAGCGCGTAAAAAATGTAAGAGCGATATCGTTGGGCATAGCTTCGATGGGGAAGGCAAGATAAACGACCTGATGCGAATCGCCCTTGTACTGAGCGGGATATCGGAGCGCGGACCATTTGTTAAAGTCGTTTTTGAAGATTCCGGTTGCACCGGCGCCGGGGAAAATAGTATCCGCCCAGTTCTCAAAAGGATATGTGAGATCACAGGATAATCCATCAGTCAGGGGATCGCCCGCAACGCCGGCGACACCTGTTGTTTTCGTGTCTGAGACATAATTTTGGACATGAAGGTACTGCTTGACGAACTGAGGAAAATCGACCATCACCTGCTGCAACAAATCCTGGCCGGATACCATGAGATTTCCACCCGCATCCAAAGCCTGCTCCAAGGCGTCGCGGCCCGCTGAATTCAATGATCCGGTCGACGGACCCGCAAACCACAGAATAACGGGAGCTTTTGTCAATACGGATGGGATGACCGGGCCGTTAACGCCCGTCCGCCATATATCGTACGAAATTCCGATGGAATCGAGAAGGCTTTTATAAAAGGTCTCGCTTTCTGGAGGGGCGCCGTCGGACCACAGCAAAATAGTGGCTGGATATTTGAATTTTCCTTTTATGGTCAGATGCGCAGGACTAAGGCCCTCAAGTTGGGCATCTATTTCGATAGTGACATCCGTTCCTATTGGGTAAGCCCCCTCGGCAATGGTGGCTGTAAAGACTCCGTCGTTTGCGCCCATATCGCCATGCGCCCCATCGTCGAAAAATTGAAATGGCGTTCCATTGATGGCGGCTGTGACTGTTGCGCCGGATACTCCGCGTTTGCAGTCGTTCCATACACGGATGTTTATGGGAACAGCCGCTGTGTCATAACGGATGAAACCGTCCCCCGGCGTGAGTGGGGTGATATACAAAGCTTCTCCCGTGCATGGAGGAGTGTGCGGAAGAAGCGTTTCATAACCCAAACCGCTTTCGCCCCAGCCAATTCGGAAAAATCCGCTTTCACCCCACCCGTATCCCCACGAATTTTTACAGATCCAATATTGGTCGGGAATACTATATCCGATAATGACCACGCCATGCCCGCCCATATACATGGAACCGGGCGTGCGGTGATAAATGCCCCATGTGTAGTACATGAAATCTTCGTATACGTCGAATCCCACGGTTACGGGTCCGATCTGCAGGGCGTTGACAATGGCGGCAATATCTTCCGGTTCTATGGCCTCTTTATTTAAGACTACGTCGTAGTCTTCAATGCCGACTGTCCTAAGCGGCCAATTGTCGCAGGCCTGGCCGCAAGGAAGCTCATAAGCGGCATATGGAAAACATGCTTCATCCGGAACCCCGAAAATGTTTATGTCGTCGAGAGTTTCAGCCATAAATCCGCCATCGCAGCCGTTTTTGGAGAGGCAAGAAAGGATGAATTGTTCCGACAAATCGATATTCGGATTGTCCATATCCAGTGCAATGGCCCATGCGCATTCCACTGCGCCTACACCGGAAAAAATATAACAAGAACCGCAATCGGCTTGATCGCGAATGGGGGTCACATAATTCTTGCTGTTGATATTGCGCCAGTCGAGCAATTGAGGCACATCGTCAAGATCCCAATGAACAGGAGGAGAAAACGGTTTGCCTGTGATCGGATGAGCCGACCAGCCGAGCTTTTTTTGCATTTCCTCGATAGTAAGTACGCTCATGGATGTTTCGCCGGCGATCCATTGCCCGCCTGAGGCATTTATAGCCGCCTGAAGTTCTTCGATATTATACTCTGCGACAGCCATGCCGACCGATGTGAGCAGCAAACCAGACAACAATATGAGTAATACGACAAAGCGCCTCATGGTTTTATTCTCCCGTTTTCAACAGGCCGGTTTCAGCCAAAATTATAAAGATGTTATTATACCCGATTCCATACTTTCAGCGCGAATATATAAATAATTAATAATTGAATGTCGCATGGAATCGTTTCAATGCGTGATCTATCTGAATTCTTATTGACATCGGCAGCGGAACCTTCCTTTAATGATCTGAACACGCTCTCATTCAAAGGAAGACGCAAACAAATATGAACAGCCACAAGCCGCATGTCGAGGCATTCGTCGTATTCGCAGGCATAGCGGCTGCCGTGAAAGGCCTCAAGCTTATATTTGCCGGGCCGCACGAGTGGATATATCAATCCGTTGCACCGGCATTGTTTTTGGCCGTTCCAGCCTTTGTATTGCTTTCGCGCAAAACTGATCCGGCGGTTTTTACGGGTTTGACGAAAAATAAAATTCTGCAAGGGATCAAGGTCGGGCTTGTCTGCGCAGTTGTCATTCTTCCGCTGTTTGTCGTGGGATATTGGGTTTTCCACGGCTTGATTCTAGGCCGCAAAATTCATTTTCACATCGGTCCGAATGTGGGCATGATTTTTTTGCGGCAATTTTTTGTAGTGGCGTTTCCGGAAGAATTTTTATTCCGCGGTTATATCCAAGGAAGACTGGATCAGCGATGGAACTCCGGGAAATCGGTGTTTGGAGGAAAAGTTGGGCCTGCGCTGATTGTAGCTGCGGCGCTGTTTGCTTTGGGACACTTTATCACCAAACCGATGCTGTTTCGCTTCGGCACTTTTTTCCCGGCGTTATTGTTCGGCTGGATCAAGGAACGATCCGGATCGGTCGCAGGCCCGATCCTTTTTCACGCGCTTGCAAATGTGACCATATTTATTTTGGAAGGTTCCGTATAAATACCTACAACGTTGTGAAGAGAATGTTACAATAACAGCGCAATTCACGTAGGAGTAAGTCGATCATGCGAATCCAAGCCATATTCTTGGCGGTAATCATGTTCGTCGCCTTTGCTTGCGCTCGCAATGATTGGGACCAGACCCAAAGCTGGAATTCCATTCCGAATCCCGGAGGCGATGGGCCCGCTGTTTTATACGAGCCTGATGCGAAGCCGATTCCTCAACTTCCGTTTCCGAATAATGTGTTATGCAAATCCGACGACTCGACGGCGACAGGTCTTCGATTGAACATACCGATAACCGGCGATACGGAATTTGAAAAGCATCTTCGTCGGCGGGTCGACCAACTCGACGGTTTCGGAACTTTTGCGCCGATCACGGTCAGCTTCAGCAAACCGCTCGATCTTACGACTATTCGCGAACCTTATGTCGTAGCGGTCGATATTCAGGAAGGATCTTCGCATTTTGGAGAAGTGGTGACGTTCGATTTGAGACGAGGATATTTTCCCATCGAGCTGCCGAAATCAATCGAATTCTTTCCGAATGATCCGATGGCCGATGCGACAAATTTTGCTTTTAAACCCGGGAATCGTACTAGATTTTACGAGGATGAAACCGATACGCTGCTGCTTAAACCTATTATTCCTTTGCGCCAGCAATCGAAATATGCGGTGGTCTTAAGTCGGAAAATAAAGGGCGAAGACGGAGCGCCGATCCGCCCGCCAAATGAATTCGAGAAAGCTTATTTTCCTCAGCATGAAAAAGAGCTTCAACCCGCCTTTTTGCTGCTGGAGCGCAAAATAGGGCTAAAGCCCGAAGATGTCGCCTTTGCCTGGGTATTCACGACGCAATCCATCACAAAAGGGCTGGAGCTCATTCGAGACGGATTATCAGGAAGAGGACCTCTTAGCAATCTGGCTTCGGATTATCCGCCCCGCATCGATACCGTCGATTACCTCTCCGTTGAAACGGACGGCGACGGCAACCCGTTCACATTAAAAGCGAAAGAGCTTCAGAATTGGTTTTATTTCGTGTGGAATCTGCTGCCTGAAATTCCGGGATTGACCGAAGATATTTTTGCGAAGTGGGAGGATCTTTCCAATGTGGATTATTTTGTAGCAGGAACCTTCACTTCGCCTGATTTTACAGCCACGGACGATGGCGCTTTTGTTATGGATTTAACAAAAGGAGAGGCCGAACATCATCCGGGCATGGTTCCGTTTTTGGCTGCAATTCCCAGACCCGTTCCCGAAAACAATTTTGCCCAACCCCCTTATCCGACCGTGATCTTTCAGCACGGCAATGAGCGCAACCGCATCGACCTGACTCTTCTAGCCAATGCATATGCCAAATACGGCTTTGCCACGATAGGAATCGATGCACCCGATCACGGCCCGGAAGCAGTGGTGGCTTATATCATGGCCTTTTTGCGCGGAGAGTTGATCGACTTGCCCAAAGCCTGGCAGGATTTTGCCGTCCGAGGGCTCGCCGAACTGATCCTTCATACGTTTTATCCTTCTATCCCAACAGATGATTATTCCACTCAAGGGCTCGTCAGGCTTATCGAAACCCGGACAATATTCGGAGCTCTGGACAAAGGCCGCGGGACCGATGTCAACGGCGACGGAATCCCGGACTCGGGCCAGGATTTCTTTACGGCGGATATATTTCACACGCGCGATCTTACGCGCCAGGCTTCAGTGGATTTGATGCAGCTTACAAAGCTGATTAAAAATCTGGGCGCTGATTGGAACGGCGACGGCAAGATCAATATGGAAGAGGGCGATTTCAATATGGACGGCGTTTTGGATTTCGGCGGGCCCGACAACGAAGTCTTTTATGCCGGAACCAGCATGGGCGGAATTCTAGGCGCCCTGTTCATGGCCTCTTCAGAGGATGTCAAAGCCGGAGTTCTGAATGTGCCCGGAGGCGGATTGGTGGATCTGGTGCAAAGCTCGAATCTGGTCTCGGTCTTTTCGCGCGTGTTCACCGAGGTTCTGGGAGTGGCGGTTGCGGGAAGGTTCGATTCGCGCACGAGCGAGGTTGTAGTGACGATCGATCGTGATCCGATGAGTAAATACCTGTGGAGGACAATCTATCCCGGCGGAGCTGTCATTCATTTTGAAAACCTCAAAAACGGAGTCGCGCGATCCGCACAGACCTCTGATCTTGGCGAATTTCTTGTCTCGATTCCGGCCGATAAGGGAGATCCTTTGCGCATCTCCGTCGAATATCCGGAAGGCCGGGAATTTTCATCGTTCGAATTCAACGCTCCTCATAACGGGCTGGGGTTGCAGCGAAACACCCCCTCATTCCGCAATTTCCTGGATATCGCTCAGCACGCCATCGACGCAGGCGACCCCATCAATTATTCTCCGCACTGGTTTTTGGAGCCGTTGCCCGGCAACGAACCCAAGAATGTCTTGGTCCAAGTGGACTTGGGCGATTGGACCGTACCTGTGTCCACCGGCGTGGCCCTATCTCGATCCGCAGGATTGATCGGCGAAAGCCGGATGTGGAATCTGGTTCAGATGGGCATCCTAAACGGCGCCAAAAATTTTACTTACGAACAGGTCAATGAACCCGAAGAATCGAAATTCCATCATGGGTTCCGCCTGTATCCCGGCGGCAATCATGCATTTTTGTATTGGCCCACCATCACCGATCCGTATGCCGAACAATGGACATTCGCCGCCAAAGAGCAAATGGGAATCTTTTTCGCCACTCAGGGCGAAATCATCGAAGACGATCTGAACAAACTGCAATGATAGAAAAACGGGTTTAACCGACCAGTTTTTTAAGAAGCCAGGCCATGTTCCGACCAAGGTCCTCGAAAGTGGCGACTCCCTCCTTGTCTTTCATGCAGTCGCCCGGTTCGCGACCGACACCCAGATTCCAGTAAATGGTTCCGGGCATGATCATTCCGTTGATCTGGAAAAAACGATTGATCGCATCGAATACTTGCACAGCCCCGGCTCTGCGCACTGCGACCACGGCTGCGCCCACCTTTCGGACCAGCGGGTTCGGATCGTTCACGCGAGCTACAATGCCCGAGCGGTCGATCAAATTTTTCACATGGCCTGAAACATTGGCGAACCACGTGGGCGAGCCGATTAAAATGCCGTCGGCCTCGATGATTTTAGCGAGCGCTTCATTCAAGCCGTCATCTTGATTTCCCATGCATCGATTGTTTTTTGTCTTGGCGCATTTGAAGCAGGCTTGGCAAGGCTGAATCTTCAATGGAGCAAGCTGTACGATTTGCGTTTTGATTCCTTCCTTTTCCAACTCCTTACACACCACATTCAAGCAATCGTATGTATTGCCGCGAGCGTGCGGGCTTCCGTTGAATGCCGCAACCTTAGGCATGCGTCCCTCCCATCGTTCGACCTGGCCCTCGGCTCTGAGGCCCTCGCTCGGGCTCAAAGAGAGGCTCTCGACAGGTGAAGTGAAATGATCTGATTATGCAAAGTTCAGCAGCCGCATCCTCCGTGATGATTATTTTCTTCGGCAGGAGCGGGCTTGCCGGTATCGTCGTCAGAGGTATCATCGTCGGCCGCATCATCATCGACAAAATCGTCATCGGCAGTATCGTCATCGGCAGTATCATCATCGCCAATGTCATCATCAGTGGTATCGTCATCCGGCGGATTTTCCTGCGGAACGGCGATGTTGGAGATGAACGACATCAGGTTCTGATCATCGATCGCCCGCATGGCGAACGAAGCGGCGCCGGGTGCTTTCACGAGAGCGATGATTTCCGTGCCGCCGTATTCAATCAACGGCGCTGTTGCAACCTCGGCGGCATCCCATACAGCCGGATCGCGGAGATTGGCGCCGGCGTTTGTAGTATAGCGCAGGTCGTACATGGCCGCTTTTCCGCAGCCGAAATCGTTTCCGGGAGCCGTGAAATGCAATTCGAATGAATCCGAAATATCGGTCTTGTACGCAGCCAGATCGGTGACCATGTTCGGAGGAATTGCATCCAATCCGTAAAAGCCGCTATTGTACGGATCGTGATGGAAACGCGGCCATTCGCCGTTGAGCGCGTTCTTATGACAGGCGGATCCTTCAGTAGCCCAAGCGAACAAATATCCTTCGTGCGAAATCGCCACTACTTCCACGCGGCCGTCGCCGTCCAGATCAGCTACGGCCGGTGTTGCAATGCTCCAGCCTTGCGTAAATTTGGGCCATCCGGCCGGCTCTTCGCTGTTCACATTCGCCGCGTGGATGATGTAACCGCCTGAGCCGGCAATCATCTCGGGCCATCCGTCCCGATTCAGGTCGGCGATGACCGGATTCATGAAGAAATTGATGTCCTCCAATCTCCTGCGGAATTTCAGCTCGTTCAATTGATCCAGGCGCCAGGCGCAAACGTTGAACATTTCGAGATCGAACACGTTATCCACTTTGTTGAGAAAGCCCGCGGTCGGGTAGAAGTACCAGAGGTTGTCCGTATCGTCGAAATGGGCAAATGAACCGTTCGCGGAGCAACCCAGATTCACCCGCGAATCAAGCAATTGCCTGACCTTGGTTTGATCATTCGACCATGTGATGAGTTGCGGAAACCAAAAGAAGGTGCCTGTCCCGATAATCGCCTCACCGTTCCACCTTGCCACAGCGGGGCTGGAGGTGGTGCCGATGGTCAGCGGAGGGATAGGCAGCGAATCGCCTGCAGGGGCCATCGTTTTTGCAGGCCAGTCGGGGAGGAAAGGGCCGTTCGCATTTTCAAGGCCGTTCCAATAAATTGCGTAAACTCTGCTTGTGGGGAAAGGAAAATCGTCGCATGTTTCTGTTGTTGCGATAATCACCGACGGATGACCTGAGATATCGGGATTCGGATGATCCGGGTCCAGAATTCCAGCGGCAGGCGTTCCCAAAACTTGCGCAGGCGCATTCGTATCGCAAACCTTGTCCGGAGGCACCAGTCCGTGCGCTGCATCTGAAAAGAGCGGAACCGGCCAGCCGGGAAAAGGATCGGCCTTGTTGTCGTGATCCTGATCGATCGGTTTCCAAGCATATGCATGTTGATCGAAGCTGGCCGCGATGATCTCCAATAAACCGTCGCCGTCGAGGTCAGCTAGAACAGGACTGGCCAAGAATGCATTTCCATGCCCATAGGATAGAGGGGTTCCATTGTCGGGCGGATTGGCGGAAACCGGGAATCCCGCCACGAAAGGCCCTCCAGCGTGATTGTTGCCGTCCGGATGAATCGCATACACCAGGCCGTAATAAGAAGCGACTACAATATAAGGAATGCCGTCGCCGAAGAGCGGTCCCACGGCAGGCGAGGCTATAAGGCTGTCGGGATAAGCTCTGGTCTGCGGCAGTTCCACAGGGAATCCCGGCGCAGGCGAATATTGGCCTGTTTCCGGATTGCGCTTATATACTTCGACGGTGCCGATAGATGTGCCGAAGATAATTTCGAGCGCGCCGTCAAGGTCGCCGTCCAGATCGTATAGAACCGGGCTCGATTCCCCGGAAATGCCGGTATAAATCGGGAAGCCGGGCAGCAGGCCGGTATTCGGATCGTCGTCCGTATGCCAAGCGATAGACTTGCGGATTTCTCCCACGATCAGGCTCGAATCCTTCGCGGTCCACCAGGCGCGAACGCGCAGGGTTATTGTAAAATCGTTCGAGTCTTCAGGCTGACGGCGCAACCATTCGGCATCCACATATTCCAAAGCATCTACCGTGGCCAAAATGCCTTCTTTGGGCTCGGCGCCCGATCCGGTGGCCACAACCACAAATTGATCATCGTTGGGCTCCACGCCTTTCGCCAATTCGACCGTGTACTGATAAGGCCGGCCGCGGGCATAAATATAGCCCTCCACATCAAAGGTGGGAGTTTTAATGGGGTCGATGGTGGTCCACCAGCGAGGTTTTGTAACGCGGATATCCGGTGGAATGCGTTCGGGAACGCCGAAAAACGGATCGCCCAGGCGCTGGATCGCCTTGTATGCGTTCATGCGGCCGTAACCGAAATTCTGCTCCCAACCTGGTTTGCAGCCTTGCAGATTGAACGCAAAACAATTCGCTTTGATATCGTCCGCAGTCATATTGATGAGCTGGCGCACTTCGCCTGGAGTCAGATCTATGCCGAGCTCTTTTGCATAACTGAATAGCAGCCCTGCAATGCCCCCGGTGTTGGCTGTGCCTTCCGAAGAGCAGGCTCCCGTTACGGCCGTGGACTCGGTATGCGCGCCGTAATTGGTGCAATAGCTTTCGACAAAGGCCAGTACGGACAGATTGACCGGTCCGAAAAGTTCTACAGGAGGGATCGGCAAAATTGCCTTGACGCTGTACGAATCCTCGCCGGCTGCAGGCCAGATGTGATGAAAGCCCAGTTCATCGCCGGATGCGGCGACGACCAGCGATCCTGCTTCATAGGCGTCCACAAAAATCTGTTCCGTCTCTTCGGAGAAATCAGAAACGCCGTTGGCCACCACCATGACTTTTGCGCCCATGTCCATGGCGTACTTTACGCCCGAAGCCATGATGTTCAGTTCGGTCATGATGGCTTCGCCTACGCGGATAGGAAGAATTGTGCATTCAGGGCAAGTTCCGGGCTTGTCGCCATGGCCGTTGTTCGCGATTGCGCCCGCATCTTTTGCGCGGCCTCCGCCATGCGTGCCTTCCCGGAATTCGGAAACGCCGAGAGGCGTATTCACGTTGCGGAAGAAATCCCAGCCGCAGATATCATCCACTAATCCGTTTCCGTCGTTGTCTATGCCGTCTGAGAACAGCTCAATCAGGTCTTCCGGATCCAAATAACCATTGCCGTTCGTGTCATAAGCGGCCGGATCGTTGTCGTAATCGCGCGCGTTGAAACGGCCGTCGCCGTTGCAATCCCAATTCGGGCAAGGAGTGTCGCCGTTGCGCGGCTGAGGCAGTTCGCCCTTGTTTAAGAAAAGATGATCTGAGAGCTCTTCGTCCGCTAAGCTGCCGATGCCGTCATCGACGACCGCAATAATAATATCCGGATGGCCCAACGATACCTTCCAGGCCTCTGTAAGCGACATGCCCGGAATATAATTGTATTTTTCCGGATCGGTCGACTCCGGATCCAGCGGATTGAATCCGAGCAGAACGTTCGAGTTCACAAACACGTCGATCGTAAATCCGCCGCCGCCCGGATCGGGCCGTTCAAGATCGTTGGGAATGTTGGCCACAAAAACACCCAGATAAGGCAGCGTGCCTGTAAACGATAGGCCGCCCAAATCCTTTAATCCGGGATCAATCTGAACCTGAAGCCGCCTGCCGAACGGAAACACGCCGTCTGAAGGCGTAAAAGTAAGCGTATCGTCCGCCATGTTTGTCTGGCTGAGAGCAACGACTCCATCGACGATTTCGCTGGTGTGAAGATTGGTTATAATGATTGAGTTATCGCTCACGGTGCCGGAATCCAGCGAGGCGTCGAATACCAACACCAACGGCTCTGTTGTGAAAATCTGATATCGATGATAGTTGGGCTGCATCGAAACCAGATCAAAGCCATACGCAGGAAAAGAAAAGAGAATAAAAAGAAATAAAATCGCAAGACCAAAATGGCGGGTCGTAATGCGCTTCATTTTCTACCCCCTCAATCGGTGGAAATCCCCTTTAGGGCGAGCAAACGAAACGCACAAAAAGGTAACACCATTTTATCGAATCGCCAAGGGAAACCATGAATAGAATTATATTTTTTGATATCCGGACATTGGGTTTTCAACATCCGGTTAATGATAATCAGTTTGTTGACACGAGAGTGGATCATCTGTATTTATTTTTATTAAGAGGGCAAATCCCAAAAACATGTTGTCTAAAAAAGCCAAATATGGACTTAAAGCTCTCATTGTCTTAGGCCGGTACGGCGCTGAAAAGCCCATGTTGATATCGGAAATTGCCGACCGAGAGCGAATACCCATAAAATTTTTGGAACTCATCCTTTTAGAGCTGAAGAAACACGGCATTGTTCACAGCAAGAAAGGAAAAGGCGGCGGTTATTTATTGGGCAAGGAACCAGGATCGATTACATTAAGCCAAATCATCCGTACGCTGGACGGACCCTTGGCGCTGACCCCGTGCGTCAGCGAAATTGCCTACCGCAAATGTGATGAATGCCTGGATGTGACGACCTGCCCGATTCGCCTCACAATGAAACAAGTCCGCGAAGCCGTAGTTAAAATTTTAGACAGCACGACATTGGAGGACGTAATTAAAAGAGCTCGAAAGCTGGGAAAAAAAGACAAGTAGAGGCTTGACGTCATTATTTTTTTAAATTATAGTCTAGTAAATTGATAGACTAAATCATTTAAATCATATTAATAGGGAGATACATCGTGAATCATCAGGGAATCAAACAAATTTCCGTTTTGGCCGGCCACGGCAAATCCGGAATGGCGGATCTGTTTGAACGATTGGATTTGACTATCGGAGATGTGGTCAGCATCGTGGGCCCGACAGGATCGGGCAAGACGACCCTGATCAATGACATCGAGCTTTTCGCCGACTGCGACACGCCGACGGGACGTCGCATTCTGATCGACGGGCAGCGCCCGCCTTCTTACTACCGGGATAATCCGTCGAGCAATCCGATAGCGCTTATCACGCAGCATACAAATTTTTTGTCCGATCTTCCTGTGGAGGAATTTTTAAGGACCCATGCCTGCATTCGCAGCCGCGATCATTCCTTGGTGGATAAAATGGTCGAGCAAACCCTGCTGTTTGCCAATCAATTGACCGGCGAACCCGTGATCCTGGAAAGCCGCATGACCGAGTTGTCGGGCGGGCAGACCCGGGCCATGCTTATCGCTGATGCGACGATTATCTGCAATACGCCTATCGTTCTTTTGGACGAGGTGGAAAATGCGGGCATCAACCGGACGCGCGCGCTCGAACTTCTGCGGGAGTATAGAAAGATATTCATCTTTGTCACGCACGATCCGCGGATTGCGCTGCTTTCGGACTATCGAATCGTCATGGAGGAAGGCCGAGTCAAAAGCGTCATCCACACCACTGAAGAAGAGCGGGAATGTTGTGTCACAGTCAGCCAATTGGACGACTTGCTTGCGCACCTCAGGGAAAAACTGCGTCTGGGAAGCACTCTGAAATTGAGTGATATGGAGGGATGGATATGAAACTGGCGATGTGTGCCGGACCGGCTACGACCGGAAAAACGGCGGTGCTGCGTCATATTGTTCGAAAGCTTCTTGCCGGCGGCGATAAGGTCGCATTTTTAAAGATCGATGTGCAATACGCCGACGAGGATGAAACATTCGCAAGGGATTTCGGTATTCCGACTCGCAAGGTTTACTCGGGTGAGCTATGCCCGGATCATTGCAGTGTAATGGTCTTGGGCGACGCCATGCGTTGGGCTGAAAAGGCCGAATGCAATATTTTGCTTGTCGAAACAGCCGGTCTTTGTTTGCGCTGTTCTCCTTATGCGAACGGCGGACTGGGAATGGTCGTTCTGGAGGCTACGAGCGGCATGAATCTGCCGTTCAAGGTAGGGCCGATTCTTTCGCTGGCGGACGTAGCGGTGGTCACCAAGATCGATTGCGTTTCCCAAGCGGAGCGAGAGGTGTTCCGCGCGCGCATTCAGGAAGTGGCGCCGTCGGTAAAAGTCAGGGAGGTTAACGGATTGTACGGCATCGGGATCGATCCGTTGGTAGACCTGATTCGAACCACGCCGGATGCATATCACGGAATGCTTCTGCGCGGAAATCCGCCGGTAGGCACATGCACGATTTGCGTCGGGAAAAAGGATATCGGCTGGGAATCGCATTTCGGAGTAGTTCGGCCTCTGGAAAACCAGACCTTTTATCGCGGTGAATGATCCATGCAGGAACAAATATATTTTGATAATTCGGCAACGACCAGAATGGATCGCCGCGTAGCAGACGCCATGAAACCGTTTTTTGAGGGGAACTACGGCAACCCGTCGAGCCTGCACTGGATCGGCAGAGAAGCCCATGAAGCGTTGGATGCCGCAAGGCAAAAAGTCGCAGACCTGCTGCATGCAAAGCCCAATGAGATTTATTTCACTGCAAGCGGCACGGAGGCCGATAATTTGGCATTGATCGGATTATCTCAAAGCCTGGGAATAATCCGAACCCGAATCGTGACCGGCATGACCGAACATCCGGCAATCCTGGAGACCTGTCGATATCTCGAAAAATGCGGCGCGGAAGTGGTATATTTGCCGGTGAATCAAGACGGAATAATCGAACCTGCGGCCTTGAAAAAAGCCATTCGCCCCAAGGCTTCCATTGTTTCTATTATGATGGCGAACAATGTCGTAGGAACCATTCAACCGGTCGAGGAACTGGCGCGGATAGCTCACGAACATGGAGCGCTTTTTCATACCGACGCAGTTCAAGCAGCCGGAAAAATCCCGATTGATGTTCAAAAACAAAAAATCGATTTGCTGTCGCTTTCAGGGCACAAATTTCATGGGCCTAAAGGCGTCGGAGCCCTATATGTCCGAGATGGAATTAAACTGTCGCCTATTATATTCGGGGGCGGACAAGAGCATGGGCTTCGATCCGCTACAGAAAATTTAGCAGGCATCGCCGGTCTGGCCTGCGCCGCGGAATTGGCGGTCTCGGATATGGCGGATGAGACTGTCCGCTTAATTCGCCTTCGCGATAAAATCGTTGAAAGCATCAGCCGGACAATTCCTAACGCTTATCTTATCGGGCACCCATATCATCGTCTTCCCGGCCACCTTTGCCTGGGCTTTGCCGGATTGGAAGGCGAGGCCATTAAATTACTTTTGATACTCGATGAGCTTGGTTTTGCAGTCTCTTCGGGCAGCGCATGCAGCTCAAATCATGCCGGAGAACCCTCTCATGTGCTTTTGGCCATGGGATTTGATCCGGCGCGTGCGCGCGGCTCTCTTCGCGTGACATTGGGTCGTTTCAACACTGAACCGGAAGTGGATCGGTTCTTGTCTGTTTTGCCTGATGCTGTCGGAAAATTAAAACCGACA
>Ga0315282_10006686_pt1 | contig 19174 bp, 20 predicted proteins | sample YL17G07_20_MG_FD_203693 | JGI IMG/M metagenome (GOLD analysis project Ga0315282, IMG submission 203693) | Sediment microbial communities from Yellowstone Lake, YNP, Wyoming, USA - YL17G07_20 | ecosystem: Environmental > Aquatic > Freshwater > Lake > Sediment | place: USA: Wyoming | collected... | reverse complement strand
GCGCTACAACCCGGGAGCAGAAGGCCGAAAATTAATTCGATGCCGCAAAAGCCGTCTGCGTGGTCTTTAGCTGCGACTCTAGGCTTGCTGGTCTTGTCCGGCGGCCTGGGGCTGATTTTCAACCACCTGGGGCGCTGGCGGAACCTCGAAGCCTCGGTCCCGGAGTTCATCGCCCTGCCACGGACCGCCGGGGTATTATACTTGGCGGGCGTTTATCTTGTCGAGCGTTTTATCTTGGCCCCCTCCGCCTTGCTGGTGATTGTGCTGGGCGCGCTATTCTTCCGACTCTGCCTGCTGCCCCGTGAGCCCGCAATTTCCAACGATGTTTACCGCTACCAGTGGGAGGGCCGCGTCCAACGTCTCCGCATCAACCCTTACCTCGTCTACCCAGCAATGCCGGTTCTGAGCCCCCTCGAAGATCGCAGGCGCCCGATCGAAACGGGAAGAAACGTCTCGACACTTTACCCGCCCCTCAGCGAATTGTCGTTTTCCTGGGTCAGCACCATTGCCGGATACAAATTGCTCTATACCGGCTTCGACCTTGCCGCCTTAGGCGTCTTGGCGGCCTTGCTGGTAATCTCAAAACAACCGCTGCACCGGCTGCTCATTTACGCCTGGAATCCGTGCGTCCTTATCTCTTTCGCGATGTGCGGCCATCACGACTCGCTGGCTATCTTTACGCTCTTGGCTGCGATCCTGCTCCTTCTACTACGCAAGCCCGCTCTATCTCTCGCGCTCTTGGCGCTCTCAGTGATTTCCAAGTTCTTCTCTGTGCTATTGCTTCCGACCCTCTTGAGGCGTACACGCCCGGCCTATGCCACACTGTTTGTGGCCATTGTGAGCCTGAGCTATTTGCCTTTTCTCGGCGCGGGCAGGCGCCTTTTCAAAGGGCTTTCTGACTTCGCGGCAGGCTGGGAAGGCAACGACAGCCTGTTCCGTCTCATCCGGCTCGCCGGTAATTCAAAGCCGCAGGCCGGGCTCGTGGCGGGCGTGCTCCTCCTGATGCTGGTCGCTTACGCTTTGAAACGCCGCCTCGAGCCGGCCTCGGCAAGCCTTCTGCTGATTTCCGGCCTGCTCTTTCTCTCGCCCAACGCCTTCCCCTGGTACTTCACCTGGATCGTCCCGTTCCTCTGCTTCTACCCCCGCGCGCCCTTGTTGCTGATGAGCGTAAGCTGCGTCCTTGGCTACGCGCCGGTGGTGGCATATGCTGCCGGGCAACCCTACCGCGATTCTACGCTCATCTTGCTTCTCGAGTACTCGCCCGTTCTGGCCTGGCTGCTTTACGAGTTCCAAGGGATGGCTCGGTGAACGACTTTATTTGCCCGTGACCGCGAACCAAGCTCCCGTCGGAGACGCGACAAACACGATGGGCGCCATGCAAGGGGTCGGGAGATCAAGCTTCGTTTCTACGTGCGAATCGCCGTTGGCATCGGCGGTGTATGGGTTGGTCGAGACGTTGACCACGTCAGGGTTGCCGCTGCCATCGATGCTCCGACAACTTACGATGGCCCGGAACATGGGAATGGGGTTGGTCTCGGTAGCGACCAGAACTAGCCCGCGCGTGCTAACTCTCAATTCACCATTAGCTTCGAGCTCGCCACTCCCGTTCTCAATTTTCCATGCCTTACCGCCACCCGGGACGGTCCGAATTGGGTTGGTGTTGCCAAGATAGGGCGCCGTTACTGGCGCCATCGTGTTAAACGCCAGGATCGGCATTCCCCCCGCTTCCTCGAACTGAGCACGGGTTAACAATGGGTACGCAGCACCCACTAGGATCACACCTACAACCACACCGAAAACTTTGTTTCGCATCTGTTCTCTCCTCCTGTAGTCAATGCCCTGAAATCGTGGGAACACTTGGTAGATGCGCCCTTGCATTCAAATGGTTGCCGAATAAGCTAGAAAACTGTGAACTCCTGAAGTCGGCTTTGAGTTTATAATCACAGGCTGCGCAAGGAAGGGCGGGAAAAGCACATCTGCTGGCGGACAGCGTGCGTAGCCCAGACCTGCCTGCCAAGGTCTGCGGGTCTTAGGTGAGAGAAAAACCACTCACGGGCTGGGCATGGAGGCACGCCGCATCGAGAGCCTGGGCCGAAAGGGAGGCTTCCATTCCGGTGCAGTCGCTCCTGCCCTTAGGCAGCAGCCCGCGGCAAAGCTCAGCCGTGTCTTTCATAGATTGTTGTCCCTTCGCGTACAGCAGTAGTTATGAAAGCCTGGGGAACCTTGCTCCACTCTTCAACTTCCTCGGGTGTGTAGACCATCACGTCCACTTCCATCGGCAGATCAGCAAGGGCAACGTAGAGGGGAATCGAGCGGCGGTATCGCGGCTCACCGGAGTGCTTGATTACCAATACGTCAAAATCGCTATCACCTCGGGCGTTGCCTCGAGCTCTGCTGCCGAACAAGACCACCTTCTCCGGTTGCGCCGTGTCAACAATGCGCCGGACGATACCCTGGATCAAATCGTCATTTAAGGAACTCATGTGTTAAATCCTTCGTTGCAGTATAAACGTCTTCCACCCCGTTGCCGAGCATTCTGCGGGCATGGGATACTGACATCATGATGACGCTGGATGGGCGCAGATTCAGAGAATCAAAAGGCTGCTGAGCCTGGAGTCATACGACCTTGGGAGTAATAGATGCGATCTACCTATGATGAAGGAGCGGCGATGAAGTTCCTGGTATGGTTAGGGATCATAGTCTGCCTTCAGGTGGTTGCCGTGGCGGCCAACGGGCAGCAGGAGTGGACGGTGCCGACGGTGATGAAGAAGCTCCCCAATGGCTTGGTGGTGGTGGTCTCGGAAGATCATTCCGCGCCGACCTTCGGCCTGTGCATTTCCTACGGCATTGGTTTCCGTCTGGAACCGCAAGGCCGGACGGGGTTCGCTCACCTATTCGAGCACATGATGTTCGAGGGGACGCCCGATGCCCCCAAAGGCACTTTCGACCGCGTGGTGGAGGGCGGTGGCGGCTGGATCAACGGCGACACGCGCTGGGACTTCACGGAGTATATTGACACGGCCCCTGTTGCGGCTCTCGATCCAGTGCTTTGGCTCGAGGCGGACCGCTTGAAGACGCTCGATTTCTCCCCCGAGAACCTCGAGAACCAGCGCAAGGTGGTCGAGGAAGAAGTGCGTGTCAACATGCTCAACCAGCCCTACGGCCTCTTCTATGCCATCGATCTGCCGGGCAAGGCTTTCAACAAGTTTCCCAATGCGCACAACTTCTACGGCGACTTCAGGGATTTGGACGCCGCCAACATCCAGGATGTGAAGGCCTTCTTCGAGCAATACTACGCTCCCAACAATGCCGTTCTCTGCGTGACGGGAGATGTCAAGCCGGACGAGGTGTTCGAAAAAGTGGAGAAATATTTCGGAAGCATACCGGCACGTCATGTGCCGGCCAAGCCGGACGTTTCGGAAGCGCCGCAAACCGCCGAACAGCGCGCCACTCAATCAGACAAGTTTGCCACGGTTCCGGCGCTGGCCATTGGTTATCGCATGCCGCCCAGGAAATCCCACGACGCGGTGGTGGGCGCGGTGGTAGGCGAGCTTCTGCACAACGGGCAGGCATCCCTCCTTTACCAGGCGCTGGTGAAGGAGAAGCAGGTGGCCTTGAGCGTGGAGGGAGGCGTCAACTGGCCACTCGGGAATCCCTTCGAGTACGACGGCCCCACCCTGTTGACCTCCTTCATTGTTTATCCCCCGAAGTATAAAGAGAATGATGTGCTGACGACTTACGACGCGGTGATCACCGGCTTGGCCGCCAAGGGACCCTCCAGCGCGGAGATGGATCGGATCCGCACCAAGATGCGCTCCGACTGGTACGGCCAGCTCGAGATTCCGGTCGAGCGCGCCTCGGTCCTTGCCCATGCCACGCTATTTGACGGCAGCCCGCAACGGGTGAACGAAATCCCGGACGAACTTGCCAAGGTCGCTCCCGAAGAAGTGCAGGCCTTCGCGCGCAAATACCTGGTGAGCGCGAATCGAACCATCCTCGACCGCGTTCCGACAGCCGGGCCGGGGGAGAAGCCGGAAGCCAGCGGGAAAGGAGCTCCGTAATGATGCGTCACTTGCTTGGGGTTTGCCTGATCATTTTGCCGGCCTTGCTGACGGCTTCGGGGGCGGAAAAAAGCAAACCGCTTCCCAAAGATCTTCCTCCCTACGGCCCGCTCGAGCCGTTCAAGGCTCCTCAAGTCACCGCTCGAACTCTCTCGAACGGACTCACTCTGTGGCTGGTCCGGCGCCGCGGCTTCCCTAAGGTTTCCTTTGCCGTGGCGGTACGAGGCGGCCTTGCGTCGGATGCCAAGGATCGTCCTGGCCTTTCGCAATTGCTGACAGATGCGATCGACCAGGGTACGAAGACCAGGACGGCGAAGCAAATCGCCGAGGAGATACAGGCTGCCGGCGGCGACCTCAGCGGCGGGGCCAGTTCTGACTCGCTTACTGTGAACACCAGCGTGCTCTCGAGCAAGGCCGAGGCGGGGCTGGCGATCCTGGCGGATGTCCTCGAGAAGGCGACTTTTCCCGACAACGAGGTCGAGCTTGCGAAGCGGAATGCGGCGGAAAACCTCCGCTCCCAGGAGGCTGACCCCTCGTTCCTGGGGCGCCGCGCGCTGGCCAAAGCGGTCTTCGGCGACCATCCCTATAGCGTAATCTCTGGTACTCAGGAATCCATTCAGAAAACTACGGCAGAAGACCTTCGGCAGGAGTACTTGAGGCGATTCCGGCCGGACCAAGCGGTTTTGGTGGCGGTGGGGGACTTCCAACCCGACAAGCTGATGGCCACGATCGAATCCCTGTTTGGGAAATGGACGGCGCCCCAGGAGCCGCCCCTAGCCGCCGTCGAGAAACCTGCGCGCCCTGCTCCCCACGAGATCTTCTATGTGGAGCGCGCGGGTTCAGTCCAGACGAATATTCTAGTCGGCACGCTGGGGCCGACACGGGGCGCCCCGGACTATGCCTCGACTCAGGTAGCCAATGCCATATATGGAGGGATGTTTGGCTCGCGCCTGACGCTGAACATCCGGGAGGACAAGGGTTACTCCTACAGCCCCTTTTCCGCCTTGGCCTCACGCCACCAAGCAGCGGTTCTCCAGACCTGGGCTGCGGTTCGCAATGAGGTGACTGGCGCTTCCTTGAACGAGATCGATTACGAACTGAACCGCATGGCAACGACGGAACCGGGGCTCGAGGAACTCTCCCAGGCGCAACGCTATCTGACTGGCACGCGGGCGCTCGAGTTGCAGAGCCAGGGGGCGGTGGCGCGCGAGTTGGCTCAACTGTGGGTTTTCGGCCTTCCTCCCCAAGAACTGGGGGCCGAGAGCGCACGGATTCAAAAGGTCACCGCCAAGGACGTGGCGCAAGTTGGGACTAAATACTTTCCCGCTTCCAGGCAAACAATCGTCACGGTGGGAGAAAAGAAGGTCATCGAGGAGCAGCTTGCCCCATTCGGTTTAAGAGTCGAGCAAGCCCCGAAAGTGGAATAGGGCATCATCCAATGCCCTGTCATTCCGAGCGGAGCGAGGAATCTCGCTCTGCACGGGGGTGGATCGGCGCCACCCCGCATAGTTGGGGGCAGGCGGAATAAAGACCAGAGCGAGATTGCTCGCTCCGCTCGGAATGACAGGGCTTTTGCTTTTCGACCCTCGACTCTCGACTCTTGGGCCATTTACCTTTTGAAATCGCCCTATTGGTTTGCGCCCTGAGACGCGGTTTGGGGCGCCGGGGCGGGGCTGATCCGCGCCAGCCGCTCTTCCGGCATAATGATCCAGGCGATGATGTAGCCGAGCAATCCACATCCGCCGAAGATCGCGAGCATGACCCACAGAATGCGAACCAGGGTGGGGTCCAGGTCCAAGTACTCTGCAAAACCCGCGCAAACGCCCGCGATCTTCTTGTTGGTCCGCGAGCGCGCGAGGGGTTTTCGGGATGCGGGAGGGGTGAACAGCGCTGCCCCGCATTGGCAGCAGAAGTTAACTCGCTCGGCAAACTCTCTTCCGCACTGTGGGCAGAACATAGTCTAGCCTCCTCGCTTGGCATTTTCTCCAATCCCGAATACGTGTTTGGGGGTGCGAAAGTTCCGTCCTTCGTGGACGGCATTGTCATTCCCGCGAAAGCGGGAATCCAGTCTGTAACCATTTGGAAATGCGCCGCTTACGGATTAGAATCCCGCTTTCGCGGGAATGGCGATGCCGTCTCTCCTCCACAATTGGCTGGCCGCGGAGTTTGTCTGCCTCTGACGTAGCGCCGGCCTTCAGGCCGGTACGTGCCGAGCTGAAGGTCGGCGCTACGTAGGAGAGAATTCGTCTCCGGGAATACGATTTTGGGGTACAATCTCACTCATCACAGATTAATCGAGTTGAAGAAAAATCGCTTTGGTACGCCCTGGGATATGCGCGCACAGCCAAGGATGATGTGGGTACCCCGAAAACCGTTCACGGTTTTTGCCCGCGGCACTTCCTTACGCCGCCGGGTGGCGTACAGCCTGGGCCTGGTTCGGCTGATTCTGGTGCCCGTCATCTTCCTGGCGGTTTACTACCTTTTTGCGATGGGTTCGATTGTGGATCGCATCGTCAGCGTGGATGCCCCTATGGCCACGCTGGCGGAACGAATCTCCCTGGAAATGCTGGACGCTCGACGGGCAGAACGGAATTACTTCCTCGTATATGAGCCGGAGGAACTGGACGCCAACCGTCAGGCGCTGTCCAGGATGCAGCAGATTATCGAATCGTGCCGGCAGTTGCAGCCCGAAGAGCGCCGAGCCCTCGATCATATTTGGTCCCAGGCTCAATTCTATCAGCGGCGTATGGGGGATGCCGTGGCGCGCCGGGGTGAAGTCACGGAGGCCCCCGCGCAACACCTGCGGGACGTGATTCGGGCCTACACCCGAGACCTCAATGAGCTTCTGAGGAGCGCGAGCCGCACCAACCGTGCCAAACTGGTCGAGGAGCTCCACAACCGCGTGGGCTCGCTGGACGAACAGGTGGCAGCCACGCTCGAGGCCGAGGACCCAGCCTTCCACCAGATCTCCGCAGACCTGCGTACCTCCAGCGACGCGATTGAGCGGGAAGCAAACGAGTTGGAGGAGCGAAGCTGGGGTCGAGTCCAGCGGGATCATGAGCGAGCGCGCCTTTTGGTGCGCCGGGCAGAATGGGTGCTCTGCATCGTCTCCGCTTTCACCATCCTCTTGAGCGTCTGGGTAAGCTTTGTCCTGCCGCGGACGGTGGTCAAGCCGCTGGTCGCTCTTAAGGCCGCCGTCGATCACGCCGCAGCGGGGAATTATGCCATCGAGTTTGACGTAGAAGGGCAAGGAGAAGTCGTGCAACTGGCCAATAGTGTCCGCAAGCTGCTGGCCCATGTGCGGGAAAAAGAGGAAAGCTCAAAGCAGTTGAACTCCTCCTAAGTTCTAGCGGCGAGTTTACCTCGCCGTTGCGAATGTCATTCTGATTTGTCATTCCGAGCGGAGCGAGGAATCTCGTTCTGATCTCTTGTAGGGGGACCGAGCCAGAGCAGGATTGCTCTCCGTCGGCTGACGGATCGGAATGGCAGGCTGTTGGAGTGAGTGGCGATACCGCACCTGCGGGATCGTCGGGGGATAAAACTGCCTCTACATCAGGCCGTTGATCTACAGAGGAGATGAGGACTTATGAAAGGTAAACCGGAGGTCTTGAAGGTTTTGCAGGAGATGCTGGAAGAAGAATTGGGGGCCATTAACCAATACTTCCTGCACAACGAGATGTGCGAGAACTGGGGTTTCGAGCGGCTGAGCAAGCGCGTCAAGAAACTGTCCATCAATGAGATGGAGCACGCGGAAGAGCTCATCGAGCGCATGCTCTTCCTGGAGGGAATGCCGAACCTGAGCGAACTGCCCAAACTCAATATCGGGAAGGACGTGAAGCAGCAGCTCGAGAACGACCTGGCGCTGGAAGTGCGAGCAGTAGCCGATTATAACGAGGCTATCGCCACTTGTCGCAAGGCGGGGGACAACGGCACGGCCGATTTCCTCAAGGAAATTCTCACCGACGAGGAAGGCCACGTGGATTTCTTCGAGGAACAGCTCGATCTTATTGGGCAGCTCGGCTTGCAGAATTATTTGGCGCAACAGCTCGGCGATGAATCGGAAAAGTGAAGTCCGTCAATCACCCTTTGATCACTCCTATCGGTTTCAGCCGGGCCACGCGCGTGGCCAATCCTGCGTTGTGGACCACGTCAATTACCACGTCCACGTCTTTATAAGCTTCGGGGATTTCCTCCGTGATGCCGTCGCGGGTCTCGGCTCGCACCATGATGCCCCGTTCCTCGAGCCGCTGCCGGGCGTTTTGCGCGAAGGGGGATTTCTTGGCGGCGGTGCGGCTCATCACCCGGCCCGCTCCGTGGCAGGTGGTGCCGAAAGTCTCCTTCATGGCGCCCTCGGCGCCGACCAGAACGTATGATGCCGTCCCCATCGAGCCGGGGATCAGCACCGGCTGGCCGCAGGACTTGTACACCTCCGGCACTTCCGGCCGGCCTGCGGGAAAGGCCCGTGTGGCGCCTTTGCGGTGGACCATCACTTTGCGCTCCCGCCCCTGCACCTGGTGGCGTTCCAGCTTGGCGATGTTGTGGCAAACGTCGTACACCACCCGCAACTCTTCCTGCTGGCCGAAGATGCGCTTGAAGGCTTGGCGGGCAAAGTGGGTGATGCCCTGACGGTTGGCCCAGGCAAAGTTCGCCGCGGCCCGCATCGCCGCAAGGTATTCCTGCCCTTCCTTCGAGTGTACGGGGACGCAGGCCAGTTGCCGGTCGGGCAGCTCGATGCCATAGCGGCGCATGCTGGCGTCCATATCGCGAAGGTAATCGGTGCAAACCTGGTGGCCCAGGCCGCGTGAGCCGGAATGGATCAACAGCACGATTTCGTTCTGGTAAAGCCCCAACGCCTGAGCCAACGCCGGGTCGAAGATTTGCTCCACGTACTGAACTTCCAGAAAATGGTTGCCCGACCCGAGCGTCCCCACTTGGGGCAGCCCCCGCTTCTTCGCCCGGTCGCTGACGGCTGTGGGGTCGGCCTCCTCGATGGCGCCATTTTCCTCGCAGGTATCCAGGTCCTCCGGCCTGCCGTAACTGTGCCCGACCATCCAGGCGGCCCCCTCTTTGAGCAACTTTTCGAGCTCCTGGTATGAGAGCCGGATATTCCCGCTCTGGCCTGCGCCCGAGGGAATGTCACGGAAAAGCTGGTTCACCAGCTCCTTGATCTTCGGCCGGACCTCCTCGAGCGTCAACGTGCTGGCGAGCAGCCGCACACCGCAGTTGATATCGAAGCCCACTCCACCCGGTGAGATCACGCCGCCCTCGTCCGGCAAAGTGGCCGCCACGCCGCCGATGGGAAATCCGTATCCTTGGTGGATGTCCGGCATGGCTAGCGAGCGGCCCACAATCCCCGGAAGCATGGCCACGTTAATCGCCTGCTCGAGGGAGAGGTCTTTGAGCAAGTCCTTCAGCAGGCGCTCGTCAGTGTAAATGAGTGCGTCGGTGAGCATGCCGGGCTTGGTTCCTTGCGGCACCAGCCAGCGGTACTCATCGAGCTTCTGAAGTTGGTGCATCTCGAGAGGCATACGGCTCCTCACGCGTGGATGCGAGAGCATGAACGCGACAGACCTATTTTAGCCGATTACGCTGCATCAAGAGCGGAAGAACAAGTCAAAAGGCAAATCGCAAATGGCAAAAGGCAAAAGGCAAATCGCAAAAGGCAAGAGGAAGACCCCCAGAAAGCTTTTTGCTTGATCATTCCGGCCGGCATCGCGGTTTTGCCATTTGCGTTTTGCACTTTACCTTGTGACTCGTTATTTCCGAGGCCGAGAACTACAGCTCATCATGGTGGGCAATTTCCTTGGCCCTTCCCTTGGCGGTAGCGACAGATTTCGAAAGCATCGCTCGTAACTGGCTTGATTCGCCAAGCAGGTCTTTCATACGCTCTGCTGGGACCTTCCCGGACTTGACGAGCAAGCGTAGCCAGTAGTTGGACTCCCGCAACTCCTTCAAGGCAATCTGGAGTTTGTGGACAAAATCATCTTTGGACTCCGCCCCCCTGGCCTCTTCGTAGTTCGCACCTGCCGACGTCCCACTACGCAGGAGTTGGTCCGCCACACGCCGGCCCACCAGCGTATTCGGTAGCGACTCGACCAGTTTGATGATTCTCGCGCCATGCTCCAATAGGCGCTCTCCCAGATCGCGCCTTGCTTGGTCTGGTGCAGTTCGTCCTGCGGTTTTGCCATTTGCGTTTTGCACTTTGCCTTTTGACTTGCTTTTCGTTCTTCTTGCAGCCAAGCACCGAACGCCGTACGGCCCTACATCTAACTGACTCAATGTTCCAGCAGGTTGACCTCGCGAATCTCTCCTCCGGCCAGCGGCACGCGCAGCGTTTTGATCTCGAGTGGCCGGAAGCTTCCCGTCCAGCGGCGATTCACCAGGCCCAACTCCAAGGAGGCCTTCGTGGGCCGACCCGCGCTTTCGTAGCAGCGGATGATGAGGTCATCGCCCTCTTCCGCTTTCTTCACCGCGGAGAACACCACGTTCGGAGCATCCACGGAGAGGAAAGAGGCCGCCAGGGGGCGACTCCCCGCATGGATTCCCTGGTAAATGACCGGAACTGGAGCTGTGAACTCTTCCGCTAATCGCACGATGTTCGCCCCCTGCCATGCGCCGGAATGAGGCGCCAGCAGCAGGCGGAACGTCTGCTCGCCCTGATCCTGCCAGATGTACTCGCCGTTGGGCTCCAGCTTGCGAGGTTGGTGCTGAGCGAAGACTGCGCCGCGCGCAATCGAGATTCGCATATCGTTATCTTGCACGCTGTAGCCGTATTTGGCGTCGTTAATGACGGCCAGCCCATATTCGCCTTTCGCCCCTCGGCCGGAAAGGTCGATCCAGCGCTGCCCGGGATCTTCATCGCCTTCCGCCTTCCGCACCTTGTATCCGTAAGCGATTTCGTAAGTAGGCCGGGGTTCCTGCACATCCACCGGGAAGGAGAGCTTCAGGATCTTGAGGTGCTCGTGCCAATCGAGCGCCACGCGCGCCTCCAGCGTGCGGGCGCCGGAGTAAAGCAGCCAATCGGTCTCGAGGGAGGACGATCCGTAGCTCGTCCGCACGCGCACTCTGGCTCGCAGCGGTCCGTTTTCAAGCACCCGAAAGCGCGCGTGGCTGAAGACGCCGATCTCCTGGGTGTAGGCGCGAACGCCGTGGCTCCAGGTGTCGCTGGGGTCGTTCAGCACGATGGCGCGCGCCCCCCCAGGGCCGCCTCGGAACACTTCTCTCCCCGCATCCTTGTCGAAAATCGAGAGGCTGCCATCCTCCCTAAAGGTGACACGCAGGTGTTGATTTTCCAGTTCCTTGTCGGAGGCGTGGACGGCTGGCGCCGGCTGCGCGGCGGGCTGGACCCTGCGCAAACGAAACTGCCGGTATCCAAACGCCGGCACCGCCGCGTCGAACACCAGCCTGTTTCGGTCGCCGACCACCGTCGTTGCTTGCGCCCATTGATGGGCAACGGCGTTGCCGTGCTCATCTTCGAGCCGGGAATTGCTTTGCAGCGCCGATTGGCCTTCCGGGGATGGGGCGCTCCAGCTCAAATCGTATTCGACATTCAGCTTTGCGTCCCAGGCATGAGGATTGAAAACCACCAGGTATTCTGAGTTCGGATCCTGCGTGGGAACTTGCCACGCAATCTTTTCTGCTGCCCCGTACAGGGCTTGATTGGCCATGTCCAGGGCGAATCCGTACGCCTCCCGCGCCGCCTCGTAGTGTTCAGGGAGTGCCGTCCCCGCCATGCTATCGTGGAACTGCATGAACAATACTTTTTTCCAGGCAGCCGTAAAGTCTGCCCGGGGGTAATCAAATCCGGCGACGACGGAACTAAGCGCCGCCAGTTTCTCACCCGTAACCAGCGCCGCCTCCGCCGCCCGGTTGTTCTTCTTGATTTCCGACATGGCCGTGTAGCAGCCCACCGAGTGATGCTGGAGATCGTCGGCCACAACGGGCAGATCGCTGAGTTTGTTGACTTCATTAAAATAGCGGTCGGGCGTGCTGAAAACCACTTTCGGCGCGCCCGGCGTCTTCTGCATATCCAGGATGGATTGGATATTTTCCTTCACCGGTCCGCCCCCGTGGTCGCCGGCGCCGTAAAAGACCATGAGGTCTTTGGTGGGTTCCCGCAGGTCCGTGATGAACCGGCGGACCGCCTCCTGCAAATGATCATTAATCCCATAACTGAACGGAATGCGGTAGGTGAGCACGCGCGTGCCATCGGCGCCTTCCCACCAGAAAAGGTCGGCGGGAAGTTCTTTCTCGTGGGACTGGGGGCGCATGAAAACATAGGTGTGCATCCCCTGGAGCTTGAGAATCTGCGGCAGCGTTCCGGGATGCCCGAACGAGTCGGGGTTGTAACCGATCTGCGCGCTGCGGCCGAACAACTGCTCGAACAATCGCTGGCTGTAAAGCCCCTGGCGGACCAAGGATTCACCGCTCGGGATATTCGCATCCGGCTCGACCCACCAACCGCCCGCCACGGCCCACCGTCCCTCTTTCACCCGTTGGCGTATTTCGTTCAGCATCTTCGGATCGGTTTCTGCTACCCACTCATAAAACTGCGCAGAGCTGGCGGTGAAAGTGGAATCCGGGTTCTCGCTCATGCGGTCCAGCGCGGCGCGAAACGTGCTCAGCACAATGGACATAGCTTCAGACCACGGCCAGAGCCACGGCGCGTCAATGTGCGCATTTCCAATCATGTGGAAACGGTACTGCTCAGCTTGCGGAGGCCAGGCATCTCGAGACTGCGCGCCGGCGTTCATCGCCACGAGAGAGAATACGCAAAGCCAAAAAGCCACAATAAAAGAGCGGGCGGCGGGCGATTTCAAGGGTTTACTCCTTCGAGCAGAATCTAACAGCACGCCGTGAAAGGTTAAAGTGTAAAGGGTAAAGAGTAAAGGCTAAAGGGTAAAGTCGGAAGTCTAAAGAAACATCTTCATCCCGCCTCTCACCCTTTACCCCTTAACCTTTACCCTTTCGACTCGCTTGCAAGATGCGCTCGAGCCTCCTATACTAACGCCTCAAATTGCCCATATGACTTGAAGGAGGATTTATGGCTCGGATTTCGCGTCGAGACGCTGGCAAGCTGCTGGTTGCAGGTTCTGCCGGTTTATGGGCGGCCAGCCGCAACGCCTGGAGCGTCGCCTACATTAACTCGGTAGTTAACGGGGTGCAGATCGGGGCGCAAAGCTATTCGTTTCGCGACCGGGATTTGGATGCGTGTATAGACGCTTTCGTAACGGTGGGTTTAGGCGAATGCGAACTGGTTGACTCGCACGTCACGCCCAAGCTGGAGGGCGAAGCCCTCAGGAAGTGGTGGATTTCTGCGCCTGCCAGCCATTTTCGCCAGATCCGCGCCAAGTTTGATGAGGCCGGCGTGAGACTTTATGCTCTCACTTACGCCTTTCGCAAAGGGATTACCGACCAGGAGATTGACTGCGGATTCCGGGCGGCGCAGGCGCTGGGCGTGAAATACATTACCTCCTCATCGAATGTCAGTGTTGCACCCCGTGTGGATCAGTACGCCCAAAAATACAAGATCACGGTGGGCTTCCACGGACACGACCAGACTTCCGACCCCGACGAGTTCTCCACCCCGGAAACCTTTGCGCGGGCCATGAAGGGCGCCTCTCCCTACATCGGCGTCAACCTGGACATCGGCCACTTCGTGGCGGCGGGCGGAGATCCCGTGGCCTATATTCGCGAACATCACCAGAAAATCGTCGCCTTGCACCTCAAGGACCGCAAGAAGAACCACGGCGCTAACCTGCCCTTTGGCCAGGGCGACACGTCCATTGTCGAGGTCCTGCGTTTGCTGCGCGACAACGAATGGAAAATCCCCGCCAATATCGAGTACGAGTACGGCGAGCCCCCGAAATACGACACCATCGCGGAAGTCGAGAAGTGCTACGACTATTGCCGGCGGGCGCTGGAAAGTTAACTCGCTAAGTGTCCTAGCAGGATGATGAAAAACCCTTTTTCGGGTTGCTAGGAATATAGCCTAGGCTGAAAACAAAGAGCTTACGATTGCTGCAGGACGGCAAAGTAGGCGTCTTTTCGACTTTTTCATCAACCTGCTAGGAGTCAGAATCGTAGCCCTCTCCCTTGGAGTCTGTGTGAAAACCCAGTTTGCGTGTCATTCCGAGGAGTCCGTCAGTCCGTCGGCTGACGGAGACGACGAGGAATCTCGCATTGCCTTGAAAAGACTCAGAGCGAGATTCCTCTTCCGTCAACTGACGGACTGACGGATCGGAATGACATGCTTGACCGCGTTTTCACACAGACTCCCTTGGGGAGAGGGTGGCCCGCGTTCCCGATGCACTTCATCGGGACGCGGGACGGGGTCACCTTCGTCGCCGAGCATCCGAATGTCCCAGCTCAAGCTCTCTTGATGCATAATTCAGCATGAAATAGCCAAGCTGTCCAACAAGTCGTTGTAACATCACGCGAGATATGATATCGTGGACGATGTGAAACTGGTGCTGGACACCGACGTGGTGGTAGCGGCGATGCGCAGCCCGAGTGGGGCGTCCGCTGCAATTTTGCGGGCGGCGCGGAAGGGGCGCGCGAGGCTGCTGGTGAGCGTGCCTCTGGCCCTGGAATACGAAGCCGTCTGCTGCCAGGCGGAGCATCGGCTGGCTTCGGGGCTGTCTGACCGCGAGGTCGCTATCTTTCTCACAGCGGTTGTGGCTCTGGCAGAGCCGGTGAAGACGTATTTTCTATGGCGGCCACAGCTTCGCGATGCGGGCGATGAAATGGTGCTGGAAGCGGCCGTCAACGGTCGCGCGGACGCCCTGGTCACATTTAACGTGCGGGATTTCGGAACCGTACCCTTGCAGTTTGGCATAGAAGTCCTGCTCCCGCGCGAAGCGATTAGGAGGATCAAAGAATGAGTGAAACAAAGACCTATCCCCTACGCCTGCCTCGGTCGCTCAAGGCAGCGGTCGAACGGTTGAGCAGGGAGGACGGAACGAGCATCAACCAGTTCGTAGCCACGGCGGTGGCGGAGAAGGTTTCGGCTCTCCAAACGGCCCGGTTTTTCGAAGATCGAAGAGGACGCGCGGACTTCAAGGCCTTCGACAAGATCATGCGCCGTCGGGGTGGAAAGCCACCCCGCGAAGGGGATGAAATGCCGGGATAGAAAAATAGGGTTTAGTGTAGGGAACAGGCAAGCGGTTGTAACGAGAGTCAAGAGGGCGAATCAAAACAGAGAATTCAACATTCCAAATTGCCGTTGCCCCCTTGGCGCGCGTTTTGTGTTATTCTCCGCCTCTTGACTAATCGGAGAAAAACCATGACTGAATACAAATATCTTCTGCCCGAAAGTGAATTGCCGAAGGCTTGGTATAACGTTATTCCTGACCTGCCCGCCCCGCTGCCGCCGCCGCTCCATCCGGGGACGCTCAAGCCGGCCGGGCCCGGCGACCTCGAGGCGATATTCCCTCCCCGGTTGATCGAGCAGGAGGTTTCCGCTTCCCCCACTATTCCCATCCCCGAACCCGTGCTGGACATCCTGCGCCTCTGGCGCCCCTCCCCCCTCTGCCGGGCGCGCCGCCTCGAGCAGGCGCTCGCCACGCCGGCGAAAATCTTCTACAAGTATGAAGGGGTTTCACCGGCTGGAAGCCACAAGCTGAACACCTCGACCGCTCAGGCCTATTACAACAAGCTGGCGGGCATCAAGCGCATCTGTACGGAAACCGGCGCGGGCCAATGGGGAAGCGCCCTGGCGTTTGCCTGCAACGTGTTCGGGCAGGAATGCATGGTTTACATGGTGAAATGCAGCTTCTATCAGAAGCCCCACCGGCGCACCATGATGGAGTGTTGGGGGGCCAAATGCATTCCCTCCCCCAGCGAACAGACCGCCGCCGGAAGACAGGTTCTGGCCCAAGATCCCGACTGCCCCGGTAGCCTGGGCATCGCCATCAGCGAAGCGGTCGAGGATGCCGCCAGCCGCAAGGACACCAACTACTCACTGGGCAGCGTCCTCAATCACGTTTTGCTGCACCAGACGATCATCGGCCAGGAAGCTATCGCCCAGTTGAAGCTCGCGGAGGCCTTTCCCGACGTCGTGATTGGTTGCTGTGGCGGGGGAAGCAACTTTGCGGGATTGGCGTTCCCCTTCGTACCGCTCAAGGCTGCTGGAAAACCGATTCGACTCATCGCGGTCGAGCCGGCGGCGTGCCCCACCATGACCAAAGGCGTCTATGCCTACGATTTCGGCGACAAGAGCGGGATGACCCCGCTGCTGAAGATGGATACCCTGGGGCACGACTTCATCCCGGCAGGGATACACGCCGGCGGTTTGCGCTACCACGGCATGGCTCCGTTGGTCAGCCTGCTGCACCGCCAGGGCGTGGTCGAAGCGGTGAGCTACCTGCAACTGAAATGCTTCGAGGCGGCCATTACCTTCTCGCGCGCCGAGGGCATCATCGTGGCCCCGGAAACTTCCCATGCCGTCGCTTGCGTGATTGACGAAGCCCTTAAGGCGAAAGAGGAAGGGAAGGAGAAGACCATCCTGTTCAATCTGAGCGGCCACGGCCACTTCGATATGGCCGCTTACGAGAAATACTTTGCCGGTGAACTCGTCGATTACGAGTATCCGGAAGAAAAGATCAAGGAATCCCTGGCACATCTGCCCAAAGCTTCTTGATTCCTCCCACCCGTGATGTTGATATCGAAGACTCCAGCTTGGCCATTTGCTCGTCGTGCTTGGCGATTCGCTCGTGGTGCTCTCGAACCGAAGGACTAGGATCGCTCGGCAAGTGCCGCGTCAATCGCCCTCCGGGATCTTCACAAAAGGCACGAACTTATAGCCCACCCTGTGCGCGGTGCGGAAGTGCAAGGGATTCACGGGGTCCCTCTCCAGCTTCTGTCGCAGCTTGAGAATATGGTTGTCCACGGTGCGCGTCGAGGGATAACACTCATAGCCCCAGACTTGGTTGAGAAGCTCGTCGCGCGCCATGACACGCTCAGGATTCTCGGCAAAGTACTTCAGCATCTTGAACTCGTGCGCCCTGAGCGTCCATAGCCCTTCGGCGAGCGGAGGCCCGGCCCGCACCCCTGATGAAGTGTATCGGGACGGCGGGCCACCCTGTCCCCCAAGGGAGTCTGTGTGAAAACCCTAAGTTGCGTGTCATTCCGAGGAGTCCGTCAGTCCGTCGGCTGACGGAGACGACGAGGAATCTCGCATTGCCTTGAAAAGACTCAGAGCCGGATTCCTCTCCGTCAGCTGACGGATCGGCATGACATGCTTGACCGCCTTTTCACCCAGACTCCCAAGGGGGAGAGGGCGGGCGCACGAAGGCAGGAGATCATATGAGCCGCGCGACAAAGCCACACTGCTGCTGGTCTCTGCTGCTTGAGTGGCTCGTCGCATACGCCACTGTAATGGCGCAGAGTCTGGCGGTGACCGGCCACCTTACCTTGCTCGGCGCGGTGAGTCGAGGCAGGCCTGCTGACAACTCGAACGCCGTGGTGTATCTGACTCCCCTTGAGGGAACCCGCGGATCTGCGCCCGTGATGAGCGCTGCCTCCCCGAGGCCCTAAGATTCCTTTCCCGTGAGGTCGCGCTCTCGCCCGGCTCCGCGTCTCTGGGGGAGCTCCGCTTACCGGAATCTGGGGACCTTCTCAGCAAACACAAAAACAAGTACGGGCGAGACTATGACCCGACCGTGCCGTCAAATTCGATCTACGCCCAGCCGTGAGCAGGCTGCGCGCCACACTGGGGTTTGAATTCGCCGAGCGGAACCCAGCCAACGGGCGGGTCACGCTCCTCGGCGCCACAAGCGCCAGGGCGCCGCAAGAATGGTATTTACAAATGGCATATTCCATTGTACTTTACCATTATGGTCGCCAAACTCACTCTGGACAAGGCTGGCCGCATAGTGTTACCCAAAGCGTTGCGCGTCGAACTGCAACTAAGTCCCGGCGACTCGTTCGAGGTGGAGAGTTCGGGCGAGCTGGTTACTTTGCGCCCGCTCCGGGCCACCACGCCCCTGCGGAAGGAGCGTGGCGTGTGGGTCTATCGAACGGGGCAAAAGTTACCCGCCGCCGTCGTCAATGAGACGCTTCGCCGGATTCGAGACGAACGTCATCGAGCCGCTTTAGGTAAGGAGCTGTGAAAGCCTTCTTCGATACCTCGGTTCTCGTCCCAACCTTCCTCGGCGATCACGAACACCATGAGGCCAGCCTGGACGCTTTCCTCCGATTCGAGAAACGACAGGCTTGCTGCGCCGCTCACAGCCTGGCGGAGGTCTACGCCACCCTCACGCGATTGCCCGGCAAATACCGGGTGAGTTGTGAACAGGCAATGTTATTCCTTGCAGAAATCCGGCAAGGGCTCACCATCGTAGCCCTCGACGCGGAGGAATACTACGCGACCATCGAGCGAGCTTCGGCGCTCGGGGTGACGGGAGGCATGGTCTATGATGCACTGCTGGCGCGGCGCGCAATGAAGGCCAAGGCCGAGACTCTGTACACCTGGGACCTGAAGCACTTTCAGCAATTGGGACCAGAGGAATTCATCCAGCGGATTAGAACTCCATAATCCTGCACCTGAAGGCCAGAAAAGACCATCCATTTCTTAGAGGAGCAGGAGCGGACAGGGAGAGCGCGCCGGAAGGGCTTGACAAGTCACCCCTATTGGCTACAATCGTAGCGTATGAAAGTAAGGCGGGCAGGCGCGAGAAGACCGGGCCAGGTGGGAGCTGCCCCGGACCTTTGCAGTCGCCTCTGCCACCCACCGGCAAGGCACGCCCGAGCCTTCCAGGAGATCGTTGATACGACACAATGTCATGGCACAGAGACACATAGCAGCGTCTGATTTTGAGGGAACGACCCGGGAATCTTATTGAAAACAAAGGACCAAGTGCAGGGGACTGCCGGCGAGGTGGGAATGTTTATGAAAACAAAGGAGATATGAGCATAAAACGGAAATGTATTTGAAAATAAAGGTCTTACAGGACTTGACTAAACACTGTTCGGGTCTTGGCAGTCAGGTGTCAGGAAACGACCCCTCGGGGGTACGCCACAGCGGACCACGAACCACCGACGACCGGCAACTGACAATCCGCCCCTAAGGCATGTTGACCACGAGGACCTTTTGCTCGGTCATTTCCTCGACG
>Ga0315282_10006685_pt1 | contig 19174 bp, 23 predicted proteins | sample YL17G07_20_MG_FD_203693 | JGI IMG/M metagenome (GOLD analysis project Ga0315282, IMG submission 203693) | Sediment microbial communities from Yellowstone Lake, YNP, Wyoming, USA - YL17G07_20 | ecosystem: Environmental > Aquatic > Freshwater > Lake > Sediment | place: USA: Wyoming | collected... | reverse complement strand
TCAAAGTAGGTTGGGTTGAGGAACGAAACCCAACATAATATTATCAAAGTTGGGTCTCATGCTTCGACCCAACCTACAATTATATTTTATAAGTCAAAAAATTAATCTGGTTGACCATTTGTGGGTATTGAGAGGATCAAGTCATTTCCCCCTTTAGCTAAAGGGGGATAAAGGGGGATTTGATTAATTTTACCCGATTAATTATTCAAACTTCATACAAACCTAGTTTCCCATCACCCATCACTTCTTCTGCTTTTCCTCCACTCTAGTAGTAATTCCTACAACATTTTTCAATTCAACAGTTTCCAATTGCGGTCTAGCGTCAAGTTCCTCGCCGGTGACAATAGAATCCTTATAGACAATTTTAACTTTCACTCCCGGCAGAGTATATATCTGTTTATCGTTTTCACTCCAATATATCTCGTCAGTAGTAAGATACCCGCCGTCAGACAAAGTACCTTTAACATTACCTTTCATCCTGACGTTATACGTTGACATACTAACTTCGCCCGTATCGCTGTGTATATCCACGTCACCTTTGTTCTTAGCATCGCCGAAGATCATCAATCTGACGTCATCAATCTTCGTCTGTCCGGTATCCATGACTCTAGCGGATTTAGCGCTGAGTTTCCATCTAGGATTTCCCTTCTGAGATCGGGTCAACGAAAGACTTCCGATCTCCTGTTCGACCCCATCGGGCGGTGGAGTGCCTGTAGTCTCATCCCCTTTCCCACAGCCAGCGAATAATGAAGCTATAATTACAATAATAACCAACCAATTCCTCAAACTTATTCCTTTTCCTACAAGCATTAATTGTGCATTGGATCGTAGAGACACGTTGATGCGTGCCCTGAATGTTACGAATTTTATGTACAAATAAATAATAAAAATGGCAAATTTCACATCAAAAGTATCAAATGAACTCCGATAGGAGTGGCATATTTATAGAAAAACACAAACAAAAACACAAGCTCCGTAGGAGTGACATATAAACGATCATAAACAGTATTTGTCAATAAAATATTTGAATGATGTATTCCTTTGCATAGCCATTTCTATATCAAAATCCTTCAAAATTTCCTGCATAAAAAATATATCTGACATGAACTTATTTTTTAACCTGCGTTTTATCAATAGTTTCTTGAAAAGTCCTTTCCCTGATTTACTGGTATCAACTGGTGGGTTAAAACCGAGTTCTTTATATTTATCATCACGTAACCCGGCTGTATACCAACACTCAATTTTCCTAACTACAACTATTATTTTCCTGAATCATCTATGCTTTCAATTTCCCTCTGCTTTTCTCTCTTTTTGCCTGACACGCATGGTGATTTATCTCTATCAGTTACAAATATATAATCAGCGTTTTGTTTATATTTTTCATTGTTGAGATATTCGTTGATTTCTTCATTTTTCTTTTCAGCATATTTCCATAACACTACAGAATATTTCCTATCAAGTATTGGTTTTAATATTCTGACAAATAATTCTTTATCACCATCACCTTCTATAAGAATACATAGCCTTTTACGTTGCATTTTGGTTATATCTCCAGAAGTTCATCAACGTATAGATCCGAAAGTCTCATCCCATTTTCCAGAAAGATTTTTACATCCTTTTTTCTGTAAGGTCTGGTAATATGAGAAAATCCGTTATCATCACGATAGACAAGCAAAACATTCTTCGGATCAGCATGTTTTACCATCTCAGGACTATGAGTAGTAACGATAATCTGCTTATTACCATATTCAGCGGCATCCTTCATCATACCAATAACCCTTGAAATAAGCGAAGGATGAAATCCCTTATCAGGTTCCTCAATTATAATCAAAGGGCTTTCCTCAAAATACAGTGCAACAATCAACCCAAGAGCATTTATCGTTCCATCAGAGATTGATTGCATTGGCAAATATTTACCGGAATATTTTTCCTTAATTTTAAGATCAAAATCTGTTTCTGTGGACTTATCAACTTCGATATCTTCTACATAAGGTAATAGATAACTTACCAAGTTCATAAACATCTTTTTCTTTTCAGGATTGATAAGTATGTTTAAAACAACATTAACCAAATTTTCCCCGTTTTTTACTAATTCACGACTCCAATCTATTGGAATAGCTTTTTTAGACAATTGAGGATCAAGATCATAAGTAAAAATTCTACTAAATGGATTGTAGGTTTTTGCAAATAATACAGGTGAAAATGGAGATTCAAGCAGGAACTTTTCTTCTTTCTTCTTCATAATATCTATAATATTTTGATATGGCTTAAAAAAGTCATCTAACGTTTCTTGTGGTGTTTCATTATGAATAGAACTGGTAATTTTAGCGTCTAACTCACCATTATTATTTGAAAAAATCATAGTTCCTGAATCAAATTCCTTATTACTATCTGGTTCTAATATCTTGTAACTCAATATTATTTCTTCTTTAATCTTTTCTATACCTGCTTCATTCTCCTTGAATTTTATAAAGATAGAATATTTTTGTTTCTCTTCATCTGAGCCAAAATCGAAAATAATCTCTATTGAGAGTTCATCAGAATTTATATTTTTTATGTATTTATACTCATCCTTTGAGATCGCTTTATTTAATCCATCTCTAGCAATATCTCTCAAAAACTCAAATATCCTGACAAAATTTGACTTCCCCGAAGCATTAGCGCCGATCAATATATTCACATTACCAAGGCTCAGTTCCAAATCCTTAAAGCTCTTAAAATTCTTAACTTTTATCTTCTTTATCATCTGTTTTCTTTATTTAGCGACCTGTGCTAGTCCTTTTCGTAAATACAATTAAGAGCAAAATTATCAATGAAATATTTGAATGAGGCATTTTTTCGCTTTGCTGTTTCTATATCAAAATCCTTCAAAATTTCCTGCATAAAAGCTTCTGGTGATCTAAATCCACTTTTTTTACTGAATTCTTTAAAGCGACCCTTTCCCAAATCATCTGTAGTCTCTGGAGAGATAAAGCCTAATTTCTCACATTTATCATCAGTCAAAACAGCAATATACCAGCTTTCTATTTTCTTTATCACCTCTATTATTCTGTTCTGATCCCTTATACTATCGTATTCTTCTAGCCTTTTAGAAGGTGACGCGTCGATATCTGTTACAAATATGCAATCATCGTTCTCTTTATCAATGTTATTAACAATATAATTATTAATTTTCTCCTTGCTCTGTTTTCCATATTTCCATAAGATCACCAAGCGATATCTGCTACAAAATAGTGGTTTTATTATCTTATAAAAAAAATCCTTATCATTATCTCCTTCTATCAATATGTGCAGTCGTTTTTGATAAGTAGAGCAAGTATAGTTCACCAAGTTCATATCTCCAAAAGATTGTCTACATATAAATCCTCTAATCTCATTCCATTTTCCAGAAAAGTGTCTACATCTTTATTATCTGATGGATTAATAATGGAAGTGAAACCATTCTCATCTCGGAATGCTAGCAAAACATCCTTTAGATCGGCATGTTTCACCATCTCAGGATTATGAGTAGTAGCGATAATCTGCTTACGTTCTGACGCATCTTTCATTAAAGACACAACTTTGGAGATAAGCGATGGATGTATATTCCTTTCTGGTTCTTCAATTATTGTTAATTTCATTGCATCAAAAAATAAAGTAATGATTAGATTAGCAATATTTACAGTTCCGTCAGAAATAAGAAACGGTGGAAGATACTGCCCATCAGAATAGATTTCCGAAAGTTCAAGAAAAAAACGTTTATCAATAGTTTTTTGGATACGCAAATCCTTCACAAAGTCCAAAAAATAGGTCATCAAATTTATAAACTCTCTTTTTTCGTTGTCATTATCCAGGATGATTTTAAGAACAATGGGCAAGTTCAATCCGTCTTCTGCTAGAAAAGCATTTCCAGCCATCGGAACTGCCTGCTTGGATAGTTTAGGGTTAAAATCATATATAGTAAGATTACCAAAGTAACTCAGATTCACAAAAGGCACTAAAAGATCATGATTCTCAAGTAAAGTTGATTTGTCTGGAATTCTGAATCGTTCTAAAACAGTTGAGAGTGATCCTGCTAGAAATTCTAATTGGGTGTTTTTCAAAGTGTCAAAAAGATTTCTATAAAAATCCTTTAGGTCTATTTCGGATCCTACCGTTTGATTCGTTGATAATACTATTTTTCCATTAACATTTGATATTACTAGCTCATTTATTTCATTATCTTTATTTCTATATTTACATAATACTCTATCTTCACTGACTCTAAACCCTGAATCATCTTTATTTGATTCAATAGACAAAGTATAAACGATTTCGTATATCTTGAAATCTGGTAGAGTTGGTAATGCTGATAATTCGGCTCCGTTGCTTTCATTTTGCTGATAGCTGTATGTAATTTCAAAAAAGATTGGATCATGACGAAAATTTATGTTCCTGATATATTCGATTCCGCCTTGATACAGGATAGCTCTTTCCAATCCAAAAGTTACAATATCCCTCAGAAACTTGAATATTTGGATAAAATTCGACTTCCCCGAAGCATTAGCGCCAATCAATATATTTAGATTGCCAAGGTTCAGTTCCAAATCCTTAAAGCTCTTAAAATTTTTAACTCTAATCTTCTTGATCGCCATATTCCAGCCTTTTGTCACTCCACCTGAAACGACAACCCCAAAGGTTGAAAGCTCTTTGTCTCTTGACGTTCTAATTTAGCTCTAATTTCTTCAAATCGTCTGACAGTATCTTGTGAGTATAATCGCTCTCCGCAGTGTTCACAAACTTCAGCGCATACTCTCAAAACAGCAGTATTAATTCCCCCACGTAAGAGTTTTTCAACCTCTTTCTCAATCAGTTCTCCACCGCAAACCGGACATTTTTCAAATGGCATCATAGCTTTTTTCTCCTTTTGCGCCAGTTAATCCATCGTTTGGGATCGGGACGATAAACTGTAATCAGAACAGTCCATTGGTTTTGCTCGTTATATGCCCAAACAGTATGAACAGGGTCGCCACTGAAGGTTTGACCGTATATTAAACAGCTTGGATAGGGTTTAGCTGTTGGATAATCCTCTATGATTTCACCGTGCAAAACCGAGAAGTATATCTCATCAAATGTAAGCTGATCATCTTCAGCCTCCTCATCAGCATGATCGGTAATTCTAACTCGATTTGCTCGAATTGCTTCTATGATGTTATTAATATTCATAGTACCTTGTCTTTATTCTTCTGCGTCTTCCATCGGTCATGAATCCATATCCACTGTTCAGGATATTTCCGCACATAAGACTCAATAATCTTCGTAAAAACTGCCGTATTATACCTTACATCTTCCTCAATATCACCTGTTATTTTTAATTCAATCGGTTTCTCAACGATCAGCCGATGAGTATTATCTTTTTGTCTTATAATAAACGCCGGAAGCAGATCACAGCCCGTTTTCAGAACAATACTCACGGGACCTCTAGGTGTATAAGCTGATCGTCCAAAAAAATCCACAAAAACGCCGTCAACCTTAGTATCAACGTCAGCCAGAATTCCAAGTATCTCATTACGTTTCAGGCACTGGAGCGCGCTCTTAATCGAAGCCCCACGACCGATGCACTTCAAACCGGTTCCCTCACGCCGTCTGTTCACCCATTCGTCCAATTGCTGGAGTTTCATAGGACGGACTATCGTATTCGATTTATACCCGCAAAGCGGAAAACTCGCACCAACAAGCTCCCAGTTTCCAAGATGGGCAGTAATAATTATTACGCCTTTGCCCTTCTTAAGAATTTCATCTACGTTATCTCTTCCATCGAAAGTCACAAGATCACTCAAGTTCTCAGGAGTCAGTTTAGGAAGTTGTAGAAACTCAATCAAGCCTTTGCCAAGGTTTCTAAAACATTTTCGACAAATATCCAGAATATCTTTAGGACTCTTCTCCGTCCCAAATGCAATAGATAGATTTCTAACAGCCCTTGCTTTTTCCTTGTGTGAAAAGAAAAACATCAAATCTCCCAGTAGCGCACCTAAATTGAGTGCAAACTTACGTGGAAGTAATAGAACAAACTGGCTAATCATAACTGCCAGCAAATAATAAAAAGAATGTTTTACACGTTTATATCTTTTCAATCCGAGCTAAAATCTCTATTCCATAATCATTAAAAAATCTATGTCCATCTTTGATTAATTCTTAATTTAACAAAACCAGTCCTGATTTCACATTCAAGAATTATACCATACCACAATTTATAAGTAAAGAAAAAAGAAAATTTCAAATTTTTGTTTTTTTTATTACGATTGCTCTTGACATCATAAAAAAAATGTGAGAATATATTATACATTGACCCAAAATTCACAAATACTCGGAGGTGATGTATTTGGTTCAGGAATCAATAGAAAGAATTAAACAGGCTGAAGATGGGGTTAAAACTCGTATAAAAGAAGCCCAATCGGAGTCTGATAAAATTATTAGAGAAGCTAGAGAAAAAGCAGAAAAAATTATTGAGGATGCCAGAAAACAAGCATCTGACGAGTCGAAGCTCATCATTAAAAACGCTGAATCGGAAGCTGAAAAAGAGATCAGTCTGCTCAAAGAGAAGAATCAAGCAGATATAGATAATATCAAGTCAATAGCAGAGAAAAATAAAAAATCCGCTTCTGACTTCATTATCGGGAGGATAATCGGATAAATGGCAGTCAGCCAAATGCAGAGGGTCCGAATATTTGCCCATAGTTCTCATAGGGCATCTCTGGTAAAAGATCTTCAGGATCTTGAGACCGTTCATATTAACAACATAAACGAAGAAGCAGAGCCTTCAACCGAAAGCGAAATAAGAGCCATTGTGCGTGGTATACAAAGCGACCTTTCTCGCCTTCAGTTTACCATAGATTACCTTGCGAGATTTGAGCCCAAAAAAGGTCTTATTGACAGTTTTCGTGGCGGTGGTAAGCCTTTATTTTCATCACAAGAATACACCGGTATCGGGGAAGAAGCTACAAAAGGCGATTGGCGAAAAATCTGTGATGAATGTCAGTCTATGGAAGAGCAAACAGCAAGGTTATCCAGCCGAATAAGCAGGCTTCACACCGAAGAAGAACATCTCAACTTTTGGTGCGACCTTGATGTGCCTGTTGAAGAAATTCATGACACCGAAAAAGTAGCCGTCAGAATGGGCGTCGTACCCATGAGCTTTGTTGACAGCCTTCTTGCCGATATTGAAGGTCCTAACCTTGATGTGTATTTTGACGTTGTGGGAATGACGAAAGCCGAAATCAATGTTGTAGTCATGTTCCTGAAATCTGAAGAACATGAAGTATTTTCGATCCTTGCTAAACATGAATTCTTTCCAATGTCCTTGCCTATAACATCAGGTAAAGTACTTGACCAGTTAAATCAAATCAATGAAGAACTCTCTGAAATATCCAGACAACAGCAAGAGATAATAGAAAAAAGCTCCAATTTAGCAATACATAAAATTAAACTCATGGCTATCTATGATTATCTAGTTGAGCTTTTACGTCAGGAAGAAATAAGAGAGTCATTTGTGCATACAGAAAGCACTTTCATGGTTGACGGATGGGTACGCAAAAAGGACACTGAAAAACTAAAAGATAAGTTAAGTAAATATAATGAGCTAGAAATCACGTTATCCGATCCAGCAGACGATGAGGAACCGCCAGTTGAAGTAGAAAATGGACCAATTGCCGAACCATATCGTATGGTAACGAACTTGTATGGGAGACCGCATTACCGAGAGATCGATCCTACAAAACTTCTCGCCCCATTCCTTACTATCGGGTTTGGAATATGCCTCACCGATGCCGGATATGGTTTCACTGTCGCATTGATTGCGGCTATAATCATGATCATTAATAGAAAAAAGGGCGCCAATGACCTGATCAGAATTCTACTCCTTTGTGGGCTTGCGACAGGATTTATTGGCACTGTCACAGGTGGGTGGTACGGATTTTCCGCTCCACAGCTTCCATCATTCATGAGAAAGCTGGTACTTATAGACCCTAACGTGAAGCAAATAGAATTCCTTGCGCTGATAGTTCTCTTTGGCTATATCGAAGTGTGTTTCGGATTCATTGTAAAGATGTATATAAGCCTAAAAGGGCGTGATTGGATAGGGGCGTTCTGCGATCAACTCCCATGGATACTCGTTATGCTTCTTGTGGCAGTTCCTGTATTGGGTATAATCGGTGTAGAAGTACCTTCCATTGCTAAAAAGATAGCCATCGGTATTATGTTATTATGTGCCCTTACCATCATAGTATTTGCTGGTAGAGATATAAAGAATATAGCAGGTCGTATCGGAACAGGTGTTTTCGCATTATATGGTAATGTCACGGGTACATTTGGTGATACTTTATCATACATGAGACTTTTCGCTCTGGGATTAGCAACGGGTATCATTGCAAGCTCAGTAAACACTATAGCCGGCATGTTATGGACAAGTACTCCCGGCAAGATCGGCGCTATTGCTGTTCTTCTCTTTGGTCACCCGTTTAACATAACTATAAATGCCCTTGGAGGATTTATCCACTCCATGAGGCTTCAATTTGTTGAGTTCTTCACCAAGTTTTATGAAGGCGGCGGAACAGAATTTCGCCCATTCAAAAAAGAGCATGTATACGTAGCAGTTGGTGACAAGTAACAGAATTACCCGTCACTTGTCACTTAGAAATTGGAGGTATAAAAGCATGGATCAGATAGGTGCGTTATTAACGATGATGTTTCAATCAGGAATGGTCTATGCGCTTGTAGGCGCAGCCTGCGCAGTTATACTGGCAGGTATAGGTTCAGCCGTAGGTATAAGCTATCCCGCAAGTGTAGCAACGGGGGCTATGACTGAAGACCCGAAAAACTTCGGTAAGTATCTACTCCTCGTAGCATTGCCCGGTACGCAGGGAATATACGGATTCGTCGGCGCCTTTTTGGTTATTCAAAAATTAGGCTTAACCGCTGGTGGCGCTGCTGCTGCCGCTTTGACTACAGCGCAGGGACTTCAAATAATGTGGGCGTGTTTCCCGGTTGCCTTTGCTGGCTTGGTTTCCGCTATATATCAAGGAAAAGTGTGTGCCAATGGTGTTGCTCTTACGTCTAAACAGCCATCAGAATCTGGAAAAGCTCTTGTATACGGAGTTTTCGTTGAATTCTACGCTATTCTAGGCTTGATAACCACGATATTCCTTCTCAGTGGAATCAAAATCGGTGAATAGTATTATTAAATTGAAAATTGCAGATTGAAGATTAGATGATTAAAACTTACTAATAAAATCTTTAATCTTTAATCTTTAATCTTTAATCTGGAGTATTGCAATGTCTCTGGAAAAGATCATTGAACGAATAGAACAGGATGCTAAAAATCAAGCTGAAGAGATTAGAAAGAATGCTTTATCTGCTTCAGATAAGATAATCGAAGAAGCCAAAAAGCGGGCAGAGCATGTTAAAATGCAGGCTTTGGAAGAAGCCAAAAAGCAAGCAGTAATTCATAAACAAAGGCTTATCTCAACTGCCAGCCTTGATCTTCGCAAAGATATTCTCTCTGAAAAGCAAAAAGCCATAGATTTAGCATTTCAGGAAGCGATGAACAGTCTGCTTAAAATGAGGGACGACGAATATCAGAAGATCATTATAAAGATGATTCTGCCTAACGTGCTGACAGGAAATGAGGAGATCATTCTATCAGAGCGTGATAAGTCCAGGATTGGAAAAGGCTTCCTCGACAGAATAAATAACGAGGTTAGCAAAACAGGGAAAAAGGGAAGGTTAACCATCGCCAAAGATTCATACAATATCAAGGGAGGATTCGTCCTGAGAAGAGGAAACGTAGAGCTAAACAACTCTTTTGAATCCCTTTTCAACTCCATCAGAGAAGACCTTGAGTCAGAGGTTTCCAAAGTCCTGTTCCCATAATGATGAAACCTTGTCTAAATGATGTTTAATTTTTTTGAGCAAGAGGAGATGATAGATTGTGGTGAGTAATGCTCAATCCCTGGAAAAACAAACTCCTAAAGTTGAATTTAAAGTCAATCTTTCTCTTAGCGATCTAATCTCTGCGCTAAAAATGTTAGATGAAGAAGATAGGGAGTTTTTTATTGAAAACCTTCTTGCCTCTTTAAGTCCAGAATACTTAAAAAGCATTGAGGAAGCAAGGAAAGATTATAAAGAAGGGCAAATCTTATCCCATGATGAGGTTTTTAAATAGGATCAATACTCATTTTTTGTTGATTTGACAGAGGATATTTCGTAAAATATCCGTGTTTTGAGTTCGAAAGTTGCCAGTTTAATTGTTGTCGTTGGTGCTCTAAATTGAATTAGATTAAGCGATAATCAAACAGATAGGAGTTTAAAATGAGAATAGCACTCGTGACAATATTAATTTTCACAAATCTTATATCTTTCGCTGTTGCGCTTTCTGAGGATGAATCAAGCAAAGAAGCGAGAGATAATCATTATTGTATATCAACAGCATTAGCTGTTCCTCTGATCGGTACTCTTTATATATCATGGGGTAGATCGGTCTCTGATCGCTTAATTTTATCGAACTACTTAGCTTATTTCAACAGAGAGTGGATGTTGCTTTTAGAAAAGGGAGATTGGACCAGCCGAAGCGCTTACTTTGGAATAATGCTTCAGTATTTCCCTTTCTGCAAAAAGAACGAGTATTCGGGTTATTTTATTGGAGGAGACACAGGTCTTGCAACAAGCAGACAGACGTACAGCCCTGTGAATAAATCTGACATTTTTTTCTTTAACTACATAGAGTTTTACTATCTTGGATATAGAATTCCCCTTAACATGATCCACAAAAGACTAAAACTCGACGTTACTTTGGGTGGAGGATGGGCACCTGTCAGTCACGAAGTGAATATTGAAGGTCACAGAAACGAAGGGGATTTCTATCCGCTTGCTGACATCAGGTTATCATATCTGTGGTAAGGTTGCTGGTTAAAAACCTTCAATGAGCATTTTTATTCCAAAACCAACATGCGTTTTCCGACAACAGATGAAAGGATGTTGCCGAGTTTTAATCTATAAGGAAGGTGGACGTGCATTAGTTATATCTGCATACTAGGTGTGATCTCGGCAAAACGGATAAAGATATGCACAAACGTAAAAGTTCCATATCAAAAGCTAGGAATTATGAAGAGATCGCCGAATTTTGGGATACGCATGACCTTGCTGATTACTGGGATCAGCTTGAACCAGTTGAGTTTGAAGTTGATATTCAATCATTGACAATCTGTTATGACATTGATGAAAAGCTATCTAAAATAATTCGGATTAACTCCAAATGGCATGGTATATCAGCAGATACTCTCCTGAATCTATGGTTACAAGAAGAACTGCAAATAGATCAAACTATACCTATTGAATTTGAGGCGGATATTCATTTACGAGAAATATATTATGATGTTGACCACGAGTTGTCCGACAAAATCCGTCCGATTGCTAAACAGCACGATATATCAGCTAATACGCTTGCTAATCTATGGTTAATGAGAAAAATACAAAGAGATCAAATTGAATTAGCTGAATCCAATACTAAGTCACAAAGAAAATATCGTGCTATTGACAAAGAGATATTGGAGAAAATTCGTAATGTAGCTAAAAAGCGTGGTATATCAACAGATACACTCCTAAACCTATGGCTACAGGAAAAACTACAAGAGCAAAAGATTGAAACCAAAGTTCCTACTTCGTAGGTGTATATGCAAAAAATAACTTCTATAACATATAAAGAAAATACAAGCTATGGTTATGCTTCTGGAAGGCTTAGGGTTCTGGAAACCCGCCTTCTTAACAAAATAGCTATTGGACGACTGCTTGAAGCGGATTCTGCCCAGGAAGTACTGAGAATACTTTCAGAGGGTGAATACGCTGTCGCCTTATCCGAGATTAGCGGTCCATCAGATTTTGAAAAAGCCCTTGAAATTGAGATGGAGCGCACTTATGCACTCATTGATGAACTCTCAAAAGACCCCGATTTAACCCGGATCTTCAGAATAAAATGGGACTTCCATAACCTTAAAGTCCTGCTAAAAGCGAGTTATTTGAAAGAGTTAGCCCCAAAGATCGATGACATTCTGGCTAAATTCGGCGCCGTACCAATTGAGGATATAAAACTTACCATAGAGCCAGAAGCTGAAAAGAAAGCTAACAAGCTTCCAGGCTATCTGATGAATGCTCTTGAAGATGCTCGATCTAAATACGAATTATCTCAAGACCCACAGATAATAGACGTTATAATTGACAATCATCTCCATCGGTTCCTATATAATAGCGTTAAAAAATATCCAAATCCTTTCCTCAAAAGCTATTTTGAAGCCATTGCCGATCTTAACAACATCAAAAACTTCATAAGAATAAAAGCTCTCGGTGGCAGTATAAAAATGCTGGATGATGTCCTTCTGCCTTATGGTACTCTTGATAAAAAGCTATTCCTCCTGCAATATGAGGAAACAATTGAGAACTTCGTTGCAGACTTAGTTGCCACTGATCTTATAAGGACACCTTACGTTAGCATAGTAGCTGAAGCGATCAGGGGATGGGAAGAGGATCATTCGCTGGCTACTTTTGAAAAACTTACAGATAATTATCTGATAAATTATATTAAGCCAGCGCAATACATAGTCTTTGGTGTAGAGCCTTTGATTGCATACTTATTGGCAAAAGAACACGAAATAAAGCTCATTAGAATAATTATAACCGGCAAAATCAACGATCTGCCAATAGAGATCATAAATGAAAGGTTGAGAGATACTTATGCCTGAGATCGCTATGATTGGCGACAAAGATTCCATCTTGGGATTCAAATCTCTTGGTGTTACGATATTCCCCGTTAATAGTGCGGAGGAATGTGTAACTGCCTTAAAAGAAGTAATTAAACAAAATTATAAAGTTGCTTTTATTACAGAGCAGATGGCGCCTGAACCGGGTGAAATTACGGAACTTTTATCTGGCAGAACGTTTCCTGTTGTCACTATGATCCCCAGCAACAGGGGTTCTACAGGAATGGCAATGGAGAGGCTTCAAAATTTAGTAAGAAAAGCGGCAGGCGCAGATGTATTGTAATCGGTAACGCGTAACGCGTGACGCGTGACGGGTAGTGAGTTCGATAGTCTACTGATTACCCGTCACGCGTCACCCGTCACTCGTCACGATTCAGAGGAGTGTTATTTAGAGATGAAACAGGGCAGAATAGTAAAAGTATCTGGTCCTCTCGTAGTGGCAGAAGGTTTGGAAGGCGCCAGAATGTTCGACGTCGTTAGAGTTAGCAACATGAGGCTTATCGGCGAGATCATCGAACTTAAGAAGGATAGAGCGTCCATACAGGTTTATGAAAATACCGCAGGATTGGGTGTTGGAGAACCCGTTATCTCCACTGGAGAACCTCTCAGCCTTGAACTTGGTCCCGGTCTTATGGGTGCTATCTATGATGGTATACAACGTCCATTAGACGTTATTCAAGCCCAAGCAGGAGATACCATCCCCAGAGGTATCGAAGTTCCCGGTCTCGATAGAAAAGCAATCTGGCATTTCGTACCAAAAGTAAAAATTGGCGACAAGGTAGTTGGCGGAGATATAATAGGAACTGTTCAGGAAACTACAATCGTTTTACACAAAATCATGGTTCCACCGGGTGTAGAGGGCGAGATCGTTGATATAAAAGAAGGCGATTATACTGTAACAGACCCCGTAGCAAAAGTAACGACAAATAACGGTGAAAAAGACCTGATCATGATGCAAAGGTGGCCCGTCCGTGAACCAAGACCAGCAAAGAGAAAACTTGCACCTTGTGTCCCACTGTTTACCGGTCAAAGAGTTATTGATACCCTATTCCCCATAGGAAAGGGCGGAACCGCCTGCGTCCCGGGTCCCTTCGGGAGCGGTAAGACGGTTGTCCAGCACCAGCTTGCAAAATGGGCAGATGCCGAAATTATTGTTTACGTCGGATGCGGTGAGCGTGGAAACGAAATGACCGACGTTCTTATGGAATTCCCGCACCTTCAAGACCCCAAGAGCGGTGAACCCTTGATGAAAAGAACTGTTCTGATCGCTAATACGTCTAACATGCCCGTTGCCGCTCGTGAAGCGTCAGTTTATACAGGTATCACAATTGCTGAATACTTCCGTGACATGGGGTACAGCGTTGCATTGATGGCTGATTCAACATCCCGATGGGCGGAGGCTATGCGTGAAATATCTGGACGACTTGAGGAAATGCCCGGTGAAGAAGGCTATCCCGCATATCTTGGCACAAGAATAGCCGAATTCTACGAAAGGTCTGGAAGAATAATTTGCCTCGGTTCTGATGGCAGAGAAGGCGCATTGAGCGTTGTTGGTGCTGTCTCACCTCCCGGCGGTGATTTAGCCGATCCAGTAGTGCAATCTACTCTTAGAGTAGTAAAAGTGTTTTGGAGCCTTGATGCAAAATTGGCTTATTCGAGGCACTTTCCCGCTATAAGCTGGCTTAGTAGCTATTCCCTTTACACTGATGAACTTGGTGATTATTACCGCAGTGAGACAGGCGACAACTGGATCAGGATGCGTGAGCAAGCCAGGGAATTGCTACAAAAAGAAGCAGACCTTGATGAAATCGTAAGATTGATTGGGATAGACTCCCTCTCGCCAGAAAATAGATTGGTTATGGAGACGGCTAAGTCAATCCGTGAGGACTTTCTCCATCAGAGCGCATTCCACGAAATTGATACTTATGCGTCATTCCAAAAGCAGTTCAAGATGATGGAACTCGTTATGTTATTCAATCAGCACGCAGAATCCGCTCTTAAAGCAGGCATGTCAATCATGGACATAGCTGGTCTTGAGGTTAGAGAGGAAATAGCCAGAGCTAAATATATTCCCGAAACAGAGCTTGATAAATTTGAAGACATAAAGAAAAACATAATCGCTCAAACAGAATTGTAAATTCAGTGAACAGTAAGCAGTGATCAGTGAACAGAATTAATGGAAAGTCGGTGACAAAATTAAAAAGTGAATGAATTTAAGACTCATAGAGACCTTAATGTCTGGAAAGAGGCGATTGATCTAGCGAAAAGAATTTATTTACTTACTTCTGATTTTCCTAAAGAGGAAATGTATGGGTTGATATCTCAAATGCGGCGTTCTGCTGTGTCCATACCTAGCAATATAGCAGAAGGGGCAGCTAGAAACTCCAAGAAAGAATTCATTCAGTTTCTTTATATCTCTTTGGGTTCACTTGCAGAATTAGAAACTCAATTGTTAATATCGAAAGAATTAGAATTTATATCTGACAATATTGAATTAGCAAAAAATATTGAAAATATACGAAAGATGTTATGCGGGTTGATAAAAAACCTAAAAGGTGCATAAGTAAGCTATTTAGTAAACACTGATCACTGATCACTGATCACTGATCACTGGTTGAGGTGGTTTTTATGGTAAAAGAGTATCATACAGTATCCGAAGTAGCCGGTCCGTTGATGTTGGTTGAGAAAGTTGAGGAAGTAAAATTCGAGGAACTGGTAGAAGTGGAACTTCCTAACGGTGAGATCAGGCGCGGCAGGGTACTGGAAGTTTCAGAAGATAAAGCGCTTGTACAGTTGTTTGAAGGCGCCAGAGGCGTTAGCATACAGGGCAGTAAAGTCAGATTTCTGGGAAAAGGCGTTGAATTGCCTGTGTCTGAGGACATTCTCGGCAGAGTCTTTGACGGTCAGGGCAGACCGATAGACGATGGCCCGAAAATACTCCCTGAAAAGCGCCTTGACATAAATGGCAGTCCGCTGAATCCCTTTGCCCGTGACTATCCATCAGAGTTCATTCAGACAGGTATCTCCTGTATTGACGGTCTGAACACCCTCGTCAGAGGACAAAAACTGCCGATATTTTCAGGTTCAGGATTACCTCATTCCAGAATGGCTGTCCAGATCGCAAGACAGGCGAAGGTTCTCGGAACGGGTGAGGGCTTTGCCGTTGTGTTCGCTGCTATGGGCATAACATTTGAAGAGGCTGACTACTTTATCTCCGATTTCCGTGAGACCGGGGCTATTGACAGGGCAGTTCTATTCATCAACCTTGCTGATGACCCGGCGATTGAGCGTCTATCTACGCCAAGAATGGCACTGACCGCCGCCGAATATCTGGCATTTGAAAAGGACATGCACGTTCTGGCAATCCTGACGGACATGACTAACTACTGTGAGGCGCTTCGTGAAGTCTCCGCCGCAAGAAAAGAGATCCCCGGCAGGAGAGGTTACCCCGGATATATGTATACCGACCTTGCAAGCATCTACGAGCGTGCAGGAAGAATTAAAGGTAAGAAGGGATCGATCACCCAAATACCAATATTGACCATGCCCGAAGACGATAAGACTCATCCAATACCTGATTTGACAGGATACATAACAGAAGGTCAGATAGTTCTGAACAGACCAATGCACAGAAAGGGCATATATCCACCCGTTGATGCCCCGCAGTCACTATCAAGATTGAAGGACAAGGGTATCGGAGAGGGCAAGACCAGAAAAGACCATTCTGACGTATTCAACCAGCTTTATGACTGCTATACCAAAGGTCTTGCGGCAAGAGAACTGGAAGTCATTCTTGGTGAAGCCGCACTGAGCGAAATGGATAAGCTGTTTTATCGTTTTGCTGAAGCCTTTGAAAGACAATACATTCAGCAAGGTGAATATGAAAACAGAACCATAGAAGAAACTCTGGATCTTGGATGGAAATTGCTTTCAATGATCCCGACCTCGGAACTCAAGCGTATCAGAACACAGTATCTACAGGAATTCTTACCGAGATTCCTTGAAGAAAAACCTGTTGAGGAGGAAGTCTTAGTTTGATACTCGAAGTTAATGCAACACGCATGGAGCTTTTGAATCTCAAAAGACGAATCGCACTTGCCCGAAAAGGCTACGACCTTCTGAAAAAGAAGCAAGACGAGTTGATGAGGCAGTTTCTGGAATTGCTAGAGCAGATCGGCTCTCTCCGAAAGGATATCGAGAACCGTCTTCAGAAGGCTCATCGCAGCTTCCTGATGGCTTTGTCGGTCATGGACAGGCAGAAGATGGAAGAGGCTATGATGTTTCCAAGCCAGAAACTGACTCTGGATGTATCCACAACCGCAGTGATGAATCTGCGCCTGCCAAAGTTCAACGTCCAGTCAGAGGGCAGTGTGTTTTCCTACGGGCTTGCGGACACATCAGCCGAATTAGATTCCGCTTTGGGCGCATACTCCGAACTTCTTCCAGAGATGCTTCGTCTGTCACAGATAGAAAGGTCTGTTGAGCTTTTGGCAACCGAGATCGAGGTAACACGCAGACGGGTCAACGCATTGGAATACATCCTGATCCCCAACCTTATGGACACCATAAAATACATAACCATGCGACTTGACGAGATGGAGCGCTCCAACCTATCAAGACTCATGCGCATTAAAGAGATCGTCAGAAGCCACTGATACAAAAACGAGATAGTTATGCTCAGTAATGTGATAAATCATATCTTCTGGCTGTCATGATATTCAATTGTTTAATCCAATCGATACTGAAGAAAATTACTTTAATTTTATGAGATATAGCGCAGATGGATAATGTAAACACAATGAAAGATGCGTTTGATAGATGGGATACTGCATTTGCAAAGGGAATTGCCATTCTTGTCGTTATGTTCCATCATTTAGTTTGGCAACCGCCTGATATAGTTATAGTCTCGGACAGTATAAAGGCTGTTCAGCATATTGCAAGGTTCTATCCGGCTACAATATCCGTGGTTGTGTTTATCATTCTGAGTGGTTATGGATTGAGTGAAAGCGTCAAGATTGAGATAGGACTAAAGAAATTTTATATTCAAAGGCTTGTACGGATATATTCGAGCTATTGGATAATATGGATTGTTTTCGTTCCCATTGGTATTCTGTTTTTTCATCGTAGCCTTAGCTTTGTCTATGGAGACCCTATTCATATACTTCTAAAGTTACCTATGGATTTCTTGGGATTATTGTGTTTTTTTGATGTTGGCTACAATGCGACCTGGTGGTTTATTAGTCTTATTTTGGCACTCTATTTCCTGTTCCCAATGCTTTGGGTTTTGGTGAGAAAATTCAAAACACTCTTTTTATGCCTTTCAGCTGTGTTTCTGTCCATTCATACTAAATTTTCGGGAATCTATATGGTATCCCGTTTTGTTTTTCCTTTTGTGCTGGGGATATATATGTCACAGACTTGTATATTCTCAAGGTTGATGAGTATTAAAGGAAGGAAAGCATTTGCTATTTCAATTGTCTGGGTTATGGGATTAGTATTCTCCCTACTAGCGTCTGTATTATTAGATACATTTATAATGGGTAACATAGGCAGGTTAAGTCACGAGGTTAAATTGAACTTATTTTTAAGCCTTAATGCCTTTTTTACCATTATGACGGGTTGGAAAATCTCTCATGGGATAAAATGGGTTAGGCTTCCTATTGCGTTTATTGGAAAACATTCTTATAATATGTTCCTATTTCATACTTTTGTGTATAATTATTATGGCGGTTATCTCATTTACTCTTTAGGATCAGTGGCTTTCATGTTTCCTGCTCTTCTTGTATCATGTCTTTTGATCTCCTTTATAATAGAAAAAACTATGGAATTGCTGCGATTTGAAGCGGTCTATAAAAGAATAAAGAAACTGCAAATCAAGGATTCCATCATCATTGGAGGGCAAGTCTGATTTTGTAATACCACAAAGTAATACCATTATAATTATACCATCAAAATCATATATGTCAAATTCGATCTATTTACCGAATTATTCCATTAATGTTATTTTTCAACTTCATCTATCCCGCTTCTTTTGACCCCAAGTCGTTGGGAGTTTACCTTTTGCATTAACGCTTTCGCTTACAAAGCCTGTGTCATATTCCTCTATCGTTGACATAGCCCCATTTGCTAAAGCAGGATTACCACCGCCAATAGCATAAATCTTTCCATTTACCGCAACGGCAGATAAAGCGCTTCTTGCAACCCTCATGTCTTTTTTTTCTGTCCATTTATCTTTTGCTGGATCATATTCTAACATAGTAGAATAATTCTTTGCTGTTGCAGCATCAGGTAGCCCCACATTAAAATGTGGTCAAAGATTCCATCGGTTAATAAGCTCTTTCAAACGCTCAGAAGGTCTACCCCTAGGTAGCTTCCAAGGAAGTAACGGCACTTGATAAGTAAGCAACTCA
>Ga0315282_10006684_pt1 | contig 19177 bp, 14 predicted proteins | sample YL17G07_20_MG_FD_203693 | JGI IMG/M metagenome (GOLD analysis project Ga0315282, IMG submission 203693) | Sediment microbial communities from Yellowstone Lake, YNP, Wyoming, USA - YL17G07_20 | ecosystem: Environmental > Aquatic > Freshwater > Lake > Sediment | place: USA: Wyoming | collected... | reverse complement strand
CGGGGACGAGTCGGGCACCGCCACCTGGGGCCATGCGAGACCGAGCCTCTTGGCCCTGTTCGAGGTCGGGGAGATCCGCTTCTACGCCAAGACCTCGGACCACTCGCGCATGATCCATTTCAAGACCAGCCTCGGCGCGTGCATCGACTACTTCAGCACGGGTGTGGGAGACTGCAGCGGCATCAATGGGAGCTACACCGACCTCCCTCTGGATGGGGGGTACGTGCGTGCGGGCCTCCCGAAGAATTCCACCGCGAATTACAGTGACGAGGGAGACCTGGCCATGACCGAGTTCCCGTTCTACCAGGAGGTCACCCATTGGAACATCGCCGGCAACGGCAACCGATGGGAGGTGGATGATGCGCCCAATGGGCCGCAGAACGACACGCTGCACCGCATTTTCGTCCGCCGGGGCCTGAAGTGCCACAACGGCGTCAAGGACGGCGACGAGACCGGCGTGGACTGCGGCGGGTCGTGCGGCAAATGCGACGGCGCGTCCTGCACCGGCCCGGACCAGTGCGCGAGCGGACGCTGCCAGGACACGTGCCTGGCCTGGCCGCGCCATTGTTACGCGATCCTGAAGGCCGGCGACTCCACCGGCAACGGCGTGTACACCATCGATCCGGACGGCACGGGCGGAACGCTCCAGCCCATGTCCGCCTATTGCGACATGACCACGGATGGCGGCGGCTGGACTCTGGTGCTCAACTACGTGCATCTGGGCACCACCAACCCCGTGCTCAACGTCCACAACCGGGCTCTGCCGCTCATGGAGTCGTTCCCGCCGGACGCGGGCCTTCTCGACGGAGGCGGAATCGTCCCTGGCGAAGAGCTGGGGATCGACGGGAGCAAGGACTCGAGGAGCTGGGGTCATGCGGGCAACCTTCTGTTCAAGGCGCTCGGCGCCTCGGAGATCCGGTTCTACGCCGTCACGGACAACCACGACCGCATGATCCATTTCAAGTCCTATTCCCAGGCGTGCATCGAGTACTTCGGCTCCGGCACCGGAAGCTGCTTCGACCTCAAGGACTACAGTGAGGATCTGCCCCTGTCCGGATCCTACGTGCGCTCCAACCTGCCCGACGAGATGGACAGCGTGTTCTCTGACGAGGGCGATTACGCCATGACCGAGTTCCCGTTCTACACGGGCGGAACCTACCACTGGGGGATCCGGGGGGGGGGGTATCGCTGGGAGGTCGACGACTATCCCGACGATAGCAACCATGATACCGTACACCGAGTCTTCGTCCGTCAGGCGCCCACGTGCTACGACGGCGTCCAGAACGCTGACGAGACCGGCGTGGACTGCGGCGGGCCAGACTGTCTGGCCTGCAACCACTGTCCCAACGGCATCGTGGACAAACCGGTCGAGGAGTGCGATGACAACAACACCGACACCCACGACGGCTGCGTGGGGTGCAAGCTGGCCTATTGCGGCGACGGCTACACGTTCGACGACCCGGACGGCGGCACCGAGGAGTGCGACGATTCCAAGGACGGCGACAACACGGACGAGTGCCTGGACACGTGCGAACTCGCGAGCTGCGGGGACGGCTACATCTGGGCCGGCCATGAGGTCTGCGACTCCGACGACTTCGGCGGCGAGACCTGCTCCAGCAAGGGCTTCTTCGGCGGGCACCTGCACTGCGTGGACCTGTGCCAGACCATCGATACGTCGGATTGCGATGCCGTCAAAGACGTGTTCTCATTGGGCGAGGTAGACCTGGATATTCCCGACAATGTGTATGACGGAACCCAGGCCTCCATGGCCTGCCTCGAGATCGACGTGCCCCAGGGCCCCAGCACGATCACCGACGTGCAGGCTTCCATCAATGTCTATCATTCGTACGTGGGCGACCTGGTCATCAAGCTCTGGAGCCCTGCCGGCACCGTGACCACGCTCCTGAGCAGGCCCGGCCTGGATGAGCAGCACGACTACGCCAGCTCCGAGGACATCGGCGGCTACAGCGCCGACTTGGCCGATGATACCATCACCTTCCTGGAGACCTCGACGCACGACGCCGAGGCCATGGGCAGCACTCTCGATACGAACGGGTCCGTCTGCGGCAATGACGGCATCTGCGACTACCTCCCCAACCCCGGGGCCGGGCCCGGCACCAACGGCCTCCACGATTTCGACGGCGAGTCGCCGAAAGGCACGTGGTTCCTCTGCGTGGGAGACGCCGGATTCAACGACACCGGCACCTTGTACGGAGGTTCGTTGTCTATCTGGCTGGCGGACTAGCCGCGCCCGGACCCCGAGCTGTCACCCTTGACCCAAAGGAGACCCCCATGAACCGACATGCCCTCTGGATCGTTGTGCTCCTCGTTGCGCAGGCCTGCACCCGGGCCGCGCCGTCGCCCAAGACGGCCGAGACCAGGTCCGGCCCGCCCGAGACGCGCAAGGCGCCGGTCACGGACACGTACCACGGCGTTTCGGTCGTCGACGACTACCGCTGGCTCGAGGACTGGAAATCGCCCGAGGTCCGCAATTGGAGCGAGGCCCAGAACGCCTATGCCCGCGCCTATCTGAACAGCCTGGCCGGCGTGGACCGGATCCGGAAGCGGGTCACGGACCTCATGAGCGCCCTGCCCGTGACCTACGACAGCCTCGCGTGGAGTGGCGGCAGGCTCTTCGGCCTCAAGATGCAGCCACCGAAGAACCAGCCCATGCTGGTGGTGATGCCCTCGGCCGACGAGCCCGGGAAGGAGCGCATGATCCTGGACCCGAACCAGCTCGACACCCAGGGCACCACGGCCATCGACTGGTTCGTTGCGTCGCCGGACGGAAAGCAGGTCGCCGTGTCCCTCTCCAAAGGGGGGTCCGAGGCCGGCGACCTGCACGTCTACGAGACCGACACCGGCCGCGAGGTCGAGGAGGTCATCCCGCACGTAAGCGGCGGCACGGCCGGCGGGGATCTCGCGTGGGCGTCGGACGGTTCCGGATTCTTCTACACTCGCTATCCGCGGCCCGGGGAGCGGCCCGACGCGGACCTCGACTTCTTCCAGCAGCTCTGGTTCCACCAGCTCGGCACCAAGGTTGCGGCCGACCGATACGAGCTGGGCAAGGACTTCGACCGCATCGCCGAGATCGAGGTGGACGTGGAGCCCTTGACCGGCGAGGTGCTCGCCCAGGTGCAGGTCGGCGACTCGGGCCGGTTCGCCTTCTTCGGCCGCGACCGCCACGGCCAGTGGAGCCCGATCGCCGGCTACGACGACGGCATCGTGGAGGCCGTGCTCGGGCCGGCCGGCAGCCTGTTCCTGGTGTCGCGCAAGGACGCGCCCAAGGGCAGGGTGCTCTCCCTCGAGAACATGCGGACGCCGCTTTCGCAAGCCAGGGAGATCATTCCCCAGTGCCGGGACAATCTCGTGACCGAGTTCTACGGCGCGGCCGCCATGCTCGCGACGGCGAGCCGGCTCTATCTGATCTACCAGCTCGGAGGCCCCTCCGAGATCCGCGTGTTCGATCACCACGGCACAGCGCTCCCCTCGCCCAGCACGCTGCCGGTCTCAAGCGTCGGGATCAACCTCGTCCCGCTCGACGGCGACGACATCCTGTTCTCGAACGAGTCGTACCTCGACCCCGACGGGTGGTATCGGTTCGCGGCGCAGCCCGGCGCGACCTTGAAGACCGGCCTCATGCCCAAGTATGCCGTGGACTTCTCGGACGTCGAGGTGGTGCGCGAGCTCGCCGTCTCCAAGGACGGGACCCGGGTGCCGCTCAACATCCTGCGCAAGAAGGGAACCGCGCTCGACGGCAAGAACCCGACCATCCTCTACGGCTACGGCGGGTACGCGCTGTCGCTCACCCCGCGTTTCAGCCCGATCCGGCGCATCTGGTTCGACGCGGGCGGCGTCTTCGCCTACGCGAACCTGCGAGGCGGCGCCGAGTTCGGCGAGTCGTGGCACATGGACGGCATGCTCACGAAGAAGCAGAACGTGTTCGACGACTTCGCGGCGTGCATGGAGCTCCTGATCAAGGCCGGCTACACGAACGCCGACCGGCTCGCGATCGAGGGGGGGTCGAACGGCGGGCTCCTCATGGGCGCCATGATCGCCCAGCACCCGGACCTGACGCGCACCGCGGTATCGTTCGTGGGCATGTACGACATGCTGCGGAGCGAGCTCTCGCCCAACGGCAGCTTCAACATCCCGGAGTTCGGCACGGTCAAGGACCCGGAGCAGTTCAAGGCGCTCTATGCCTATTCGCCGTACCACGGCGTGAAGGACGGCGTCCCGTACCCGGCCGTGCTTTTCCTCACCGGCGCGAACGACCCGAGGGTGGATCCCATGCATTCGCGCAAGATGACGGCCCGTCTCCAGGCCGCGACCTCGTCGGGCCTGCCGATCCTGCTCCGCACGAGCGCGAGCACGGGCCACGGCATCGGCTCGTCCCTCGCGGAGCAGATCGAGGAGAACGTGGACGTGTTCGCGTTCCTCATGAGCCGCCTGGGCATGACGCTCCCCAAATGACGCGGCCTCCTGTCAGCAGGCGCAAGCGCCATCCCCTGCGGGGGCTCCCGATCCGCGTAGCCGAGGACTTCGACGAGCCTATTCCCGACCTCTGGAGCGCAATGGCTACCCCGACCTCTCCGTCCTCCCCCTCCTGCCCGCGTACGCCATCGACAGCACGCTGCTTCCGGAGCCGCTCCACAGGGACCCGGCCGATCGGATGATCATCGCGATGGCGCGGCATCTCAACGCCACGCTCGTCACCTCGGACGAGAACATCCTCGCCTATCCTCACGTCAAGTCGATGTGGTAGACGCCACGTCCGCCGGCATGGGGAATTTTCAATGGTGAGCTTGGCGAGGTGGGGTCAGCCGTTCAGCGCGCCGTGGGCCATGTCCAGGTTGAACCGCTGGAGGGTCTACGAGTCCCCGGTCTTCTTGGAAGCGTCCAGATCTCCACACCCACGACGCGGCCTTCCTTGTCGAAATCGACCACAATTCCCCCCGACACCTCTTCGCTGTTCTCGATCACCCGATCCGTGAGCTCGATGTAGACCGCATCGGCCTCCTGATCGATTCTTACCCGCATGGCTTCCTCCTGTCGAAAGACGTCCCCATATCGGCGCGCCTAGGCAGAGCCTCGAGAACGGTTCGGAGCGCTATGTCGCCAAATGGAGGAAATATGGAGACCTGCTTTGTCAACGAGATGTGTGCCTGAATTCAAAGGCCCAAAGAACCAAATAATCAAATCACCAATTCACGGTCCGAGCCGGACGCAACGAACATAGACGTCGCCGTTCGCCTTGCCGTTGGCGCCCACGAGGCCGTAGTAGAAGTCCACGACCCACGCGTAGGACGTATCGTCCGCGTAGGACGACGACGACCCGTAAAAGTCATCATTACCGCTCAAGGCCGGATCCCAGTAGCTACCGTCCAAGCCTGGGCCTTCGCCGCTCGTACACCCCCCGCAGTGGTTAGCCCCACAACCGGAACCAAGACAATCCGGATCGGTCACACCGCAGGGGCTCCGGCTTGAATCGCCGGTGGCCCTACCGTCGACGCATCCGCGGAGGAGCGAGATCAACTCCTGGATCTTGGGCAACCTCCAGTCGTTGTGTCCACCCAGAGACAAATCGTCGCAGTAGCTCACAGCATCGGACCACATATATGTAACGTTAGGCGGCGGGTTCTGCCAGCATAGGTTCGTGGCCGGATCCAGCTTGCCGCCGGCGCAGTCGGTCATGTTGACGGCCACAGCCGCGTCGGAATCAGAATCCGAGTCCGTATCAGAGTCCGCGTCCGCGTCGGCATCCGAGTCGCCGCCGCTGGTGTCTTCGATGCAGACATTCTTGAGGCAACGCAGGTTATCCGCGCAGTTGGACGTCTTCGTGCAACTCTCACCCTTCTGACTTTTCCCGCCCTCCGCGCAACCGACGACTATCATGAGCAATCCGATGGCCGCCAGCATCGCGAAGTGCGTCAACTTCATGGTAATTCTCCTTTTCTGCTGTCTTTCTGTTCGAAATAAAAGGAATTGTATTCCCAAAGGCGAGATCTAACAAGCTGCGCGACGATCAGTCGACCTTCGTCGGGCTCTCGACGAGGTGTAGCAGATCCAATAGCGCCTCCGGGGTCGTGGCCTCGCCCAGGCGGCGGCGGAAGTCGACCGCGCCCGGGAGGCCCCGCACCATCCAGGCCGCGAACTTGCGCATCTCGACCGACGTGCGGCGCGGCCCGGCCCACTCGAGATAATAGCCCTGAAGCTTCGTCACCGCAGCGATGCATTCCTCGGCCGAGCGGCTCGAGGCGCGGCCCGCGCGGATCTCCTGGAAGATCCACGGGTTCGTCGCGGCCCCCTGGCCGATCATGACCGCGTCGCAGCCGGTCTCGGCCTTCATGCGGTTCGCGTCCTTGAGGGTCCGGATGCCGCCGTTGCCCACGACCGGAACCGCGACCGCCTGCTTGACCGCCGCAATGACGTCGAGATGCACCGGACCGCTGTGGATCTGCTCGCGATAGCGGCCGTGCACGAAGATCGCGACGGCCCCCTCGCCGGCCGCGTATTTCGCCGCCTCGACCGCCACCGGGTTCCCGGTATCGAACCCGGCCCGGATCTTGACCGAGACCGGCACCTTCACCCTCGCGGTCGCCGCCTTCACAGCCTCGCCGATCCGCTGGGGCTCCTTGAGAAAGGCCGAGCCGCCGCCGTTCCTCACCACCTTGCGCGCCGGGCAACCGAAGTTGAGGTCCACCGCGTCGCACCCCTCCTCCTCCAGCGTGAGCGCAGCCTCGGCGATCTGGTCCGGCGTGCGCCCCAGGATCTGCCCGACCAGGATTTTCTCGCCGGGCGCGCGCTCGATCCGCTCGCGATGCCGGAGCGTGTGGCGCAGGAGCGCGTCCCCGCTCACGAGCTCGGTGACGCACAGGGAGGCCTGCATCTCGATGCAGAGCCTCCGGAACGGCACGGTCGAGATGCCGGCCATGGGCGCCAGGATTCCCCCTTCCGAGATGTCGATGGATCCGAGCTTCATCGCGCCCTGCTCTCTAGCGCCTTTTCGAGGCTCGTTTCAAGGGCCGTGGTCACATCGTCCCAGGCGCAGTGCTTCTCCACCCAGAGCCGCCCCTGCCCTGCGATCCGGGCCGCAAGGTCCGGCGATCCGAGCAGCGTCCCGATGCCGTGGGCCAGGCTGTCGGCGTCGTTCGCCGGAACGATCCAGCACGCCGTGCCGTGACCGAGATCGAACGCCCCTTCCATCGTCGTGACGACCGGCCTTGCCGCAGCAAGCGCGTTCAGGGTCTTGATGGGCACGCCGCCCGAGACGGTCCTGGGCACGGCCACGACATCCGATGCTGCGAGGACCTCGGACCATCGCTCGCCCGGGACCGTCAGGGTCCTGATGCCGGAGCGTTGCATGAGGGCGTCGATCCTGTTTCCCTGCTTCTCATGGGACGCGATGACCAGAACCAGGTCCGCAATCAAGTCCTTCAGCCGACGGACCGCGTCGACCAGGATCCCGACCCCCTGGTATTTCTCGAGGTTCCCGAGGTACGACACCACCCGCATGCCGTCGAGGCCGAGACGCTTCCTGGATTCCTCCCTGTCGGGCCGAGCTTCGTCGAGATCGACCCCGGGCCTCACCACGTCGATGCAATGTCTGGAGACGCCCGACTTCTCGATCTCCCGGGTCATGGCGTCGGAGAGCGCAACCACGCGATCCGCGAATTTGGGAAGCGTCCTGTCCGCGGTCAGGCCCAGCAACGCACCCAGGCCGGATGGGATGGACCCATAAGCGGCCAACTCCCGACGCCAGAGCGCGTGGCTGTGGAACACGAGCGGCAGGGGCCGGAAGCGGCGGGCTGCTGCGGCCGCGACCAGGGCCTCGTAATGATGTGCGTAGAGCAGATCAGGCCTGAGGTCGTCCAGGAGCCTCGCGATGGTCCGGAGCAGCGCCATGTCGTGGATCGGCCGCTGCCAGGCCGGGCCCGTGGGCTGCGCCAGCCCGAGCCGCGAGGCTCCGCCCCGGTGGACGACGACGCCGGAAGGCTCCTTCCCCTGGAGCCTGTCTTCGTAGACCGCGAGATGCACCTCGTGCCCTCTCCCTGCGAGCTGCTCGAGCGCGCCGGATACGAGCCCCTGCGTTCCGAACGGCGCAGGGAACGGCCCGGCATAGACCGAAAGGATGCGAAGCCTGTCCATGACCTAGTCCACGTATCCCATCTTGCGGAGCCGGTCCGCCACCACGGACGGATCCCTCGGGCTCCCGAATCCCGAACGGGCTGCCCGAAGCTCTTGATCCATAAACGCGATGTTCCTGTCCTTGAAGATCGCGCGGGCCGCGTGCGGCACGGCCATCCACCAGGCCGGCTTCACGTCCGCCGCCAGGAGCGCCAGGCTCGCCGCCTCCTCGATCGAGAGCGCGATCTCTCCCGAGAATTCGATATCCGGGCCTGAAAGCCCGAAAAGACCGAAGCGCCGGTGGCTGCCCGGAAGCAGCCCGCCCTTGGACCCTCTCGCCACAGGAGCAGCCAGGAGCGTGATGGCCGGCCCCTGCGACATCGAAGGGCGGCATGCAGGACTCTGACCCCGGCAATCAAGGCTCGTCTCCAGCACCAGATCCGGCGCCATGTGCACGAACGGCCCATGGTAGATCTCCTCGCGAGGCCAGGCGCGGAGGATCACGGGGGCGCCGGTCTCAGGATCGCGCAGCCGGTCGAGCGCGTCGATGATCTCGCGGATCACGCGCTCCCGATCCCGGGGCGATACGGTGCCCCGGGGCTCGCGGCCTTGCAGGTTGAGCAGGATGGACGGCGCATAGTGAAGCTCCTCGCTCATGGCCGCGGTGCGGTCGAAATCGATGCGGCCGAAGCGCCTTGCCGACTCGACGAGCGAAGGGAGAACCTTGCCCCCGAGGTTCCACAGCGTCTCCCGCATGCGGGGGGTTGCGAATCGCGCGCCCCATCCTGGGGTCGTGAGAGCGGCCAGCACCGCGAGCCCTTGCCTGAACCTGAGGAACCCCGCCTCCTCGAGCCAGCGGTTGAGACGGACGATGCGTCGCCCGGTGCCGCCGCTTCCGTGGTCCGATGCGACAAGAATCGTCGCATGAGGCGCGGCATGGCGAATCCGGCCCACGGCCTCGTCCAGGGCGCGGTATACCTCTTGGATCGGGTCCTTTCCTCCAATGCCGGCGCCGGCCCCCTCGAACGGCGACGTGGGATCGTGAAACGACCAGAGGTGATGCGAGGCAGTGTCTGCCTCGCCGAAGTAGATGGCGAAGACATCCACCTCGATGTTCGATAGGAGCCACAGCCCTGCCTCCAATCGCGATCTCACCTTTCGGGGAAGACCCAGGAGCGCCTGCTCGGGCCAGGCCGGGTCAGAAGCAGAGAACTCGTCGAGGTCGTCGAAGCGCAGGACCTGGGAGCCCAGCGCCTGCTTCATGCGGTCGAAGAGCTGCGGCGGATGGAAATGCCGCTGGTCCGCCTCGCTCGCGACCGGCGAGTCCCAGCCCGAGATGCAGAAGCCCTTGAGCGGCTCTGGCGGGAACATGGCCGGGAACCCGAGGACGCCGCACCGGAGCCCCTGCGCCTCGGCGACCTGGAACAGGGTCGGGAGCTTCCTCGAAGAGGCATTGATGAACCTCACCCGATAGCCCTGCCGCTCCGTGAAGTCGAAGACGCCGTGCCGGCCCGGATTCGCTCCGGTGAAGAAGCTGGTCCATGCCGGGTACGTGGCCGCGGGCAGAGTCGAGACGAGCGATGCATGGCAGCCCGAGCCCAGAATCCCCTTCAGGTTCGGCAGCTCCCCTTGCGCGACGAATTGCTCCACCATGTCGAGCCCCACGCCGTCGAGACCGATGATGATGAGCCTGGGCTTGTGCGAAGAACCAGCCATGGGCCGAATCTAGCACGAGCGAGGGTTGGAAGCGTAGGACCTTCAGTAGTTCAGATTCGCACCGAAGTTCGGGATCTTGCCCTTGCGGATATCCTGTTCCCACGTCTTCAGCAGCTTCCCCGCTTCATCGTCCTTCCAGAACCTGGACACCTTGTGGAGGTATTGCAGCACCGTGTCGGTCTCGCCGCGCTCGAGAAGCCCCTTGGCGAGCCGCATGTTGGGACCGAAGGTGTCCAATCCCGGCCCGCCGCTGGAGTCGGCTGCGAGAAGCAACTCTCTCTTGGCGGTTTCCAGATCGTTGTCTTTCAAGGCAAGCTCACCAAGCACGATATGACCCTCGAAAATCGGCGTTCCATCCTTCATGCTTCGACTTCCTTCGGCCCACTTCAATAATTGCAATGCGTAGTTCCGGGCTTTTTCTGCCTCGCCGAGACTCATCGCAACCTGCATGCTGGAGATGAGAGGATATTTAAGGTGCGCTTCTTCGGACTTTGCAATGGATCGTTCATAAGCTTCGAGAGCCAAGCGTTGGGCCTCTTCTTTCTTCAATCCGAGACCTTTTTCTCCCATCTCATAGGCATGCCCGAGAGACAAAGGAATTCGTGCGTCCTTGGGGTCCAGGGTCTCCGCGCGATTGAGAAATCTCACGGCAGTCGCCGGGTCCCGAAGCCAAGTCTGCGAGCCTGCGTTCAACAGACACTTGGCGCATCCCCAGATTCGCTTCTCCTGTTTTCGCCACTCAGAACGCGCGATGGAGTAAAAACCTTCCGTGTGCGCGGACGCAACATCTCTAAGCACCTCCGAGTCCGGATGGTTCCGCACGAACCAAGTATATTGCCGGTTCAAGGACTGTTGGGATATTCCATTACCCAAGTGTTGGTGATCATAAAATCCCATAAGCAATGTCCGAGCTTTGGGGTCATTGGGATGAAGGCATATACGCCATTCCAGACGCAATGCATCCCATCCGTTCAGCTTCCTTCCCCGGAAATAGGTTTCGTAGACCGTTTCGGTTCGGCCCTTCACCGGATAGTTGATCATCCAGACAACACCGAGCAGCAGAAAAAGAAGGGCCAAGCCAGCGCCCAAGGCCGCTATCCTGCGAGGATGTTCCTTCAGTTCCTTGCGGAAGCCGGACCCAAGTGCTTTTACGGAAAGATCGCTGCCGCTTTTCCTGGACCTGAGATACTCACCCAGCAGCACGAACGGCATCGGAACGAGCAGGTACATCACCACAAAGCAGAAGTTGAACGGCACTGAACTGATCGCGAAGAGCAGTATCAGGATGGAGGCGAATAGGCCGGGCGATAGCAGACGCAGGAACGCATCGTAGAAGTCGCGAACCTTGACCTTGAAGATATACCGTCCGGAAATCCAGCCGACGATGGCCAGCAATGGCAGGACACGCAACAGATCTGCAATAATAGAATTCGGGGAGATGTTCAGTTTGAAAAGGCGTATCAATGCCTCGAATCCGCAAAAGCCCACCGGAATCGCAGCAAGACCCAGCAACGACGATATCAGATAACGCAGCATTCGATCCCCACCGATGAGAAACGCAAGTCGAGCATGATAGGCAGATTATATCACGAAATGATTCGAGGTGAGTTTTTCGAGGACCGTGGACGCGTGTCCTTCAGGCCGGGGGCTTGGGAAGGCCGGCGATGGAGGCGAGGGCGCGGCGGATATCCTGCTCGGGGAGCTCCAGGGGCGCGAGCTTGCCGTGGAGGTACTGATCGTATGCGCCTAGGTCCACGAGCCCGTGCCCGCTCCACGAGAGCACGATGCACCGGGCCTTGCCCTCCTCCTTGGCCCGGTTCGCCTCCCGGATCGCGACGGCGATGGCGTGGCACGTCTCGGGCGCCGGGATGAACCCCTCGGTCCGCGCGAAGAGCACGCCGGCCGCGAACGTCTCGAGCTGGTCCACAGCCACGGCCTCCACGATCCCGCTCCGCACGAGCTCGCTCACGATGGGCGCCATGCCGTGGTAACGGAGCCCGCCCGCGTGGATCGGCTGGGGCACGAAGTCATGCCCGAGCGTGTGCATGGGCAGGAGCGGCGTGGTCATGGCCGTGTCGCCGAAGTCGTACGCAAACGGGCCGCGCGTCAGCGTGGGACAGGCCGTGGGCTCCACGGCCACGATACGCATGGCCTTGCCCGCGATCTTGTCCCGCACGAACGGCAGCGCGATGCCGCCGAAGTTGGAGCCGCCGCCCACGCACCCGATCACCACGTCCGGCGTCTCGCTCACGAGCCCGAGCTGCTCTTTCGTCTCGATGCCGATCACGGTCTGGTGCATGAGCACGAAGTTCAGGACCGACCCGAGCGAATACTTCGTGTCCTTGCCCTCGACCGCCGCCTCGACCGCCTCGCTGATCGCGATGCCGAGGCTCCCGGGCGTGGCCGGATCCTTCTCCAGGATGGCGCGGCCCGCCCGCGTCTCGGTGCTCGGGCTCGGCACGCACGTGCCGCCCCAGGTCTCCATCATGACGCGGCGGTACGGCTTCTGGTCGTACGACGCGCGCACCATGAACACCTTGCACTCGAGGCCGAAGAGCCGGCACGCGAGCGCGAGCGCGCTCCCCCATTGCCCTGCGCCGGTCTCAGTGGTGAGCCTTTTCACGCCGGCCTTGGCGTTGAAGTAGGCCTGGGCCAGGGCCGTGTTGGGCTTGTGGCTGCCGGCCGGGCTCGTCCCCTCGTTCTTGAAGTAGATCCGGGCCGGGGTCCCGAGGTGCGCCTCGAGGCCGCGGGCCCGGACGAGCGGGGTCGGCCTCCAGATCGCGAGCTTCTCCCGGATCTCCTCCGGGATCGGCACCTCGGCCGTGGTGCTCCCCTCCTGCTCGATGAGGTTCATGGGGAAGATCCGCGCGAGATCCTCGGGGGTCACGGGCTTCCCGGTCCCCGGATGCAGGGGCGGGAGCGGCTTGGTCGGCATGTCCGCCAGGACGTTGTACCATTTGCGCGGAAGCCGATCCTCGTTCAGAACCACTTTCATCATTTTCCTCTCGGTCATGGAGAACCTCCTTTCAAAAAAAAAGGCCGCGTTCCAAAGCCCGCGGCTGACAAAAAAACCGCGAAGCCGGATAAGGCGGCTCGCGGTTCGGTTGAAAAAATGCTCTACGTCAGACCGGCAGGTGCGCCTTATCCGTTATGGACAGGACGCCATCTCCACAAGTGTCTTGCCTCGCCGGTCTTCAACATCATGGGGGAACACTATCCCCTTCCGGAGCCTGCGTCAAGAAGCACGACGGCCGGGAGAAATGCAACTCGCCCTTGATCCTTTTTCAGTGTCGTCGTAAATTAGGCTCACGTTGGTCAGTCGGTTCATTCAAGCAAGGAGGGCAAGATCATGACGCACGCATCGACCAAATGGTTTTGCTTAACGATTCTTGCAGCGCTGGTTCTCGCTTCTTCGGGCGCGGCTGCAGGAGACAAGGTCCAGTTCAAGATCGTGGTCACCAACAACGGCAAGCCGGCCACGGCCGACTATCAGCTCGTCACCCAGGCGTCGACCCCCGAGATCGTGTCCAAGGGCTCGGTGAAGGGCAACGCCGTCATCAAGGTTCCTCCGGACAGCTACAAGCTCCGGGTCACCTTGACCGAGGCGGTCGACAAGGCCGTGGAGACCCAGGACAACGTCAGCGTGCCCTCGAGCGGCGACGGCAAGGTCGAGATCAAGTTCACGACCGGCACCATCACGCTCGTCATCTACAAGGGGGGGCAGAAGAAGACCTGCAAGATCAAGCTCCGCAGACCCGGCGGCGGCGAGTGGCTCCCGGCCGTCCAGAGCGGCAAGGCCATCACCCTCTCGCCCGGGGAGTATGAGGCCGAGATCATCATCTCGAACGTATCGCACACCGTGCACGGGCTATTCGTGCAGGCCGGCGGCACGCAGAACATCCCGGTCCAGCTGTAACCTTATTTCTTGAAAAGCTTGTGCAGGTCCTGGAGCGCCCGCTCCTTGGCCGCGGAGCCCGACTCGGTCTTCCTCTGGCGGGGACGATCGTCCCGCCGCTCCTGATGCTGGGACTTCAGGGTCAGCTTGATCGCCTTCCGTTCCGGGTCCACTTCCAGGACCCGGGCCGCAACCTTCTGGCCCACCTGCAGGACCTTGGCCGGGTCATCGACGAATTGATCGGAGACCTGCGAGATGTGGATCAGCGCCTCGCCGCCCACGCCGATGTTCACGAAGGCCCCGAAGCGGGTGAGGTTGGTCACCACCCCCTCCACGGGCATGCCGGGCTTGAGGTCCTTGACGCTCTTGATGATCGGGTTCATCCGCGCCGGCGCCTTGATCCGCTGCGCCTCCGGCCTGGCCGGAACCGGCTTCCGGGCCCCGTTCCGCTTCTTGAACCCGACGAGGGCCCGGGTCTCGTCCAGGACCTGCCTCAGGAGCTCCTGGTCCAGGTCCGTGGGGTACTCGCCCAGGCCCAGAAGGACCGGGTCCACCTGGGTCCATGCCTCGAAGGGCCGAAGCGCCCTCTGGGCCAGCACCAGGGCCGAGCTCACGCTCGGGGAATGGCCGAGATCCTTGCGCGCCTCGGACACGGCCGCAGGATGGATCCGGACCACCGGCAGGTCCGACAGGATCATTTCCACGGCCTGGAGCCGCTCCTTGTCCGGCGCCGAAGCGGGCAGCACGCCGACCTCGGGCCTGTCCGAGGAGACGAACTGCTTCACGTTCTCCTCCCAGCCCTTCCGATGCGGGACCTCGAGGTGCGTGTCCAGGTTTCCGTCGCCGTCCAGGGTCGCGAGGCCGATCGGCCCTTTCTCGGACCCCACGAAGACCGAGAGCACGCGCCCGGCCTTGAGCGGGGGACTCGAAAGCAGGCTCTCGAACGACGTCGCGGCCGTGCCGAGCGCCTCCTCTTCGGCCTTCCGGTCCAGGAGACGGAGGACCACCGGCGTGATGTCGTTCATCACGATCTCCTCCAGGACAGGGAGAGCGCCCCTCTCCGCGGCGCAGATGCCGAGGCGGGGGAGAAGCGCCTTCGCCTGCGTGAGGAAGTCCTCGCCCGGGTGCTGCAGGATGATCTCGACGGTGTTTCCCCGTTGCGCGCGGCGCATGGCAAGCCATCGGTATCCCCGGAGGTCGCTGACGTTCGTCTTGCCCGCGAGGTGCGCGTATTCGCTCATGTCGTGCTTCGGCTTTTGGGGTTTCTGGCACACCACCACCGAGCTTTGGAGGGCGAGGTCCACGCATCTCGTCCAGAGCTCGACGTGGGCCGCCACGGCCGCGGCCCAGGCGTCGTGATCCGGGTGGCCTGATCGGGGGCACATCTTCAGGACGCGCTCGAGCGCGTTGAGCTGGTGCGTGGTCCAGGTGAGGAAGAGGGCCCCCTCGGGCATGACCGACCGGTCCTGGGTGAGCCTGCGCCGGAGGTCCGCGGCTGCGGCGCGCCATTTCTTGAAGCTGCGATGAAGAAGCGAAAGCTTCAGGAAATACCCGGCCGGGATCTTCGAGAGCGTCGGGTCGTCCTTCTCGATGACCTTGGCGAATCCCCCCTCGCGATCGATGGCCGCAGCGATCTGGTCGAGCTCCTGTTGGAGCCCCAGACCGCCGATCTCGGGTGCGGCTTTGGCGATGAACTCGTGGAACTGCATGTCGGGTTCAGCCCTTCAGTACGGCCGTATCTCAAACAGGTTAACGAATGAATCCAGCTTTTATATGAGCCTCGGAAATCCGGGGAACACCTTATGTGAGCCGTCCTACGAATTCAAGTCTATCATCCCTTCCGGGAAATGGCCATACCGCAATGTGAAGCAAGGATCCGACACGCTACGGCCCGAAGCGTTTCGACTCCTCGCGCTCCACGGCCTCCTTGATGAGGCCGAGCGGGACCGGGTGGTCGGTCATGGGAAGGAAGGGGATCACGTCGACCGGGCCCTTGGCCGTCGAGACCGCCTTCAAGAGACCGTTGATCTCGGGCGATTCGCTGCCGAGCCGCTCTGCGAGGGTGAGCGACTCCCTGGCCTCTTCGAGAAGCCCCTGGTGCGCATAGAAGATGCCGTCGAGGTAATGGTACCAGACGAGCGTGCGCCAGGTCTCGTGCTCGCTCACCGTGCTACCGAGCCTGGAGTAGAGCTCGTGCCAGCGCTTCCGGTTCTCGGCCGCCTTGCGTTTGATGTCGTTCGGCGCCATGGGCTCCGAGGTCACCTCGTACAGGGTTCCCGAGGGGAGAAGCGCCCGGTAGAGGGACGGGTCGATCGTGAGGTCCATCTCCATCCGGACCGGCCGGCGCTGCGCAAGCTCGGCCAGGTCCTGGGCCGTGACCCCGGCCGTGGCGATGATGCCCCGAAGGAGCCCGCGGAGATCCCCCTCCTTCTCGAGCAGCCGCCCCGCATAGCCCGGAAACCCCATGAAGGGGGGATGCACGTACGCGATGTCGCTCCGGGCCCCCTCGAGGATGCTCGCGGCCCAGTACACGAACGCGGACTTGTAGAAATGGGTGATGACCACGGCGCGCGGCGGCACGTCCTCGAGCGCCCACGAAGCGAACGTCCGGGTCGCCTCGAATGAATGGAGGTCCGATTCCTTGTAACCCCTGGTCCCGTTGTGAGCCGCGCCGGCCAGGAACACCAGGCCGAAGAGATATCCCGCGACCGCTCCGGGCCGCTCCAGCCTCGAAGCCGCCTCCCCGGCCGCGACCGCGACGAGCGCCGCCGAGGACGAGGCCAGGCCGGCCATGGCCAGGAGCGTGTATCCGTAGTAGTCGGGATTGAACGGGTCGAACCCCATCATCGAGACCAGCAGAACCACCACGCCGATGAGAAGGCCCAGGAACACGCCGGTCCGCCAGCTCCGTTCCATCCTTAGGAGGACGTACAGCCCTCCCGCGGCGAGCACCACGATCACCGGGCTCACCTGGCCCATCAGGGTGTAGACGGCGTGGAGCGATCGCTCGGCCAGCCCCTCCTGGTAATGGTGCTCCATGGAGCGCTGGAACGCCCGGGCCGACACCACCCAGAAGCACGAGGACGGGCTGTCGCACGCGCCGAGGTTGATGGTCGGCCTGGCCAGCGTTCGCAAGGGAAGGTACAGGTAGGGAAGCAGCCCTGCCGCGACCGCCGGAGCCCCCCGCGTCAGGAGCATCCGGAAGAACCCCTTGCCTCTCCGTCGTCCCACGTCGAGCAGGGCTGCGCCGAAGGCCGGCACCACGGCCAGCGCCGAGAAATGGTGATTGGAAAGGCCGAGCCCGAAGAGAAAGAACGAGACGAGGAGGAGTCCGTCCGACTCGGGCCGGTCGCGGAGATACCACAGGAGAAAGGCATAGACCGCGCCGAGGCTCAACGCGATCTGCAGCGCATAGACCTCGGCCCGGACCGACTGGAACCACCACCCGACCGAGAGAGAGGCCCACAGCGCCGCCCCGAAAGACACAAGGGACCGGAGGGCCGGTGAGACCCGGGGGGCCGCCTGCTCCGTGACCGCGAGCGTGATGCGAAAGAGAAGCCACGAGGCGAGCGCGCCGCACAGCGCCGAGAACAGGGACACGCGGAAGGCGATGGTGCCGAACGGGAGCAGCGTCAGGGGGTTTGCGAGCATCGCGTAGATCGGATGCCCTGGAGGATGCGGGATCCCGAGCTCGAACGCGGCGGCCGTGAACTCCGGCGAATCGAGCCAGTAGGGCTCGATGCCGGACGTGAGCGAATACAGGAAAAGCGGCAGGCCGAACGCGAGCCCGTCCAGGAATTCCGTGAACCAGGATGCGTCGTCTCTCATTCGGACCCCTCTTTGCACGGGCAGAGAAAATGCACGAACACCTCCCGGTTCCCCTTGGGGCCGGAAAGAACCGAGTCCGCGACGCCCCGCACGCCGAGACCGAGCCCTTCGGCGAACCGGCATACCCGTCTTACAACGCTTTCCCGGACCGCGTCATCCTTCACCACCCCCCCCTTGCCCACCTCGGCCCTGCCGGCCTCGAACTGGGGCTTGACGAGGGCCACAATCCCGCCGCCGGGTTTCACCAGCGGAATGACCGCCGGAAGGATTTTTTCGAGAGAGATGAAAGAGACGTCGATGACGGCCCAATCCACCGGCTCGCCCACATCCTCTTTCCGGAGATACCTCGCGTTCAGGCGCTCCCTGAGCGTGACACGCGGGTCGTTCCGAAGCGACCAGTGCATCTGGCCGTAGCCCACATCCACGGCAACCACATGGCTCGCTCCCCGGCGGAGGCAGCAGTCGGTGAAGCCGCCGGTCGAGGCCCCCACGTCGAGTACCCGCCGTGCGTTCAGATCCGCGTGAAAAGCATCGAGGGCGGCGTCGAGCTTCACCCCTCCTCTTGACACGAAGGGGTGATCCTCCTCCTTGAGCCGGAGGGCGGCCGCCTCGTCCACCAGGGCGCCGGCCTTGTCCGCAACGGCATCGTCCACCATCACCTTGCCGGAGAGGATCAACGATTGGGCGCGGGCTCGGGACGGGGCCAGCCTCTGCTTCACGACCAGGAGGTCGAGCCTCGTGCGGGTCATGGATCGAGCCTTACAGGGCGGCAATGCGTGGACGTGTCGAGGATGCTACTTTCCCACCACAACGACGCATCGATCCCCGAGATTGGTCTCCTGGCATTCCTGGTCGGTGCGGCAGCCGAGACTCATGCAGATGCTGTCATGGCAGTTCCAGTTGTTCTGGTCTCCGAGCACGCCGGCGTCGGGCTTGATGCACTGGCTGGTGTCGGTGCAGGACTTGGCGCAGAACGGCGGAACCGTGGTGTCCCCCTTGTAGCAGACATTGTAGGTGTTGGGGTAGTCGGCCTTGCACTCGTTATCGTCGTTGCATCCGATCCACTGGCATACCCCTTGGGCGCACTTCCAGTTGTTCGCATCCAGGGTCTGCTTGCTCGCAACGCCGGTGCACTCCGAGGTCTGCTGGCATTTGTAGGCGAAGCAGGCGCCGTCGAAACAGGCGTACTTGTCCGTGTGGGTTTGCGGGTACTGGGCCTTGCACTCATCGGTGTTGAGGCAGCCCTTGTACACGCAGTAGTTGTCCGACGAGCATTCGTAGTTGTTCTCGTCCAGGATCCCCCCGTCTATCGGGTTCTTCTGCACGCAGGTCGAGACGTCGCTGCAGTCGGTCACGCATATCTTGACCGTCAGGTCCGCGTCTCCGTCCGCGTCGCCGTCGGTGGCCGCGTCACCGTCGGCATCGGCATCCGTGTCCGAGTCGGCGTCACCGCCGCCTGGAGAATTGTTGGACTTGCTGCTGCTCCCGCATCCGTTGATAATTAAAAAGGTCAAAGTGCAAGCGATAAGCAAGACGACTTTCAGATATTTTCTCATGGTTGAACCTCCTTGATTCATCAGTGACCGATATTACGTCATTCGGAGCCGATCA
>Ga0315282_10006683_pt1 | contig 19177 bp, 18 predicted proteins | sample YL17G07_20_MG_FD_203693 | JGI IMG/M metagenome (GOLD analysis project Ga0315282, IMG submission 203693) | Sediment microbial communities from Yellowstone Lake, YNP, Wyoming, USA - YL17G07_20 | ecosystem: Environmental > Aquatic > Freshwater > Lake > Sediment | place: USA: Wyoming | collected... | reverse complement strand
TTTTTTCTTGAATTCGTCGGGGGAGAAGCCTTTTTGATATTTATCCAGCAGGAGCTGGTCCTCGGCGCTGGTGAGCCAGATGAAGCTTAATTTTTTGCCCTGGAGCACGGCTTCGAACCTCGGCTCGAGGATTTCCTTCTGGCCGGAAATGACTCCCATCCGGATGCTGTTGTCCTGGCTAAGGCTCAATGAGAGCCAGTTGCCGGTCTCCTCGTATCTTTCCTTCTCCGCGGTGAACCTCTCCATGGTCGCGGACAGGGTGTTGTAGATGAGCACCGCGAGCAGGACCGCGAAGATGGAGACCAGGATAAGCAGGAATCGATTCTGGATGCGGCCCTTGAATTGCTCTAGTTTTTTTTCTTCGCCCATTTAACCTCGCCCTCCTTCTCGGTCAAACCGAAGGCCTCGAAAATTTTCGCCGGTATTTTTTCCAGCGGAACGACTTCATCCACTGCGCCCATTTCAATGGCGGAGCCGGGCATGCCGAAGATGATGGAGCTTGCTTCATCCTGGACCACGGTTCTGCCGCCTTTCTCATGGATGGCTTTCATGCCCCTGGCTCCGTCCGCGCCCATGCCGGTGAGGAGAACGGCCACGGTTCGCGCGCCGTAATTTTCGGCCAGGGAATTGAACAGGATGTCCACCGCGGGCCGGCAGTTGTTGACCGGGCCGGAAGCGCTCAACTCGATTCTGGAGTCCCTTACCAGCATGTGCTGATTGGAGGGAGCCAGGTACACGGTTCCCGGTTTCAGGAGCTCTCCTTGCTTGGCGACCTTGACCCCGAGCCGGGTCAGGCTGGCAAGCCATCGGGCCAGTCCCTCGACAAAGGCGTCGGCTATGTGCTGGACCACGACAATGGGGGTGGGGAAATTTTGGGGGAAAGGCAAAAGCAGTTCTGAAAGCGCTTTGGGTCCGCCGGTGGAGGCGCCGATTCCGAGGATGGCGAATTCAGCGGGACGGGTCTTAAGCTCGGAAGCCGCTTGCCCGGCGCTTGCCATCTCCTGCCGGCGGGTCTTGAGCCTTCCCATGGGATGCCGTATCACCGGCACCTTGCTCAAGATTTTTATCTTCTTGACCAGTTCCTGCCGGGCCTGGCTCTTGGGGTCATGCATTTCCACGGGCTTGGCCAGGACATCGAGCGCCCCGCGGGAGATGGCTTCAAAAACGATGTTCATCTCGCGGTCGTTGACCACGGAGCTGAAGATGAGCACCGGGGTTGGACAGTAGGCCATGATTTTCTCGGTGGCGTCCAGGCCGTTCATTCTCGGCATCATAATGTCCATGAGCACGAGCTCGGGCTTGAGGCTTTTGGTCATTTCAAAAGCCTCCAGGCCGTCTCTGGCTTCTCCGGCCAGTTCCAGGTCTTTCTCTTGGCAAATCCAGTCCTTGAGCACCGCCCTGACCACCGGAGAATCATCCACAATCAGCACCTTGACCATTTCATTCTCCCACCAGGTGTTTAATCATCTGCAGAAATGCGAGCGGGTCCATCTTGCTCTTCATTATGTATCCCTGGGCGCCGGCTTCTATGCCTTTGCGCTTGTCTTCCTCGGTGGAGCGCGTAGTGACAATTACCACCGGGGTGCGCCGGGTTTTAGGCTCGGCCTTGAGCCTGCGGGTGAGTTCAAACCCGTCCATCCCCGGCATTTCGATATCTACGAGGAAGATGTCATAATTTTTCTTTTCAATTTTTTCCAGGGCCTCGCTGGCGTTTTCCGCGAGGTCAACCTCGTATCCTGCAGGCTCCAGCAGGTTCCTCTCCACGATTCTGGAGGTGAGGGAATCGTCCACCACCAGCACCTGAATTTTTTTCTTTTTAGCGGCGGGGGAAACTGCGGTCGGGGTTCTTAATTGCCTGGCCCTTGCCTGCTCGAATATTTCAAAGATATTGACAATTAATCCCACCTCTCCGGCGCGGAGCAGGGTTGAGCCGGAGACAAACTGGACCGCGCCGGCCAGGGGGTATGGGAAGGCGCGGGTGACCACCTCGTCCTCTCTCAAGATTTTGTCCACCACCACGGCAATGCGCTGTTGGGAGTGGGAGAGGACCAGGACGAGGAAATTTCCTTCATGCTGGGGCCATCCGCTTTTGCCGTTGACTCCGAGGATTTCGCCCAGGTAGTAAATCGGGACCATTTCCTGCCGGTAAGGGACCAGGGGCTTGCCGCGGTCGGTCTGAATCTGGTCCATGGTGATTCGGAGGGTGCCGTCAAGGGAGTTGATGGGGAAGGCATAGACCGTGTCCTGGACCAGGGCCAGCACGCAGCGGAGGATGCCGAGGGTGAAGGGCACCTGGAGGCGGACGGTGGTTCCCCGGCCCTGGGCGGTTTCCACGACAATGTCCCCTCCCAGCTTTTCGAGCGCGGTTTTGACCACATCCATTCCCACGCCTCGGCCGGAGAGCTGGGTGACTATCTTGCTGGTGGAGAATCCCGGCTCAAAGATAAGCTGGACCAGCTCGGCCTCGGTGCGGAGCTTGGCCTCTTTGTCGTCAAAGAATCCTTTTTCCACGGCTTTTTCGCGGATGCGCTCCAGGTCCAGTCCCTTGCCGTCATCGTTTATCTCAATCACGATCTGGTTGCCCTTGGGATAGGCCCGGATTCTGATCAGCCCGGTTTCAGGCTTGCCCTTCTTTTTGCGCTCCTCCGGAGGCTCGATGCCGTGGTCCACGGCGTTGCGCAGAAGATGGGCCATAGGCCCGCGCAACTCCTCCAGCACGGCCTTGTCCAGCTCGCTCTCGCCGCCCTCGAGCTTGAGCTCGATTTTTTTCCCCAGCTCCGCGGTCAGGTCTCGGAGGTAGAAGGGGAATTCCTCGAACAACACGCTGATGGGCAGCATGCGCAAAAACAGGGCCTGGAAATGGGTTTCCTGGACATCGTGCTCCAGCTCGATCACATCCTCGGAATGGGTCTGGTAGAGTTCGCGGAGCTGGTGGCTGGCGTTGTCAATCTCCTTGTGCAGTTCCGGGAAATTTTTGCGCAAGGTCTCCTGCTCGGCCTTGAAAACCGCTTCCAGGTCGTCCACCACCTTTTTGAAGCGGTAAATGTTGGACTCGAACTTTATCCGGTCGAGCACGAGTTGGGAGGACAGGTTAATCATTTTATCCAGGCGGCCGGCTTCCACCCGCAGGGTGTCCTTGGCCACCGGCTTTTCTTCCTTGACCTCTTCCAGCTTGAGCTGGGCCTGGACTTGGGGCTTGGCCAGCTTTTTGCCTTCTGCGGCCTGGACCAAATTTTCGACCAGCGTTTCGATTTTCTGCTGGTCCAGGTCCGCGCTTGGGTTCATCATTTGATTGACCATATCCGCGCCCTGGAAAAGGAGGCTCACCACCGCGGAGCTGAATTTCTGCTTGCCGGCCTCAATGGCCTTGAGCAGGTCCTCCATCTTGTGCGCGAGCCTGCCGACCTCGTCCAGGCCCACCATTCGGGCCGAGCCTTTGAGCGTGTGCGCGGCGCGGAGCACGGTGTTGAGGGATTCCTTGTCCCTCGGCCTGGTCTCCAGATTAAGCAGGCTTTCCTTGAGCTTCTTCAGCAGCTCCTCGGCTTCCTGCCGGAAGATTTTCAGGTATTTCTCTTTCTTGGCCTCGTCCATTATTTTTTTACCAGATTCTTCTTGAGCAGGGAGATGACCGCCTGGTAAAGCTCCGTGTCAAATTCCGGCAGCCAGTCCAGAATTTCCTCCACCCGCGCCTTGCCTTTTTCCTTGAGCGCGGCCAACACCCGGGCCTCGATTGGGGAGATGTCCTTGAGGTTTGGCGCGGCCGGGTTCGGCTCGATTACGGTCTCGGGTTTAAGCTGTTTTTTGAGAACCGCGAACTCATCCTGCTCCTGCTTGGCGGACATAATCGCTTCCTCAATTTTGCCCGGAATCTCCATATCATTTTTCTCATCCAGGAGCGGCTCGACCTGGAAATTGGCCTCTTCCCACCGCAGCATCCTGCGAATGGCCTTGGCGCCCCGGGCGCCGCTGACCTCGGCATTGGTCAGCCTTCCGGCCACAAAGCCTATCCGTCCGACCATTCCGCGCGGATGGCTCACCTTGAGGATGCCGGTCTTGTTATTGATGCCGAAGAGCTGGAGCAGGTCGGAGAGGTCCATCATCTGGGTGGAGCCGCGCAGACCGCGCGACTGGATAATTTTTTCTTCCTCCCGCTTGAGCATGCGGTTGAAGATGGCACGGGCGCGCGCAACCAGTTCCTCCGGCTCAAACGGCTTGGTGATGTAGTCATCCGCTCCCATTTCCAGGCCTTTGATGCGGTCCGACACCTCGCGTTTTTCGGTCAGGAAGATGAAGGGGATGAAGGAGGTGTAGGGATGCTTGCGAATCTGGCTGCACACCTCCCAGCCGTCGATGCCCGGCATCTTGATGTCCGCGATAATGAGGTCCGGGTGCTTCTCCCAGGCTATCTTCAAGGCGTCCTCGCCATTGGCCGCCTCCAATACTTCAAACCCCTCGGGAATGAAGCTGTCCTTGACCATCTCCCTTATCACCGGGCTGTCGTCAATGATTAGGACGCGAAGTTTGAGCATTTTGTTATGCCCCCTTGAATCCGGCCGCCAGTTTTTCCGAGGCAATCAGTTGTTCCAGGTCCAGGTAAATCAGGATTTTGCCTTTGCGCTCCTGGGGCAGGAAATATCCTTTCAGATACTCGGAGGGGACGGGGGTTTCCTCGCCGGTAAGCTTCTGCAGGTTCTTGTTCTCGGCAAAGACGATGTCGCCGATGCGGTCCAGAAAAATGGCGACCTGGATGCCCCTGGACTCCGCCACCAGCAGCCGCGAATCCGGGGAGGAATCGGCAATTGTCAGCCCGAACAGCCGGCGCAGGTCCAAAGCCGGCACGATGTCTCCGCGCAGGTTGAAAATCCCGAGCACATAGTCCTTGACCTGCGGCAGGCGGACGATCTTGGGCAATTTCAGCAGATGACGGGACAGGCTCAAATCCACCCCGTAGTTCTCGTCGCCCATCCAGAAGGTGAGCAGTTCCACTCCCTCCTGCTTCTCCTCCTGCTCGGCCTCGGCCAGGTTTTTCCAGTATTCCTGGCGGAGCTTTTCCAGGATTTTATTGAGGGACAGGCTTTCTTCGTGCAATTGTTCCTTTTTCATTTTTCATTTCCTTAGTTCCTGAATCTTTTGCAAATGGGAATCAGCCCAGTCCAGCAAGGCTTTGGGGGTCCAGCCGCCGGCGAGGTAGATTTTGGGCGAGCCGTTCTGGAGGATTTCCTTCACCGCCTTCAGTTCCCTTTGCGCGCTCGGGAATTCATAGAGCCGGAAATAAAGGCTGGCCAGGTTGAAGTGCGCGATGGTGAAATCCGACTTGAGGAATATGGCCTTCTGGTAATTCTCAATGGCTTTTTCCCACTCTTCCTTCCGCTCGGCCAGAAGCCCGAGCAGGTAATACCCCTCGGGCATCAGGCTGTCGCGCTTGAAGCTTTCATTCAGGTATTTCTGGGATTGCGCATTTTCTCCCTGATTGGCCAGGATGAAGGCCATGCCCAGGTATCCGCGCGGCGATTTGGCCTCGACCATTTTTTCAAATTGGGCAGCAGCCCTTTCATACTCCTCCTTCTCAAACAGCTCCAGCCCTTTTTCCCAGAGCTTGTCCGCGGGGATGTTTTCCGCGGCCGGCTTTTTTGATGCTGGCTTCAATGCCGCATCAGCCGCAGTTTTAGCCGGCCTGGGCTTGTTCCTGGCGGGGGAGGCGGCTGTATGCGGCTTCAAGGCTTCGGCTTTTTTGGCCGTAGGCAATTTAAATTCCCGGGTGCCGGCTTTTTCTTTTCCGGCTATTTTCTGGTAATAAAAGGTGTTCGGGACATAGATGCAATCGAATTTGGAGTCCAGGCCGAAGAGCGACTCGGAGTATCCGAGGAACAGGTAGCCGCGGTTTTCGAGCATGTGGTGGAAATGGTCAACGGTTTTTTCGAACATTTTCCGGTCAAAGTAAATGAGCACATTTCGGCAGAAGATGGCGTCAAACAGTCCGCCTATCACCAGCAGGTTGAAGTCATCCCGGGCCAGGTTGAAGTGCGCAAACTGCACCAGGTCCCTCACTGATTTCTTCAGCTGAAAATGACGGCCCTTTTCCTCAAAATAGCGGGTCTTGAAATGCTCGTCCAGGTTCTTCAAATCCTTGGCCGGATAAAGACCGGTTTTGGCTTCCTCCAGAAAAGCCCGGTTAACATCGCAAGCAACAATTTTTATCTCCGTCATCCCCAGCGGCTTGAGCGCCTCCAGCGCGGCCACTGCCAGGGAATACGGTTCCTCCCCGGTGGCGCATCCGGCTGACAAAAATCTGAAATGCCGTTCCCCGCTTTCCCGCTTGCGCCGGGCCATCTCCGGGAGCACGAAATCCCGGAGCGCCCAGAACTGGGGCGGCGTGCGGAAAAAGCTGGTCTCGCCCACGGTGATTTGGGAGACCAGGTGGTCAAGTTCCTCGCTCCTGGTTCGGTTCTGGATTAAGAGCAGGTAATCCGAGAGGGAGCCAAGCTCTAATTCGGCCATGCGTTTGCGCAGGGAATTGAGAAGGTCATTGAGGTGGTTGTCTCCAAGGGAAAGGCCGTAAAGCTCCAGGATTATTTTCTGCAATTGAGCTATTTGTTCGGTTCTAAACATCTTTCCCCGCTCCTCCCGGAAGCGATTTCCGAAGCCCCTCAAGCATAGACTCTATCATACTCCCCTTGGATTTCAATCGCTCGGGGTTGAGCTCAGGATTTTCAATTCCTCGCCCATCTTGAGCAATTCGCCGGAGGACCTTTCCAGCTGCGCGGTGCCTGCGGCCAGGTCCCGGGCAATGGTTTTGAGGCTGGAAAGCGCCGTGGTCATCTCTTCCGAGGTCTTGACCTGGAATTCCATGGAGGCGGCCACCAGCCGTCCCTCAATTGCAACTAGCCCTTATATTTTACAGCTTTTAGCCTGATTTTGAAAAAGCGCGACGCCGGGCGCCAGCCTCTTTATCTGGCAGCGGAAAAGCATCGCAACTCTTGTTCTTGGCCAGCGCTTTCAGCCCTCCGCGATTTGCGGTTGGCTGCGAATGGTATAGCCTGAATAAAGGATTAGATTGTGTCCAGAGAGAAGATACTGGTCGTGGATGATGAGGACGACATCCTGGAGCTGGTCCGCTACAATCTGCAGAAAGAGGGATATGAACTGCATGGCGTCACCAGCGGCGAGGCCGGGATTCAAAAGGCCAAATCCCTGGCCCCGGATTTGATTCTTCTTGACCTCATGCTCCCGGGCATGGACGGCCTCCAAACCTGCCGCGTGCTCAAGAGCGACCCGCAAACCTCGTCAATCCCGGTGGTGATGCTCACGGCCAAGGGCGAGGACTCGGACATTGTCGCCGGCCTGGAGCTGGGCGCGGACGATTACATCACCAAGCCTTTCAGTCCGAGGGTGCTGCTCGCCCGGGTGAGGGCGGTCTTGCGCCGGGCGAAAAAAAACTCGGAGCCGGCTCCGGCCATAATCAGGATTCACGAGCTTGCCATCAACTCTTCCAAGCATGAGGTCAGCCTCAAGGGCAAGCCGGTGGAACTTACCGCCACGGAATTCAAAATTCTGGAGCTGCTCGCGGCCAGGCCCGGATGGGTGTTCACCCGCAACCAGATAATAAGCCGGGTCAAGGGAGAGGATTACCCGGTGACCGACCGCGCCGTGGATGTCCAGGTCGTGGCGCTCCGCAAAAAACTCGGCCCGGCCGGAAAATACATCCAAACCGTGCACGGCGTGGGCTACCGCTTCCAAGAGTGAAACATGGCCGCCAGGAGAAAGCTGCTCTGGAAACTTTATCCCTCCTACCTCCTCATTATCCTGCTCTCCCTGCTCGTGGTCGGCTGGTACGCGTCCACCGAGCTGAAAAATTTTTACCTCGCCCAGACCCGGACCCAGCTTGAGGCCAAGGCCGAGATACTGTCCCGCATCATCGGGTCCCGCTTCAGAACCCGCGACATCGATGCCGTGGACGCCCTTTGCAAGGAGCTGGGAGCCAAAATCGGCGCGCGCATCACCGTAATCATTCCGGACGGAACCGTGATTGGAGACACGGACCTGGACCCGCGGCAAATGGAGAACCACGCGGACCGGCCCGAGCTTTCAACCGCGCTCAAGGGCGAGAGCGGCATAGCCACGAGGTTCAGCGCCAGCGAAAGAGTCGAGCGCATCTATGTGGCAATCCCGGTGAAGAAGGGCAACACCCTGGTCGGAGTGATACGGCTGTCCATGCCCATGACCGCAGTCGCAGCCGCGCTCTCCTCCGTCTATCTGAAGATAACCGGCGCCGGCCTGGTTGTCGCCCTCCTCGCGGCCGTCATCAGCCTGGTGGTGGTCCAGCGCCTGAACCGCGTGCTTAAGGAGATGAAAGCCGGCGCCGAGCGGTTCGCTTCCGGCGAACTTAATTACCGGCTGCTCATCCCGGATTCCGAGGAGATGAGCGCGCTCGCCCAGGCCATGAACCAGATGGCCTCCCAGCTGGACACCCGCATCAAAGAACTTGTCAGCCAGCGCAATGAAATCGAAGCCGTGCTTTCCTCCATGCTCGGCGCGGTCCTGGTCGTGGACTGCGACGAGAAAATCCTGCGCCAGAACCGCGCCGCGGAGTCCCTGCTCGGCATTCGGAAGGAAGACCACGGCCGGGCCGTCCAGGAGGCGGTGCGGAACTCGGCTTTGCTCAAGTTTGTGGAAAAGGCGCTTGCCGGCAAGGAGCCGGTGGCTGCGGAGCTTATGGTCAAAAAGGACGGCGAGAAATTTTTCCAGGCCCACGGCACGCTGCTCAAGGACGGCTGCGGGCAGAAGCTCGGCGCCGTGCTCGTGCTTTACGACATCACCAGCCTGAAAAAGCTCGAGCAGATCCGGAGGGAATTTGTCGCCAATGTCTCGCACGAGTTGCGGACTCCAATTACCGCCATCAAGGGGTTCGTGGAGACGCTCAAGGAATCCGCGTTCCAGGACCCGGAGAGAGCGCGCAAGTTCCTGGATATCGTGGAGGGCCACGCCAACCGGCTGAACGCCATCATTGAGGACCTGCTCGCGCTCTCGCGCATTGAGCAGAGCGAGGAATCCGGCCAGATTGAGCTTGCCGAGAGCTCGCTCAACTCCGTGCTTAATTCCGCGATTGAGCTGAACCGGGCAAAGGCGGAAGAGAAAAAAATCAGCATTGAGCTGGATGCTCCGGAGAAGCTCAAGGCGAAAATCAACAGCCAGTTGATGGAGCAGGCGGTGTCCAACCTCATAGACAACGCGGTCAAGTTCAGCGACCCCGGGAAATCCGTGCGCGTGAAGGCCGAGCCAACGGAAAAAGAAATCGTGATCTCGGTTTCCGATTCCGGCCCGGGAATTCCCAAAGAGCATCTTCCCCGCATTTTCGAAAGGTTCTACCGGGTGGACAAGGGCAGGTCCCGAAAAATGGGCGGCACCGGACTCGGGCTGGCCATTGTCAAGCACATTGTCCGGGCCCACAAGGGCCGCGTCTGGGTGGAAAGCGTTCCGGGCCAGGGTTCCAAATTCTTCATCCATTTGCCCGGCTGAAACCTTCCTTTCCCAACTAATTTTTAGCAAATTTCTAACAAATTCCCAACAACTCGGCACTATAGTTAAAGCCAAAGGAGAGAGCAGGGATGAGCAAAATAGCCAAAAGCTTCGGGCGGGTTTTTGTCTTGGTCAGCGGATTGATTCCCGGGGTCGCAATTGCCGGCTCGGCCGTGCTCAACGGCGCTGGCGCGAGTTTTCCCTATCCGATTTATGCGCAGTGGGCATACAAGTACGGCCAGACCACGGGCGTGAATTTGAATTACCAGTCAATCGGCTCGGGCGGAGGCATTGCCCAGGTCAAGGCCAAGACCGTGGATTTCGGGGCCTCGGACGCTCCGCTCAAAGCCGAAGAGCTTGACCAGGCCGGCCTTTTGCAATTCCCCATGGTGATTGGAGGCGTGGTCCCGGTGCTGAACCTCAAGGGAGTGAAGAGCGGAGAGCTTTGCCTCACCGGCCCCATCCTGGCCGACATCTTCCTCGGCAAAATCAAAAAATGGAACGACCCTGCGCTCAAGGCGCTCAACCAGAAAACTGCTCTGCCTGCTCTTGACATCACGGTGGTGCATCGCGCGGACGGGTCAGGCACCACCTGGATTTTCACCAACTACCTGGCCAAGGTTTCCCGTGAGTGGCAAGCCAAGGTCGGGAGCGACAAGTCCGTGGCCTGGCCCGCGGGCATTGGCGGCAAGGGAAACGAGGGCGTGGCCGCTTATGTGCAGCGCGTGAACGGCGCCATCGGCTATGTGGAATTCGCCTACGCGTTTGAAAACCAAATCCCCTTTGCCCTGCTCCAGAACCAAGCCGGGAAATTCGTCTCCCCGTCCATCGCCACCTTCCAGGCTTCCGCGGAAAACGCAGCCTGGGAAAAGGCGCCCGGATTTTATATGGTGCTAACCGACCAGCCCGGAGCCGACTCCTGGCCCATCACCGGAGCATCCTTCATCCTGATTTACAAAAACCAGCCGGACCCGGCCAAGGCCAGGGAGATGCTCAAGTTCTTTGACTGGAGCTGCAAGTTCGGACAGGACATGGCCAAAAAACTTTTTTATGTCCCGCTCCCGAAAAAGGTGGTTGACCTGGTTGAGAAGAAATGGACCGAGCAAATCAAGGCTTCCGGCAAACCGGTCTGGCCATAGGGTCAGACCTACACTTAATAGTTTAACGGTTAGGGGGACAACAACCGCGAATCGCGGGCAAGCTCGCTTGCATCCCGCGTTCCGCGGGAAATTGGGACTGACTTGTCCTGCGTAGCCCCGCTTCCGGCGGGACCAAGCAGGAAGTCTCTGGCACATAAATATTTTGGAAAAAAATGGCGGGAAGCTACCATAAGAAGAGGCATTTCAAGGGAGTGGAGAAAATTTTTCAGTATTGGTCTGCCTTTTGCGCTCTGCTGGTGATTCTGGTCATGGCCGGAATTCTGTTCGAGCTTGGCCGCGATTCCCAGCCATCAATCAGCCGGTTCGGTCTGAAATTCCTGGTCTCAACCTCCTGGAACCCGGTCCCCGGCGAATTCGGAGCTTTGACCAGCATCTACGGCACCCTGGTCTCCACCGGTATCGCTATGCTCATCGCCGTGCCCTTGAGCCTGGTGATTGCGCTTTTCCTGGTCGAGCTTGCCCCTCCCGCGCTCGCCAGACCCGTGGGATACGCCATCGAACTTCTGGCCGGGATTCCGAGCATCATCTACGGCATGTGGGGACTGTTCGTGTTCGCGCCCTTCATCTCCGAATACCTCCAGCCCGGCTTGAACAAGACCCTCGGATTCCTCCCGCTCTTTAAGGGACCTCCCATGGGCATCGGCATGCTTACCGCCGGCATCATCCTGTCCCTTATGGTCCTGCCCTTCACCAGCGCGGTTATGCGCGATGTCTTTCAGATGGTGCCCGCGGTGGTGAAGGAATCCGCCTTCGGCATGGGCGCAACCACCTGGGAGGTCACACGGAAAGTAACCATCCGCTACGGGCTCCAGGGTCTTCTCGGAGCGTCTTTCCTCGGACTGGGAAGGGCCATCGGCGAGACCATGGCCGTCACTTTCGTAATCGGGAACGACCACCGCATCTCGGCCTCGCTCTTCGCCGCGGGAAACAGCATCGCCTCAACCCTGGCCAACGAATTCACCGAGGCCTCGGACAAGCTTTACTTGAGTTCGCTCATTGAACTCGGACTAGTGCTTTTCCTCATCACCCTCATCATCCAGGCGCTGGCCCAGCTTTGGCTCAAGCGCATCGAGAAGGGAGCAGGCAGGAGATGAGGCCCAAGTCCAAAAAAGCCCGGCACGGCTTAGACCTCCTGGTCAAGTTCCTTTCCAGCATCGCCGCGCTCATCGGAATTGTCTTTCTGGTCTGGATTATTTTCGAGGTGGTCGCCCGCGGGGTTAAAGCCCTCAACTGGAATTTCTTCTTCGCCCTGCCCGCGCCTCCCGGAATCGAGGGAGGCGGTGTGGCCAACGCCATCCTCGGAACGCTTGCCATCATCATCCTTGCCTCCCTCATCGGCGTGCCCTCCGGTATCTTCGCCGGGGTCTACCTGGCCGAGTTCGGCGACAACCGCTTCGGAGAAGCCGTCCGCTTCGCCAGCAAAGTGATGATGGGCATACCCTCCATCATCGTCGGGCTTTTCGCCTACAGCCTGCTTGTGCTCTCCACCGGCCATTTCTCCGGATGCGCCGGCGCGCTCGCGCTATCCATAATCATGCTTCCGATTATCGCCCGGACCACCGAGGAGATGCTCGCGCTCGTGCCCAATGCGCTGCGCGAATCCGCGCTCGCGCTCGGGTCCCCCAGATGGCAGATGACCCTCGCCATCGCCTTCCGCGCCGCCCGCTCCGGACTCATCACCGGCGTGCTCCTCGCCATGGCCCGTGTCAGCGGAGAGACCGCGCCTCTGCTCTTCACCGCGCTCAATTCCGCGTTCTGGCCCAGCTCGCTCAACCAGCCCACCGCCAATCTTACGGTGACCATCTTCAACTATGCCATGTCCCCCTACCGGGACTGGCAGCAGATTGCCTGGGGTGCGTCGCTCCTCATCATGGCCGCGGTGCTCGCGCTCAATATTTTCACGAGAATAATCTTGAGGGAGAGAGAGAAAAAATGATTCCGGAAATTAAAACCGCGATGCTCGCGCCCGCTCCCCTGCCCGAGACCAGGAGCGAGGTGGTCAGTTCCTATCTTTCCGCAGAGGTAAGAATTTCGGTCCGGCGCCTCAATTTCTGGTACGGGGAAAAGCAGGCGCTCTTTGACAACAACCTGGACATCCTGGCCAACAAGGTCACCGCCATCATCGGCCCCAGCGGGTGCGGGAAGTCAACCCACATCCGCGTTTATAACCGCATCTACAAGATGTACCGCGAGCAGCACGCCGAGGGCGAGGTCCTGCTCGACGGCCAGAGCATCATGGGCCAGAACATCGACTTCATCGAGTTGCGCCGCAAAATCGGGATGATCTTCCAGCGGCCAACCCCGTTCCCCATGTCGGTTTTTGACAATGTCGCCTACGGACTCAAGCTCCATTACCGCATGCCCAGGGCCGAGCTTTTCGACCGGGTGGAAAAAGCCCTGACCCGCGCCGCGCTCTGGGACGAGGTGAAGGACAAGCTGGATGCTCCGGCCACCGCGCTTTCCGGCGGACAGCAGCAAAGGCTTTGCATCGCCCGGGCCATTGCCGTGGAGCCGGAAGTGCTTTTGATGGACGAGCCGACCTCGGCCATTGACCCTCTGGCCACGGCCAAAATCGAAGAGCTGGTCGAATCGCTCAAGCCCAATTACACCATCGTGATTGTCACCCACAACATGCAGCAGGCCGCGCGGATTTCAGACTTCACGGCTTTTTTCTACGAGGGATATATAATCGAGTACGGCGTCACCAGGCAGATTTTCACCAAGCCGCAAAAAAAGCAGACGGAAAACTATATCACCGGAAGGTTCGGGTAAGGAGGTTAGGACATGCCCAAGCGATTGCAAAGGGAGATCGAACGGCTCAAGAAGATGATTCTGGCCGAGGGCGCATTGGTGGAGGAACGGCTCAACCTGGCGGTGCGCTCGATCGGGGACCGCAGCCCGGAGCTGGCCCAGCAGGTGGTCGATGGCGATGCCGAGGTCGACACCATGGAGGTTGACTTGGAGGAAGAGTGTTTGAAGATTCTCGCGCTTTACCAGCCCGTGGCCATAGACCTCCGCTTCATCATCGCGGTGCTTAAAATCAACAACGACCTGGAGCGGATTGGAGACCTCTGCGTCAACATCGCGGAAGACTCCCAGTTTTTGTCCAGCCGCGAAAAAATCGAGATACCGTTTGATTTCCCCGCTATGTCCGAAAAGGTCCAGGCCATGCTCCGCAACGCCCTGGACGCGCTCGTGAACATGGACGCCCCGCTCGCCTTCTCGGTTTGCCGGGCCGACGACGAGGTTGACGAGATAAACCGCGAGATGTATGAAAAGGTGGAGGCCGGCATCAGGAAATACCCGGAGCATCTTCCCGCGCTTTTGCGCGTGATCCGGGTCTCGCAGAGGCTGGAACGCATCGCCGACCATTGCACCAACATTGCCATGGACATCATCTACATGGTTGAGGGCGAGATCGTCCGCCACGGCCGGAAGCGCGAAAAATCATATTGCGAAACCGACAAAACTCCTGCCAAACATTGAAGACTGACGATGAATGATTATCTTGCCTAATCATTATGGTGAAGAGTTGCAATTGCGGCAAATCTAATTAAAATAATGGGCTACCCTGCAGTCTGCAATCCTGGGAGTTTATTTCAGGGTCGGAAAGGAGTGCTGCAATGTATGCGGTGATAGCGAGCGGAGGCAAGCAATACAAGGTGTCGCCGGGCGAGGTGGTGGAGCTGGAGAAGCTCGAAGGAGAGCCGGGCAAGGAGCTTGTGTTTGACCAGGTGCTTTTTCTGGGCGGGGATAAGGCTCTGGTGGGGACGCCGTTGGTGGCAGGCGCCAGGGTCATCGCCGAGGTGGTGAAGACCGAAAAGGGAGACAAGGTGATGATCCAGAAATACAAGCGCCGGAAGAATTACTACCGGCTGCGCGGGCACCGGCAACTGTTCACCGCGGTGAAGATAAAAGAGATTAAGGTCAGCTGAACCGCGAATAAATTCGCTCGCACCTTAGGAGGAGAATATGGGACGCAAGAAGGGGCAGGGAGCTGGCAGGAACGGAAGGGACTCCAACGGCCAATACCGGGGCGTGAAAGTTTTTTCCTCCCAGGTGGTCAAGGCCGGGAGCATCCTGGTGCGCCAGCTGGGAACCAGGATTCATCCGGGACTGAATGTGGGCATGGGCAAGGATTGCACGCTCTTTGCCAGGATTGACGGCAAGGTCGTGTATGAAGATTTCGGCAGAGACAAAAGACGGGTCAAGGTGGTCCCGCTCGCAGAGTGAGTTCGCGCAATTGCCGGCGAACATTCAAAACGGAGGCTTCGGCCTCCTTTTTGCTTTGGCAAAATGAAATTCATTGACGAGGTCAGCATCAAGGTCAAAGCCGGGGACGGCGGCAACGGCTGCGTCAGCTTCCGGCGCGAAAAATATGTTCCGCGCGGAGGCCCGGACGGGGGGGACGGCGGCAAGGGCGGGGATGTGGTTCTGGTCGCGGCCCCTAATCTCCGCACCCTCCTGGATTTGTCCTATCAGAGGAACTACAAGGCCAGGCGCGGCGAGAACGGCCAAGGCTCGCAGAGGAACGGCAAAAGCGGAAGCGACTTGGTGATACCGGTGCCCGCGGGGTCTGTGGTTTACGATGAAGCCGGCGATGAGACGCTCGCGGACCTGGTCAAGCCCGGGCAGAAAATAATCGTCGCCCACGCCGGCAAGGGCGGCCGCGGCAACACGCATTTCAAAAGCGCGACCAACCAGGCGCCGCGAAGCGCGGAAGAGGGAGGAAGGGGCGAGGAGCGAAAAATTCGGATTGAGCTTAAGCTCATCTCCGAGGTGGGCATCGTGGGGTTTCCCAATTCGGGAAAAAGCACGCTCATCTCCAGGTTGAGCGCGGCTCGTCCCAAAATCGCGGACTATCCCTTCACCACGCTCGCGCCCAACCTGGGAGTGGTCAAGTTTGGAGGGCAGCGGAGCTTTGTGATTGCGGATATGCCCGGGCTTATCAAGGGTGCCAGCCAGGGAGCGGGTCTGGGCATCCAGTTTTTGCGGCACATCGAGCGCACGCGCATCCTCGTTCACCTCGTGGAAGGCACAACTGAAGACCCGGTTGCGGATGTGAAAGTTCTGGAGGCAGAGCTTGGGGCCTATGACCCGTCTCTGCTCAAGCGGCCGAGAGTTATCGCCTTGAGCAAGGCTGACCTCTGCTCCAATAAGCAGTCGGCCAAAAAAATTCGGGCCTTGCAGAAAAAGGGATACAATGCAATTGCCATCAGCTCCATCACCGGAAAGGGGCTGGACGAGCTGGTGGAATGGATTGCAGGCCAGCTCAAAGGCGCGGCTGAATTCGCTCGCGCATAGGAACCGGGACTGACTTGTCCTGCGCAGCCCCGCTAAAGCGGGACGAAGCAGGAAGCCCCTCGCAGATTCGGAGGCGATATTGAAAGAAAGCGGGGAAAATTATCGCGCCAGGCTCAAGTCCTCGCGGCTGCTGGTTATCAAGGTTGGCAGCCAGGTGATGGTGGACGAGAGGGGAAAGATTGCCCGCTCGTTTTTTGACGAGTTTGCCAGGACCGTTGCCGGGCTTTACCGCCAAGGCAGAAAGGTCGTGATTGTGTCCAGCGGCGCCATTGTCAACGGCCTGCTGCAATTGCCCGGACTGCGCAAAACCCTGACCATGCCGGAGAAGCAGGCCATTGCCGCGCTCGGCCAGCCCATCCTTATGCGGCATTACCAGCGCGCGTTCCAGAAATACAAAATCCCGGTGGGGCAGGTCCTGCTCACCCACGAGGATTTTTCCATTCGCGCCAGGTACCTCAATTCCAAAAACACGCTGGAAGAGATGCAGAAACTGGGAATCGTCCCGGTGATAAACGAAAACGACACGGTCGCGGTGGAGGAGATTCGCTTCGGCGAAAACGACCGGCTCGCGGCCCTGGTCGCGGTTATGCTCAAGGCCGAGCTCCTGGTCATACTTTCGGTGGCCCCGGGTTTTTGCCGGGAAGACCCGCTTAAGAATCCCTCCACAGCCGTCATCCCGGTAATCGCCAGCCTGGACCAGAAGCTTTATGAATGCGCCGAGGAGAGCAGGAGCAAAACCGGAAGCGGAGGGATAAAGAGCAAGCTGGATGCCGCGGCGGTCGCGGGCGCCGCGGGAATTACAACCTTCATCGGCTCGGGCCGGGATCCCGAGGTCTTGCGCCGGCTGCTGGAAGGGAAAATCATGGGCAGCCTGGTTCTGCCCGGGGGCGAAAAACTCAAGGGCATCAAGCACTGGCTGCTTTTTGCCGGTCAAGGCAAGGGTGAGATAAAGATTGACCGCGGCGCGGTCAGGGCGTTGGTGGAGCGGAACAAAAGCCTGCTCCCCTCGGGTGTGCTTGAGGTCAAGGGCAAATTTCTGGCCGGAGAGCTGGTATCGGTGGTGGACGAGCAGGGCAGGGAGGTGGCCAAGGGGCTGGTCAATTACGGGTCCCAGGATTTGAAAAAAATCTCGGGACATCAAACCGGGGATATTGCCAGCCTGCTCGGAGCCAAGGATTATGACGAGGTCATCCATCGCGACAACCTGGTGCTTTCCGCAAGAGATGTGCGGTGAAAAAAATCCCGGAAAATGATATGATGTTAAGAGCAGGAGTTGTGAAGGAGAGGAACAAGCTGGAAGCGGACTCACTTTTATTGGCCAAGATGGCGAAGGAGGCGAGGTCAAGTCTCCGCGCTGCAGGCAGCGCGCAAAAGGACCAGGCGCTCAAGCTGATTGCGGACGGCCTGGTCAGGAATCAAAAGCCGCTCCTGGCCGAAAACCGCAAGGACCTGGAAGCTGCCAGGAAAAAAAACTTGAGCAGCGCCTTGCTTGACCGGCTCAAACTCAATCCCGAGCGCATTTATTCCATGGCCGAGAGCGTGCGCGAGGTGATTAAGCTCCAAGACCCGGTCGGAGAAATCACCAAGGCCTGGACCCGTCCCAACGGACTGCTGATTGGCCGCATGAGGATACCGCTGGGGGTGATTCTCATTATTTACGAGGCGCGGCCCAATGTCACGGTGGAGGCCGCGAGCCTGTGCCTCAAGAGCGGCAACGCCGTGATTTTGCGCGGAGGTTCCGAGGCCGTTCATTCCAACCTCGCGCTCGGAAATATCATCGGTCGGGCCATTGCCCAAGCCGGGATTGACCCGGCCGCGGTGCAGATTGTTCCGGGCACCGAGCATAGGACCGTGGATGAGCTGCTCAAGCTGGACTCCTACATTGACCTGGTCATCCCGCGAGGGGGCGAGGAGCTGGTCCGCAAGGTGGCGCGTCTGTCGCGCATACCCACGCTCAAGCATTACAAGGGCGTGTGCCATATTTTCGTGGACCGGGCCGCCAACCTGGAAATGGCCTGCAGGGTCTGCCTCAACGCCAAGGTGGAGCGGCCCGCGGTCTGCAACGCCATGGAGACCCTGTTGGTGGACAAGCCGGCGGCCAAAAAATTCCTGCCGCAAATGGCCCGGCAGTTTCGGGCCGCAGGAGTGGAGCTTCGCGGCTGCGAGCAGACCCGGAAAATTCTGCCCAACCTCAAGCCGGCCAACGAGCATGACTGGTATGCGGAATATCTTGACCTCATCCTCGCGGTGCGCGTGGTGGACGGAATGGACGAGGCCGTGGCCCACATCCAGAAATACGGCTCGGACCACACCGAGGCCATCATCACCGAGGATTATGCCCGAGCCATGGAGTTCATCAGGCGCGTGGATTCCAGCTCGGTTATGGTGAACGCGTCCACCAGGATGAGCGACGGATTCCAGTACGGCCTGGCCGCGGAAATCGGTATCAGCACCACGCGCCTCCACGCCTACGGGCCGATGGCGCTTGAAGAATTGACCATAACCAAGTTCGTGGTTTTCGGCAACGGCCAGATTCGAGAGCCATGAGAAGGGAGTGATGCCAGGATGAATATCGGGGTCTATGGCGGCACTTTCAATCCCATTCATTTCGGGCATCTGCGCGCAGCCGAGGAAATCTATTACCGGTTCCGGTTGGGCAAGGTGATCTTCGTGCCCTCGGCCCAGCCGCCGCACAAGAGTTCCGAGCAAATCATTGACCCCCTGCACCGGCTCAAGATGGCCACGCTCGCGGTCACCGGCAACGAGCATTTCCAGGTCTCGGACATCGAAGTCAACCGTCCCGGAAAAAGCTACACCATTGACACCCTCCGCGAACTCAAGCGGCAGAACCCGGAAAAAAATTTCTACTTCATCGCCGGCCTGGACTCGTTCCTGGGAATCCACACCTGGCATAAATGGCGCGAACTCTTCTCCGAAACCGATTTCGTGGTCACCTCCCGGCCGGGCGCTCCCAAAGTTGCCCGGGGAAAGCTCATCCCGGCCGCGGTTCGTCGGGAATTCAAATACAGCGCCGAGGACGACATTTTCACGCACAAGTCCGGCTGCCGGGTCTATTACGCCGGGGTCACGGGCGTGGATATTTCATCATCCGCCATCCGGAGAATGGTGCGCGAGGGCCAGTCCATCCGCTACCTCCTGCCCCGGCGGGCCATTGAGTATATTATTGAAAATAAATT
>Ga0315282_10006680_pt1 | contig 19194 bp, 14 predicted proteins | sample YL17G07_20_MG_FD_203693 | JGI IMG/M metagenome (GOLD analysis project Ga0315282, IMG submission 203693) | Sediment microbial communities from Yellowstone Lake, YNP, Wyoming, USA - YL17G07_20 | ecosystem: Environmental > Aquatic > Freshwater > Lake > Sediment | place: USA: Wyoming | collected... | reverse complement strand
ATTGTATGGGGCGGTCGCAGGTTCGTTGCGTAACCAGCGTGGTCAAAAAAAATTGTTGCGTTCGTTTTTCCATCATGCACAATTAAGAATATGATGTGTTCTATTATTTATTCAAAACTCAATAAATAAGGAAAAAACTAAGTATATGCGTATATACTTATATAGTGCTTCAGGCATCTGAGGTTTTTAGTTGAGGGTTTGGGATGTGCGGCTTGTTGCTCGAAAATCAATCCGCCGGCAGTTATGTGGAACGGTGTGCCGGTGAGGAAGGTGCAAGAACGGCAACTCTCTCGAACTAAGCGTATTCGGGGAAGTTATCTTCAAAGCGTTCTGGCGAGGCACTTGCAATCGGCGACCAAGACTTTCGCCAATTGCTTCGATTATTTCGAGGTTGGGAAAAACCGAAAATAGAAAAGAACAAAAAATCGGGTCGGGAGAATTTACTATTTTCTATTTACGATTTACTATTGGGAATTAATTATTTGGTGGAAAAGCTACGCTACGAAAGAAATGGACTCCAGATAAAGGCATTCTGGAGTCTTCGCTTCGCTACGAGGTGCGGGGGAATTTGTTGTTGGAAAAGGATTTGTCCTTCGACTCCGCTCAGGATGGTCGTGGACAACATCTCGCAGTTTGGGTAGAATTATAAGTCAATTCAAAAGGCAAGATGAATTGTTTGTCAGGTGAAGTAGTGACTATTACAATGTGTCCACTGCCTTATTAGGTCTCTTTCTTTTTCTGAGAAGTTAGGTTGATAATTGCCCGTATCTTGATCACGGCACAGAGTAGAGTCCACAAAAACCATGCTATGGCTACAGCGAGGATGGAGATACCACGTGCCCGAGGTTGAAGCATATTCCCTTTGAGTGCGAGGTGAACGAACACCAGAAGGATAGCTGCCAGGAGATCCTTCAGGAAAGATTCTTGGTGGTAGCGGACCTCGTCACTCATCTGGCTAGTCTTGAGCCAGCGAAAGACCGCCTCAAGGTCCTTCCACATCGCCATGAATATCAGAAAGGACATGGCTAAAAACCAGTTCTCTGGACTCTTGTGAAGTTGAATCGCCCACAGGCCCATAATCACTATGAGGACATTGACGATGGCGGAGGAAAATGCCTCTGGTAAATCGGCGATTACGAGGTACACGTATCTCGCCAAGAACCAGACATAGGTGGTGAAGGTAGCAATGAGGAGAACGGCCCCTTGAATGCTATCGAATGCTCCATCTCCGAGCGCCTTGGCGAAGGACGGAAGACAGAGCATCGCCGACGATATGGCAAATGCGACTTGGATATTACTTCGCAATTTCTTTTCCATCTTCGGGACAATAGAAGCTATCTTTATACTGTCTATATCCCTCGTAAAATTCTTGCTCTGTAGGTGGTTTTCTAGACAGAATTGTAAATGAGCAGAATGGCCTTCGTTCAAGGTCGTAACCTGTGACATAACCAAGAATGCGATCTTCATTTCGATCATTAAAGTAGACCTCTACGGCTCCTTCATCGGGTCTTTTCAGACTTTCTAATCGCATGAACCAGCCAGCAGCTGTTATTTGCCCCTCCACAGCATATTTCCACGGAGGCGTGGTTACTTCCTCGATCATAACTCCTCTTATCTTACCTCTCTTAGTTACACGAAGCTCATATTGATGTCTACTAATTATAGTAACCGAGGAGCGGGTAAGATGAGCACTGTACCATCTACCCGAGAATTCTGTGCAGTCCCTAGACGGAATTCCACGGAGCGATCGATTTTCGATCCAACGTTGAACGAACCATGCGAATATGCCACCAAGAGTTGCGGTAAGCAATGGAATGACAAAGTTCACAATCACATTTACTTCCCAAACAAATATTCTGTTTTGTAAATATTGTAAGTCCGGACATTTTACAATAAAGAAACCGACGGATTATGTTGGTAATAATTGTATAATAGAAAAAGGTACTCTACAAGCTGTTTTTTGTTTTGATAGCAAACTAATTTGGCGGTTACGGTGCCCCAGAGAAATGGTGCAGGTGCTCGATGGGATAGGGGGATAGAAAATCGAGAATCGAGATTTGAGGAATACCCCCCGGCACAGGAGGCTGTGTCACAATTCCAAAATTGGCCTTATGACCTTTGTTTTTCGCCGGAAAACGAAGGTAAAAGTCGCAAAACTCTAATTGCGACACAGCCTGTGAAGCTACGGAGGGCAGGCCCGGCTTCGTCCTAATAAACGGCATTGGGACTTCCCACCTTCGCCGAGGCTACGGTGGACAGGACGCCGCGGCAAGCATTTGAGGGCAGGATTGCGGGGGATAAATCCGGTTTATTGGGGGGTGAGTTTATCAGCGGGGGTGAAGATTTTAAGCGTGTTCTTGCCGGCCTGCTTGGCCTTGTAAAGGGCCTGGTCGGATTTGCTCGTAATATCCTCCGGCGTGGCATCGGCATCATACTGGCCCAGGCCGACGCTGATGGAAAGCATAACCTGCTTTTTATTCAATATTATGGGCGAGCCAGCGACGGCATTGACCATACGCTGAGCGACCACGACCGCATCCGACAGCGGGGTATTTGGCAGAATGAGCGCAAATTCATCGCCGCCATAGCGTGCGGCAATGTCAATCTGCCTGACGCAGTCTTTGATTTTTCTGCTGACTTCGACGATGACCCTGTCGCCGGTGCTGTGGCCGTAGGTGTCGTTTATTTCCTTGAGGTTATCGATATCGACCATAATGACTGAGATTTGTCCGCCATAACGCCTCGAGCGCCACAACTCGCGTTCGAGCATTTCGTAAAACGTTTTGTGATTGGCCAGGCCAGTGAGGCCATCGGTGACGGCCTGTCGCTGGATTTTCTCGAAAAGTTTTATATTGCCGACGGAGGCGCCAATCAACTGGCTGAAAAGCTCGATGAGGGCGATGTCTTTCTGGCCGAAACCTTCGCCGTCCACTTTGTCGGCGAGATTGAGGACGCCGACGACCCTGTCCTGACAGAGCAGCGGAGCGATGGCACAGCTTTTGGTGCTGTAATTTTCTGCGAAGACCCTCTGCGATTTTCGTATTACGGGTTTTTTGTGGGCGTCTATGTCGCCGACCATCAGCAGCTCTTTGCTTTTAACAGCCACCACCATCGGCGAGGGCGGGTTCTGGCTGAGTGAGACAATTTTGTTGATAAGAAATGGGTGATTGTATTTCTGGAGTCGCAACATCTGGCCGGCATCATCGAGTATATACAGCGATGCAAATCTTGCCCTGACCATCTCAGGAATGTCTTTGATGCAGACGTCTGCAATTCGTTCGATATCGAGGCAGTTTATGCGGCGGGCCAAAGGGCTAATCTGTTCCAGCAGGAGGAGCTGCCAGGTAGGCCTTTTGCCGATAGTGTCGTGTTTTTCGCCGTTATCGGTCATCATTCAAAATTATGGTTTAATCTTCCGTCCCATAATTACCACGCCAAATTTTCGAGCGGGGCTGCAACAGCGTAAAAAACGTTATACGGCTGCTGCTGCGGGGCTATCCTTGTATCGGATATTTTTATGGGCGTATAAAGAAAAAAGAGTTACGAGATTTAAGTTTGATTAGGGGCGGGGATTTGGGGCGGCGGCTTTTCGCCTGTAGATTTCGAGCTGGTCGCTGATTCTGCGGGCGAGGTTCTCGTCTTTGGCGGCGGAGGCGAGGTCGAGGGCGGCCTGCTCAGCAGCTACGGCCTTGTCGAATTGGCCGGCCTGGGCGTGGGCTGTCGCCAGTAATTCAAGGGACATAATGTCCTTACGGCCTGTCAATTCCACTGCCCGCTGCGCAAGTTCAATCGCCCGTTTAGTGTCACGCATACCGGGGTCTGGGTGTGTGGCCAGAATCCAGGCCAAACCCTTTAAGGCGGGCAAAAAATCAGGTTTTATCTCCAGGGCCCGCCGAAAGTGGATAACGGCACGGTTGAAATCACGCTGCAAGACGAGAGTGGCAGCCAGGTTGCCGTGTGCCTCGGCAAAATCCGGTTTGAGACGAACAGCCTTGTCGAAGTTATCAATAGCCTTTTCAAGCCTGCCCTTGTCCTGAAGTGCGTTGCCGAGGTTATAATACGCATCGGCAAAGTCCGGCTTGAGACTGACGGCCTGGTTGAAGTGAGCGACAGCCTCATCGAACCTGCCCAGTGACTTAAGGGCCAGGCCGAGATTGTTGTGTGCCTCGGCAAAATCAGGCATAAGGCGAATGGTTTCGTTGAAGCAAGTGACGGCTTCGTCGAGCCTGCCCTTTGCCTGCAGGGCATTACCGAGGTTATAGTGGACATCGGCAAAATCAGGCCTTAGCCGGAGGGCGTGGCGAAAGTGAACAATCGCATCATCGAGATTGCTCTGCATTTTAAGGACGATGCCGAGATTGTTGTGAACCTTGGCGTCACTGGGGTTAATCCGCAATGCTTCAAGGTAACAGCCGGCCGCCTCATCAAGCCTGCCGAGTGACTGGAAGGCGATGCCAAGATTATCATAAGCCATCTCGTCGCGAGGATTTATTTCGATTGCCTTTCGATAACGGTTTATCGCTTCGTCGACCCTGCCCTGCGAACCGAGAGCGGCGCCGAGGTTGTTAAGGGCGCGAGAATTGTCCGGCATTACATCCAATACGCTCTGCCAGATTGACGAGGCGCTACGATAATCGGCGTTTCTCCGCAATGTCACCAAACCCAGCGTGCCAATAACAGCCACCGCCAAAATAATTCCCGTTTTTTTTGCAGGCACAGCGCCCAGAGCTCGCCCCAGCAAAACATATCCCCCTGCGACAGCCAAAACCAGCAAACCGGCCAGCGGCAGGTACATACGATGCTCAAAGGCCAGGTCGGTGACAGGCACAAAACTCGATGTAACCGACAACACCACGAAAAACCACACCGCCGGATACGACCACGCCTTATTACGAATAAGTCCCCACACCATCAGTGCCAACATACCTAAAACCACCATCATCGGCAGAGTAAGTTTTCCCCAGTCCTTCACTATCGGCCAGCTATAATCAAGACAAAGGCCTTTCGGCCAGACAACGAGGCGAAGATAGTGAATAATCACAATTCCCTGATTCGCCGCATAAATCAAGCTGCCGCCGACAGTAAATTCTTTATGCTGCTCCTGACGGGGACACGACCAGAGTATCGCAGCCAGAATCAGCCAGGTTGCCGCCAGGGCCGCATATAAACAGCGTCTTCGCCGCAAAGCCTCAACAAAACTGCCTGCAACAAACGCACGGTCGTATAACAATACAAGCACCGGCGCCGTCACCATAACCTCTTTTGTCCCCATCCCCAAGGCGCAGCAAACAACCGAGACAACCTGCCATAATACCGAGTGCGGAGAACCAATCGACCGAATTGCCGAATACAGCGTCAGGAGGTAAAACAAGCCCATCAGCGACTCTGTCCGCTGAACAATATAAGTTACGCTCTCGGTCTGGATGGGATGCAGGAGCCAGACTGCCGCCGCCGCCCAGGCCAGAACTGTTGAGTAACTGCCAAACTTTTCGCGCAGCCGGTCGCAGAGCAGCGTTCTGCGTATAATTCCGAAAAGAGTCAGACCAGCCAAGATATGAACCAGCAGATTGAAAAAATGATAGCTCCAGACTTTATAGCCGCTTATGGCGTAGTTCATCGCCAGCGACAGACTCCCCAGAGGGCGGCCTGCCACCGTGGATTTCGGCGGGGCTGAAAACACACTGCCAAGCGGCCAAAGGTTTCTGATATGAACGTTTTCAACTATGCTCGGGCCATCGTCAAAAACGAAGGGGGCATTAAAGGTATTGACATACGCCAATATGACGGCAGTAATAAGTAATACCGCCAATTTAATTTCCAGGGCCGGGCGATTCAAAACACTCTTACCTCACTGGGCGAAAATTTCCTGTTTTGGCCAATCAATATAATGTTATTCTCTAACGATTCCAGATGCAAGCATTCTGCTGAGCCGGGCGCAGGGCGGTTTCGCAGGATTAATTCCAGGATTTTACGAGCAATTTTGTGTTCAGGGTTTTGGCCGTTTGTAATATTCAATTTGCCCGCGAATCTCGCCAACCAATTCCTCATTTTTTTCGCCGGCAGCTATATTTAATGCCGTTTCGGCGGCTGCCAGCGCTTTTTCGGTCTGACCGGCGGCAGCATAAGCCGCCGCCCAAATCTGAAAAACCGCGGCGTCCCTGCGTTTTGTCAATTCAGCGGCGTGATCAGCAAGCCTAATCGCTTCGGCGGGGTTTCGCATATTGGGGTCTGGGTGTGTGGCCAGAATCCAGGCCAGACTCTTTAAGGCGGGCAAAAGGTCGGGCTGAAGGTCAATGGCTTTGCGAAAATGGACGGCGGCACGGTCGAGGATGCCCTGCTTGGCGAGAAAACTTGCGAAGTTGCAGTGTGCCTCGGCGTAATCGGGTTTATACTGCAATGCCTGCTCAAAATGGCTGACGGCATCGTCGGGTTTATTCTGCGCTATCAGCACCAGAGCAAGGTTGTGGTGCGCCTCGGCGAAATCGGGTTTTAGCTTGATGGCGAGGTTGAAATGAGAGACGGCGTCATCAAGACTGCCCTTTGCCTGAAGGAGCAGGCCGATGTTATTGTGCGCTTCCGGGAAATTGGGTTTGAGCTTGAGGGCCTGATTGAAGTGAGCGAGCGCCTCATCGAACCTGCCCTGCGACTTAAGCACCAGAGCGAGGTTGTTATGGGCATCGACAGAATTGGGGTCGATGCGGAGGGCATTTTGGAAACAGGTAACGGCCTGGCCGGAATCGCCTGACGACTGAAGAGCAAAGCCGAGATTGTTGAGAATGGCGGCATCATCGGGTTTAAGACGGAGGGCCTGTCGGTAATGTTCGGCGGCGTCAGCGTGTCTGCCGACCGCCTGAAGCGCGATAGCGAGGTTGCACTGCAAATCGGCATCGTTCGGTTTGGCTTTGACGGCCTTTAGGTAATGAGCAATGGCCTCATCGGCGCGTCCAAGCTTGTAGAGTACGTTGCCGAGATTGGTATGCGCATCGGGGTAATCCGGGCTTAACCTGATGGCCTGCTGATAGTGGTCGATGGCTTCGCTGATGCGGCCTTTTGCCTTCAGGCCGTTGGCAAGATTGTAATGAGTGTCGGGATTGTCAGGGGCGATTTTGTATGCTTTGAGGTATTGCGCGAAGGCCTCGTCGATTTTACCCTCGGTGCGAAGCGAGTCGGCAAGATTGAAATAGCCGCGAAGATTGTAAGGCGATACCTCGACAATGTTTCGCCAGATGGAGACCTCGCTGCGATAGTCCCTGTTGCGATTCAGCGTTGTAAGCGTAAGTGAAACGATTACGGCGATTATCAGAAGAGCGGTGAGAATATTTTTCAGGGGTTTTGCGGCGATGCGCTGCAAAAGAAGGTATGAGCCAGCCACGACCAAAATAACTACACCGGCCAGCGGCAGATAGAGGCGATGCTCAAAGGCAAGGTCGGCGATGGGTATAAAGGTCGAGGTGGGGGCGAGGATTAGAAAAAACCAGACGGCGGGATATGCCCAGGAGCGATTACGCCATAGTCCCCAAAAGGCGGCGGCGACAAGCGCTGCAACCAGAAGCATCGGCGGCACGATTTGCTGCCAGGAGTAAACGATGCGCCAGCAGTAATCGAGGCACTGGCCGGTGGGCCAAAAGCAAAGTTTTATATAATGCACAACGATGCCGAACTGTGTCCTGGCGTAACTCCAGGCAGTGATGTGTCCCATTTTGAAGCCTGTGGTGCCGGCGCGAGGCCCGGTGAGCATTATGACAATCAGAATTATCCAGGTTGCGGCCAGGCCGATATAAAGCAGCCAACGACGGCGAAGGGCCGGTCTGAATGCGCCTGCGAAAAAAGTGCGGTCATACAGCAGGACAAGCAGCGGCGCAGTAATCATTACCTCTTTAGAGGCCATACCCAGAGCGCAGCAAAGTATTGAGAGCAAAGACCAAAGCAAGGGACGCTGAGAGGACATTGCGCGCGCAGCGGCATAAAGTGTCAGGAGGTAAAACAGACCCATAATGGATTCTGTGCGCTGGATGATGTAAGTTACGCTTTCTGTTTGGATGGGATGGACCAGCCAAATAGCGGCTGCCGTCCAGGCTATGAGTGAGGCACTGCTGCCGAAGCGGTCTTTGAGTCTGTCGCTGAGCAAAGTAATCTTGATTAGGCCGTAAAGGGTCAGACCTGCGAGAAGGTGAACAATCAGATTAAAGATATGGTAGCCTTTTACGGAATAGCCTCCGATGGCGTAATTAACGGCGAGTGACAAGGCGGGGATTGGCCTGCCGGCCACGGGACACTCCGGCCGGGCGGACATAGATTTGGTGAGCGGCCAGAGATGCCGGACGAAAGGGTTTTCGTGAATGGCAGCTTTATCATCGAAAATGAAAGGGCCGCTGAAACTGTTGGCATAAGCGATGATGCCGATAACGACCAGGCTGAGAGGCAGCGCTATATTGACAAGCGATTTTTTAAACGGGACACCCCCCTGCCGGCCGCCGGAACTCTGTTGTAAGCGGCTAATGGGCTGCTGCACTCCGTTTTTGTGTCTTTGGTGCTTTTCCTTCATAAACAGGGGTAACGGAACAAAACACAACAGTTTCAAATTCTACTTTTGACCGGCGAATTGGGCAATCTCTAAAATAAATTGTATTTAAAATTATCAAAAAAACAGGCAAAAATCTGGCATTTTATCAAGTATCAGTGTAAGCTATGCGGAAAAATACAGAATTATGGTTGAGTAATTGAGAGGTATTAAAATGAGTCAGTCGCAAGGAAATATGGGAAGGCGGCAGTTTCTTGCCAACGGCGCAAAATTAGCAATGGCGGCACCATTATTAACCCAGCAGAGCAAGGCTTCGGATGCGAACCAGCCTGCGAAAGAGCCGAACCAGATGGCTGCAAAAGGCGGCGGGAAGATGCCGGCGTTTATTATCGATTCGCACACTCACTGCAAAAGCACAGATGCGTGGGTAAAAGAGATGGCGGAGACATACCGGGCACACAACGCTATGGCGTGCGTGTTCACATTTATGGAGGATATGAAATTAGTGAAAGACGCTATGGCCGGCTATCCGGATGTATTTATTGGTTATGGGCGTATTCACCTCGACAACCCGGATGCGATTCGCGAGGTTGAAACCTTCAAGAAGAACGGATTTGTAGGAATGAAGTTTCATCATCCGCAGAAAAACTATGACGACCTGTCTTATTTCGAGGTTTACAGATTGTGCGAAGAGTATGGTATGCATATGATATTTCATACCGGCGTTGCGGGTCGTACCGCTTCAGACAAGCCTCAGTGGGGTTCATCTGCGAGGATGAGACCGGTATATCTTGACACATTGTGTCTGCAATTCCCCAGGACGACCATACAAGGGGCGCATCTTGGAAATCCGTGGTACGATGAGGCCGCTGAAACCGCGAGGTGGAATGCGAAGCTGTATTTTGACGTGTCCGGCTCAACGCTTATAAAATTTATAAAACTCGGGCATTTAAAACGGATGAGCGAGATATTATGGTGGGCTGACGATGAGTCACAAAACAATCCGCACACATTAAAGGGCGGGCCGAGCGGCTGGGAACATATCGTATTCGGCTCGGATGAACCGCCAAGCGGACTGGCGGCAAATATAGAGAGATTTCAAAAAATGCTCGATGCCAATAACGTCAGTGCGGCTGCTCGTGAAAAGATGTGGGGGCTTACGATGGCCAAACTATTAGGCATAGACCCCAAAACGCACAAATTCACCGGCAATAAAGGAGCATAAACAGATATTTAACATCTTTGAACAGCCCTGGGCATTGCTGGGTTTGGCAGGTATTGTTCTGCTCGTAATGTGGGTCATTCGTGCCGTCCTGCCTGAAAAACGGCGATGGTGGCAGCTGGCGATACCTGTGCTGATTGCTGTTGCTGCCTTCGGAATAGATTTGGCCATCCAGACAGACTCCGAGAGGATAAAGGCGGTTATTTATGCTGCATCGAAGGCCATCGAAAAGGAAAATCCGAATGCGATGGAACTGCTTCTGTTGGAGAATTATCACGATTCCCGCCACAAAACAAAACGGGATTTGATGGGCTACTGCAGGGCGATTCTGTCGGAGCCGCTGGTGGAGAAAAATATCACAAGGATTGCATCGCTGGAAATATCGCCCGACAAACTTACCGCAGGCGCTGTTGTCAATATCCGGATATTATTCGATAAAAGAAGTTTCGTATACCAGGACTACAAGCAACTAATACTCCTGAAAATGAAAGTAAATCTGCGGAAAGAAAACGACAAATGGCTTATCAGCCAGGCGGAATTGCTTGAGGTCGATATGCAGCCTATGAGCTGGCAGGACATCGCGCAAATACCTTATTGACGAACAGATAATTACGAAACCCGCAGGAGTCTGCATAAAAAGGGGGCATCGGCCTAATTTTTTGCATAGTGTTTATCTGTGTGAACGGCTCTGCCGTCGACATCGTAATGGACGAAGGTTATCGAAGGTTTTCCTTCTTTGCGAGATACATAAACAGCGAGAAACCCTCCTTTAACACGAAGGAAACGATGCTGCGGTCTTTTATCTTCCTGTTTCCAGCCCTGTGCGTGGGCGTCGGCAGCCGGGCCGTGACCATATTCACGAAGGCCGGTCTCGGAATCAACCGATACATATTGCCAGTGCCTGTCCCCGTTAACAGAAAACATTCCCTGTTTGGCCATAAATTCGCGTAACATTCTGCCCTCTGCCTGATAAGGCGTCTTGTCTGCGTAATTATCGTGTTTGTTGTCCCTGTCGGGGCCGACCATCGGCGTTGGGGTAAACAATACTTTAAAAGTTGCATCGGACTGCTGCACAGTTTGTTTAAACCATTCTATCTGCTCTTTACCCCAAATAGTAGGCTGTACCTTATTTTCCACATCCTGGGGCGTCCGGAACTCCCGCCCGTCAACCAGCCAGATTTGCAGGTCTTTTCCCCATCTGAAGGTGCGGTATGGCCGGCCCGGAACAAGCGGGGTCTGTTCATAATGCACCGCCAGACCCTGTTCAAAGGTAAAGTCGCCGAGCTTGTCAGAACGTTGGCCGGGGCGAACATCATCGCAGTACGTATCGTGGTCGTCCGACTGAAAGTAGGCCGGAATTTGGCTGTAAAAATCGACGACATTCGGAAGGCCGTTCATACGATTCCATTTATGGCGGGCATAACTTATATTTACAGCGTAGGGGCCGGGCCTGTCGTAATATACGTAATCGCCAGAATGCACAAAAAAATCGGGATTCAGCTTCAACATACTCTTATAAACCTTATGTCCCTCGTTGCTTTCCCTGTCCCACCATTCGTGGTCGGATGCTGTCGTGCAGACAATATCTGCGGTTGAGTCTTTCGGCGGTGCGGTGCGAAATGTCCCGTGCATAACCGCGGTAATAACAGAGTTGCTGTCCGGACGCGCCTCAATACAATAGTTATAAAGCGTGCCGGTGGTTAAATCATTGATTTGAAACTGGGCTGTGCAGTCAGACTCTTTCGCGGCTGTTTGCCAATCCGCAGCAACCTGTTTTTCGCCCGATGCCGCCGTCAGGACAACGCGAACCTGGCCGGGCATTCCGGGGACAGCCCCTTCCATCCGGTCGATTGTAAAACCTGCTGGCATAACCACTGCCGGAGGACCGGGGCGGTCTTTAGTACGCTCAAACTTAGGCGCATTCATATCGGGTTTTTCAACAGCGGTCAGGCGCGCCCATATTCGAACCGAGGTCGGCGCAAGCTCGCCAATCTTTATCCCGTTTGCCAAAAAAGGCCCTGCACTAAAAGCAAGACTGTTCATAGCGAGTGATACGCCGAAGGAAAAAAATAATATCCATCCCCAAAGTGTTTTTCTAATCGTCGGCATTTTATTCAAACTCCTTATTTGGCGGCTGCTATTTTGTTTTAAGCCAGTTATCGGCCACGGAGGTGAAATCAACGAAATCGACGCTGCCGGAAAGATTAAAGTCGGCGCCATCACAGTTATTTGAGCCGCCGCAGTCAGCCCTGAGCCAGCGGCTGGCAAAAAACTCTATATCCTCAAAACCCACCCCTGCCGGCGGAACGAAATCTCCTGCGAGGATTTGCGCTCCTTCGAGCCAATGCTCGGCCAAAACGACAAAATCCCTGAAGTCGACCACGCCATCGTTGTTTATGTCACCAGCCAAAACAGCGGTATAACTCCACTCATCGCCGGCGGTATATACGCCCTCGCCGGTGCGCTCCATCCACGTCAAAGTTATCTTCAGTCCGTCAACCTCACACAGGACATAGCCATACTGCTCGACGTGCTTTATATTTGTTAAGGTATAGTAGTCGTTCACGCCGTCATAACTGCCCGACCAGCCGGAGAACGGCGCACCACCTGTGCCGACAACGTATTGATGAACATCGTTATTAGGCTCACCATCATTGTCAACCCTGGCGTGATTATAAAAATGGTCGTGGCCGCAGAAATAGACCCGTCCGTCGGCTTTCTCGATACTGAACCAGAACGCATCGCGATTTGCAGGATAAGCATCGAGACAATCCGAGTGATTAACCTTAAAAGCCGGCTCGTGGCCAAAGATGAAAATATGCGGGCTGGTATTCGCTGAAAGCTGACTGTTGAGCCAGGTCTGGTTTATACGGCGTAAAACGATATACTGGTCAAGAGCAATAATAAAGACGTTTTTATGTCCGACTGAATATGTCAGGTTTACCTCTCCCGAAGGCCCATTGTCCGGCAGCTCGGGAAAAACGCTGTTCCAGGCTGTTGTCCCCTCCGGGCTGCCGCGGTCGTGATTTCCCCGAACAACGTAAACGGGTATGTTGGCATCATAGACCGGCTTCATCGCATTTCGCCAGGTATTAAACTCGCTTTCAAGCTCTGTCTGGTCGACGCCGCCGAGTACAAGGTCGCCCGGCACCAGAACAAATTCAGCGCCTTTGTCCACGATTTCATCGGCAATCTCGCTGAGAATAGCTATGTTTACGCCGTTATCTTCGCCGTCGGAGCGGGTATCGCCGACAACTATGAATTTCCAGGGCGTTTGCGCCAGGCTCACTGAAGAGAATACCACACAAAGAAGACAGGCTGCGAAAGATTTCATTGCGTCCCTCTTCCTCATTGCTGGGGCGTTTTTCCTTTCGGTACCGAAAACTACCACATCTTATATTATAGGAAAATCACCCCCGCTAATCAAGAAGTTTTTCGCCGCAAACCGCTGCAACAAACGCTTTTTCTTACAGTTTTGCCGGTTTGCAAAGGTTCTTGTCGTCCAGAGCGACGCGGCCACAGATTCTGCAATAGTACCTGCCGTTCTTAACCAGCGATTTGTAAGTTTTCGGCTCGCTGAACTGAAAACCGATGTTGGTCAGATAGCACAAATGCTTGTCGTGACCATTATGAGGCATTGTCGGCTTTTCCATAATTTTTTCCCTCCCGAAATCAGGACCGATTTACATTAAAAACACACCCGGAGAATAATCTCAAAAAAAGCTTTTGTCAACCTTTTTTTGAAAAGCCGCCCGTTGAATTTACCGATATGGTTGTGCGGGAAAGCCAATGTACAGGTGACAAAGGAATACCGATAATGTTTGGCGGATTGAAAAAAAACAAACTGCATCTGGAGGCGAGGCTGTTTGCCCTGCGGTGGTATCCGAGCAGCAGAAGCTGTATGAACACTGTGCTTCGGAGGGGCAGGTTTCAGCATATGCCGCCTTTGATGGTCCGAAAAGCCGAGTGGCGGCGTTAAGTTTATGCGGGTGTATCTTATAAATTAGGTCCGGTAAAAACAACCTGCGAATATATTGTCTGAAAAGGGGAAAAAACGGTGTGGACATCAACGGTAAGAGACATTGAGTTCATAGTAAAACAACAAAACAGACTCCTGACAATTCAGGAAAATGCCACAGTTACCGAGGCTGCAAGAAAAATGAGCGACAATCACATCGGCTGTCTGCTGGTGCTTGATGCGGGAAACAACTTTGTCGGCGTGATTACCGAGCGTGACATCATCGCCAAATTATTCAAAAAATCCGCTTCCTTCGATGCGGTGCTTGTCGGGGACATTATGACAGCCAACGCCATATCCTGCACTATGGACACGCCGATTTCCGAAATCGAGCGGCTTATGGATGAACACAAGATACGGCACGTGCCTGTTGTTGAAAAAGGTGTGCCGGCAGCTATGGTTTCCAGCAGGGACATCATCGCATACCAGCTTCGCAGCAATCAGGCTATGAAGGCCGCTGCCGAGCAGGTGGCGATGCTTTCGACAGGACTGAAAAGTCTGGATTTCGACGACGTTGTTGCCCTGGCCATCAACGAGGTGCCGAAAAACTTCGCGGCTGAGTGGGCGGTATTGTATTTTACTCAAAACGGCCTGGCTGCCCCCCTGATTTATCGGAAAGGCTGTCTAATCCCCCAGGAAATTCTGCTCAACCCGCGAAGATCGCAGCAATCAGCCTGCGACGGAAAACCGATGTGCGACAAAATCTGCGCCGACTGCCGGAAGTTCGGCGGCCAGGCGCCGGCACTTATCATACCGCTTGCGATTTGTGAGCGATTTGGAAGCCGCAACAGCAATACCGACAGGCAGGGATTTCTGTGTATGTGCAGGATGAATGAGACAGCCGGTGAAGATTCACTTCAGTTATACAAGGCCTCTCTACTGCAGGAGGTTCTGGATGTCAATCTGACCAATGCGAGGTTATATCAGAATTACCGCAAGGCGCAGCGTGACAGCGAGACAGACCCCCTGACCGGCGTTGCCAGCCGGCGGGTGCTTGAGCAGATGCTGAACGCCGAGTTCGCGCGCGCGGTTCGCTACAAACACGGTTTTTCCGTCGCAATTCTGGACGTGGATAATTTCAAGATTATAAACGATGCCACCGGCCACTCTGCCGGCGACAGGGCGCTGCAACTGCTGGCCAAATCGATGCGCCGCAACGCACGTGCAAACGACACAATCGCCCGCTACGGCGGCGACGAATTTGTTATGCTGCTGCCGGAAACAAAACTCAGCGACGCAGCGGAGATGCTTGAGAGAGTCCGCAGCCAGGTTGAAAAGCTTTCGCTGCCGAACGTTCGGCCCATTACGATAAGCTGCGGACTGACCGAGTGGACGGGGTCGGTGACCGATACGCCTGAAAGTATATTGAAACGCGCCGACTCCGCCCTTTATGAAGCCAAGCGCAAAGGCCGAAACCGCATAGCCGTCAGCGAACCGGAAAAAAGTCCGGTTTAAGAACCCCGCTAAAAGGCGAGGTATTTCATCGCCTTTGTCAGTCTTACGCCGACTTTTCCCAAATTTTCAATATTTCGTATTCGCCCTTCTTTTCGCAGCTCCAAAATTCGTTTTGCAGTCACTATGCCGATGCCCGGCACCCTCATAAGCTCAAACTTAGATGCACAATTCACATTTATGGGAAACATTCCCGGATGCCCTGCGGCCCAGGCCTCTTTGGGGTCGGTTTCCAGCGACAGGTTGCCCTTTTCGTCAAAGACAATGTCCGACTCCGCAAACCCGTATTTTCGAAACAGAAAATCGACCTGATACAATCTGTGCTCCCGCCTGAATATGTCTGCGGGCTTTTCCAAATTTATCCTTTCGCCGGGCAGCGACTCGTCCCCCAGCCCTTTTTGATAAGCGCTGAAATATACCCTGTGGACCTTAAGCCTGCCATACAGGCCGTTCATATACTTCACTATTTCCGCGTCCGACTCCCCTGCCGCACCGACAATAAACTGTGTGGTCTGATTGCACCCGGCATACTTCGCACCCGGCGCCGTCAGCCTGCTTATCAGCTTCATAGGCTCAATAATGTCCCTGATATAATCTTTTTTCTGCGACAGTTTCGCCAGGTGCGATTGTCCCGGCGTCTCGATATTCAGCGAAATAGCGCTTGCCAGTGAAACCGCCTCCTCTATTGCTGCGCTGCTTGCGCCGGGAATAACTTTCAAGTGAATGTAACCTTTGTAATTATACCTGGCGCGTAAAATTTTTGCGGTGGTATTGAGCAGGGTCATTGACGTATCGGGCGAGCCGCACACGCCTGAGCTTAGAAACAGCCCGAAAACCTTTCGCCGGTTGTAATAATCCAAAAATACTTTTGCCGTTTCTTCAGCGCCTAAGCTGCATCTGCGAACATCCATCTGCTGCCGCAGCGGGCAGTATTTGCAGTCGTTCGAGCATACGTTGGAAATCAGCGTTTTAAAAAGAATGCTTCTGCCGCCGTTCGGCAGTGTAACCGGATATATCCATTTTCCGTCCTCGCTTTGCTTGCGATGCTCTTCTTTGTAACTGCCGCAGGCACAAGCCAGGTCGTATTGCGCATCAGCGCTGAGTATCTCCAGCTTCTCCTGAGTGTCCGGCTGAGAAATAACTCCGACCATACCGACATACTCCTCTTCCAATTACGTCAGTGAATGCCGCAGGTTTTCAAGTGCTTATCGAAAAATCCTGTAACTATCGGCCTAAGGTCTCGCTGCTTAGGCTGCAAATCAAAGGTATGCGGGGCGCCCTCAATAAGCAACATCTCGCTTTGAACGCCTTTTTCCCGGAGACTGGCATCCATCTCGACCGACTGTCGATAATCAACCACTTTATCCGCCGTTCCGTGAATAATTAAAAAAGGCGGGCTTTCACTGCTTATATGATTGACCGGCGATGCGTACTCCCACAACCGCGGGTCCTGCTCTTTTGTAACACCCAGAAATATCACCACCGCAGGATTGTTCACATCGCTCGTCAAAAGATTAAACGCACCGTATAATGCCACCACCGCCTGTACCCTGCCGGATATTCCCTTATAAGGCCCGTTCGGCTCAAGCGCCGGCTCTGAGCCTGTCAGACCGACCATAGCGGCCAGATGACCGCCCGCTGAGCCGCCAATCACCCCTATATGATTAGGGTCTACGTGATAAACCTTTGCATTCTTTCGCAAAAACTGCACGGCTCTTTTGCAGTCGTAAAGACTTTCCGGCCAACTGGCGCTGCCCTGCTGCGACTGCTCCTTCTTCTTAGAAAGTAAATAATTGATGCTCATACACACATAGCCATTCCCGGCCAATGTCGTACCTATATTCTGTTCACGCGCCTTGGCCTTGTCCCCGCCCCACCAGCCCCCGCCATGAATAATCACGATTCCGGGAAATAACAGGTTGGCATCCGCCGTAACAGGTGCATACAAATCGAATTTCTCCGCACGATTGGAGTCAAGATAGCAAATATCCTTCTCAATACGGACTTTATAACCAGCCGACCTGGCAGGCAAAAAACAACCCGAAACAAACAAAACTATCCAAACATACCTTTTCATCAGTGACTATTGATTACTCATAACAGCACGATTCCTGCTTTTCTGCATTTTTTGACCATTTCTTCCGGCCAAACACTCGAATGCACCTCGCCGACGTGCATCTTCCGTAGGAAAAACATACACAGTCTCGATTCGCCGATGCCGCCGCCGATGCTCAAAGGAAACTCGCCGTTTAAGAGTCTGCTGTGCCATTTTTGCTTTGTCCTGTCCAGCACACCTCTTACTTCCAGCTGCTTCAGCAATGAATCCTTATCGACCCTGATACCCATCGAGCTGATTTCGAACGTCTTCTGCAATAGCGGATACCACAGGAGGATATCGCCGTTAAGCCCCCTTCTGCCGTCCCCTGTCGGGGTTATCCAGTCATCGTAATCAGGCGCCCTGTTGTCGTGCATCCTGCCGTCCTGCAAAACCGCTCCTATCCCGATTACAAAAACAGCGCCGTATTTTTTTGTGATTACGTCCTCCCGCTGGCGCGGGTTCAGCTTTGGGTACATCTCCGCAAGCTCCTCGCTGTGAACAAAGGTGATTTTCTCGGGCAGAACCGGTTTCATTTGGGGATATTTTTTATGCACCTCTGTCTCGGTTTTTCGGACGACCTTGTAAATCTTCCTGACGATTTCCTTCAAAAAATTCAAATTTCTTTCTTCCTTTTTTATTATTCTCTCCCAGTCCCACTGGTCCACGTAAACCGAATGAAGGTTATCAAGGCATTCCTCGTCGGGCCGAATGGCGTTCATATCCGTATATAACCCTTCGCCGTGGTTGAACTTATAATCCGCCAGCACCATTCGTTTCCATTTCGCCAGCGAAAAAAGGCATTCCGCCACGCTGTATTTGTCGTCTTTTACCCTGAAAGAGGCTTTTGTCTCAACACCGTTCAAATCATCGTTTACGCCGGAGCCTTTTCTCACAAACAATGGTGCAGAAACACGTTGCAGGCACAGTTCTTTGGCCAGGTTATTCTGAAAAAAATCCTTTATGAACTTAATGGCCCTTTCAGTTTCCCGCAGCGATAACTTGTTTTTGTATTTTCCGTTGATAACTAATTTTGGCATTTATTTTCCTCCGATTATTTGTTTTCTACCGGTATACGAAATTTGTGCGCACAATACCCAAAATCACAATTTTCGTCAAACAAAAAACCGTTTTTATGGCTGAATCACATTAAACAGGTTTTTTGCCTCCTGCGGATTTAATGCCTTAAGTATTTTGTGCTCATTCAAGGCCGAATTTCGGTCGCCGGTTTTAAGATACGCAAGACCGAGATTATAGTGAGCAGCGGCGTAATCCGGCGCAATACCGACAGCCTGCTTACAGGCATTTATCGCCTCGGCATAAAGCCCCAGTTTGCCGTAAGCAACACCGAGATTGCTCAATGCCTCCGCGTAATCAGGCCTGATACCGACAGCCTGCTTAAATGCCTCTATGGCCTCATTATATCGACCGGCCTTATCGCAGGCAACACCAGCACGATAGTATGCCTCGGCATCATTCGTCTCAATCCTGGCGGTTTGCTTATAAGCATCTGCCGCATCGTTGTAACAGCCGAGCTTCTCATAAGCAACGCCGAGATTATAATACGCATTAGCGTGGTCCGGTTTAATTTTTAACGCCCGATGATAGCAATCAATCGCCTCAATGATTCTGCCCTGCGACTTAAGCTCTCTGCCCAGATTGTTATATGCCATCCAGGAGTTCGGGTTTTTGGTCAGCGTGTCACGCCATAATGTCTCCATACTCCCGTAAACATAACACTGCTGCCGGCTAAGCACGCCATACCCGGCTAAAATTATCGCTGCAACTATCGGCAATATCCTGATTTTCGCCGCTGCTCGATAACCCAGTGCAACTACAATCGCAATCAGCCCGGCGCTCGCCACATACTGATAATGGTCGGCCAC
>Ga0315282_10006678_pt1 | contig 19200 bp, 16 predicted proteins | sample YL17G07_20_MG_FD_203693 | JGI IMG/M metagenome (GOLD analysis project Ga0315282, IMG submission 203693) | Sediment microbial communities from Yellowstone Lake, YNP, Wyoming, USA - YL17G07_20 | ecosystem: Environmental > Aquatic > Freshwater > Lake > Sediment | place: USA: Wyoming | collected... | reverse complement strand
ATAATAGCTTCGGGTCTGAGGTCAAAGTGTTTATTAATCAGGTTGAGTATGACCTCCTGGTCAGCCTTGGTTGTGCCAAAGGTTTCAATAGAGACTGAGAGCGGATGAGCAACGCCAATAGCATACGAAATCTGGATTTCCAGGCGCTCAGCCAGTCCAGCAGCTACGATGTTTTTAGCTATGTATCGGGCAGCATAAGCCGCTGAGCGGTCGACCTTGGTTGGGTCTTTGCCTGAGAAGGCGCCACCACCATGTCGGGCAATACCACCATAGGTATCAACCAAAATCTTGCGACCAGTGAAACCGGTATCTGATACTGGACCACCAATTACAAACCGACCAGTAGAGTTGACATAATATTTAGTTCTATCGTCTATCATTGAAAGAGGGATAACCACCTTAATTACCTGTTCAATAATGTCCTGCTTGAGCTTGTCGTAGTTGACATCAGGATTATGCTGGGCTCCTATCACTACACTATCCACCCGTCTGGGGATGCCATTATGGTATTCTACTGTTACCTGTGATTTTCCATCGGGGCGGAGGTAGGGTAGAGTATTATCCTTTCTGACCTGAGCTAGACGCTGGCATAGCTTGTTTGCCAGAGAAATGGGTAGAGGCATAAGTTGAGGCGTCTCGCTGCAGGCAAAGCCAACCATCATCCCCTGGTCGCCAGCACCAATTTTATCAAGGTCATTGTAACCGGCTGAAGCTGCTTTTGCCTCCAGTGATTTATCTACTCCTAAGGCGATGTCACTGGATTGTTCCTTGACGGAAACCATCACTCCACAGGATTGATACTCAAAGCCATATTCGGGATAGGTGTAACCTACATCGCGAACTACTTTCCGCACTACCTGAGGAATTTCAACATAACAATCAGTAGTAATCTCACCTAAAACTATTATCAAGCCATTGGTTACGGCTGTCTCACAGGCTACCCTGGCATACGGGTCCTTGTCCAGAATGGAATCCAGAATAGCATCCGATATCTGGTCGCATAGCTTGTCAGGGTGCCCCTCGGTAACTGACTCTGAGGTGAGCATGTATTTTGGCGAACTACTAAAACTGTTAGTCAAGTTTTTCTCTCCTTTCCTATGTCCCTTGCTCCCAACTGGCTAGGTATTCCTTTTGCTCAGGAGTTAAACTATCAATCTCAATGCCCATAGAGTTTAGCTTTAATCGTGCTACCTGTTTATCTATTTCTTCAGGAACCGGGTAAACCTTAGGCTCAAGGCTTCCCTTATTTTTCACCATATACTCCAGACACAGGGCTTGGTTGGCAAAGCTCATATCCATAACACTAGCTGGGTGCCCTTCAGCAGCCGCCAGATTAACCAATCTCCCCTCGGCAAGCAGGTAAAGGTGACGCCCGTTATCCAGGGTATATTCATCGACGAAGGGTCGTATGCGTCGCTGGCTATGAGACAGGCTTTCTAAAGCCTGAATATTAATCTCTACATTAAAATGTCCGCTATTTGCCAGAATAGCCCCGTCCTTCATTAACTGGAGATGGGCTTTATCAATGACATTTTTATCTCCGGCAGTGGTAATGAAAATATCACCCACCCCGGCTGCTTCCAATAGTGGCATGACCTGATAGCCGTCCATCACTGCCTCCAGGGCTCGGAGTGGCTCTACCTCAGTTACAATTACTTGTGAGCCTAGCCCCTTGGCTCTGAGGGCTATGCCACGCCCGCACCAGCCATAACCGCAAATTACTACCTTTTTACCGGCCCACAGGATATTGGTGGCACGGGTAATGCCGTCAATCGTGCTCTGCCCGGTGCCGTAGCGATTATCAAAGAGATACTTGGTCTGGGCATCATTTACTGCAATTATAGGATACTTTAGCTTTCCTGCTTTCTCTAGGCTGCGCAGTCTGATGACGCCAGTGGTGGTTTCCTCGGTGCCGCCGATGAGATTACTAATTAAATTGCTTCGCTTGGCGTGAATGGTGCTAACCAGGTCAGCCCCATCATCAACGGTAAGCTGAGGTTTATTATCTAGGGCAGTATTAATGTGCTTATAATATGTTGCCTTGTCCTCTCCCTTGATGGCATTAGTAGGAATACCATATTCCACTAACGCAGCAGCGGCGTCATCTTGAGTGCTGAGCGGATTAGACGCACATAGAATAATGTCAGCCCCACCCTCCTTCAGGGCTAGAGCCAGGTTTGCCGTTTCGGTAGTAATGTGGAGGCAAGCCGAAACTCGGACATCCTTTAGTGGCTTCTCTTTAGTAAACCTGTCTCTGATTAGCTTTATTACCGGCATCTCCCGGTAAGCCCATTCTATTCGAAGCCTGCCGGCTTCAGCTAGGGAAGGGTCTTTAATGTCATACTGATTATTTATCAACCTCACCCCCTTAATCCCCCTCTCCTTTGAAGGAGAGGGGGGAAGAATTGTTTTGAAGGGGCGAAGCCCCTTCAAACTACCCCTAATGGCTGAATTGCAAAGCAACCCAGTCGGGTATATCCAATGTGCCCATAAGGAGCGGTTTTTGATGACAATCACTGCCCCCGGTGATAACCAGACCATGCTTCTTGGCAAACTTGATGTAGTAGGCAGTGGTCTTGGCATCGTGTCTTGGATGCCAGCACTCAACACCATCAATGTATTCTAGCATATATTCTTCAATAATCCTCGCCTGTTCCTCCAAATCAGGCGTTATGCTTACTAAGGAAGTCCCATTTGGGTCATTGGGGTGGGCATGTATCAGTATACCACCGGCATTCCTAGTCAACTCTGACGCTTCAGCCAGTGATAGAGGGTATTTAGCCACATCGCACTTGACCAGATATTTATCAAACGCCTCTTGCATATCCCGGACTATCCCTTTTTCTATTAGGTAGTTGGCTATATGGGGTCGACCAAAGGCACCGTCAACACTAGCCTGTATCTTCTTGAGGTCTGCCTCGGTGAATCTTTCAATATTCTCTTTATCAAACTCAGCATTTAGTTTCTGTAGGATTTGACGCGCTCTTATTTCTCTATGCTCTCTTATCAATTGAAGTTTATTCTTTAGCGCTTGGTTGCTGATATCATACCGGTATCCCAGAAAATCCAGGGAGATGGACCTATCAAGATACTGGAAGGTTACATTCAATTCTACTCCGGGAATGTAGGCTATGTCATATTCTCTAGCCAGAGCGATTGCCCTTTCCTGGCAGTCTATAGAATCATGGTCAGTTATCGACATTAAATCGATATTTCTCCTTTTGGCTTCTTTGAAAATCTCTTCAATAGACAGATTACCATCCGAACCAGTCTTGGTATGGATGTGTAAATCTATTTTCATTTTTATTTCTTTTCCATGCCGATGATATACCAATCTTCAGGCAGGTCGTGCCGGGTATCAACTATTAAGTGGATGATACTAAGGTTGGGACACAAGTCCTTCAAGTCGTCTAAGTCCACTTTTTGAAACTTCTTTTTATTGTTGAGGTAGGCTTGTCTGGTCAGTGCGTTCGATTCGTAATTCTCTTTAGTCCGACTTAATATCCGTCTAATGGATACCTCCTGCGGGCAGTCTGTTTGAAGGATGACAAAGGTCAGATTATGCTTAGCTGCTATTGCCGCCGCCTGCCTCCTTAGTGATTGGGTGATAAAGGTGGCATCCAGTATGACACCATTGCCCCTTTTTAGGGACTCATCCGCTTGTCTAAACATCTCATCATAGACCATTGTTCGTTTATCCATATTTGAGGCTACCTTTTCGTCGAAAATATCCTCATCTTTCAGTACCTCTAGTCTAATCAGGTCGCTCCGAAGGAGGGGATAGCCCTTAATCTTGGCTACTTCCTCAGTGGTCTCAGTCTTCCAGGTGCCTGGAAGCCCACAAGTAATAAGTAAAAAACCAGTCCCCAGCTCACTTTCCACAAATTTGGCAAACGGTTCCCTCAATTTATCGCCTCCTTTATCAGGGATTTGATGACATTTCCGGAATATGAAGTTGCCCTAAGGGCAATCTATAGTGAATATTCAAGGGTATCTAGGAACCAGTAGCCATCTCTGGTAATCGGCTGACTCTTAGTTATTTTTATTTTCTTCTGGAATATGGGACCATCGGTCACAAATGTGTGGTATTCACCATTTTCTCCACAAAGGTCAATATTATTGTCTTTTAGATAGCTCAAAAATTCTCTACCCACCTTGCGACCCATCCATTTATCATCAAATAGCTCAGATTTAGCACTAACTATGGTTGCCTCAAAACCAGCGTCTATAAAGTCAAGGAGAACTCTTTCTGGGTCTTGCCCCCAAAGTGGCTCAATTGCTTCAATGCCTAATTCTTGGCAAACCCTTTCTACCCAGTCTTTATGCTCTTGTAGATATATATCGCCAAAAACCATGCCAGTTACACCATTAGGAATTAAACTTTTCACTGTGTCTTTGAACTCTTGTTCATATCCATTCCATGTAGTTTCTTTTTGCAGTAGGGGGATGCCGATTGCCTCAGCTTGTAATTGAATTAATTTAGCTTCCGTTCCGTGAAAACTTACCCTTTTGTACTGTTTAGAAATAAAATTCAACAGGTGAGATATATTGTATCCCTCACCGATTGCCTGGTAACAGGCGAAACAACTATCCTTACCACCGCTCCAAGATGAAATATAGCTCATAAGTTTACCTTTTTATTTTGAGCCATTCTATATTTCATATATACGATTGGGCAAGGTCGAAATAGCTCTTGGCGATAGCTAAAACCCTTGCCTTTTCCTCTTCAGAAATATAGGGGTCGTCAAGCTTAAAGCTTTCTACCTTGCCTCGCACATAAGCCCGGTAGCACTTATAAAAATTAAGTAGCTCCAACAGTTCCTTATCCTGGCTTCCATCTACATAGGCGCTAACAAAGCTATGTGATAGGTCAGTTCGCCCGTAGTGGTCTAAATCCATAGCCAGGAAGGCAACCTCTGAGGCTACATCGCAGTATCTAAACCTATCATTAAATTCTATACAATCATAGATGCAGATGCCATTTGTAAAGCAAATATGGGCAGCGTGAAGGTCTCCATGACAGTCCCTTATCCTGCCATCGGTTATCCTTTTCCGAAATAAAGAAGCATTTTTATCAACAAAGCTATCTGTATAATCCTTGATGTGCTGATACTTTTCTTGGGAAATGGTGTTGCCGATGTATTTTTCGGTTTGGATGAAGTTCTCCTCAGTATTCTTGGTAATAGCATCAAGGTTACCAAAGGCGCTGATATTAGCATTGGTCTCTGCCTGCTGATGAAACTCCACCAGCTTGTGTGCTACATTAGTTACCATTTGCGGTGATACTTGGTTATTGGCTAGCAACACATCCATCATAGCTTCCTGAAGCAGGCGGCGCATTTTCACGGCATACTCTATAACCTTGCCCTGACCTTCTACAAAAGTGTCACCCTGGCGCTGGGTTATTGGCGCTACGCCCCAATATACATCAGGGCAGAGCCGTCGGTTAAGTTCAACCTCCCGCTGGCAGTAGAAGCGGCGTTTGTCCAGGGTGGTATAGTCAAGGTAGCCCAGATTTACCGGCTTCTTCACCTTATATACATAGTCATCAGTCAGAAAGACAAAGGACATCTGGGTCTGCACTAGCTCTACTCCTTGGGGGGTGTCAGGATAGGCTTTCGGGTTTAGCAATGCTTGAACCAGTTCTGGTAGTTGTGACATCAGCCCTTGTTCTCCTTTAACCTTTGCTGGCATTTTTGACAGAAACTGACCCCCTTTATATCGGTATCAGCTAAACTGTTGGAAAAGTGCATGACGCACTTTACATCCTGACAATGGCTCAGGTGGTAGGTATGTCCTAACTCATGGACTGCCTCTTTAATAGCTCGGTCTTGGAATAACCCCTCATCCTGAGGTAAGCCATAGCGCTCCTGCCTCAGGCGATATAGGGAGATAATCGCCACCCCTGAGCTAATATCAGCCTCACCGAAGATAAAGTTTAAGCCTGGCGAATATAAATCTACATTAACTATACCCAGGCATCTGTCACCTGGCTCCATACTAGAGCTGCGCAGGGTAGCCAGTAGCCGTGGCGCCTGATATTGCTTTTCCTTTTCATCATAAGCATAATCAAGGCTACTAATTTGAGCCTTAATCTCCACCGGGCAGTCAAAGGTCTGCTCCAGGCTCTGTTTTAGTATTTCTAGTATATAGCTATCAATTTGAGCCAGAGGTCTAAGGATTATTTTCATCCTTCTTCAAAAGCTTTTAGCCAGTGTCGTAATTCCTCTAGCACCTGAGGGTGGTTGGCTCTGGTTACGGTTATTAAATTTACCTGAGGCTTGAGCTTAATAGCATCTGCCCACGGGTTAGGGCTGAGCATGATGGTTCCTAGAACCCTCTTTCCGCTGTTAATTATCTGCAAAATAGCTTCCCTGAAGTTAGCTGAGAATAGCTCCATCTTCCCGATTTCGTCAGCGACTACCAAGTCACACTGCTGTGCTGCCTTGAGCAGGGCGGAAACACCTACCCGGTCTAAGTTATCAATGTCAACGCCATACTTACTTACCCGGTGTTGGCTGTGGATATTGACATGAGCCAATATGGCGCTTTGACCATCTAGAGTAACCAGCCTGAAGCCCTGTCTTACTCCTCCACTTCGTATTTCCTCGGTGTAAAAACCGCCAGCTTTGCCTCTCATCCTGGCTATTGCTTGTTTGATAAGGCTGGTTTTCCCTGTCCCCGGTCTGCCAGTAAGCAGATAGACTTGCTTCATAAGCTATTTCTCAGCTAGAGCCTTGTCGGCTTTTCTTTTTGCCTCTAGTTTCTTACTCTTACGCCGATGCTTAATGTCAGCTACCCTTTTTCTCTTATTCATGTTAAATAATATAACCTAAATTTAGCTTTTTCTGCCACTTTTGACCTTGTAAGCAAAGACGTTTACAAACTTGGCAAAGGAGCGGTCGTAGGTCTTCTCCACCTCCGGAGGGAAAACACAGGCGGGAAGCTCGTTAAACCTAAGGTGGTAGGCGATACATTCACAGCATTTGCCCTTTCTCGAGCAGGGCTCATAGGTGCAAGGGCAATTTGCTTTATTGACTTCAATCTGGCATTCCATTCCCAGTCTTCTCCTCTCATTAAAATATAAACTTGTTTGCCAATGGTGGGTTGAAGGAGCTTTGTCCTTTAAAGAAACTGTTCTCTCCTCATAGGGATGTTTGAAGGGGCGAAGCCCCTTCAAAACCTATCCCTCCCCCTCTCCTTTCAAGGAGAGGGGGATAAAGGGGGTGAGGATGATAAATAATCTTATTACATATAGCTCTTTCTTATCTTCACCGATAGCTCAGCCAGTAGCTCCAAGGCTTGGGCTGATGCCTCCTTAGTAGCTAGAGGTGCCAGCCCACAGCTAGGGGTAAGCAGCCCTTGCTCTATCAATTGCTTGAAGCGGATTCCCTTTCTAGTGAAGGGTGCTATTGCCTCTTCAAGACGGTCTTTGAGGCTGGCTACCGATTCCTTGGCTAGTGACTCTTCCTGGTTAGGGATAATCCCCCAGGCAATAGCACCCTTTCTGTCAAGGAATTTTTTTATTTCAGCGGGATAGAGGCTTAGCGATTGAGCATAGTTATACGCATCAAAACTCAGAATATCAGCACTGGTGTCTAGCAGAACCGACCAGTCGGTATTGCCGCAGCAGTGGATTCCTTTCAGCCCACTAATCCCGCCAAAGACCTCTTCCAGAAGACTAATAACCCTTTCCCGGGACAGTGAGACAAAGGCTGAACCAAAGGAAGTCATGTATGGCTCATCGACAAAGATAATGGTGTTTTTGGAGATTTTTTTCAGTGCCTTTTCCTGCCAACTTGCCTTTAGCCTGAGCAACTTGGCTGCGGCATCGGCTAGAGTATCGTCATAGATTATAGCCCGGCGGCTATCATCGGTAACACTTAACCCCCAGCTAATCGGTCCGGTTATCTGCCCTTTCACGGCTAGGGGTGACAAGGTGGTTAAAGCTAGAAAACTGTGGAGACCAGCGGCGTATTCAGGGCTGGTGGGATATTTATCAAAATCGTTGTCTAAATAGGCATCATAGAGTTTCTCCAGCGGCTTATCCAAGTCCTGGGAGCGGTCTATATAGATGCTATCTTCCTTGACCACCACCCCGGGGAAGCCCTGACTAAACTGGACATACATATTCTCCGGAAAGGAGCGTTTAGGTAGCTGAGGCCAGGCGGGGATGTCGTTAAGGTAGTGGATGACCTGCGAGCATGCCTCCGATGGGTCAGTATGAGGCATACTGCCAATAACAGTGGGTAGACAGCCGAATTCTGTATAGGGCATAAGGTTTAAGCCTTTCTATGCCTAATATATTTACCTATTAGCCGGTTTAGTTTTTTCTTCTGCTCAGGGGGCATCCGCTCTGGAGCAGTAACAAAAGCTGTCTTCAGTGCCGTAGCGCAGTCGCAGTCTCGCCTTTCCGGTATTCGGCTTACCGCCAGCCTGATAATTTTCTTGACGGTCTCAATGCTCTGGTGTAGGATATTCAGGATGACATCTACCGTAACTGGCTGACTTCTCTCCCACCAGCTATCGTAATCGCTGACGCAGGCAATAATAGCGTAGCAGATTTCTGCCTCCCGTGCTAGCTTGGCTTCAGGTAGGGCTGTCATACCAATAATGTCAGCCCCCCACGAGCGGTAAAGTCGTGATTCGGCTCGAGTGGAGAAGGCGGGACCTTCCATAGCTACATAGGTGCCTCCTTGATGAACTTTAGCTCCTACCTCCTTAGCTGCCTCAAACACAATCTGGCTCAGCACCGGGCAAAAAGGCTCGGCAAAGGGAATATGGGCGACAATACCCTCACCAAAGAAGGAGTTGACCCGGTTGCGGGTGCGGTCAATGAGCTGGTCAGGGATAACCAGGTCGCCGGGCTTAATCTCTGACTTGAAGCTGCCCGCTGAGCTAATGGCAATAATGCGCTCCACCCCCAGCAATTTGAGGGCATAGATATTAGCCCTGGCTGGAAGCTCAGTAGGCGAGATGCGATGCCCCTTACCGTGCCTGGGCAGGAAGGCAATCCCCACCCCCTCCAGCTTACCGATAGTAATGGCATCACTCGGCTTGCCAAAGGGTGTATTTAGGTTAACCTCTTCTACATCAGTCAGCCCCTCAATATCATACAGTCCCGTCCCGCCAATAACCCCTATCTTCGCCTGCGGCATTAAGAGACCTCCTTCTACTATACACAGTTGCATTTTATTTTTTTATAATCCATCCCTAACCTTCCCCACATCGCTATTGTTTCCTTACAAAGGGCAACATCACTGTAATTGTAACTTTTCTGTAGGCGGTTAATGATTGTGGCATATGTTTCATAACGGGTTTTGAAATCTACTTTCTTTCCCCAGTTAGAGTTTTCTTTGAGATATTCTAGCCAGCTTTTGTCTGTGCTTCCGTTGATGGTGCTTTGTAGTCCTCGGAGTGACCCGAGGGTAATTCGTTCTGGTACAAAATTAGCAAAAATTTGGTCAACGAGGTTCGTATAGTGTGTTTTCCAATCTAGAACTGGCACTATGGGGTCAATTCTTATCCTTACTTCATAGCCTGCTTGACTAAGCTTTCGCCCAGCCTCAACCCTTCTATCGACGGATGGAGCCCCTCTCTCCCATTTTTTAGCTACCTCATCAGCATTGAGGCTAAAGCTTATAATAGCTTGGTTGTGAGGGTTAATTTCTAATAGGTGCTTTATATTATCGGACTTGGTTACAAATAATACTTTATGCCTGTTTTGCTCTTCAAACATAGGGATAATAAACTTTGAGAACGGCTTGTTTGAGCCTTCTGACATTAGAGAGTCAGCTATCTCTCCGGTATTAAGGATTTCAGGCGTTGCTACTTCTTCGAGGAATCTTTGGGTGTGCGACTCTATTATTTTAAGATCTTTGATTACTGGTTTTGTCTTAGTAGGCAGGAATCTGAAAGTCCCTTTTAGGTAACACCAAGCACAATTAAAAGGACAGCCATAAGCCCATTTCAATTCGAGGAAATGCGGGCATACAACATTAGTGCTTTTGGTGGGTAGCGGAGTCTTATCAAATCTCTTTATGATTGAGCCGTCATTGACTTTGTCAACTAAGATCTCTTTACTGCTATCAAGTCGCTGATATTCTTTATAGTGGATTTTAAGTTTACTGACTGTCCTCGGGACAGATGAAAAAAACTCTATTGTAATGAGATTGCTTTGCGGGAAAGTTATTTCATCATCTTCCCTTAATCCTCTGGGGGTTTTTGATGTTATCCTGTCAACTTTGATTTTCCCCTCATTTTCTAATTGTTTTAGAGCTTGATTGTAGTGTGTATTAATGTAAGGTGGCTCAGAATACCACGGGATACAGACCTCTTCTTGGATTTTGTTGTAGCTAATTTTACTGCCTTTAAAACGCTCTAACAAATGTTTTTTTAATTCTTCAATACTGTTAATCTCAAATAACTTCATTTGGGATCTTGCTGCGATATCCTGTGGGCCTAAATAAGCAAAATTACCAACCGCGCTTTGCTTGAACATAATTTGCTTCATTATTGAGTGCCCTTTGTAATTATTAGTGGCATGAAGCAAATAATAAAGAGTTTGCACTTTTTCGGAGGTGCATACCTTGAAGGGCCAGCTGTGCTGTACTTTTGCTACTTCATGTAATTGCTCCCTATACAGGTCTATTAAAGCCACTTCCGGTTTTTGTGCCGATGCTAATATACTCTTCCATTTGTCTGTTCCGAATAGACTGTTGAAGGTTTCTTCTAATTCGGGTAGCTGAATGAAGCGCGCAATATCTCGTACCATAAAGGTAAAGAATACTTCAGTGCGTGGATTGGATAGAATTTTAGTGATTATGTGGAAGGGAATTCCACTGAATCCAAAAGGGTCTACGAAAAAGAAAGAGGGAATGAGGGCATGCCCTTCCTCCATATTTTCGAAGACCCCCTCGATGACATTAGCAAATTCCTCATTCTCTTTCTCAACCTCTATCTTTTGCCAGTTTTTAATCTTTGGCTTCTCGCGTTTTAAGACTTCTTCAAGATTCTCAAAATTGTCTTTGTCTTTTTCGATGAAGTAGCATATCAATTTACTAAAGTATTCGCTTAGTCTATCTGCTACTTTCAAAGCGATGAGAGGTGACCCTAAAATAGTTCGCTGTGTTGTTTTATCAATATATTCTCCTCTGCCAGCAAAGCCATCAAAGTAGCAGATTCTTGGGTTATGTTTCCCAAGGATTGGTATCCATGCTGAAAGATACTTCTCCAATAAGATATGTTTTACTTTTGTATGTTCTCTATATTCCCACTTTTCTGGCGCAGAGTCTTTCATTTTACCTCATTACGCTATTTCTTTATCCCCTCCCCATATGGCTCTCTTATTATACCCCTTTCGGTGATGATGGCGGTGATGTAATAGTGGGGGGTAACATCAAAGGCGGGGTTGGCAGCATTAGTGCCTTCGGGGGCAATGCTTACCCCCTGAATGTGGGTTACCTCTTCCGGGCTTCGTTGCTCAATGGGGATTTCATCCCCTGAAGCCAGAGACAGGTCAACGCTGCTGGTGGGAGTAGCCACATAGAAGGGGATGTCATTCTCCATAGCCAGAACTGCCAGGGTGTAGGTGCCAATCTTGTTGGCAGTATCACCATTGGCGGCAATCCGGTCGGCACCAACAATGACGCAGCTAACCTCTCCCCGGCTCATAAAGTAGCCAGCCATAGAGTCAGTGATGAGGGTAAACGGGATATTAGCCTGTTTTAGCTCCCAGGTGGTAAGGCGTGCCCCTTGAAGGAGGGGGCGGGTCTCGGTGGCTAAGACCTTTATATTTTTGCCCTGCTCTTTTGCCTGCTTGATTACCCCCAGGGCAGTGCCATAGCCAGCGGTGGCTAACGCTCCAGTATTACAATGGGTCAGGATGGTAAAGCCATCCTCAATCAACTCAGCGCCAAGCTGGCTGAGCTTTTTGGTTGCCTCAGCCTCTTCAGAATGTATTTTAACTGCTTCGTCAATAAGTGCCTTTTTAATCTGGTCTATATCTTTACCAGCTTTAGCTACTTGCTCCATTCGGTCAATAGCCTGGAAAAGGTTTCTGGCGGTGGGTCTGGTGGCAGCAAGGGTCTGGCTGATGTCTCGAAGCCTTTCTAGAAACCTGTCTCTGGACTTAGCTTCAATTTTTAGGGCACCTAAAGCCATTCCATAGGCTCCAGCTACTCCAATAGCCGGTGCCCCTCTAATTTTCAACTCAGTTATGGCTGAGGCTATATCTTGGTAGTTGTTGAGCTCCAGATAAACCTCTTCCTGGGGAAGTCTGGTCTGGTCAAGGATTTTTACGCTGTTGCCAAGCCATTCTATTGGTTTCATAGCCATCTAGCTTCGCATACTCCTTCTGAATAGGATGACGCCGATGGCAAAGATGCCTACTGCCCAGCCAACGAGAAACAGAAAGTCGTAGCTTATTGCCTCCAGCCCAACTCCCCGAGTGAGAACAGCCCGAGACGCATCCATAGCGTGCAGAAAAGGTAGGGCTTCAGCAATACTTCTGATAACCGAAGGCATCAGCTCTACCGACCACCAACCGCCGGAGATCATGGCTAGGGGAACTATGAATATCCAGGGAGCCGCTGATGCCTGCTCTTCGCTTTTTGCTAGGGTGCCAAGTATCATGCCGATTCCCAAGCAGCAAATTCCCATGATGAACAAAATAAGAAAAGCTAATCCGAGGTTGCCAATTATACTCAGACCCATCAGAACTCCCACCCCAAGATAAATGGCTACAGAAATGACGATTACCGGGATGAAGGGCAAGGTATAGCCGAAGATAAAATCCGAAGGTTTCGCCGGAGTAGTCATCAACCTAGATAGGAATCCCTTGGCTCTATCTCTTACCATGATACCTCCGACTGATGTTATTAGAACCATTAACCCAAAGACAGTCATCCCCGGAACCAAGTAATTGATGTATTCATCTTTTAGCTTTACTTCTCTTTCCCTCAATTCAATATTTAGTGGGATAGGAATTTTTAGAAATTCAAGGGCAGCGGCGCTAATTACAGGGACAGCACGCTGCGACAGTATAGGGTCGGCTTGGTTATAGGCTACCTCCAAGTCAATAGCTTGATGGCGTTCTACTGCCTCGCCAAATCCACGGGGGATAAGTAGATAGATTGATAATCCGCCGGTGTCCAACTTTTCTTCAGCTTGAGATTGGCTCTGGAATACAGGAGAAACTACCCCAAGGGCAGGGATGTACTCAAGGGAGCTCACAAAGGCGGCTGAGATTTGGCTCTGGTCTTCGTCTACTACCCCGATGGAGATGGGGCGGGTGGCTTGCCCACCAAAAGCAAAAGTAAAAATCAAAATGAAAACCACGGGCATCCCCAGAAGAAATCCCAAGGCTACTGGGTCTCGATAAAGCTCTTTCAGGTTCCTTTTGCTTATTTCCCAAAATCTCATTCTCTCAGCTCCTTTCCGGTTATGTGGAGGAAGACATCATCCAGGCTTGGCTCTTTGATATAGGCAGAACGGACAGTAGCTCCGGATGAGTGCAGGAGGTCAACGATTTCTTTGAAGTCGAGTTTCTTATCGGTAATGGTCATAGTGCTGCCGGTTACCTCTACCTCAGCGTATTTGCTTCGCATTTCATTTATGACCTTCTGGGTAAGGTTCCAGGCGTAGATAATCATAGTATGCTTTTCCAGCATATTTATCTTGAGTTCGGTGCTGGTGCCTAAGGCGACAAGCTTACCCTCATCCATAATACCTATCCTATCGGCAAGGAAATCTGCCTCATCCATGTAGTGTGTAGTGAGCAGGATAGTCTTTTCTCCCTTTAGCTGGGTAATATATTCCCAAATTGCTCTCCTGGCTTGAGGGTCGAGACCGAGGGTGGGTTCATCTAGGAAAAGAACCTCGGGGTTGTGAATCAGCGCCATCATTATATTGAGTCGGCGCTTCATACCACCGGAGAACTTTCTCACCTGGTCTTTAGCCCTGTCGGTAAGCCCCATTGTCTCCAGTAACTGTTGCGACCTGATTCTTAGTTCTCTGGAACTTACGCCGTGAATCTTGCCGATTAGATTTAGGTTTTCTTGAGGGTTGAGGTGCTCGGAGATAGCTGTTTCCTGGGGGGAGACACCAATAATTTTTTTAATCTTAAATGGCTGCTGGTTGATGTCGTAGCCCATAACGGTAGCAGTGCCGCCGGTTGGTTTAAGCAAGCAGCACAACATATTGATGGTGGTAGTCTTGCCAGCACCGTTAGGACCAAGGAGAGCGAACAATTCCCCCTTTTTGATATTAAGCTCAATACCATCTACTGCCACCAGATTGTTAAATACCTTGGTCAGCTGATAGGTCTGGATGGCAAAAGTTTCATCCTTAACTCTTGCTGGCTCTACCCTGTATGAGGTCAACTTTATCTCCTTTCAGAATATGTTAGTATAATAGCACATTTTGGTCTGGCTGATTCAGACAAAACTGCTGGGTTAATTTTCTTGACTAGCCCAGGCAATATCCCATATTTATTGCCAATTCCTTTCCCTCGGTCCCTGTAATGTAAAGGTCATTAAGCAATTCATGAACTTGACAAGAGGAAGGTCATCTGTTAGATTTAGGCGAGTTACATATGAAAGGAGGAGCTTACTGATATGGAAGTTAAGGGCTCTAAGGAATTACTTGAGGGAGTTGTAGATGCTGGGCTATGCACCTTTTGTGGGGGGTGTGCTGGCGGCTGCCCTTACCTGCTCCCTTACCAAGGTAGAATAGTGCTTCTAGATAATTGCACCCTGTCAGAAGGGCAATGTTATCAGTATTGCCCGCGAACCTACACCGATTTGGATGCAGTTAGCCAAAAGGTTTTCGGAGTGCCATTTAGTAAGGACGAAGTGGGTATTGTTAGGGAAATATTCCTGGCTAGGTCAACGGACGCGGAAATTCACGAGAAGGCGCAAGATGGAGGGACGGTAACCACTCTATTATCAGTGGCACTGGCTGAGGGAGTCATTGATGGTGCAGTTGAGACAAAAATGTCTGATGATAAAACTCCGAGTGGTTTTATAGCCCGAAATAGAGAGGAATTGCTTCAATGTGCCGGCGATAGTTATGAACCTAGCCCGGTGCTAGAAGCCCTCAATCACATTCCTAAAGAGAGCACTGAGAAATTGGGAGTAGTTGGTTTACCCTGCCATGTCACCTCGGTGAGCAAGAGGAAGACATATCCACCACAGAACAGGGTGAATATAAATAATGTCAAGTTGGTGATAGGTCTATTTTGTGGCTGGGATTTAACCAATGGTTTTCACCAATTCTTGCGGGAGAAGTTTGACTTATCACAAGTGATTAAATTTGATATTCCTCATCATCCGGCTCACACCTTTGATTTGTATACCAAATCAGGAAAAGAATCGGTTGAACTCGACGAGATCAAGAAATTCATTAACCCAGCCTGCAGCTATTGCTGGGATATGACAGCCGAGTTGGCTGATATCTCAGTAGGTTCGGGACGAGCCATGTTCAAAGGCTGGAATACTGTTATTATCCGCAGTAAGGCTGGCGCTAAGCTTATGGATATAGCTAGAAAAAAAGGAGCGCTTGAGACCCAGCCCATACCTATTGAGAGTCTAACCAACCTTAAGCGGGTAGCACTGAAGAGAAAGAAGAAGGCGCTAGGCAACATTATTGCCAAAACTGGTGACAAGAAGAATCTACTCTATCTAGGTCTGCCTGAGGACATGGTTAATAAACTTTTAGCCTAGACGCCGGGTATCTTAGTATTTTGGAAATCATATAGTGAGGAGGTAAATTAAGATGCCAGATATTGATGTAGATGCTCCGGGCACAATCCAACTTTTAATGGGTAACGAAGCTATTGCCCGTGGGGCGCTGGAGGGAGGGATAGGCTTTGCCAGTTCATATCCAGGGACTCCGGCGTCAGAGATTCTTCCTGCCATAGCTGAGGTAGCCAAGCGGATGAATATTTATGCCGAGTGGTCTGTAAATGAAAAGGTGGCAATGGAAGCGGCTGCTGGTGCCTCCTTTGCCGGTATTCGCAGCCTTGTAGCCATGAAGGCGAATGGTCTGAATGTTGCTTGCGACTTTCTGGCCAATCTACAAATGACTGGGATAGGCGGTGGAATAGCTCTGGTAGTTTGTGATGACCCTGGTTCTATCTCTAGCACCAACGAACAGTATACAGGAATAGTAGGCAAATGGATGGGTATGCCTCTTTTAGAGCCGAGTAGTGCTCAGGAAGCTAAGGATATGACAAAATGGGCTCTCGACATTTCCGAGGAAGTGGGTCTAGTATGTATGGTGCGCAGCGTAACTCGTGTTTCTCATACCAGGGGTAATGTAAAGCTGGGTGAGCTGCCCAAGAATGGGAAGAAGGCATACTTCTCTGACCTATGGGATATGTATAAACCTAAAATGAGTGGCTTTAGCGCTATGGGCTCAGCATTGCCAAGAGGGTGGCAGCATCACTTAGTGCATCAGAAACTGGCCAAGGTACCGGAGAAGTTTGAGGCATCGCCGTTTAACTGGTATGTGGGACCGGATAAAGCTGAGTTGTTAATCATAACCACCGGCAGCTGCTGGCCATATTCTCTGGAAGCGGTGAAGGAATTGAAACTGGAGGACAAGGTAGGTATCTTGAAACTGGGTACTACCTGGCCTTTGCCTGAGAAACTGGTTGAGAAGCAGTTGAGCCGAACCCGGAAAATTCTGTTCGTGGAAGAGATTGAGCCCTTCATAGAAGGAAGTGTGATGGAATTAGTTGCTAATCTTCCATCGGGCAGCCCACACCTCACCTTCTACGGTAAACGGTCAGGACACATGAAGGCTTATGGAGATTATGACCCTGTCCTAGTAGCTAATGTCATAGCCAGTATAATGAGTGTTACCTACCAGCCACGGGACAGCAAGTATGGTCAGAAGATCGAAGAGCTGGCCAAAGTTGCGCCTATCCGTACAATGCAGTTTTGTCCTGGTTGCCCTTACCGTGCTGCCTTCTGGACGATTAAGGATGCGCTTAAGGTGGATGGGCGTGATGGATTTGTTACTGGCGATATCGGTTGTTATACTCTAGGCAACATAGGTGCCGGTTATTTCCAGGTAAGGACGCACTCGGCAATGGGCTCTGGAGCGGGAGTAGCTAACGGACTGGGGAATCTGAGGCAGTTTGGCTTTAACCAACCAGTGCTGGCTATGTGTGGCGATTCTACTTTTTACCATGCTGCCATACCGGCATTGATTAACGGCATCTGGAACGACTCGAATTTTATCCTTATCATGATGGATAATAGTACCACCGCCATGACCGGTCATCAACCTCACCCTGGGACTGGGACGAATGTTTTGGGAGAGCCGGCAAAGGCTATAGACATGGAGGCATTATGCCGCTCATTGGGGGCTCGCGTTGAGGTTTGTGACCCCTTTGACCTTAAAAATACTACCTCGACCTTACTGGAATTGATGGCTGAAGGTGGTGGCGCTAAGGTGCTGATAATACGGCGCGAGTGTGAGTTGGTGAGAGCCAGGAAGGAGAAGAAAGCGCCGTATCAGATGCGTATTGACACTAATAAGTGTATAGGCGAGGACTGCGGCTGTAATCGGGTATGCACCAGGTTGTTCCAATGCCCAGGGCTAGCCTGGGATAAGGAAGCTGGTAAGGCTAAGATAGATGAAGCTATTTGCGCTGGTTGTGGATTGTGTGCCGATATATGTCCACAAGGAGCTATTATTAAGGAGCGGGTATCTTAGTATTTTGGAAATCATATAGTGAGGAGGTAAATTAAGATGCCAGATATTGATGTAGACGCTCCGGGCACAGTCCAACTTTTAATGGGCAACGAAGCTATTGCCCGTGGGGCGCTGGAGGGAGGGATAGGCTTTGCCAGTGCTTATCCAGGGACTCCTTCGTCGGAGATTCTTCCTGCCATAGCTGAGGTAGCCAAGCGGATGAATATTTATGCCGAGTGGTCTGTAAATGAAAAGGTGGCATTGGAAGCAGCTGCCGGTGCCTCCTTTGCCGGTATTCGCAGCCTTGTAGCCATGAAGGCGAATGGTCTGAGTGTTGCTTTAGACTTTCTGGCCAATCTACAAATGACTGGGATAGGCAGGGGAATGGTTTTGGTAGTTTGTGATGACCCTGGTTCTATCTCTAGCTCTAATGAACAGGATAGCCGAATAGTAGCCAAATGGATGGATATGCCTCTTTTAGAGCCGAGTAGTGCTCAGGAAGCCAAGGATATGACAGAATGGGCTCTCGACATTTCCGAAGAGGTGGGTCTAGTATCTATGGTGCGCAGCGTAACTCGTGTTTCTCATATCAGGGGTAATGTAAAGCTGGGTGAGCTGCCCAAGAATGGACAAAAAGCATACTTCTCTGACCTATGGGATATGTATAAACCTAAAATGAGTAAATTTATCGCTGAAGGCTCAGTGGTGCCGGCGCATAACTTAGTGCATCAGAAACTGGCCAAGGTACTGGAGAAGTTTGAGACATCGCCGTTTAACTGGTATGTGGGACCGGATAAAGTGGAGTTATTAATCATAACCTCTAGTGGCTGCTGGCCTTATTCTCTGGAAGCGGTGAAGGAATTGAAATTAGAGGATAAGGTAGGTATCTTGAAACTGGGTACTACCTGGCCTTTACCTGAGAAACTGGTGGAGAAGCAGTTGAGCCGAACTCAGAAGATTCTGTTCGTGGAAGAGATTGAGCCCTTCATAGAAGGAAGTGTGATGGAACTGGTTGCTAATCTTCCATCAAGCCGCCCACACCTCACCTTCTACGGCAAACGGTCAGGACACATGAAAGCTTATGGATATTATGACCCTGTCCTAGTGGTTAATGCCATAGCCAGTATAATGAGTGTTACCTACCAGCCACGGGACAGCAAGTATGGTCAGGAGATTGAACAGCTAGCTAAAGCTGCACCCATCAGGACAATGGAGTTCTGCCCTGGTTGCCTTTACCGTCCTACCCTCTGGGCGATTAAGAATGCACTTAAGGTGGACGGGCGTGATGGATTTGCTACCGGTGATATCGGTTGTGTCTCTATAGCTGAGTTAGGCGCTGGCTATTTCCAGACAAGAACACACCACGCCATGGGCTCTGGGGCGGGGGTGGCTAACGGGCTGGGGAATCTGAGGCAGTTTGGCTTTAACCAACCAGTGCTGGCTATGTGTGGCGATTCTACTTTTTACCATGCTGCCATACCGGCATTGATTAACGGC
>Ga0315282_10006677_pt1 | contig 19201 bp, 15 predicted proteins | sample YL17G07_20_MG_FD_203693 | JGI IMG/M metagenome (GOLD analysis project Ga0315282, IMG submission 203693) | Sediment microbial communities from Yellowstone Lake, YNP, Wyoming, USA - YL17G07_20 | ecosystem: Environmental > Aquatic > Freshwater > Lake > Sediment | place: USA: Wyoming | collected... | reverse complement strand
ATTGGCGCCGGCAGGGCAGGCGTCTGCTTCAAGGATACCCGATCGCGCGCTTCGTTGGGTGCCGCTCCTGTCGCTTTCAGCGCAGAACGCCGAACGTTGAACGCAGAGGGTAGACCCCAGCGTGCTCGGTTCCCGGCACTCGGTGGGTGCGCAGCAACCCGTGAGACGAGGGGGCTGTCATCACGGTCACCGCACGACCTGGACGCGGACCCCGAGCGTCAGCCGTTGCCAGGCGCGGTCCGTGGTCAGCACCGGCCGGGAGAGCCGAAGGGCCAATGCCAGGCAGGCGCGATCGCCGAACGACAAGCCCAGATGGCGCGTGGAGCGGCGGAGCGCCGCCGCCTGCCACGCCGCCTGGTCGTCGAAGACGTAGACGTCGAGGCCGAGCGCCTCCAGGACCGCACGGGCCTCGGCCGCCGGCATCCCGATGTCGGCGAGCTTCGCCGCGACTTCCGACAGGTTCACCGCGCTGGTGGCGGCGCCGGCCAGGGCCGCGGCGACTGCCGCGCTGCCGGGCTCGGCGTTCAGCAGCGCGAGAACCGCGGACGCGTCGACCACCGTCTCAGTCACGCGTGCCCTCCTGCCGCCGCTCTTCGATCAGTTCCCTCGAGAGGCGACGCCGCGTCGCGTTGTAGCGGCGGACGGCGGCCTGGGCACGGCGGACGGCCTGCGCCGGCGTGATGACCCGCAGCGAGTCGTCTTCAAGGGACACGGTGACCTCGTCGCCCTTCTTGATGCCGAGGGCCCGGCGGTACTCCGCCGGGATCACGATCCTGCCACCTTCAGCGATACGTGTCTTTGGCATACAGATATGGCACCACGTCTGGATCATACCATATAGTCTCAGAAATGGCGCGTGCAGCACACCACCACGCCCGTACCGAGCTTACGACAGAGGCCCGGGGGCCAGAGGCCAGGGGCCCGGGAGGGCTAGGTTACGACAGATCACCGCTGAGGTACAACGTGAGCTCGCGGATGTCACGCACCTCGGCCATCGCGCGCACTCGATCGAGCGCCAGCTCGACGCGGGCGGCCGGCATGACGCGCCGCGCGCACGCCCTGAACTTCGCCTCCAACTCCTCCGCGCGTGCCGGCCGCTCCGGACAGCCTTTCGCGCGCTCGATCTCCCTGGTCAGAAGGCGGCCGTCCTTCAGGCGCACCGCGATCGCCGCCTGGGTCAGCGCCGGCGCCCGTTGCCCGAGCTCCGGGTCCACCGTCATCGTCACGCGTTCGAGCAACGCCAGGAGCGCCGGATCGTGCAGCCGGTCCGTCTCGAAGGTGTCGATGCCCACCTGGCCGTCAGCGATCGCGGCCGCCGCGCAGAACGGCATGCTGAACTTCGCCTCGAGGGGAGAGCAGGGCCGGCGATAGAGCAGGACCGTCGGCGTCACCGAATCCACGCGGACGACAATCGTGTCCACGCTCTCCGCGCTGAGACCATGCTGCCGGCGAAGCTCCAGCAGGAGGTCGAGCGCGGGATGCGTGCCGGCGCACGACGGGTAGAGCTTGACGGTGATGCCGGTTTCCAGGATCTCCCACCTCGCGCCGAGCGCGCCGGCATCGAGGGCCGGCCGCTCGGCGTCCATCGCGGTCAGCATGCCCTGAGGCCCGTCGAGTGCGAGGGCCGAGGCGGTGAAACCCTTTCTCGCCAGCAGGGCGGCCACGACGCCGTTGCGTGCTGCGAGCCCGGCGTGCAGCGGCTTCGCCATCGTCCCGAAGTTCTCTTTGAGGCCCGACGCTTCAGAGGCGGCAATCGAGAGGCACCGGCCCGTCGCATCGTCGTCGAGCCCCAGGACCCGCGCGGCCGCGGCCGCGGTGCCGATCGTGCCGATCGTCGAGGTGCAGTGCCATCCGCGGCGGTAGTGCGACACGTTCATCGCGCGGCCCAGCATCGCCTCGATCTCGAAGCCGACCACATACGCGTCGAGCGCGGTCCGCCCGGACGCCTGTGCGAGCTCACCACAGGCCAGGCACGCGGCGACCAGCGGCGCGCTCGGGTGCGCCAGGGAGACGAAGCACATGTCGTCGTAATCGAGCGCATGCGCCGCGGTCCCGTTCGCCAGCGCGGCCTGGGCAGGACCGGTCTTCCGGGAGGTGCCCAGAATCCTGCAGGTGGGGGCTCCACCCTCTTCGGCGACGACATCCTGGACGATGCGCGCCGCCGGCTCGACGGCGCCCGCCAGCGTCACGCCAACCGTGTCGAGGAAGGCCGAGCGGGCTTTCTCGAGCGCGCGCACTGGCACCTCAGCCGAGACGACGAAACGGGAACAGGCGGTGAGTGCAGATGATGTCATGAGCGATCGAACGGATTATAGAGCCGCTTGCCATCCGCGGTTGCGGGGACGCATAATCGGCGGCCTGGAGGTCGAGCACCGCACCGCAGCTGGAGACGCCGAGGCGGACCGGGACCAATTCCGCCGAGGCGCGCGACCATCGATGTTGCCACTCAAAGGGACCACCATCGTCGCCCTCGAACAGGCGGTGGCTGCGCCGTTCGCGACGCGTCAACTGGCCGAGCTCGGCGCGCGCGTGGTCAAGGTCGAACGCCCCGGCGCCGGCGACTTCGCCCGCGCGTACGACACGACGGTCAGGGGCGCCTCGAGCCATTTCGTGTGGGTGAACCGGTCGAAGGAGTCGCTGACCCTCGACCTCAAACACCCCGAAGCCCTCGAGATCCTCGACCGGCTGCTCGCACGGGCCGATGTCTTCGTGCAGAACCTCGCCCCCGGGGCGGTCGACCGCATGGGCCTTGGAGCCCGCCACCTGCGCGAAAAGTATCCGCGCCTGATCGTCTGCGGGATTTCCGGGTACGGCACGTGTGGGCCGTATCGCGACAAGAAAGCGTACGACCTGCTCATCCAGAGCGAAGCGGGCGTCGTCTCCATCACCGGAACCGAACAGACGCCATCCAAGGTGGGCGTGGCGATCGCGGACATCGCTGGCGGGATGTACGCGTACGCGGCCGTTCTCACCGCGCTCCTGATGCGGACGGCGACCGGCCAGGGGACGATCATCGAGGTGTCGCTCTTCGAGGCGCTGGCCGAGTGGATGGGCTATCCCCTCTACTATACGGCTTATGGCGGCACCTCGCCGCCGAGAAGCGGAGCCAGCCACGCGGCGATCGCGCCGTACGGCCCGTTTTCGGGCGGCGACGGGAAACCGGTCTTCCTCGGCATCCAGAACGAACGGGAGTGGGTGAACTTCTGCGAGCAGGTGCTCCGGCTCCCGGAGCTTCTCGCCGACGCGCGGTTCGGCTCCAACTCGGAGCGGGTCCAACATCGCCCGGAGCTGCACGCGATCATCGAACGTGTGTTCCAGGAGCTGACCTCCGCGGAGATCGTCGAGCGCCTCGATGCGGCGCAGATTGCCAACGCCCGGCTGAACACGGTCCAGGACCTCCTGTCCCACCCGCAACTGGCGGCGCGCCGGCGTTGGGCGGAGGTCGATTCGCCGGTCGGCCCGCTGCGCGCCCTGGTTCCGGCCGCCGACATCGACGGGGTCGAGGTCGACATGCGGCCGATTCCCCGCGTCGGCGAGCACACCGTCTGCATCCTGAAAGAGCTGGGACTCGACGACGGCGAGATCGAGGCGCTGAGCGCACGCCACGTCGTCTGATCGTGCGTTGTGTGATGGCCGCCACTTATCTCTTCGTGCCCGCCCACGACGACCGGAAGGTCGAGCGAGCGCTGGCGTCCGAGGTCGATGCGGTCCTGCTCGATCTCGAAGACAGCGTGCCGGAGGCCGAGAAGGGCCAGGCCCGCGCGGCCGTCGCCCGCGCGCTCGACCGTGCGCGCGCCGGCGGAGGTCCCGAGCTGTGGGTCCGGGTCAACGAGCTCGCCGGTCCCTGTTTCGCCCCGGATCTCGACGCGATCGACTGGAGCCGCGTCACGGGCGCCGTGGTGCCGAAAGCGGAAGACCCGGACGCGGTACGCCGGCTGCAGGCCGTGGGGGTCAGGCAGGTCATCCTCCTCATCGAGTCGGTGCGGGGGCTGACGAACCTCGACCATCTGGCCGACGGGCGTGTCGTCGTCCGGCTCGCGCTCGGCACCTGGGATCTGTCGCTGGACCTGGGCCTCGTCGCCGTCGACGATCCGGACGACTCGGAGCTGATCTGGCAGATCCGCGGACAGGTGGTCATCGAGAGCCGTCGGCTGGGTCTTGTGCCGCCCGTTGATGGCATCTACGCCCGGCTGCACGACGACGAGGGGCTGCGCCGGGCATGCGAGCGGGCAGCGAGGATGGGTTTCGGCGCGAAGCTGCTCGTGCACCCCGCCCAGATTCCGGTCGCACGCCAGGTCTTCGGGTCGGGTTCCGATCGCCTCGAGCTTGCCCGGGAAATCGTGGCGGCCTACGATGCCGCGGTGGCCGCCGGCCACGGCGCGGTCCGCGTGCGAGACCGGGTCGTGGATCGTCCGATGGTGGCGAGGGCGCGGGCGCTGCTCGCACGATGGGAGGAGGCGGGGCGATGAGCCGGCCGGACGGCGGTACGAAGGTGCGCGAGCTCGACGTGTCGCGGCTGACGGAGATGATCGCGCGGCTGGTCAGCGACGCGAACTACCAGATTCCCGCCGACGTGCTCGAGGGCCTGCGGCAGGCGGCGGCACGCGAAGAGTCGGAGCTCGGCCGCCACGTGCTCGCGCAGCTCGTGCGCAACTACGAGGTGGCTCCCCAGCGCCGGGTGCCGGTCTGTGCCGACAGCGGCGTGACGGTCGTGTTCCTCGAGATCGGGCAGGACGTGCACTGGGTGGGCGGCGACGTGTACGAAGCCGTGCACGAAGGGATCCGCCAGGGGGCGAAGGAAGGCTACCTGCGCGCCTCGGTCGTCGGCGATCCCGTCATCCGGATGAACACGGGGAACAACAGCCCCGGCGTCGTCCACGTCGAGCTGGCCGCCGGAGACCAGGTCCGCGTCACCGTGGCGCCCAAGGGGTTTGGCGCCGAGAACATGAGCGCGCTGCGCATGTTGACGCCGGCCGAGGGAATCGACGGGGTGAAGCGCTTCGTCGTCGCGACCGTCGAAGCGGCAGGCGCGAACTCCTGCCCGCCGCTCGTCGTCGGCGTGGGCCTCGGCGGGACCTTCGAAGCCGCCGCGCTGCTGGCGAAGAAGGCGATCGTGCGACCGATCGACCAGCGGCATCCACGCGAGGACGTGCGGCGACTCGAGAAGGAGCTGCTCGAGCGCATCAATGCGCTCGGCATCGGGCCGCAGGGGATGGGCGGGACCGTCACCGCGCTGGCCGTCAACGTGGAAGTCTGGCCGACGCACATCGCCGGCCTCCCTGTCGCCGTCAACCTCGCCTGCCACTCCAATCGTCACATGTCGGCCACCATCTGAGGAGCATCGCATGGTCATCGCGCTCGACTGCTCGCTGCCCCTCCGTGACGAGCCGCTTCGCGTGCTCGAGGCCGGTGTCCCTGTGGCCCTCACCGGCGAGCTGCTGACGCTGCGTGACGCCTCGGCTGCCCGCCTCGTGGCGGCGATCGAGCGCGGCGAGTATCTCCCGGTCGACCTCCGCGGTCGGCTGATGTACGCCGTCGGCCCGTCCCCCGCGCGCCCCGGGCACGTGATCGGGGCTCCCACCCCGACGACGACCGCGCGATTGGTGTCGTTCCTGCCCTCCCTGCTCGAGGCGGGCATTAAGGGGATCATCGGCAAGGGCGACCTTCACGGGGAGATCGTCGAGCGCCTCGTGCAGCACGGGGCCGTCTATCTGGCCACCATCGGCGGCCTCGGCGCGCTGCTGACCGAGCACATCGTCCGCGCCGACGTCGTGGCGTTCGCCGACCTCGGGCCCGAGGCCATCTATCGCTTCACGGTCGAAGGGTTTCCCGCGATCGTGGCGATCGACACCCGCGGGCACAACCTGCACGAGACGGCCCGGACCGCCTGGCGGCGGCCGGGACCCGGTGGCGAGCGTTCGGCATGACGACCGACGTCCTGGTGGTCGGCGGCGGTCTCGCGGGACTGATGGCGGCCCTCAACGTCAGGCGCCATCGCGTCCTCCTCGCCAGCAAGGTCTACCCGACCCAGTCCCACAGCGGCGCGGCACAGGGTGGCTTCAACGCGGCGATGGAGTCCCCCGACTCGGTCGAGCAGCACGTCAGGGACACCGTGAAGGGCGGCGACTACCTGGGCGATCAGGATGCGATTGAGGTGATGTGTTCCGAGGCGCCCGAGGTCATTCGCGAGCTCGACCGCCTGGGTGTCATGTGGTCGCGACGGCCGAACGGGGCGATCGCGCAACGGCCGCTCGGCGGCTCCTCGATGCCTCGTGCCTGCTTCGCCGCGGATCTGTCCGGCCACGTGGTGCTGCACACGCTCTACGATCAGGCGCTCGGCGCGGGCATCCCCCTCCGCATCGAGTGGCATCTCGTCGGCCTCCTCGTCGAGGAGGGTCGTGTTGCGGGCGGCATGTTCTGGAATCTCGCCGAGGGCCGCCTCGAAGAGATCCGTGCCTCGGCCGTCATTCTGGCGACGGGCGGATACGGTCGCGTCTACCGGAAGACGACCAACGGCCTCGGATCGGCCGGCGACGGCGTGGCGGCCGCCTATCGCGCAGGCGCCACGTTGTCGGATCTCGAGTTCGTGCAGTTCCACCCAACGACGCTCCGGGGCACCAACATCCTGATCTCCGAAGGGGCGCGAGGCGAAGGTGGATACCTGAGGAACGCGCGCGGCGAGCGCTTCATGGGACGGTATGCACCGCGCACGATGGAGCTGGCGCCGCGTGACGTCGTGTCGCGGGCGATCGCCACCGAGATTGCCGAGGGCCGCGGCATCGAGGGCGCCTGGGTGCACCTGGATCTCATGCACCTCGGCGAGGCATTGATCCGCGAGCGGCTCCCGCAGGTGCAGGAGCTGGCGAGCACCTATGCCGGCGTGGATCCGGTCCGGCAGCCGATTCCCATCGAGCCGGCGCAGCACTACAGTATGGGAGGTATCCGCACCGACGTCTGGGGCGAAACGGCGGTTCCCGGGCTCTTGGCGGCTGGCGAGTGCGCCAACGTCAGCGTGCACGGCGCCAACCGCCTCGGTGGCAACTCGCTGCTCGAAACCGTGGTGTTCGGCCGCCGGGCCGGCCGGCGCGTGGACGAATGGCTCGACCGGGCGGGAACGGCTCCGGCGCCCTCGCGCTCGACACGCGAGTTCGAAGAGCGGTGGTTCTCGAGCTTCGAGGAGGGCAGCATCCAGGAAGCGGGCGCGGCCGTCGCAGCGCTGCGAGACCGGCTGACCGAGGCGATGACCGCGAAGGTCGGCGTGTTCCGGACCGCCGAGGCCATGGCGCAGGCGGTGAGCGCGGCAGAGACGGTCCGCGCCGCCTATCGATCGCTTCGTGTGCCGCCGCCGCAGGGCGCGTACGACTACCGGCTGATGAGCTGGTGCGAGCTCGGCTACCTGTGCGATCTTGCCGAGGTGATCGCCAAGTCGGCGCTGAGGCGAACCGAGAGCCGCGGGGCCCATTTCCGCCCCGACTTTCCTGAGCGGGACGATGCCCGCTGGCTGACGCACACGTTCGCGCGCCGCACGTCCGATGGGCCGGCGCTCGAGGCGGGCGAGGTCCGGGCCGGGCGGCTCGCGCCGGAAGCGCGGACGTACTGAGTCGACAGTCAACAGTCACCGGTAGCTGGTACTGGTGCTACGTGTCAGAACACAGGACACAGAACACAGGACACAGAATGCCGGACGAAGAGCCAAGAACTCGTGAACCGCACCAAGGACCAAGGACGAAGGACCAAGGACTGACGACGACAGTCGGCAGTCAACAGTCGACAGTCACCGGTAGCTGGTGCTGGTGGGGGTGCGTGTGAATCTACGGGTGCAGCGCTTCGATCCGCGGCACGATCGCGAGCCGTCCTGGGCGCGGTATCGGATCGAGATTCCGGGCCACCAGACGGTGCTCGATGCGCTCCTGCTCGTCGAGCGCGACCTCGATCCGACGTTGGCCTTTCGACGCACCTGTCGCAGCGGCATCTGCGGAGCGTGCGCCGCGCTGGTCAACGGCAAGCCGGCGCTGTTGTGTCACGTGCTCGTCGCCTCGCTCGCCGCGACGCCCGGGGAGGGCGAGACGGAATCCGAGGTCGTCATCGAGCCGCTTCCGGGTTTCCGGATTCTCAAGGACCTCGTTGTGGACGTGGAGCCGATGGTCGGCGCGCTCGGCGAGCTCGAGGCCTGGCTCGTCCCGAGCGAACGATACGACGGGCTGCTGATGCCCGAGGTGGCCCAGCGACTGTGGAGTCCGGCCCAGTGCGTCCTGTGCGGGATCTGCGCAAGCGATTCGAGCGTCGGGCCTTCTGTTCGCGCACCGGCGGCGATCCGCGCCCTGCGCCTCGCCCACGACCCGCGCGACCGCGTCGGCCTCGGTCGCCTGGAGAGGCTTGGACAGCTCGGGGCGCTCGACGGGGAGTTTGCGGACAGGTTGCGCCAAGTCTGCCCGAAGGCGATCGACATCCGCCCGCTCCTGCCCGCCGGCTCGCGATCCGATCGCTGAGGTGAGGGTGCCCACTGTCGCGAGCCTCATCGTGCGGCGGCTGCTCGAAGCAGGAACGACGCACCTGTTCGGCATGCCGGGCGGGGGCAGCAGCCTGGACATCATCGAAGCGGCGGGCGACGCGGGCCTCCGTTTCGTGCTTTCGCACACCGAGACGGCGGGCGCGCTGATGGCGAGCGCCCAGGCGGAGCTCACCGGCGCTCCCGCGGCGTGTCTCGCCACGATGGGGCCCGGCGCCACCTCGATCGTCAACGGCACGGCGCACGCCCTGCTCGACCGGGCGGCGGTCGTCGTGCTGACCGACAGCTATCCTGCTTCCACGCGCCCGCTCTTCAGCCACCAGCGCATCGACCACCGGGCGGTGCTCGGCCCGGTGACAAAGTGGAGCGGCGAGATAACCGCGGACGCCGCCGACGAGGTCGTGAGGCGAGCGATCGCCGTCGCGCGTGCCGCGCCGGCCGGGCCGGTCCACCTCGATTGCGCGGCGGAGGTGTCCGCCTGCGAGGTCGACGTCGGTGCGCCGAGGGACGCCGCCCCGGGTCTCGATGGGCGCGCAGCCGAGGCTCCGCGTCCGCTGGGCCAGCCGCGCGAGATCACGCCACCGCTCCAGGGTCTTCTGCGGGGGGTCCGCAAGCCGGTCCTGATTGCGGGCCTCGGGGCGAGGGAGCGCGACGACGGGCTTGCGATACGCCGGTTCTTGGAGCGCCATCGCGTGCCGGCGCTGGTCACCTACAAAGGAAAAGGCGTGGTTCCCGACCACCATCCGTGGTTCGCCGGGATTTTCACCAACGGAGCGATCGAGCGCCCCCTGCTGGAACAGGCGGATCTCGTGCTGGCAGTGGGCCTCGACCCGGTCGAGCTGATTCCCCGAACCTGGCCGTACCAGCAACCGGTGATCTATTGCGGCCGGTGGAAGGTCGACGACCGGCAGGTGCCGTTCGGCGCCGAGCTCGTCATGCCGATCCGTGACGCGCTCGATCTCGTCTCGGACTGTCTCTCGTTGTGCGAGGGGTGGAGCGAGGACGACGTCTGCCGCGAGCGCGAGCGCCAGAAAGCGCTGTTGCGCGTCCCCGTGGCCGGCCTCGCGCCGCACCGCGTCGTCGAACGGCTCGCGGACTGCCTGGCGCGAACCGCCAGGCTGACGATCGACGCCGGTGCGCACATGTTTCCGGCGATCGGATTGTGGCCGGCGTCGGCGCCGGGCGACGTCCTCATTTCCAACGGACTCTCGACGATGGGGTTCGCGCTGCCCGCCGCCATCGGAAGCGCCCTCACCGATCCAGCTCGACCGGTCGTCGCCCTCACGGGAGACGGGGGGCTGCTGATGTGCATGGGCGAGCTGGCGACGGCCCAGCGGGAACGCCTCGACATCACGGTCGTCGTGTTGAAGGACGACCGGCTCAGCCTGATCGACATCAAGCAGCGCCAGCGCCGGTATCGTGAGGCAGGCGTGGATTTGGGCGACATCAGGTGGACGTCTGTCGCGTCGGGCATGGGACTGGCGTCGGCGAGTGCCGGCACGGAGGAGGATCTGGTTCGCTGCCTGCAGAATGCCGAAGAGTGCAGCGGGCCGATGCTCATCGAAACCCGGATCGATCCGGGCGGCTACGGCGAAACGCTTCGCGCGGTTCGCGGCTGAACCCGCACCGTGCTTGGAGGTTGACCGTGACACGCATCGACAGGCCCACCGACGAGGAGCTGATCATCGAGGGAAAGCGCGTACCGGCCGCTGACGGCGCCACGCTCGACGTGTACGACCCCTCGAGCGGAGGTCTGCTGGCGCGAGTGGCGAAGGCCGGACCGAAGGACATCGACCGCGCGGTGGCGGCCGCTCACCAGGCGCTCGAGTCGAAGGCCTGGGGTGGCCTGGCGCCGGCCGAGCGAGGCCGTATGATGCACCGGATGTCGGCGCGGATCCGCGAGTGGGCCGAGGAGCTGGCCGAGCTGGAGAGCCGCGACAACGGCAAGCCGCTGCGCCAGGCGCGGACCGACGTGCAGGTTGCAGCGCGGTACTTCGAGTTCTACGCGGGCGTCGCGGACAAGATCATGGGGAACACCATTCCGCTCGGCCCGGGGCTCCTCGACTACACCGTGCGCGAGCCGATCGGCGTCTCGGCCCACGTCGTTCCCTGGAACTACCCGATCCAGATCGGGAGCCGCGGTGTAGCGCCCGCGCTGGCTGCGGGCTGCACGGTGGTCTTCAAGCCGTCGAGCGAAGCGCCGATGACCGCGCTGCGCCTGGGTGAGATCGGGATGGAGTGCGGCCTGCCGCCCGGCGTGCTGAACGTCGTGCCGGGCACGGGGGCGGAAGCCGGCCGCGCGCTGGTCAGACATCCGGATGTCAACCAGATCACCTTCACGGGCTCGGTCGAAGTGGGCGTGGAAGTGGCCAGGATGGCCGCGGAGCACGTGGCGCCGGTGGTCATGGAGCTGGGCGGGAAGTCGCCGAACGTCGTGTTCGCCGACGCCGATCTCGACGCCGCGATCCAGGGGGTGGCGAATGCCATCTTCCAGAATGCGGGCCAGACGTGCTCGGCCGGGTCGCGCCTGCTCGTCGAGCGCCAGGCGCACGACCAGTTCGTGGAGCGGCTGGCGGCACGCGCGAAATCGATGCGGCTGGGCCCGGGCGTGCAGGACCCGGACATGGGTCCGATCATCTCCAGGCGACAGCTCGAGATCATCGAGGGGTACGTCAGGATCGGCCAGGAGGAAGGCGCGACGGTCGTGGCCGGCGGACGACGTCCCGACGATCCCGCGCTCCATGGCGGGTTCTTCTTCCTGCCGACGCTTCTCGACCAGGTCTCGCCGGACATGCGGATCGCCCAGGAGGAGATCTTCGGGCCGGTGCTGTCGATCATCACCTTCGAGACCGTCGAAGAGGCCGCCGAGCTGGCCAACCGCTCGCAGTACGGACTGGTGGCCGGCGTCTGGACCCGCGACATCAGCAAGGCGCTCGCGCTCGCCTCCCGGATCAAGGCGGGTCAGGTCTTCGTCAACACCTACGGCGCCGGCGGCGGCGTCGAGCTGCCGTTTGGCGGCTACAAGAAGAGCGGCTACGGGCGCGAAAAAGGCCTCGAGGCGCTCGCGAGCTACACGCAGGTCAAGAACGTCTGCATTCGTTACAGCATCTGAACTGCTCCTCCTCCCGGCCGCTCGCGTTCAGAACCCCCGGTCGCCCGGCGCGGCACCGGCCACTCGCGCCTTCCGCGCGCGACATGCGCCCCCGCGGTGGTAGAGCGCTTGCACCGGGCGACGGCGGCCATCACCCTGCTGATCAAGCCGGTGACTACGGAGATGCTCGTGGCGCACTGCGGGTAACACGGTGTTCGTGGGTCGACCGAGTGTCTGGTGATTGCCCACGACGGGCGAGGCGGACCGCTCAGCTGCTGAGGAGGGGCGACAGCCGACACCCTGCCTACACTCGCTGCAGGTGCAACACCTCCTCGCCGAGCATGTCGATGATCTTCACCGCGACCGTCGTCTCGCGTTCGGGTGCCGGCAGCTCGTAGGTTCCCTGGACGAGGTCGGGTTTTCGTTCCGGGATGTCCGACAGGGCGACGTTGAAGACCCGGCCGTCCCACGCGGGATCGATCATCACGCAGTCAACCATCGCCCGCCAGTCGTCGATCGACGGCTGCAGCACGCCCGCCTGCTGGCGGAGGCGCTCGACGATGGCGGGCGAGATGAAGTCGTCGATGACGACGCGCAGCCGGTCCTTGCGGCGTTCGACCTTGACGACCGCCCTGGCGGGCTCGTGGCGGATGAAGCGGCCGTACTTCGGGTCACTCCTGAGCTCGATAACGTGGATGCGGTTTGCCGCGTTTTTTCCCTTCCGCAGCCGGTTCCAGTCCTCCATCCACGCCTGCGCGGCGATCTCCATCCCGAGGCACACCAGCGTTACTTCCCGGTCATCGTCCGGTCGGCTATCGAGCTCGCGCTTGAGGAGGTCGAGATCGGCTGGCGACAGGGGATGGTCGAAGGGAATGATCTTGACCAGCCGCTTGCCAAGCACGCCGTCGAAGAACCCGTCGGCGCGCATGCGCTGGATCCCGATGTGCTCGCATGCGAGGTTCACCGCTTCGTTGTGCTGGATCTGCAGGTCGTAGTCGTTGACGCGCCAGACGGAGAACGAGAGCTGCGCAGGCGGCTGCCGCTGTTCCTGCTCATGTTCACGTTCGCCTTCGAGTAGCGTGCCTTGCTGACCGGCTGCGGCCCGTTTGCTCGCTTCCTCGACCTGCTCGCGCATGATCGCCTGTAGCCGCTTGGACGTCGTCTGGATGGCGCCCTTGTTGATGTCGCAGGCGATCCACCGGCGGCCGAGCTTCTGCGCGACGGCAGCCGTCGTGCCGGAGCCGATGAAACAATCGAGGACCAAGTCGGCTGGTTTGGACCCGAAGCCAACTACCCTTTGAAGCAGCTGTTCGTGCTTCTGAGTCGGGTAGTCCTTCTCGTTCTCGTACGCGTGGATGTCCAGCCACAGGGTGTTCGCTATCCGAGTCGTGCGAGGCGGAAACCAGTTCTCGATCTTGCCCGTGTCAAGGTTCTTACGGATGAACTCCAGCCGTGAGCCGGTCTCCGCCCAGTATTGCTCAAGCGACCGCCCCCCTCCCTCAGCCTGGTACCTTTCATAGTTCTCCACCGCGCGTTCCGCCCGGTCCTGTGCCCACTTCCATTGCCCGTACGCAGGCGTCACTCCGAGCAGTTGGTACCGCATCGTGGGGCGATCTTCACCGCTCCAGAAGTGATGCCAGTAACCTCCCTCTCGCCTTGCCTGATCGCTCTCTGCAGGCACAAATCGGGCAGCGGGATCGACTGAATACCATAGCAGCACGTCGTGTGCGTGCGGATACTGACGGATGGCGGCAAACTGCTGTTGAAGGTTCTTGGTTATGCGTCGTTTGACGATTATTTCGTTACGGAAGTTGTCGCACCCAAGCACCTCATCCATCACCACCTTGATGTAGTGCGAACGCGAGCTGTCCATATGGACAATGATGCTCCCGTTAGGAGAAAGCAACTCCTTGAGCAGCAACAGCCGCTCGTACATGAACTGCAGGTAGTTGTCGTTCGCCCAGATGTCGGTGTACTGGATCTGTTCGCCCAGCGTGTACTCCTCGCCGTCGATCTTCGCGGTGCCCGTTGCCCCGCGCAGGCTGACCTGGCGGACATAGTCGGCACCGGAGTCGAAGGGCGGATCGATGTAAACCAAGTTCACTTTCCCGCGGAAGCCGTTGGCCAACAGGTGGGCCAGCACCTCCTTGTTGTCACCGTGGAACAGTAGCCCACCGGGCGGGTACAGAGCAGGCCAGTCACGCCAATACGCTTTCGATTCTGGAGGAGCGTCGCCCGCGCTGAACCGCTCGACCGGCTGCGCCGGAAAGGCCGTGACGTGCGAAAGCGGGCGCTTGCCGACCCAGACGAGCATCGGACGCCCCTTGGCGCCGGTGATCTGCAAGGGGCCGGCCGCCGCAGCCGGGTGCCCGGCCGCGGCGCTGGTCGCTCCAGCGCCTCGGCCGGTTGGTGCTGGACCCGCGGGTGCGGGGACCGGCATCTCGCCCGCCGCCGGCTTCCGCCGCCGGCGCACGGGCTTCTCGGCTCGGCTCGTTCTTGCCTCTGAAATGGCGCGAGGCGACTTGCGCGTTCTTTGCCGTGAAGCAGTGGTCATGAAGGTTCGCGTTTGGCGATCCGCTCGAGCGCCCCGATGAGCGGCGACAGATCGCGCTCGATGACTTCCCAGACGCGGTCGATGTCGATCTCGTCGTATCCGTGGACGATCCGGTGGCGCAGGCCCGCGATCTGCGGCCACGGCACGTCCGGATGGCGTTCCCGGAACCGGGCCGACACACGCCGCACCGCTTCGCCGAGGACCGTGAGCTGATGCAGGACGGCCGACTGCGTCTTCACGTCCTGCAGGAACTCCGCTTCGGTGCAGGCCTTGCCGAACTGGCGGGCGAGTGAGGCTGCCCGGAGCATGTCCAGCACGTACGCGTCATCCTTCGACATAGAGCGGCCTGGCTGACTCGAAAATGGCTTTGCGCCGGATCCAGTTGTGGCTCCGCTCGATTGCACGGCGCGTGACCAGATCGACCCGGCGTCCGACAATGGTGCCCAGCTCCTCCTGCATCGGCGTCTCGTCGAAGAGGCTCCAGCGTGCATCCGAAGCGAAGGTGGCGAGAAAATCGACGTCGCTGTCAGCCCTGAATCGGGGCGTGAGCACCGACCCGAAAACAGCCAGCTCCTGGATCTTCCACCGCCGGCAGAACTCGGCTATGCGCTCCCGATCGAAAGGGATGGGCAACTTCGGTGCTTCGGACTCCTGGACAAACCGACGCACTTCCTCCGACTGATCGGGGGTCACCATGTCCGTGGACGTGAAGATGATCTGGTAACGCAGCCGGTCGGAGTTCAGGCCCTCCCAGCGGCGCAGCTCCATGGCTTTCGCGCCGCGCTCCCCGTCGATCCTGTCGTCCCGCTGGCGCTCGCTCTTGATCTCGACGATCAGAACGCGGCCGGATCCCGGCGGCCAGCCCCGTGGCGGCTTCTTGCGGATGACAAAATCGGGCGTGTAGCGGCGCCACTTGCCCTTGTCATCCTTGTACTCCACGAAGAAATCCGTTTTCGAAGGGTCGGTCAAGCCGCCGGTAAAGTAGAGGTCCTCCACCTCCCACGTGTTTAGGTTCAGTTCGCGAAGGAGCTGCGCATAGAAGCTCATCTCCGGCGTGGAGTCGAAGTCCAGCGGCGTGTAGTGAAAGCCGTAATCCTTCGGATTCTCCTGCCGGGCGTCTTCCCATCGGAGCAGCAGCCGCTCCTTGTCCACAGGATACGCAATCTGTGCGGTGTACACCGCCACCCCGTCAGGTCCCGCCTCCCGCACGAATCCCTCTTCTCGGACGAGGGCGAGGCCGATGTCGACATGTTCTTCGCGCGTCTCATAGCGCCGAGTCTGGTCCTCCACCTGCCGTGCGAGGTCGGCCAGATCATCTTCGGGCACCGGATCTGTACCGTATGCTCCACGGACAGCTTCCAGCGTCCGCAACACGTCGAGGCGATAAGCTGAGGCCAGCTCGGTGGTGACGGCGTACGCGTCGAGGACCGCCGGGACGGTCTCGATTTGGACGGTCTCGCCGACCTGGAGCAGTACCCGCGCGGTTCCCTGTTGGTCGGCCGGGGTGAGGATCCGTTTGAACCCCGTCCGGAGAGCGCCGGCGGGACGCGTTAGCACCAGACCTTGGTGGACGCCGGGCGCCTGCCTGACGACGGTGCGGACGATCTTGCGAACGACAAGGGGCGGGACGTCCAGTTTCCGGAGCACCAGCCGTTCGCGACGGCGTTCCTGCGCGGCCCGGTCCAGGTCTGCCAGCCTCTCCCCATAGGTCTCCTGCAGCTGGTGGTCCAGGACGCCGTAGTTCTCGTGGGACAGGTAGATTCTGGCTTTCCGCGTGTTGCCGGGTACTTGACGAAGGCATCGCGTGGCGGCCTGGAGCACGAAGTTGTTGGAGCTCTTGAGCTTCCGGGCGAGGGCGCAGGCGAACAGGCTCGGGCAGTTCCACCCCTCGGTTCCCTTATTGACGAGCAGGACCACGCGATGCGGCGCCTCCGGATCGTTCAGGCGGTTGAAGGCGTCGATGTCCGCCTGCTTCGTCAGGGACGCATCGGAAGTGTTCACCAGGACAACGGCGGGGCTGAGACCGGCGGCGGCGATCGCTTCGTCGACGACAGGCCGGAGATCAGCGAGGTCGTCGGTTTGAGGGAAGTAGATGGCGAGCTTCGCCGCGGCGCCGTTCGGCAGTCGCGTGTCGCCGTAGTCCCTGAAGAAATCTCTAGTAACGTGAGCGACGAACTGGCGAGCGTCGCCGTCGAGATGCAGCGCCTGTATGTTGCCTGCCACGTCCTTCAGGATCCCCTCGCGGATGCCCTGCGACAGCCCGTACCAGATGACGACGTCGCGCAGCGGCTGTTTCTTGAAGTACGGCGTTCCGGTCGTGTTGACGACACAGATCACGTTGGTGTTGGCGTGAAGGTAATCGACGGTCTTCCGGACCTTCTTCAGCTCCGCGTCGAGCGACTGGCCGTAGGTGTGGTGCGCCTCGTCCGAGAAGACGGCGAGATGCGGAAGGCTGGCGATCGCCTGGAGCCGCAGATTGGCAACCTCCGCCCTGGCCTCCTCCGCTTTGCGATCGGACAGCAGGCCCTGGACATCGCTCCTGCGGATCGCCTCCTTTTGGATCCGGATCTTCTCGGTGTTGGTGACGACGACGTTGAAGAGGGAGCCTCGAACGACGGGAACGTCCTTCTCTCCGTCCCTAGTGAAGGTGATCTTGACCGAGGCTGCGAACCCTTTGTAGAGACGCGCAGGCAGGATCGCCGCGTAGGGCATCGAGAGCAGCTCGCGGAGGGACTCCAGGATCGTTTTTCCGGGCGCGAAAACGAGGGCGTTCTGGACGAACGGGCCCTCGGGATACTCGAGCGCCATCGCGAATTCGGTCGCTATGATGGCGCCGATGAGCACCGTCTTGCCGGCGCCCATGGCGAGGGCGAGGATGTAGCTCGGATAAGCCAGGGTGAGTGTCTCGCGAACAGCTTCGAGGCGGAAGCTCTTCACGAACTCGTCATCGGTGCGGACGCGTTCGAAGACGCCGTCCGTCCCTTCATCGACGGCACGCTCGACGATCCGCGGGTCGCCAAGCCCGATCGCCTTCAGCAGCTCGGTCTTCGTGGGAAACAGCTCCCGATGAAGGTCCAGTACGTTTGGCGTGTTCCGGATCAGGCGGAGGTACCAATAGGTTTCGAGGGCGCGGAGCTGCGGGATTCGAAGATACCTGACATTCCCCGCTTCCGTTCCCGAGGCCCACTCGAAGATCTCGGCAATCGCTGGGTACTGCTCGTTCGGGTACCCTTCCGCCCGCCATTGATTGACGGCGGCCGCCAGCCGTTCGTGCAGGTGCATCACGTTGGCTGCATTCTAACCCAGGAATGCACCGAAGCGCCGACGCGATCTGTAGGGTACGGTCGCTGGTGCGGGCGTTGATGGGGTCGTTGTGGGAGGGGCTGTGTCGGGGCTCGATGGGGCTATAATCCCTCCGACTTTCACACGGTTCCATCGGCCCTCGCATCGCACCAGGACCAAGCACCAAGGACGAAGGACCAAGGACGAAGGACCGTTATGGCACTGATGACCAGAGATCAATTCCTTGCCGGCCTCCGACAGGTCGGCCACAGGGTGTTCATCCAGGGAGAAAGGATCGACGACGTCGTTGAGCACCCGGTGTCGAGGCCGTCCGCGCTCGCCATGGCCGAGACGTATCACCAGGCCACGCAGGCAGGACCGAACGACCTCTTCATCGCGCGGTCCCATCTCACCGGTGACACGATCAACCGCTTCACTCACGTTCACCAGAGCACGGACGATCTGGTGAAGAAGATCCTGATGCTGCGGTCACTGGGCCGGAGGACCGCCAGTTGCTTTCAGCGCTGCGCCGGCCTCGATTGCCTGAACACGCTGCACGCCGTCACGTACGAGACCGACCAGGCGTTCGGTACCCGGTATCACAGCCGGTTCGTCGATTTCCTCGGCTACGTTCAGCGCAACGACCTGGTCGCGGCTGCCTGCATGACGGATCCCAAAGGTGACCGGAGCTTGTCGCCCTCCGAGCAGGCTGACAAGGACCTCTACCTGCGGATCGTCGGGGAGACGGACGACGGGATCGTGGTGCGCGGGGCCAAGATGCACATCACCGGGGCGACCAACTCGCACGAGCTGATCGCCGTGCCGACCAGGGCGCTCAAAGAGGAGGACAGAGACTATGCGGTCGCGTTTGCCGTGCCGGCCGACACGAGAGGGGTCACCCTCATCTACGGCCGCCAGCCGTCAGACACGAGACGCCTCGAGCCGGGCCGGCCCGATGTGGGGAACCTGCACTTCGGCGGCTGCGAGGCGCTCGTGGTGTTCGACGACGTGTTCGTGCCCGAAGAGCGGATCTTCATGAAGCGCGAGTACAAGATGGCGAACCGGCTCGTGGAGCTGTTTTCCGCCCACCACCGCGCGAGCTACGGGGGCTGCAAGGTCGGCGTGGGTGACGTGCTGATCGGGGCGACGGCCGCGCTGGCTGAGGCGCAGGGCACCGAGAAGGCGTCTCACGTCAAGGACAAGCTGGCCGAGATGGTGCACCTGAACGAGACCCTTCACGGAGCCGCGCTGGCCAGCGCCGTCAAGGGCACACCCACACCCAGCGGGGCGTACACGGTCGACCCGCTGCTGGCAAATGTGTGCAAGCTGAACGTGACCCGGCTGCCGTTTGAGATCGCGCGGCTGGCCCAGGACATCGCGGGAGGCGTCCTGGTGACGCTGCCGTCGGTTGCCGATCAGGACCACCCCGACATCGGCCCCTACGTGCGGAAGTATCTGGCGGGGAAGGCGGATGTCGGCAGCGATCTGCGGATGCGTCTCGTGCGGCTCGTCGAGAACATCACCCTGGGAGCCGGCGCGGCCTCCTATCTGACCGAGTCGATTCATGGCGCGGGATCGCCGCAGGCCCAGAAAATCATGATCACCCGGCTGGCCGACGTCGATTCGTGCAAGGCCTGGGCGCTCCAGCTGTGCGGGGCCGCGAGCCTGGCCGGGAGTGGGCAGTCGTCGACGGTTGACGGTTGACAGGCGGCAAAACGTCGAACGTCGAACGTCGAACGCAAAACGCAGAACGCAAGACGACAAA
>Ga0315282_10006676_pt1 | contig 19207 bp, 17 predicted proteins | sample YL17G07_20_MG_FD_203693 | JGI IMG/M metagenome (GOLD analysis project Ga0315282, IMG submission 203693) | Sediment microbial communities from Yellowstone Lake, YNP, Wyoming, USA - YL17G07_20 | ecosystem: Environmental > Aquatic > Freshwater > Lake > Sediment | place: USA: Wyoming | collected... | reverse complement strand
TTGGACGGGCTAAAGCCCGACCCCACTGTATCTTACTATCAGAAATCTCAAGTGGGCACGGGCTTCAGCCCGTGCGCTTTTTCGTGCGCTTAGGTGCGCCCCCGGCGCATGGAGGACTGTCGCGAAACTCGCTGGTTACCTCGAAATGCCGGATAAGCAGGTCGGACCTGGACTCGGACCTCGACGTGGACTCGGACTGTCTTGTCCGACCTAAGCTTTCGAGAGATGGCTTTTGGCAGATCGCCCTTTATCCGTTTATGTCCACGTCCAAGTCCACGCCTGGGCCCACGTCCAGGACGGATGACTATGGAGTTTGGCGACAGAAACCAGATAAACCGCCGGGAGGCGATGAAGATTTTTGAGTCCCGGTTTGTCGGCGGCGAGCTTCTGTGTGAAACCTGTGAAAATGATTTTCACGCTGCCGTGCGGCAGCGTGAAAGCAAGGAACTTACGCCAGATTCAATGAAACAGGGCCCATTGTGGAAAACTCGCGCTTGCAGTGGAGGCCCAAGAGTGAATGGCGGTTCAGCTTTCGACCAGATGCAGATGACAGCGACGCCGGTGCTCTTCGAGCACGCGGCGAGCTTCCTGCGCCAGCACGGCAGGGACATAGATGCGGATCGCTGTAAGCCCTCTAAGAGATAGCGGATTGTGCAGTTGCAGCAGCTCGGAGGAAGAGTGACAGGGTATGTCGTATCCTTCCAGCAAGCTCTTGATGACAGACGCCTCCGTCGGCATCCAGGTAGTGGCGACGACCACGGGGGCTTTATTGATCACGCATGAAAGCCTAGCACTCCGTCCTACTTCTTGAAAAGGTCTTCGAAACGCGCCCGTGCACCCTGCTCGCGATTATTTTCGACACCGCCGGCAGCGCCACGGCGCGGTTCGAAATAGTCGCAGAAGTTTCCGCGATCCTTCTCTCTCACCCATTCCGCCTGAGGTTCGTTGCACTGGTTGTGGGCGCTGGGGCTGTAGTGCCTGCAGTTGCGGCAGCAATGAAGGTCGGCATCACACTTCGAGCAAGTGTCTGCACGGCCGACGCGCTCCTTGAACGCGTTCGGCGCCCCGCAGCGGAAGCAAAAAAACTCTGAAGAAGCGTTCATGAGTTACCTCTCGTGCACGGGTCCGGTTTCGGGTGGCTTTCCCGGCCGGACCGTAGTTGGACTCCGCTTCTTGTGGAAAGCCTGGAATTCAAAGGCTACCCCCACGATCAACCCGGAGCTAGGGTTGAAATGTTCGAGTCCGGCGAGTCCTGAGACATCCCAGCGCAATCCTGCCGCCCGGAAGCGTGCGCCCGCCTGGACCTGTGCGAAGCTTTCATTGCCGATGCGCACCGGGCCCTGGCGTCCGTTCACTTGCCCGACAAGTTCCAGCCTGTTACGCACGGGCATGACGACGCCGAACCCGTAAGTCAACAGATCCGCCTGCGAGTTGGGCTGCACCGGGGATCCGAGAATCGCCAAGCCGACGTTGCCGAGCAGTTGAGCCCGGCCGAGATGTTTGGAGAGCAAGGTGCTCGCATAAAACTCCGTCTGGTCGGTTCCCAGCCCGCTCTCGTTGGTTGCGTTCGGCAGCTCGACCGCAAACTTGAAGGCAATTGCCGGACGCGCGCCTTTCTCGGCCGCAAGCCTCAGCTTGGTGCCAAGAGTGAGGTCGCCAAAATCGCTGGTCGTGTCGCCGACAAATGAATACGAAAGCACGGGCGTATCCCGGCGGCTTACGGTGAGGAAATCCCGAAAAACTCCCGATATCTGGAACTCGGCATATTCACCCACGCCGACGCGTATGCTGGTTACGCCGAAGCGCGTGAGATCCCCTTCCAGCCCCGACAGCGAATAGCGCTGCCGGTGAAGGAACTCCACACCGAAGTCGGCGCGGATCATTCCGGCGGAAAGGGGCTCCGGATTTTCCGTCTTAAGCGGACGATCTTCCCCGCGCGCGGGGACAGACAGGCAGACAGCAATCAGAAGCGCAGCCCATTTCGACACATGCCCCCCTTTCAGGCCAACCATATATAGCATAGGCCGCCATGATGCAAACGTTATAAGTCTGCGTCTCTAAGTCTCTGCTGCTCGAAAAGGAATTGGAGGACGGCAACTGCGGCGAGGGCCGCGGTTTCAGCTCTCATAATCCTCGAACCCATGCTGACAACCTGGAATCCTGCCTGTTCAGCCGCTTGTGCTTCGGCCGTATCCCACCCACCCTCAGGACCCACACACAGCAAGGCGCGGTCCGCCGGGGTCACCGCCCTGAGACGCCGGGGCGCCTTCTCGTGGAGCATGAACCCGGCACACCCCGCATACTCCGGCGCAGCCAGGAGAGCGCTGAACGGAAGCGGCGGCTGGACGCGTGGGACGGTGAGCCGCCTGCTCTGCTTGGACGCTTCGCGGACGATGCGCTGCCAGCGATCCAGGCGGGCTTCCAGCCTGACCGATGGTATCCGCACGGAGGAAAAGTGTGTCTCCAGAGGAAGGAACCGGTCCACGCCGAGTTCTGTCCCTTTTTGCAGTACCCACTCAAACCGGTCCGCTTTTAGGAGTGCCGCAGCCAGCACGAGCGAGGTTCTGCGTTTTTCCGCAGGCTCGAGTCCTTTGAGCGAGCCGATATGGATCTCTGCGCCGCGACACTCAACCCTGCCTGAATAGCACTGGCCTTCTCCGTCGAACAGCTCCACTTCTTCGCCAGTGCTGAGTCGCAGGACATCCCGCAAGTGATGGGCTTGATCAGGCGTAAGAACGGCGGTTCCGTCCCTTATTCGATCCGGGGGGATGAAGAAACGCCTTCTGGGCATGGGAGCCGGCTACCCAAAGATATCTTTTACCTTCTCGAAGATGTTGCGTTCGTTCAAGCTCTCGTCGTCCTTGTTCAGCCTCGCCAGGCTCTCGAACAGCAGCCGCTGCTCCTTGGTCAGCTTGGTGGGGATGACCACATTCACGGTGACGAACTGATCTCCGCGCCCGCGTTCATTCAGGCTGACGATGCCCTGGTTGCGCAGGCGGAATACCGTCCCGCTTTGCGTTCCCTCCGGGATTCTCAATTTCTCCTCGCCCTCCAGGGTAGGGACGGAAATCTCTGCTCCGAGCACGGCTTGGGTGATTCCAATGGGTATCTGGCAGTAAATGTTGTTCCCCTGGCGCTGAAAGAATGGATGCTCTTCCACATAGATTACGACGTATAGATCACCCGGCGGCCCGCCGCGCCCGCCTGCCTCTCCTTCGCCCTGAATGCGCAGCCGCGAGCCGTTGTCCACACCGGCAGGGATCTTGATCTCCAGAACCCTCTCTTTGCGCGCACGTCCACGGCCCTGGCAGGTTTCACACGGGTCGCGGATGATGCGCCCCTCGCCATTGCATTGGTGACAGGTGCGGCTGATCGAGAAGAAGCCTTGCTGATAACGAACTTGGCCCAGGCCCTGGCAAGTCGGACATGTAACCGGGCCCTTGCCTTTGGCGGCGCCGCTGCCGCCGCAGGCGCTGCAGGTCTCGTAACGCGGAATCTTGATCTTTGTCTTCAGGCCAAATGCGGCATCGCGAAAGGAGATTTTGAGGTCATAGCGGAGATCGGCGCCGCGTTCGGCGCCACGACGGCGCCTGGATCCGCCGAAGAGGTCGCCCAACCCGAAGAAGTCACCAAGAATATCGCCGAAATCGCTGAAGATCGCGGGATCGAAGCCGCTGAACCCGCCTTGCATGCCGCTGTGGCCGAAGTGATCATACCGGGCCCGCTTCTCGGAGTCACTCAGAACGCTGTAAGCCTCGGCAGCTTCCTTGAATTTCTCCTCGGCTTCCTTGCTCCCCGGGTTCTTGTCGGGGTGGTACTTGATGGCAAGCTTCCGGTACGCGCTCTTGATTTCCTGCTCTGTGGCGTCACGGCCGACGCCGAGCACTTCGTAATAGTCTCTCTTCTGATTCAAAACCCAAACTCCAAGTCGTGGCTAGGGCCCCTTGTTGCCCGAATCTTCCAGCGCAGATTTTACCAGCTTCTGTATGTCCGCTTCACTGACCTCCCCTGCTGAATCGGACCGCGGCTGGGCGTCTCCACCACTCGGCACGCTGAACATGGCGGCCGTCAAATCCGTCGCTCCGGCCTCGACATCCTTCAGCAACTCTTGCAAGCTGGAGAGGTCCTGATCACTCTCGGATAGAGCCCCCGCCTTTTGGATCGATATCTTTATCCGTTCCTGTTGCGAGCGATCCAGCATCCAGCCAAACTCAGAAAAGCTCCGCACGGTTGTAGCCACAAGGCTCTGGATGCGGTTGCGCAGGTCTGCAGCCTCCTTCATCTTTCGATCGGTCTCAGCGAATTGTTTCGCCTCGAAAATCATGCGGTCGATCTCTTCCCTGCTCAGCCCGGTCGAGGGGGTGATTCTGATCGCTTGTTCCTTCCCCGACACCTTGTCGCGCGCCGAGACGCTCACAATGCCGTTGGCATCAATGTCGAAGGTTACTGCAATCTGAGGCACCCCGCGGGGAGCTGGGGCGATGCCGACCAACTCGAATCGGGCCAGCGACCGGTTGTGCTGCGCCATCTCGCGCTCACCCTGAAGCACGTGGACTTCCACGGTGGACTGATTGTCGGCCACCGTCGTGAAGATGGTCGTTTTTTTCAGCGGAATTGTCGAGTTGTGCTCGACGATCCGTGCGAACAACCCTCCCTGCGTTTCCACGCCGAGCGTGAGAGGCAGTACATCGAGGAGAACGATCTCCTTCAGGCCGCCCTCCAAGACGCCGCCCTGCAAAGCCGCCCCAACTGCGACGACCTCATCGGGATTGACTTCGGCAGAGGGTTGCTTCCCGAAGATCTTTGCCACATGGCGCTGGACGGCCGGCGTGCGAGTTTGGCCGCCGACCAGAATGATCTTGTCGATATCCGCCGGCGTCAGCTTCGCATCGGCCAGCGCTTTTTCGCAATAAGCGGTGGTCCGTTCGATCAGTCCCTGGGCCAAAGCCTCGAACTTTGCGCGCGTCAGGACCTTGTCGAAGTGCTTCGGCCCCTTGGCGTCTCCCGCGATGAAAGGGAGATTAATGTGGGTTTCCATGAAAGTGGAAAGCTCGCACTTCGCTTTCTCTGCAGTTTCCTTGAGTCGCTGCCGGGCGAGAATGTCGCCCCCGAGATAGACGCCGTATTCGGCATGAAATTCCGCAATCATCCAATCCATTACGCGCTGGTCGAAATCTTCGCCGCCGAGGAAACTGTCGCCGCAGGTTGAAAGCACCTCGAAAACGCCGTTATTCAACTCCAGGATTGAGATGTCGAACGTGCCTCCGCCCAAGTCGAAAATCGCTACGCGCTCGCGTTCCTTCTTGCCCAAGCCATAGGCGAGCGCTGCTGCCGTCGGCTCGTTGATGATACGGCGCACTTCGAGCCCCGCGATCCGGCCGGCATCCTTGGTCGCCTGGCGCTGCGAGTCGTCAAAGTAGGCGGGCACAGTAATGATCGCTTCGGTGACCTCTTCGTTGGTAAAGTCCTCAGCCATACTCTTCAAGTACTGCAGCAGCATGGCGGAAATCTCCGGCGGGCTGTACTCGGCGCCGCGGACCGCGATGCGCACATCGCCCTTTTCCGAGGCGGCCAACTTGTAAGTGAGGTAGGACTTCAGCCGCTGGACCTCGGGGGAATCATAGCGGCGGCCCATCAAGCGCTTGACGGCATAAACCGTGTTGCCGGCATTGGTGACCATTTGCCGTTTCGCGATCTGTCCGAGTAAACGATCTCCTTTTTCAGTGAAGGCCACGATAGACGGCGTGGTCCGTCCACCCAAGCTGTTGGGTACGATCTGTACTTCGGTTCCTTCGAGGACGGCGACACACGAGTTCGTGGTGCCGAGATCAATTCCTATGATTTTGCCCATAAGTTATGGTTGAGCGGGGCCATCGTCCTTTTTCGATTTCGGTCCGCAGGCGACGACGACTTGCGCCGGTCTGAGCAAGCGGTCCTTGAAAAGGTACCCGCGCCTCAACTCCTGAATGACGGTGTCGTCCTCGTACTCGAGCGTTTCCTGATGAGTCAACGCCTCATGCAGATGAGGATCAAACTTGCGTCCTTTTGCTTCAAGAGGGACAACTCCCAGCCGGTTCATGGTATCGCCCATCTGTTTGTAGAGCAGCTCGACACCCTCCCGGTATTTCTGCATCCGCACATGGGGATTGGTCTCCTCATCGAAACTCCTCAGCGCACGTTCGCAGGCGTCCATGATCGGAAGGAATTCCGCCAGAACAGAACTCTTGACCAGCGCCGAAGCCTCTGCGCGCTCGCGGTTGGAGCGCTTGCGGAAATTCTCAAGCTCGGCGGCTTTTCGCAAGAACCGCTCCCGCCACTGCTCCGATTCGGATCTGGCAGCCTCAAGGTCGGCTTGGGCCTGAGCCACCGGATTGGCGGTGGCCCGCGTTCCGACTCCCGAGTCTTCGGCAACGCCTGCTTTGCGCTCGGAAGCTGAGTCCGGCGAGTCCGAGGGATCTTCAATCGTTTTCAACGTCATGCTCTCGTTCCTTCACAGCCAAGCACCTGGCCAAAGATTCTGGCTACGTATTCGACCAGAGATATGGCTCGGGCATATTCCATGCGGGTTGGGCCAAGAATCCCCAGGGAACCTACAGTCTTCTCATCCACAACGTATCGGGAAGCGATCAGGGTACAGTCCTCGATGCCGGGCAAGGCATTCTCAGCTCCGATGGTGATGCGCACTTCCTGCGTATCCCCCTTGATGCATTCCGAAATGAGAGATGCCAACCGGCTCTTGTGCCCGATGGTCTCAAAGAGCGCTCTCATCCTGCTAATATCGGAGAACTCTGGATTCTTGATTAGGTTTGAGGCTCCATCCAGGTATACTTCGGATTTCACGTCCTGAATGGCCTCCGAAAACGTCTGAGTGCTCAACATGACCACGCGGCGCACGAGTTGATCGTAAATAGCCCTTTCCTCTCCTATCATCTTGGATAGAAGCGACTTGATCTCGGCCAGAGTCCTGTTTTTAAAGTGCTCGGCGATATAGCGTCCCGCCTGATCCAGGTCTGTCTGACTGAATTCCTCGCTCGGATGTATGACCCTGTTCTGGACGATTCCCGCTCTTGAAACCAAGACAACCAGGACGCGGTTTTCGGACAGCTTGATAAACTGGATGTGCTGCAAAGCCACTTGGCTGATAGGGGGAGAAACCACGATTCCGAGATTCCTGGAAACGTGAGACAAGACCTGGCTCGTACGAGCCATGAGCTGATCCGGGCTGTCCTCCGACATCAGGCTGCGGTCGATCAGTTGCCGATCCCGAGCGGAGATTTCATGCCTCTTCAGCATGTAGTCGACGTAAAGGCGATAGGCCTTGTCCGTCGGGACACGGCCTGCGGAAGGGTAAGGCTGGCGCAGATAGCCCATCTCTTCCAAGTCCGCCATGATGTTGCGCACAGTGGCTGCGCTCAGATGCTCGTGGCTCCGGCGGGCTATGGTCCGGGAACCCACGGGCTTGCCGGTGACCACAAAAGTGGAAATCGCCCACTGGAGAATTTCGCGGGACCGTTCGTCGAGGGCAAGGCTTGGCTTGGCATCCATAAGATTATGACCGATTTGAGTTTCCCTGGATTTCCCCGCTGGGGCGGGGGTGGGGGTAGATCAAACCTGATGGGCGGCCCAACTCCTCCCACGCCGAGATTATAATATGCCACAAATCAAAGTCAAACAAGCCTTTATGGAAAACTAAGCCGCAGAGGCCTGAGGAGCCAGAAGGCTTGGATGCAATTCCTTCTGGGACCTTTGGCCTTCGCGGCTTGTCCTGTAGCCCGCTCGGCTACCTAGAATTGAAACTCGGTTCCAGTGCCTCGCCTGACCGCCTCGTCGAAAACGGCCCTAGCTGCGGACAGGTCCTGTATCGCCAAGCCGACGGATTTGAACAGTGTAATCTCCTCTGGAGATGTCCTGCCCCTGACTTTGCCAAGAATCACATCCCCAAGGTTTCCGGCCACTCTATCCCATGTCCATGCGCCGCTCTGGGCCGGGATGATGAAGTCTCCGGCTTCGGCCTTGCAGGCTTCAGTAAGGTCGCACACAATCCGGCTTCGCTGCACCGTGAGGGCATCGAGTTCGCGCACCTTTGGGGTATGGGATCCGATCCCGTTGATGTGGGTCCCCGGTTTGAACCAAGATCCGTCGACAATCGGTTCCCCAGCGCTGGTGGCGAGCACCACAATATCAGCCTCCCGTACGGCCGCGGCAGGACTGGCAGCCAACTCCACCGGGACTCCGATCTTCTCCGTGATCTTGCGGGCAAAGGCCCGCTGCGCGTCTTCGGAGTCGACCGAAAATGCAAGCAGCTTGCGGAGCGGCCTCGCCTCGTGAATCGCCAGGACCTGGGTAAACGCCTGAACCCCGGTCCCAAAGATCATGCCGACGCCTGCGTCTGGCCTTGCCATATGTTTCGTGGCGACGCCGCTGGCAGCTCCGGTGCGCATAGCGGTGAGAAACCCTCCGTCCATGATCGCGATCGGGAACCCTGTATCCTCATCGAGCAAGAGGATGGTTCCGAGAACGGCAGGGAGGCTGTGTTTGCGGACATTGTCGCCGTAGACCGTAACTACCTTGGCCCCGAGTGCGCCAAGATTCCTGATGTGCGCCGGCATGACGAGTGCGAGGCCGTGCTTGTCGGGCAGTGCGATCGGCGTGCGCTGCGGCATCGTCACGTTGCCCTCGGAGAGGCCCGCGAACGCCTTCTCTACCGCCTCCATGCACATCTTCATCGTGAAGAAGCCTTCAATGTCCTTGCGTGAGAGAAGCAAGGTCTTCATAGCACCTCCAAGAAAGAGTGACGAGTGACGAATATAGAATGACGAATGAAAACCCATGCCAGTCGACAGTCGTCATTCCACTTCAGGCCTTTGCGCACTTGCAGGCCCGCTCGGCCATGAACTTCTCGAGCCGGTTGAAGGCCTCTTCCAGAATCTCCTCCTGCGGGAGGAAGACGATTCTCATGTGGCGCGTCCCCGGGCGCTGGCCGAAACCGCCGCCATGGACGGCCACCACCCCCGTCTCTCGGATCAGATCGGCGACAAACTCCGAGTCCTGTTGCTCGATGTGAAGCCGCGGGAAAGCGTAGAAGGCGGCCGTCGGCTTCACACAGGAAATTCCGGGAATCTCGTTCAGACGCCTGTAAGTGATGTCTCGCCTGCGCCGCAGCTTCTCTTTCACTACTGCGATGTGGTCCTGAGGTCCCTCGAGCGCAGGCTTGATCGCGTACTGCAAGGGGGTCACGGCGCACAAGCGGGCCCGGAGACACTTGTTGATCGCCTCGATGTAGTCCGACATCACGTTCCTCTTGCCGGTCACGATCGCCCAGCCGACGCGGAATCCCGGCGCCAAGTAACTCTTGGAGAGCCCACTCATGGTAATAATCGGGGCCTCATCGGACAGCGAGGCGATCGAGACGCTGTCCTCGCCTTCGAGCACCAGCTTGTCGTAGATCTCATCCGAGAAAATCACGATGTCATGTTCGAGGCTGAGCTTGACGATTTCCTCCAGAACCTCCCGCGAGTATCGCGACCCGGTCGGGTTGTTCGGATTGAGCAAGACCAGAGCGCGTGTACGCGGCGTGATCTTTTTCTCGATGTCCGCGATGTCCGGCTCCCAATGGCTTCCTTCGTCAAGGTAATAAGGCACATTGCGCGCCTGCAGCTTGCCCAGGACTGCGGAGTAAAGAGGGTATCCCGGCGAGGGGGTCAGAACTTCTTCCCCTTGGTTCACAAGGGCGGTCAGGCACAGCTCGATCGCCTCCGATGCGCCTGAGGTGACGAACAAGTCGAGCCAGCTCTTGATGCCCTTGCGCTTGGCAGCGTTCCCAATCGCAGCGCGGGCCTCCTCCAGGCCCGATGAACTCGCGTAACCGGTATGATTCTCAAGCAGCGCTTTATAACAAGCCTCGATCATGTGCCGCGGAGTCATGAAGTCGAAGGCTATCGGATCGCCGATATTCAGATAGAGAAGCTGCTTGCCGGCAGCCTTGGCCTCCTCCGCCGTCTTTAAGATGTCCCGAATTGCATACTCGACGTTCAGTGTTCGCTCAGCCGGACTAATCATCGGAAATTCCCCTTTCCCAACTCGCGCGCACCTTGGGCAGCCGAAGTCTTTGAGGCGACCAGCATAGCCTTTTAGACCCCCAATTTCAAATCAGTAGATGGCCAGGAGATTCTGTGGCAGGCAAAAGATCTTGCACCCGACAACAAGACTGTTAAGGAGGGGCAAACGATGGCAAATCGCTCTTTCCCATCTGGGTCCCAGGCAGGCTGAGACGATGGTACGGGAGGAGGTGTCTGTCTTTTCAAAATCTAGCCTAAGGCACCCCCAGGCTGGTGTAACCGATCCTGCGTGCGTAATTTCCGGTGGGGTCCCTCTGGACGCGCATGAGCTTGAGGACCACGGCCTGGCCGCTCTTCAAGCCTTTGAGAATGTCAACTAGGTCCTGATACACGTCGATCTTCTTGCCATTTGCTGTCTGAATAATGTCAAAAAACCCCGCCTGATCCTGCTGACCCACCAAACCCGCCTCTTCAGCCAAGCTACCAGGGCTGACTGAAACCACAAGCGCGCCACCTGAAATATTGAGCGCGCTCGCCAGACGCGCCGGGACGTTGTCGATGCGCATGCCGAGCTCGGCTTTAGGTTCCTTCTTCTCATCGAAGCTGAAGCCCCGTTGCGCCTGGCTTTCCTGCAGCTTCCTTTCCTCAACTCCTATAGTAAAATCTTTGATGGACCCAAAGCGGACTGCCTTGACATTGACTTTCCGCCCGGGAGGCGTGCTCGCCACTGCGAGGCGAAGATCCTGGACGCCGTAAATCTTCTTGCCGTCATACTCAACGATTACATCTTCGGCCTTCATCCCGGCATTGGCTGCGGGCGTGCTGTCCGACGGATTCCCATTCTCGTCGGTGAAGCCTGTGATGAGCACACCGCCGCCCTGCTTGACGCCGAAGTACTCAGCCATCGCTGGAGTAAAAGGGAAGTCGACATTCATGCTGATGCCCAGCCACCCGCGGCGGACCTTCCCTTTTTCCAGGATCTGGTTGTACACGTCGACGAAGATGTGTGACGGCACGGCAAATCCGACTCCTGTATTGGCGCGGCTCGGTGTGCTAATGAAGGTGTTGATGCCAACGACCTCGCCGTTCATGTTGACCAGCGGCCCTCCGCTGTTGCCGGGATTGATTGCCGCATCCGTCTGCAGATAATCATTGAACAGCAACGCCTGCTCGTCCTCGCTCACGATACTTTCAAACACGCGGCCGATTGCGGAAACGATGCCGGCAGTGACCGTCTGCTCGAGGCCGAAGGGACTGCCGATCGCGATGACCCAGTCACCCACCTTCATCGCTTTGGCATCACCGATCTTTGCGTAAGGAAAATCCTTATCGCCATCGATCTTAATGACGGCGATATCGGACAATTGGTCGCCGGCGATGACGCGTCCCCTGTATTCCTTGCCGTCTTTTACATTCACTTTGATTTTGGTCGCGTGCACCACCACGTGATTGTTTGTGATGATGTAACCCTTCGGATCGACAATAATCCCGGAACCCAGGCTGCTAACCGTGCGCTGCTGCGGCACGTCAGGAAAGAACTGCCGGAATAAATCGGGCACTTGACTGCCTCGTCCGGCGCCGGAGCGGATCGAGATGATCTCTTCGGTGTTGATGTTGACCACAGCCGGGCCGACACGTTTGGCCGCCTCTTCGAAAGCCTGCGACAGCGCCAGGACACCGCTGCCGGCCGGAGACGTCCCCCCGCTTTGGATCTTAAGCTGGCTGTCCCCGGGACCCACGGCCACAACCCGGTGGGATATCAGGGTTCCAATCCCGATCCCCAGGCCGAGGACAAAAAGGACCACGCAGAATGTGACCAAATGGTTCGCATAAGTCTTCCCGCGGAGCTCGTAGGTCATATAAAACCTCCAGGAGCTAAATATACTCGCTTAACATTTTACGCGAAGGGTCACGCATAGTTCCAAACATAATTAGCGCGATCGGGCCGGTAAAATGCGCCACTCCCATCGCCGCACCCACATCTGGAGAGTCCTTAAAAATGCAGTTCTCTCATCCCAAGCCCTTCGCTATACTGCAGGTAACGATATGCGTGAAAAAATCGCCGCCTATCTGGAACGGGCCGGCCGCCCTCTCCCAGCCGAGCAGATTCTGCGCGAAGTGTTGAATGTCCTCTCGCCCAACTCTTTTGCCGCCGAGAGGGTTCTCAAGGGGATTCTGGGGTCCGATCCGAGGTTCCACAGGAGCCGGGGTCTCTGGCGCCTGACAGCCCGACCGGCTCTGCGCCTGGCTGAAACCGCCGCCCTCTATCTGCAGTGGAGCGCGAGCCTGCCCCGCTGTTTCCGGGGCGCGATCCATCTCTGTGAAACCGGCCCCTTCTTCGAATTTCAGCACACAACAGAGGTCTCCGGATCCCGGGATTCCGGATCACTGCGAGAGGCCAGACTGCAGGCCGAGAACCGCTTATTGCTTGTCTGGAGTGGGAGGGAACTGCGGCTGTGGAATCATCTCCTGCGCTCAGTCGGATTGCCCGAGTGGAAAGGTGAGTCTTTGGCCCTGAGCAAACTGGCGGCCCGCGCCCTGCCGCAGGCCCCGCGATGCCGCAATCTGGAGGATTTGGCCCCGTTATTGGATCTTCCTCCTCCGGACGCCGAAAGGCCTTCTTCCATGGCCCGGTTCCTGGGCCTGGCTTTCCAAAGCCTGATCGATCTTGTCCCTGCGAGCAGCCGCGGCAGCCTGGTGGGACTCGAGCGCTGGATCGCGGAGGGGAGCGTCACAGTCGATTTCAGCCGCTTCGCATTCGGCCGCGACTTGCTGGCGCGCATCCCTGAATCGCCCGGCGTCTACCTGATGCGAGACAGGACTGGCGAAGTAATCTATGTCGGCAAGGCCGGCAACCTGCGGCGGCGGGTGCGATCCTACTTCACACCGCTGGCGCTTAAGGATGCCAAGGTGGCCAGGATCCACAGCCAACTCTACTCCTTGCAGTTTCTCACCTGTGCCAATGAGGTTGAGGCGCTCTTGCTTGAGATGCGGATGATCCGCGACTTCCGCCCGCTCATCAACCTGCAGGCTGAAATCCACGAGCAACCGGCCCGCTACGGCCACGCGTGCAATCTGCTTCTTCTGGTTCCCAGCGGCAGGAGCGCTGAGGTTTACTTTCTAAAAGACGGCGCGTTCGCCGCCCGGCACACGGCCCTGCTGGGGCGCGCGCCTTCAAAGAGATTGCAGGATAAGATCAGGACGGTTTATTTTGCGCCTCGGCGTCGCAAGTCGGCGAAGGCAGAAGAATGGGAGACCGAGATCGTGTCACGCTGGCTCGCCGCGCACAGGAAGCATCTGAACCTCGTCGATGTAGACGAGGCAGGCGGCCGCGCTGCAGTGTTGCGGCGGCTCGCTTCGTACCTGAGGGATCCCGACCGGCTCACGCGCAAGGTCTATTACCGCTGACTGAGGGATCCTGCGGCTCTGCTGCGCTCCTGTGAACGCACTGCCTGTGTTCCCCTGCACCGACGTGCCGGCCGAGTTGCAATTTGTGCTTTACAGCAATGGTTGTTTTGAGTAAGTTGGCGGCAACATAGCAATCGAGCATTCTTAGGTTCTTTGGCTTTCCCGCCAGATTTCCCGGCATTCCGGTTGGGACTTGCAGCCGGATCATGCGGCCGGAGGAGGATGCAAGGATGATGCTGGCGACTGTCTTCAACCCGCATTCCAGAGTCGCAGTCCTGGTGATTCTGTTCTCGTTGGGGCTGCTTCTAGCGCAGGAAACGCAGACATCCAACTTCTACGATGTGCGCGTAAGCAAGGATGAGATTTACAGCTACAACAATCTGAAATTCACCGGCGACTACACCTCGTTCGAATCCCCCAAGGGATTTCTGGCGCTCGGCAAGACGGACGCTGGCGTCACAATCGTGATCGTCCTGGGCGAAGGCACAGTGAGCATCGAAGCTCCGGAAGCGGTCCAGGAAAAATTCAAGGCCGTCCTGGGCGCCTACCCCCTGAAGACCACCTTCAAGAACCTTTACATGAGGCTTCATCCCAAGGAGTATGAGGAGACGTTCGGGAAGCAGCCGCTGACCAAGGTCGCTGACGAAGGCGCGCTCACATCGGCAAAGGAGCTGTTTGACGAACGGTTCCCGAGTTCATTCCACGCGGGGCAGAAAGCGTTGCTCCCTCCTTATAAGACGCGTGTCATAGACTTCAACACTGCCAATCTCGGCCTCGTTACGACAACGGAAGGGTATTGGCTGATACTACGCAAGTACGCGCCTTACGGCAGCGTCTATCCGAACGACTTTGTGAATCCCAAGCAGAAGTGAACGAGCAGCGAAGCCAAGAAGGGATTGCTCGGACGAGGCCTCATGGCCGTTCTTCTGCCTCGCCCGGCAGAAGCGTGCCTCAACCGCTGTACAGCACCTCGATACCCTTATCAGGGACTGCAATCCTGCGCGGGATGCGGTCGCCATCGACCCATAGCTGAATCTGCAGCGAGCCCGAATCCACGAGAAGGTGGGTGGTGCTGATCTTTTTCCCCCTGACCACGATGGTCTCTTTGTCCAGTTCCGTGATTTTCAGCGTTCCAGTGTCCTTGTCCTGAGGTATCACGACCTCGAAATTCTGCGGCGTCCCCTTGCTGTCGTATCTGAACAGGCGGGCTAAAAAGATGAAGTGGTGAAATATGTTCGTATCGAGAATGGTATAGCGGTCGCCCACAAGCAATCCGTTGCGGAAAGAGGCGCCGTTGCCGCTGTACTCGAAAATCACCTGGTTGGGGGCAAAGGCGCCGCGAATGCTTCCTGTCTGTCCGTCAACCTGGCTCTTGAGCTCATAGCTGCGCGGCATGTACTGCCTATCCATCTCCAGCTTGGTCTGCAGCGTCACCTTTTGGTGTCCCTCGCCTGGGTTGCGAAACTCCAGGGTCGAACTGCTGGTCACCGCGTCTGCAGAAGTCAAGAGCACATATTTCTCGACGCCGATCTCCCGGCCCTCGGAATAAATCCTGTACTGACCCTCCTGGCGTGAGGCCTTCTTCCCCGCAGCATGGCCGGTTGCGAGCCCCGAGCAAGAGAATGCTATCAGCGCAGCGATGATCTTGGATCTTCCATACGTCATCTGGAGATCTCACCACAAGCGAAAATAGTATATGCCATGAGCGCAAGCGCACAACAGTGGTTCGCGCGGGCAGCATCACAAAAGGACCATCGCTGGGAGCAGAGATGCCGCACAGTCTCCAAATCTTCTTGCCCTCTACGCTATCATCCGGGGCGCTATTTTGTGGATTGGGCGGCGCTACTGAGAGAGAATCAATCGCCGGCTCGATGGCCGCGCGGCTTTCGGGCTCCGAATTCAGCGAACGCCCCGGAGGGAACCGATGGAAGAACTGCTCGGGCACCAATTCATAAACGTAGTAGAAAAGGCGGCCATGGCCTGTGCGCGCACCATGGGGCTTGGAGACAGACGGTACTCCGACCAGGTGGCGACGGAGACCATGCGCGAGGTGATGCAGACCCTCCCGATAGACGGCACCATAGTCATCGGCGAAGGGGAACGTGACGAGGCCCCGATGTTGTTCATCGGCGAGAAGGTCGGCCGGGGGCCGGGAGACGCCATGCACGAGCATCCGGTCGTGGACATTGCCGTCGATCCGCTGGAAGGCACCAACCTTTGTGCCACGGGATCCAACAACGCCATCGCCGTGCTGGCAGCGTCCGAGAAGGGCGGGCTGCTGCACGCCCCCGACTGCTACATGCAAAAGATCATTGTCGGGCCCTCGAGCCGCGGCGCCATCGACATCGATGCGCCTGTCCAGGACAACCTGAAAGCCATTGCCAAGCGCCTGGACCGGGATGTGGAGGACCTCGTCGTGGTAGTTCTCGACCGTCCGCGGCACAAGGATCTGATCCGGGAAATCCGCCAGGCGGGCGCCCGCATCCGCCTGATCGGCGACGGCGATCTCTCGGCCGGGATCTCGGCTGCGGTGGTCGGCACGGGCGTGCACGCGGTCATGGGCATCGGCGGCGCTCCCGAGGGCGTTCTTACCGCTGCAGCCCTCCGCTGCCTGCACGGAGAGATGCAGGCCCGGCTGGTCGTGGCCAAGCCCGGCCAGGAGAAGCGCCTCAAGGACATGGGAATCGACGACCTGAAGCAGGTCTATCAGACGGAGGATCTCGCTCCCGGCAGGAAGATGATTTTTGCCGCCTGCGGAGTGACGGACGGCGCCCTGCTCAAAGGGGTGCGTTTCTTCGGCGGCGGCGCGCGCACTCACGCACTAATTATGACCCTCGAGTCGCGAAAGATCCGGTTTATCGACTCGGTTCATCTGGAGCATCACGGCGTCAAAATCCGCTTCTGAGTGCTGAGTCAAATGCACCTCTGATCGAGAATGAGCAGAGTTTGCCGACGCGTTACTCAGCACTCAGTACTCAGCACTCCGTTTTGTGAGGGCGCGCTTCCAGGCGTCGAAGCTGCCGCCGGCGCGCCATGCCTCCAGCGCCGCGAAACCTTCAGCCTCTCCGCCTTGCGAAAGCATATATTCAACCCAAGCCCAGCGCGCGGAAGTCGGACGGATTCCGACCTTGTCTTTCAATGTGGAGCGCAACCGAGACAATTTGTTCTCGAGCGACGGGATGGATTCAAAGGAAGCCCCATCCAGCGGCGTGTTGCGCTTGGCGACAAAAGGGGATATCGCCAGCGACAGCGGGGTAATGCGGGCCAGCTCCAGGGAGAAGCGCGCGAGCTCGTCGATGTCTTCGAGCGTCTCGCCCGGCAATCCGATCATCTCGTAGAGCTTCAAGCGTTGGAGACGGAACTTGCGCGCCAGCTCCGCCGCACGGATCAAATGGCCCTCGCTGGTTCGCCGCTGGACGGCACGGCGCAGCCGCTGGGAAGCGCCGTCCGAGGCCGTAGTCAACGTCCGGCATCCGCCCCGGCCCAGGAGTTCCACCAGCTCCTCGTTCAGGCGGTCCGCGCGCAGGCTCGAGACGCCGACTTCCCGCCCGCTTTCCACGATCTGGCGCACGATCTCGAGGATCCTGGGATGGTCGGCCACCGCTGCCCCTACCAGGCCGACGCGCCGTGCCTGAGTGGGAACAAACGAGAGGATCTTCTCGGGCGGGACGAGTCGCATCCCGCCGTTAGTGGTGCGGCGCATCACGCAATAGGTGCAGCCGCGCGAGCAGCCGCGCTCGGGCTCGATCAGGAACATCGAGCTCAATACCGTATTCTTGGTAATGATCTGCGAGCGCGCCGGCAGACGCTCGTCGTCCGCCTTCGCGACCGGCGGCAGGCAGCGGCTCCGGCCTGGCACATAACAACCGGGAAGCAAGGCAAAGCGGTTAAGAAGCGCGTCGCGTCCCATGGATGAGGCCGCGTCCAGAAACGTGTGAATCAATTCATCGGCTTCGCCGAGGATGATCAGGTCGACGAAAGGCGCCAATGGCATCGGATTGGAGTAAGTCAGCGGTCCGCCGGCTACGACCAAAGAATGCCTCTCGGTGCGGTCCCTAGCCAAGAGAGGGATGCCGCTGAGATCCAACATCTCCAGAAGCCCGCTGATCTCCAGCTCGTACGAGATTGAGAAAGCAACGACGGGAAAGTCTGCCAGCGGCGTTTCGCTTTCATAGGTGAACACCGGCAGGTGCAGCCGCCGGTATTCGCTTGAGTCCTCGGGCAGGAAGGCGCGCTCGGCAGCGGCGCCAGCATGCTGATGGATTTCGCGATAGATGGTTTGAAAACCGAGCGAACTCATGCCCACTGAGTACTGGCTCGGGTAGCAGAGAGCGACACGAAGGGCAGCCTGCGCGCGAAGCGCGCCTGATTCCTCGCTCGCGCGCTTTCGCACCTGCGAAATGACATCCCAGGAATTCACGGCCACTCTTCGCCTGCCTCTCAAACTCCGCGCGCGACACCGGGCCAGATGATCTTGTGCAATTGCAGTTGCATGCGAACCGGAAGGCCGCAGTCCATGACCCAGCGGGCCAGGTCGCTGTAAGGAATCGCGTTGAAGACCGGGGAGAAAAGCACGACTCCGACCCGCGACGGCAGGTCGAAGCGGACAATGACCTTGCATGCCCAATCGAAATCCTCCCGGTTTCCGACCACGAACTTCACTTCATCGTTCCGAGTCAGGTGCTGGATGTTCTCGTAGTTATTGTGCTGGTGCATGCCGCTGGACGGACATTTCAGATCCACGATCTTGTGCAGCCGCGGATCCAGATCACGCAGCGGGACATGTCCTCCCGTTTCGACGCAGACAGTGTAGCCGGCATCGAGGAGCGCCCGAAAGAGGTCCCGCACTTCATGCTGGAGCATCGGTTCGCCGCCCGTCACCAGAACAAGCTTCGTTGGGTAGGAGGAAATGGCAGAGAGGATTTCCGGAAGCGACATCTCCTTGCCTTCGAAGAAGGCGTACTCCGTGTCGCAATAGGAACACCGCAGGTCGCACGCTGTGAGGCGGATGAACGCGCATGGCCGGCCCGTGAAGCTCGACTCGCCCTGAATGCTATAGAAGATCTCGTTTACTTTCATGTTGAAGGTTTATTGTATCAGGCGGAGGCCGACCTGTGTAAGCAGGCGCCAAATGCAAAAAGACCTCAGAGGTTTTAGGAGTCTTCGCGGTCGTTGTTGCTTGCTTTGAATGTCAGGCTTTCGCGTCATCCGACTGCAGCCGGATGACGATGACCGTGATGTTATCCGGCCCGCCCGCCTGGTTGGCCAAATCGACGAGCTGGTTCGCCATTTGTTGGGGAGTCTTGCGCTGGGCGGCAAGTGCCTCGCGAATGCTCTCCTCTGAAACCCCGTCCGTCAGGCCGTCCGAACATAGGAGATAAACATCGCCCGCACGTCCCTCTCCCTCATCAATGTCGACATCGACCTGAGCATGGGTCCCAATCGAGCGTGTGATCAGGTTCTTCTGCGGGTGCCTGGCCAGATCCGATTTCTGGAGCACGCCGTTCTCGTACAGGTGCCAGACGAGCGAGTGGTCGCGGGTGAGCTGCTCGAGAACACCGTCGCGCAGCCGGTAGGCGCGCGAGTCGCCCACGTGTGCGACACAGTACTTGTCGTCCGAGAAGAGGAAAGCTGTCAGCGTGCTCCCCATGCCTGCCAGGGCAAGGTTCTCGCGCTGGGCCTCAAAAACTCGGGCGTTCGCTTCCAGCGCCGCCCGACGGAGCTTCTCCGCGGGTTCCCCG